>Ga0070717_10000873_pt1 | contig 19937 bp, 23 predicted proteins | sample LARL113metaG_FD_71366 | JGI IMG/M metagenome (GOLD analysis project Ga0070717, IMG submission 71366) | Corn, switchgrass and miscanthus rhizosphere microbial communities from Kellogg Biological Station, Michigan, USA - LAR L11-3 metaG | ecosystem: Host-associated > Plants > Roots > Rhizosphere ... | reverse complement strand
AGCTTATGTCTGCTTTGGGCCAATAGCGGACATCATTCGGACGTCGTGCTACTTCAAAAAAAGATTTCCCGCCCCCGTCAGGAAAACAGGCGGCCGGTCTGAAAATTTGTTGGTTTTGATTCCGAAACGGAAATGCTTGCATTGAAGGAACCAGTGGGGCGACGAACCTCCGGACACTGGTTGGCCGGGGGCGGTGAATATAAGAACGATAGCGCGCAGCCCGCACTCCGGCTGACGCTCCGCGTGGACTGCGATCCAGCGCGTCGCGAGCATTGCGAGTGCTACGTACAAGGCCGCGCCAGCAACCCAAACCACACTCTTCGACAGCTGGGGCCAAACCGTCACGCCAGGTCGGGATAACGAGATATCGGTCAAGGCGAGCCTCCGAACTAAAAATAAGCAAAAAGCCTACTTCTCGGACCCTTGGACCTTATTTAATAAAGACCATTTGGGGTAGTGAGGCTACTGAGTGGTAAACACGCGAAACACACTGGTATTCGGACTTCCAGCGCCGGCCGGATCGACGCCGGTCGAATGGCGCGTCAGCGATTCCCTGGTTTCCTATGAAGACGCGGTCGCGGCCATGGACGCTCGAGCTGTCGCGATCGCTGCCGGAGCGGCGGCTGAGCTCGTTTGGCTTCTCGAGCACCCGCCTCTCTACACCGCCGGCACCAGCACAAACCACGCTGACGTGATCGATGCTCGTTTCCCTCTCTACGAGAGCGGCCGCGGCGGACAGCTAACGTATCACGGCCCAGGACAACGCGTGGCCTATGCCATGATCGATTTGCGACGTCGCGGACCGGATGTACGGCGCTTCGTTGCCACATTGGAGGAGTGGATCATCCGGACTTTGGCCGCACTGCGCGTGAGCGCCGGACGGCGCGAAGATCGGATTGGCGTGTGGGTGCCCCGACCTGAAAAGGGCGACGGTTTCGAAGACAAGATCGCCGCCATCGGCATCCGCGTGAAGCAGTGGGTGACGTTGCACGGCATTGCGATCAACGTGAACCCCGACCTCTCACACTTCTCCGGCATCGTGCCCTGCGGCGTGAGTGAAAAACGATACGGGGTAACGAGTCTGTCCGACCTCGGCGTTCCTGTTTCGCTGACGGATGTGGATGAGATTTTGCGACGGGAGTTCGAGCCGCTGTTCGGCCCGACGGGTCAAACCGTCGGCAAGACCTCAAAACCACCCCTCGCCGCTTCCGAAAGATCGGTTTCCGTTCCTTCCCGCTGATCAAGCGTACTGACGCGTGCCGAGGCTGGTCCGTGCCGGCAGGCTTCAATCATGGCCTCGACGACCGTTCGGGGACCGGCAAAGACGGCTTCGACGGATCCGTCACGGCGGTTACGAACCCAACCGCGCAGTCGGCGCTGCATCGCCTCATCCTCGACGAAGGCTCGGTAGCCGACCCCTTGCACCCGCCCCCGCACCACGACATGACGAACGATATCGTCACTCACGCGCGATCTCCCGATCGATGGCCCGCGCGCCTGTGTATCGCGACCTGGACCAGCGTTCCACGGAGCGAATGTAGGTCTCGGGCAGATTCCATTCACGGGCTGCGCTCGCAATCCGTTCGACGTAGCCTGGCTTCGCCGCGCCGGCAGCTTGCCGGCGAAGACGATAAATCATCGCCCGCACACGCCGCGATCCATGCCGCACGGGCAGATACCGCACATCATAAAGCCCCTGGTGCAACAGCTCGTAAGCATGAAGCGCCGCGATATCACGCGGCGTCAGCCGCCACAGGACGCCGTGGACCACCTCACCCCGGCTCGCGCTGACCGAGCCCCATCCATCGATGCCGACGAAGAAACGGTGATCGTCGAGCACGGCGGGGCCCACGGCCCGCGCGCCGGGACAGCGATGCCTCATCGCCGAACGATCCATGTTGGAGCCATAAGCGAAATAGAGCGTCATCGCCCCGACATAGCAGAGCTTGGCCGGTGGAGTCAGCGCGAGCGGTCGCGGATCACCGCATCAAGCCGGTCGATCTCCCGCTCATAGTAGCTGGGGGACGCATCCTCCTGATCCTCATCGTGGATTGGGTGCTGGCTGTTGCCGCCGTCCGCTCTTGGCGTGAAACCGCCGCCGGCGGGCTCTTCATCTTTCCGCTCTTCATCGGGCGGCATCGAGTCAGGGGTCGTTTCGCGCTGATCCCGCCGGCGCAAGTCATCGTGCAAGAGATCAGGTGCCGTATTTGTCTCCAGATCAGGCGCCCGGCGCCGCCGTCGCGGTTCATCAAGCATGGTCTGGCTCCCTTCTCAGAGTGTCGGGAACCAACGCCGCCCCAATCGTGAAGTTCCTGGAATGGGCCCGTCGAGGTCAGCTGAATTCGAGGATTACAGCATCCACCGCGAGACTGTCGCCCGGTTTTGCGTTGATCTTCTTTACAGTGCCGTCGATTTCAGCGCGCAGCACGTTCTCCATTTTCATGGCCTCGACAACCGCCACGGGCTCGCCGGCCTTGACCTCCTGGCCTTCTTTCACGGCGATCGAAACAACAAGACCAGGCATCGGACAAAGAATCTGTTTCCCGGTGTCGCTCGTCTTCCTTGGCGGCATCAGCCGCGCATAGCCGGCCTCGCGCTCGGTGTAAACATAGGCTTTGGTTTCGACGCCGCGATAGCTCAGGGCAAAACCATTCGGAATGGTCCGCACCTGCACCGCGACCGGCCGGCCATCGATCGTGCCGTTCCAGATCACATCGCCCGGTTTCCAATCCGAATGGAGCTCTGAGGCGGTGCCCTTCTCCCGCTCGAAACGTACATTGATGGCCCCATTCTCGCGTTTGACCTCGAGCTTGACCTCGCGATCGCCGAGCCACAGAGCCCGTTGGCTTTTCCGCGTGACACTCCGACCATCGAGCTGGCCGGAAATGCGCCGCTTGCGCTCGCCCAAAACATGGTCGATTGCCGCGGCGACAGCCGCCAGTACGTCACCTGTCTCACCCTCTGGCACCCTTGCGTGAAATCCGCCGGGAAATTCTTCGGCGATGAAGCCAGTGGAAAGCTTGCCGGCCTGCCAGCGGGGATGTGCCATCAGCGCTGCAAGAAACGGCACATTGTGGCGAATGCCGTCGATGACGAATCGGTCGAGTGCGTCGCTCTGCGCATTGATCGCCGCGCCACGCGTCGAGGCATGCGTCACCAACTTCGCAATCATCGGGTCATAGAAAAGTGAAATTTCACCACCCTCGTAGACGCCGGTGTCATTACGCACCGTCATTCCATGAGCGCTTTCTTCCCGTGGCGGCCGATATCGCGTCAGTCGGCCGGTTGAGGGAAGAAAGTTTCGGTATGGATCCTCGGCATACACACGGCTTTCAACCGCCCAGCCGTTGAACTTTACGTCGCCCTGCGCGATCGAAAGCTTTTCTCCCGCGGCGACACGGATCATCTGCTCGACGAGATCGATGCCAGTGATCAATTCAGTGACCGGATGCTCGACCTGCAATCGTGTGTTCATCTCGAGAAAGTAAAAACTTTTGTCCTGCCCCGCGACAAACTCGACAGTCCCCGCGCTGTCGTAACCGACCGCCTTGGCAAGCGCGACCGCCTGATCGCCCATCTTCTTTCGTGTCGACGCATCAAGCAGAGGACTTGGCGCCTCTTCGATCACCTTCTGATTGCGCCGCTGGATCGAGCATTCGCGCTCGCCAAGGTGGATGACGTTGCCGTGCTTGTCGCCAAGTACCTGGATTTCGATGTGGCGAGGATCGGTGATGAATTTCTCGATGAATACCCGTTCGTCGCCGAACGAAGATTTCGCTTCGGAACGGGCGCGCGTGAACCCCTCTCCGACCTCGGCCTTGCTGTGCGCGATGCGCATGCCCTTGCCGCCGCCGCCCGCACTCGCCTTGATCATCACGGGATAGCCGATCTGCTCGGCAATCTTGACCGCCTCCGCCTCGCTTTCGATCACCCCGAGATGCCCCGGCACCGTCGAGACCTTGGCGGCAGCAGCGGCCTTCTTTGACTCGATCTTGTCGCCCATGGCGGCGATGGCCTTGGCGTTCGGGCCAATGAACACAACGCCTGCAGCCGTGAGGGCTTTCGGGAAGGCCTCGCGCTCGGACAGAAAACCATAGCCAGGGTGAACGGCCTCGGCGCCGCTTTGCTTGCAGGCCTCGACGATCTTCTCGATGACCAGATAGCTTTCAGCGGCCGGGGGCGGCCCTATGGCCACCGCGGTATCCGCCATGGAGACGTGCAAGGCATCCTTGTCGGCGTCCGAATAGACGGCGACCGTTTCAATTCCCATCTTGCGCGCGGTTTTGATGATCCGGCAGGCGATTTCACCGCGATTGGCAACGAGAATACGCTTGAACATTCCGTGTACGGCCCCAAATGCCGGCCCTTTGGCTTGCGGCGTTATGGGGAAAAAGTCAATCGCGTACCCATGACGGCGGGGATGTTACAATATTGTCTTACAGCAGGCGTATCCACCACTGCACATACCATCAGTTTCAGGAGATTCCCGCGTGTCAGTCCGCTCGAAGCTGCTCGCAGCCGCGTGCATCAGCGTCCTTATACAAATTGTGCCCGCGGCCGCTCAGAGCCAGCGCAACCTCATTTTGTTTGTGCCCGATGGCCTGCGACCCAATTCCGTGACGCCGGAAACCGCTCCCGCGCTCGCCGCCGTCCGCGACAAAGGCGTCAATTTCGTCAATCCGCATTCATTATTCCCCACCTTCACCATGGCCAATGCCTCAGGCATGGCGACGGGCCATTTTCTCGGTGATACCGGTGCTTTCAGCAACACGATCTACACCGCCTATCCGGTGCCGACGGCTGGCGGCAGCGTCACGCCGTTCATCGAAAACGATCCGATCCTCGGCGATATCGACGCGCATTTTTCCGGCAACTTCGTCGACGAGGACACAATCCTTTTTGCAGCCCGGCGCCAGGGTTTGAGCACCGCGGCGATCGGCAAGCTCGGACCGACTTTGATGTTCGATCATACCGAGCGCACCGGTGATGCAACCATCACCATCGATGACTCCACGGGAAGCAAACAGGGCATCCCCCTGTCGCAGGCAATGCAGGACGCATTGAAATCAGCCGGCCTTCCCTTGGCGGCGCCCTCGCGCAAAGACACACCTGGCGACAATTCCAACGCGGGAAATTTCGAAAAGCCAGGAACGTTGGTCGCCAATGTCGTGCAGCAGAAATATTTCGCGGATGTCGCCGCTAAAGTCGTTCTGCCGATGTTCAAGGCGCGCAACAAGCCTTTCGTGCTGGTCTTCTGGTCGCGCGATCCGGATGGCACGCAGCACAATCAGGGCGATAGCCATCTGAAGGTTTCGCCGGGTATCAATGGACCGACCTCGCTCGCATCCATCAAGAATGCCGACGAAAATCTCGCCGATCTGCGCAAGGCGCTGGATGAGCTCGGGCTTGCCGCGACAACCGATATCGTCGTCGCGGCCGACCATGGATTCTCGACAATCTCAAAGGAAAGCAAAACCAGCCCGGCTGCGCAGGCGACCTATGCTGACGTTCCGGCTGGATTGCTGCCCCCGGGATTCATGGCGATCGACATCGCCAAGGCGCTCGATTTGCCGCTGTATGATCCTGACGACAAAAACAAGATTACCGAAGCGGGTAAGCATACGAGCCGCGGCAACGGCCTGATCGGCAGCGATCCGGAAAAACCGGCCGTCGTGGTCGCAGCGAACGGCGGATCAAATCTGATTTATGTTCCGAACAAGGACGTCGCGCGAACAGGCAAGGTGATAGAAGCTCTGTTGGCGCAGGACTACGTGAGCGGCTTGTTTGTCGATAGCGACATCGGAAGTTTTGCCGGCACGCTGCCGCTGTCGGCAATCAACATGCAAGGCAAGGCGCGGACCCCGCGGCCTGCGATCGTGGTCAATTTCCGCTCGTACGCCACCGATTGTGGCCAACCCGTGATGTGCGCCGTTAGCGTCGCTGATACCGCCCTGCAGCAAGGTCAGGGAATGCACGGGAGCTTCAGTCGCGCCGACACCCTGAATTTCATGGCAGCGATCGGCCCGAGCTTCAAAAGCGGTTTCATCAACCGGGCGCCGGTGAGCAATGCCGATATTGGAAAAACCATCGCTCACGCCCTTGGACTGAATATTCCGCTGAACGGATCGCTGCAGGGCCGCGTGGTGGAAGAAGCGCTTCCGGGCGGCGCGGACCCGACGGCGGAAACGTGGACCGAACGCGGTACGCCGAGCGCAAACGGGCTTGTCACCGTGCTGGTTGGCCAAAGTGTCGGCAAAACGCGTTATTTCGACGCCGCCGGTTTCCCGGGCCGGACCGTAGGCATGGATGAGCGCAAAGCTGCAAGTCGCTGATTTCGCCCGGGTGGAAAGGCTTTTCCACCCGGCGCTTTAGCGCCGCTCTTTTCTTCTCCAACGCGTGTATTTGACGGCGCGACAATCCTCCATGGCAGCGTCCCTATTCCCCTCCGACGCTGGCCACTATATTAAGTTCCACATTCCTTTCCATTTGAGTGGAGGTTGGTGATGACATTGGCGATTGGCGATACCGCACCCGATTTTGAAGCAGAAACGACCGAAGGCAAAATCCGCTTTCATGACTGGCTCGGAAATTCCTGGGGCGTCCTGTTTTCGCACCCGAAAGATTTCACTCCGGTCTGCACTACCGAACTTGGCACCATGGCCCGGCTCAAACCGGAATTCGATAAGCGCAACGTGAAAATCGTCGGGCTGTCGGTTGATCCGGTCGACAATCACAAAAAATGGGCCGTCGACATCAAGGATGTGGTCGGCTTTGCCCCGAACTATCCGATGATCGGAGACACCGACCTCAAAATCGCCAAAGCGTACGGCATGCTCCCGGCAAGCACCGCGGGCACATCGGAAGGCCGCACGCCCGCCGACAATCAAACCGTCCGCAACGTTTTCATCATCGGTCCTGACAAGAAGATCAAACTGATCCTGGTCTACCCGATGACGACCGGCCGCAATTTCGATGAAGTCTTGCGTGTCATCGACTCCCTGCAGATGACGGCAAAGCACCGCGTCGCGACACCGGCGAACTGGAAACAGGGCGAGGACGTGATCATCGCCGGCTCGGTAACGGACGACGAAGCCAAGAAAATCTGGCCACAAGGATTCAAGGCACCGCGGCCTTACATTCGTATTGTCCCGCAACCGCGCGGTTAGGCGAACACACCGATTGCGCAGCGAAGGCGCGGGCTTTAAGGTCCGCGCCTTTGCTATTTTAACGACGGCTGGAGCCGACTAAAGATGAATGAAGCGGCCAACAAGCAACCGCCCTTTGCGGAATTCCTCGGCCTGAAGGTGACCCACGTATCGCCCGAACGCGTAACGGCAGAGCTGGTCGCTCGCGAGGAGCTCAATAACCGGTTCGGCATTTTGCACGGCGGAGCGCTCATGGCGCTCGCCGACAATCTCGGTGGAACAGCGACCACAGCCAACCTCAAACCCGGTCAGTCGACAACCACAGTCGAAAGCAAAACCAATTTCTTTGCGGCCGTACCCATCGGCGATGTGGCAAAGGCGGAATGCACACCACTTCACCGCGGCCGAACGACGATGGTCTGGCAAACGCGGATTACACGCAGCGACGGCCGGCTGTGCGCACTCGTAACGCAGACGCAACTCGTGCTGGAACGGGGAAAGCAGTAATCAGGTCTGCCGCGCGCCCCGGTTGGCGAGCACAACGCCGCCGGCGCAGATCACCATGCCGAGGATCGAAATGGCGTCCAGCCGCTCGCCGAACAGAAGGTACGCGAACAGTGCCGTCACCACCGGGACCAGGTAGAACAGACTGGCGAAACCGGTCGCGGCAGACCGGCGGATCAACCAGTACATCAGACCGACCGCCGCAATCGACAGCACAAGCACAAGCCATGCGAGCGCGAATATGAGCTCGCCGGTCCAGTGGATCTCGCGCGTTTCGAACGCAAAGGCTCCGAGCGCGAAAAGCACTCCCGCTCCGATGTATTGGACGAGGTTGCCTGAGCGCCAGTCGATCGCGCCGCAATAGCGCTTCTGATAGAGCGTCCCCAGCGTAATGCCGATCAGGGAGAGAAAACTCGCGATCCAGCCGAGCGTAGAGCCTGCAAGGACGATATTGCGATCGTGCAGCACAAGCAAAACGCCGACGAGACCGAGCGAAAGCCCGATCCACTGCACCCGCGTCACCGTTTCACCCATGAACCGGTTGGCGATGGTCGATGTCAGGATGGGTTGCAGTCCGGGGATCAAGGCCGAAATCCCGGCCGGGACGCCTTGGCTGATGGCTGTGAAGACCCCGCCGAGATAGAGGCCGTGCACCAGCGAGCCTGCGACGAGACTGTGTTCGATTTCGCCGGCATCGGGAGGTTTGGTACCTCCGATGATTGCGATCGCGGCCATGATCACGACGACAAAAAACATGCGCACCGCGAGGAAGGTCAACGGTTCGATGTAAGGCAGGCCGTAGCGAGCACCGATGAAGCCGGTGCTCCACAGGAGCACGAACAGCACCGGCGCAGTCGCAATCGCCAGTCGACTAAGACTCATGGAGATTCCGGCGCTGTGGGGCTATCGAAAGATGGCGGGTGTCGTGCCTATACCACTTTTTTGGCTTGCCCGTCTTCTCGGGATGGGGCCCTATACAGTCGGGTCTGAACCGACCTGCACGGGGATTTGATTGGGGCCTTCGCCATGAGATTGCTCGCGTATTACATCGTATTCGTCCTCGTCGGCATGGTGGTCGCCTACCTGATCGGTCGGGCCGTCGAGCAGTGGTCGGCTGGGGCCAGCTTGCCTGTGTTCCTTGCGTGTTTCTTTTTTGTTTTCTGGGCCGCCTGGCGGCTGGCCGTGCGCGTGACCGCCTGAGTTCACGCGAGTTCGCTCGAGTTCCCTGTCCACGCTAATTTCGGAACCGGCAGCGCACCTGCGGGTTTCCCCATTTCGAGACGAAGCACAGCGTCTCGAGATATGGAGGAAACTGTCATGACTGATCCACGATTTACCGATCCGCGGCTGAGTGATCCGGTTATACGCCGCGATGAGAGCGCCGCTGGCGGAATGTGGGGTTGGATTGCCGGTGTGGCCGTATTGCTGCTGATAGGTTTTCTGATCGTCGCCGGCTGGAACAACAATAGCACGACCGCCAGCAATGGTTCGTCGAGCGCGCCGACGACGCGATCGACGCCGCCGCCACCGAGCACCACGGGTTCGGGAACGACGTCGACGCAGCCGCTGTCGGCGCCGTCGACTCCGTCGACGCCGTCGCCAACTCCCGCGGAGCCGCCGAAGTCACAGTAACATTTTGTAAGTAGCAAAAACGTCCCGGCGCCAACGAGGCGCCGGGACCAAAACTATTTGGAGTTCCGATGAATTCGTGCCGCGGAAGGCGCGGTCATCCGAGGACGGAATAGATCCCGAACGCAAGGGTCGCGCTGGCTACAGCCTCTATCGCCTGAAATTCAATTCCTGACAGTTCATTGCTGACATAGGGGAACAAGAGACCCCCGAACGGCAGCATGAAAGCCGCGACGAAACCCACGCACAGCAACTTGGTCAGCAGCGCCTCATCAAGCATGAAAAATTCCCCTTCCCCAGCCAATACTTTGCATAGGGTGGGCTGCCCGGCAATCATCTAAATGCATCATCGATCGGAACGCGATAACCGTTGGCCAGACGGTTCGTCTCATTGGCCATTCCCACAACAGCCATGACCTCACCATGCATCGCCTCGGTCATGCCGGCCTTGCGCGCCGCGAAAGTGTGACTGGCGATGCAATAAGGGCAGCCATTTGTCACCGAGACCGCAAGATAGATCACCTCCTTGACGAGCGGATCAAGCGCTCCCGGCGCCATGATCTCCTTCACGCTTTCCCAGGTGCGTTTGAGTGTCGCCGGATCGCGCGCAAGATATTTCCAGAAGTTGTTCACGTCCGCGACGTTGCGTGTCTTTTTGATGTCATCATAAACGGCACGCACTTGTGGTGAAGCGTCGGCATATTCGATCGGGGTTGTCATGGAAGCTCCTCGACACGCAAAGGCCTTTGGGTGGACGATATTGTCATTGCCGGCCTCGGCACGGCAATCCATGATGCGTGGCGGCGACACCAGAAAGACCGCATGGCCGGAGAAGATTCATGCCGAAGTCACCGGATTATTTCGCTGGCAAGACCATCATCATTACCGGCGCCGCCAGCGGGATCGGCCGTGCGGCGGCACTTATTTTTGCCCGCGAAAAGGCGAACGTTGTTTGTGCCGACATCGACGAGGCCGGCGTGGAAACGACCGCCGAGAAGATCAACGCAATCGGCAGCCAGGCGCTGGCCCTGGCTATTGATGTTACAAAGCGAGCCGCCGTTGACGATATGGTCCAGCTTGCCATCGACGGATTCGGCAGCGTGCAATTCCTGTTCAACTCGGCCGGCGCCGCAATAAGACGCGCAAAGTTTCTCGAAATCGACGACGCTCTTTTGGACAAGACCTTCGACCTGAATGTCAAAGGCACTTTCTACGCCATGCAGGCCGTGCTGCCGCACATGCTCGCCAACAAGTTCGGCGTGATCGTGAACATGGGCAGCATGGCGCACAGACGTGGTGGCCCCGGCTCATCGGTCCATTACGCGGCGGCCAAGGGAGCGGTCGTGACCATGACCATGGGCGTTGCGAGGGAGTTTGCAACGCAGGGAATCCGAGCACTTTCGATCTCGCCCGGGCCCGTCAAAACACCATTTCAGGCGGCGGCAAGCAGTTCGCCGGAGCTGGTGCAGCGCTTCCTCGAGGATGTGCCAATGAACCGCTTCGCCGAGCCCGAGGAGATTGCGGAATTGGTTCTGTTCATGTGCTCCGACGCCTGCGAATTCATGACGGCCGACACTGTTTACGTTAACGGCGGCGGCGGCTGGCGCTGATTTCTGGCGTAAACGGGCTTCCAAACCGTTGCGCAATCCGCACGAAATGGCCCAGGGGCTTTGACTTGGACCACGCTTCGGCGTCAAATTGCGACGTGTGGGAGGCGTAACAATGAGTATCAAATACTTTGCCATCTTTGGCGTCACTGTCGCGGCCGCGTTGGCCTGGGCGCCGCAGACAATTCAAGCTAATGCACACGGAGGCGGATTTAAGATGCATTCCGGCCATTTCGGAAAGCACTTCCCGCATTTCCGACACGGTGCGAGAAACAGAAATTTCAATCAGTGGTGGCCTTATGCGGGGTACGGAGGCGTTTATGCCGTTCCACCCTATGACGACGGCACTGTGAATTATGTCGAACCACCGCCGGTCATCTATGTTTCACAACCACCGGCCGCACTCACCTGTCAGACCACCAAGGAGGTCAAGACAGTGCCTTCAGAGAGCGGCGGCACCCGAGATATCACAATCACGCGCTGCTGAATCAGTTGCGAGCCGCGACACGAGAGCGAGGCCATTTCTTTTGTCGGCCTTGTGAAACCGTGAAAGCTTGTTCGTCGTTGTAATCGGCGTGCCATAATGAAAGGGATAATGATTCGAACGGAACGTCGGGGGCACAACCCAGAACCACAGGAGGAACGCGTGACCAGAATATTTTCTCTCGGTTTGCTCATCGCTATCGGCTTTTTTGGTGTTGCGGCCGCTCAAGCAATGCCGACAGCGCCCCTTGATCAAACGAGACCGCAACTGACTATCCCCGTGGCCGGCGGGTGCGGCCCGGGCTGGCATCGTGACTTCAACGGCATGTGCCGTCCCAATGTCGCGCCACGCGCAGTCGTAGTTGCGCCAGTCCCCATGGTCGTGGCTCCCGGAGCTTGCGGTGGTCGCGGCAGCCATCGGGTTTGCAACGCCTACCGATGCTGGCGTGTTTGCAATTGATTAGTCTGAAAAAGACTCGCAGAGAATTTTGGCCCCGCTTTTGCGGGGCCTCTTTATTCGCGGTGCATGCGTTACCGACGACTTACTAGGCTGCTTTCTCCTGATGCACGAGATTGGCATTTTCCAATTCGAGCATGGCGGCCTTTTTCGCGTTCCCCATCAGGTCGGCCACCGGAATTGTCGCTGTTTCATTTGCTCGCACGAACGGCAGACGAAGATACGGCGGCTCCCGGAACCAGACGTATTCAAACAAATGACCTGTTTCGACGTGCTCGACGGCGATTGTCCGACCGAGAATTTTTATGCCGAAATTGCGGATGCAACCGCCTGTTGCAAGCTTTGGCGACAGAAGCCCGAATATCCGGTGCAGCACCGCATCAATCTCGGTCGGGAAAAACGGTTTGTGCATGATCGCCGCCGCGCCAAGCCTGATTGCCTCGCGTTCACGCAAGCCGTTGTGTTCGCTTGAAATCATCACGACTTTCGCCTGAGGATTGGCAAGCATCAGTTTCGCAAGCGTTGCGTGGCCATCCAAACCAGGCATGTTGACGTCAAGAAACACAACATCAAACGCTTCGGAATTGAATCGCACGACCGCGTCGACCCCGGTGCACACCTCCTCGATGTTCAGATGAAATATGGAGCTGCCCAGAACCTTGCGCATGACTTTCAGCGACACCCGCGAGTCGTCCACAAGAAGAACGCGCATGGAGGCCGTCACGCGCCGGTGAGTTGTCAGGATGGAGTCGATCTCCGGCCGGCCAAATGGCTTGGTCAGAAACTCATAAGCGTCCAGCTGGCGCGCAAGATCAATACAGCGCCTGTTGGCGGCGCCTGACATCAAGGTAACAAAAGTCTTGTTTCCGGCAATGCGCGCCGCCCACAGCGCATCCATGCCACCCATCGTCGGCATGTGAACGTCAATGAAGGCGAGATCAACGCCGTCGTCGAGTGCATTCAGGCATTCGATGCCGTTACAGGCGTGGATGACATCCGTCGCATAATCGACCGGCAGCGCATCGCCGATCAACTGGTGCACCGCATTTGAATCATCGGCGATAAGCACTCTTGGTTGTCCGACAGCCATACAAGTCCCTCCACCAGGCGCCGCCCTGATCCCACCTGGAAAGGAAAATGCATCGCGACGAGGAATGTTCAAGAGACAACAGGAAGACAAAGAGTTCCTGGATAATTTCTACTTGAATTCTTCGCGCCGATTTGAATCAAATGCGGCTAGTAACGCCGTACCGACATCGACGCAAGGCAGCGAACTTGCCGGGTCAAGCGGTCCGTTCTTCCACGAGTGTCACAATATCGCGCGAGCGCGCGACACCCTCGGGCCACGACCGGTTGAAATCAGCGATCATGTCTTTGAATTCGTCGGAGGCGAGCGCGGCGTCGAGCCGAGGTTTGTCGGCAAACTGGTAAACAGCGTAGTGCACGCCCTGCTCCGTCTCACTCCAGAAGCGCCAGGCCTTCTCGCATTTGAAGACCCTGATGGCCCAAGGCAAATGGTCGGTCGAATACCAATGATCGAATTTCGTTCGCAACGGTGCTGCGATGACCGCGCGAACGATGAAAAGCGACTTGGACATCGTTAAACCGGCAAGTTGTCGTGCTTGCGCGCCGGCATCTCCACGTGTTTGTTGCGCAACATCGCCAAAGCCCGCGCGATGCGGCGGCGCGTCGAATGCGGCATGATCACGTCATCGATATAGCCTCGTTCGGCGGCGACAAACGGCGACAGAAAGCGTTCCTCGTATTCTTTCGTCCGTCCCGCGATTTTTTTGGGATCACCGATGTCAGCGCGGAAGATGATTTCAACCGCGCCTTTGGCGCCCATCACGGCAATCTGCGCCGTCGGCCATGCGTAGTTGAGGTCTCCCCCGACGTGTTTCGACGCCATGACGTCATAGGCTCCGCCAAACGCCTTGCGCGTGATCACGGTCACCAGCGGCACCGTGCATTGGCTGTAGGCAAACAATAGCTTGGCGCCATGCTTGATCAGCCCGCCATATTCCTGGTCTGTGCCAGGCAAAAATCCGGGAACATCTACGAAGGTCACGATGGGGATGCCGAATGCGTCGCAGAAGCGCACAAAACGCGCCGCCTTGCGCGAGGCGTCGCTGTCGAGCACGCCGGCGAGCACCATGGGTTGGTTGGCCACGAAGCCAACGGTGCGGCCGGAAACCCGACCAAAACCCGTGACAATGTTCTTTGCGTACGCCGATGAGAGCTCGAAAAAATCGCCTTCGTCGGCGACCTTCAGTATGAGTTCCTTGATGTCGTAGGGTTTGTTGGGATTGTCGGGAATGAGCGTATCGAGGGATTCATCGATGCGGTCCGCCGCGTCCTGCGTAGGCCATTCCGGAACCCCGCTTTCGTTATTGGACGGGAGGAAATCGATCAAGCGCCGCATCTGCAACAGACACTCGACATCGTTCTCGAAGGCGCCATCCGAGACACCGGATTTCGTAGTGTGCACCGACGCTCCGCCCAGCTCTTCAGCGGTAACAACTTCGTTCGTCACCGTCTTCACCACATCCGGACCCGTGACGAACATGTACGATGTGTCGCGTACCATGAAAATGAAATCAGTCATGGCCGGCGAATAGACGTCACCGCCCGCACAAGGGCCCATGATGACGCTGATCTGCGGAATAACGCCCGACGCGATAACGTTGCGCTTGAAGACCTCACCATAGCCGCCGAGTGCCGCGACGCCTTCCTGGATGCGTGCACCGCCCGCATCGAACAGGCCGACGATCGGGCAGCGCGCCTTCATCGCCATATCCTGCACTTTGATGATTTTCTGGGCATGCGTCTCCGACAGCGACCCGCCAAAAACCGTGAAGTCCTTGGAGAAAAGATAGACCGCGCGGCCGTTAACCGTGCCCCAGCCCGTGACCACGCCGTCGCCGGGGATTTTCGTTTTCTCCATTCCGAATTCGTTGGAACGATGCTCGACGAACATGTCGAACTCTTCGAAGGAGCCCTTGTCGAGAAACAACTCGATGCGCTCGCGCGCGGTCAACTTGCCACGCTTGTGCTGCGCCTCGATACGCGCCTTTCCCCCGCCCAGGCGGGCGTCCTCGCGCCGCTTTTCGAGTCTGTCGAGGATATCTTTCATGGAGTGGAGCCCTTCCCCGTGCATTCCGGCCGTCGATGCATACCACACCACAGCCGTCGTCCCGGCGGAAGCTGGCACGGCCGCTGGCTTGAGTTCGGGCTTGGCAGCCCCCTCAAAGCCTGCTTACAAGCGCTCCATGAGCGAACCGCAGACGGCCGCCGAACTCATTCAGCAGGGGTTGGTCCACCACAGGGCTGGTCAGATTTCTCTGGCCATGGACCGGTATACCCAGGTGCTGCGCAATGATCCGCGCAACGCCGATGCGCTTTATTACATTGCGTTGATCGCCTGCCACGAAGGCCAGTTTCAGCAAGGCATCGATCTGGCCCGCCGCTCCCTGTCGTTTCGTCCGCGGCAGGCGCGGGCACATAACCTGATCGGCCAGGCGTTGCACCGCATGGGCAAGATCGATGACGCCCTGCAAAGTTTCGACAGTGCCATCGAATGCGACCCCAACCTGGCGGACGCGTACAGCAACCGCGCGAATATGCTCAGTGAACTTGGCCGGGCCAGCGAAGCCCTGTCGAGTTTCGATCGGGCGCTCGCGATCGAGCCAAATTCGGCACCCGACTGGATCAACCGGGGGGCAACCCTCCATGGTGCCGGTCGGCTTGAGGAAGCGATTGCCAGCTACGACAAGGCCATCGCGCTCGATCCCGATTTCGTCGTGCCACATTGCAATCGAGGTCACGTTTTGACGGACCTGGGCCGCGATGCCGAAGCGCTGGCAAGCTATGACCGAGCCATCGCGCTGGAGCCAAAGATGGCCGAGGCCTATCTCGGGCGCGCATTGGCGCTGAAAAAACTCTCACGCGTCGATGATGCCCTGGCGAGCGTCGATAAGGCGATCGCCATAAAGGCGGACGTCGCTAAAATGCACGAAGCCCGCGCGAGCCTGTTGCGCTCGCTTGGGCGTGAAGACGATGCAGGGGCGGCCGATACACGTGCTGCCGAACTTCAGTCGAAGAAAAACGAGCCTTCACAAAGCTGACAATTGCGCGGCATACTGTGGGGGAATTCTTCGGGGGGCTTTTGATAACCGAGGACAGTGACCATGAATAATGCCAAACCTACCGCGCGCCTGACTACGCCGACCGATCTCGGCGCCAATGCCCAAAAAGATATCGCCGGGGCGCTCAATGCGCTGCTCGCGGACACCTTCGCGCTTTATATGAAAACCAAGAACTTTCACTGGCACGTCAGTGGACCTCATTTCCGCGACTATCATTTGCTGTTCGACGAGCACGCGGACCAAATATTCGCCACGACCGATGTGCTCGCTGAGCGCGTTCGCAAGCTCGGCGGGACCACACTGCGATCCATCGGCGATATCACGCGTCATCAACGCCTCAGCGATAATGACGCAGCTTATGTCGATCCACAGGACATGCTGGCAGAATTGCGCGAAGACAATCAGCGCGTGATCACGGCCCTGCGCGAAACTCACGACCTCTGCGACGAACACAACGACGTGGCGACAGCGAGTTTTCTCGAGACATTCATCGACGACGCCGAACGTCGTGTTTGGTTCCTCTACGAAGCCGGGCGTCGGGGCGATCCGACCGGTCACTGATTTTGGACGAGGTAACCGGCGGTCTTGCGCGCGTCGTGCACTTTTCAGCCGACAAGACGCAGGACCGCCGCCGCCGCCTTGAATTCCGCCTCACGATAGGCTCGGCGTTCGAGCGCTAGTTCGTCGCGACCCCATTGCGACATCTGCCAGTCCTCGTCCACATGCGCAGCGGTCCAGGCTGAATCGGTATCGATCGCACCCTGCGCAATCGCCAAGGCCAACAATGCCGAGCCCGTCAACGTTGTAATCGAAGAGACCGCCGCGAGCCGCCACGGATCGCGAGGAATGGCGCGTCGCAATGCCTCTACGGCTTCAGCGGGCTGTGCCACATGCATGACACCTTGCGCCAGTTTGAAATTCGCACCGAAGGCTTCGCGCGCCCAAGCGAGCGCCGGGTCCCAGGCTTGCGACTGTTTGTCGATGAGCTTCAGGGGCGCTTCGGCGCGGTAGCAAAGCAAATCGCTTCCAAGATATTTTGCGATCTCCTCCGCAACGGGCTCGGGATTTTCGCTGACCGCATCGATCACGGCGTTCGCGAGCCGCGTGAGCGGCATGTTCCGCGGGTCGATCGTTTCGCCTTGCGCCTCCCATTCCGCCGCAATGGCCTCAGCGAGCGTCCGCGTGGGCGCGACAAAAGCGCGCCGTCGCGGCGTGAGAATGGGTTTGCCATCGAGCGATATTCCGACACCGTCCGGCGCCTCGGTTAATTGTGCTTGCTTGTAGAATCGCTTTCGCAGACGCGGCCGAACGGCTTGCCGCGCCGCTTCGGTCGGATCGAGCGGCTGGTTCTCGAAAATCTCAGTGAAAATCTCACGCATTGGGACGGTTTGTGCAGCGCAAAATAGCGAGGAACTTCCTTCCTTACATGTTAATTCAGACGGAAAACTTTAGGGACCGAAATGCCATCCTCTCGCCGCTTTCAAGGAGCGAAAAACCATAGAGAGACTTGTGATTGGCGGGACTTCTACACCGAAGGATAAGTAGCCTTGCCTCGTCCCAGCCAATATTATCAGCCTCGGATTCGTGCCTGGAAATGGGCCGATCGGTAGGGAGCCGGAGCCACCGGGGGGCTGTGAGGCGGCGTCGCTCAAGTTGTGCGGAAGTAGCGGGGCGCGTTTCGAGGAGTCAATGAAGAATACCGACATTTCCGACCCAGACTACTTCCACAAGGTCGTGGACTGCCAGTGGGCTTGCCCGGCACATACGCCCGTCCCGGAATACATCCGTCTAATCGCGCACGGCCGGTATTCCGACGCGTACATGATCAACTGGCGCTCGAACGTATTTCCAGGAATTCTCGGTCGCACCTGCGACCGCCCCTGCGAGCCGGCGTGCCGTCGGGTACGCGTGGAGAAGGAGCCGGTGGCTATTTGCCGCCTGAAAAGAGTCGCGGCTGACTATAAAGACGACATTCGCGACCGTCTGCCAAAGCCCGCATCCAAGAAGAACGGCAAACGCATAGCGTTGGTCGGGGGGGGTCCTGCCTCTCTTACCGTGGCTCGCGACCTCGCTCCTCTTGGTTATCACTGCGTGGTCTTCGACCAAGATCCAAAAGCCGGCGGCATGATCCGCACGCAAATTCCGAAATTCCGTCTGCCGGATTCCGTGATCGACGAAGAGTGCGGCTACATCATCGACCTTGGCGTCGAGTTCCGTCCCGGCGCGCGCGTCGACAGCATGAAGACGCTGCTTGGCGACAACTGGGATGCAATCTTTGTTGGATCGGGTGCGCCGCGCGGTCGCGATCTCGATATCCCCGGTCGTAAGGAAGCAGCCAAGAACATCCACATTGGCATTGACTGGCTATCTTCTGTTTCCTTTGGACATATTTCCAAGATCGGCCGCCGCGTTGTCGTTCTCGGCGGCGGCAACACCGCGATGGATTGTTGCCGCTCCGCCCGCCGCCTTGGCGGCGAACAGGTCGACGTCGTGGTGCGCTCCGGTTTTGAGGAAATGAAGGCGTCGCCCTGGGAGAAGGAAGACGCCATGCACGAGGGCATTCCGATCCACAACTACCTCGTGCCCAAAGAATTCACGCACGAGAACGGTAAGCTCACCGGCATCACCTTCGAAAAGGTGAAGGCCGAATACGACGCCAAAGGCCGCCGCAAACTCGTACCGTCCGGCGAACCGGAGCTGCATTTCCCCTGCGACGATGTATTGGTCGCCGTCGGTCAGGAGAATTCATTCCCGTGGATCGAGCGCGACGTAGGGATTGAATTCGACCAATGGGACATGCCGAAAGTCGATTCCAAGACGATGGCATCGACCCACCCGAAAATCTTCTTTGGCGGAGACGCCGCCTTTGGTCCGAAGAACATCATCTGGGCCGTCGCGCACGGGCACGAAGCGGCCGTGTCGATCGACAAACACCTCAATGGCGAAGACATCAACGACCGCCCCGCTCCCGCGGTCGAGGTGATGAGCCAGAAGATGGGCATCCACGAGTGGAGTTACGATAACGAAATCGCGCTCGACAAACGCTACAAGGTGCCACACCGCGACAAAGTCGTTGCACTCAGAGATATCAAGGCCGAAGTCGAGCTTGGCTTCGACGAAAAGCTGGCATTGTCGGAAGCCGGCCGTTGCCTGAATTGCGACGTTCAGACCGTGTTTTCGGCGCAGCTGTGCATCGAATGCGACGCCTGCGTCGACATTTGCCCGATGGATTGCATTACCTTCACCTCCAATGGCGACGAAGCCGATCTGCGCCAACGGCTGAACGCGCCTTCGCACAATCTCACCCAGGATTTGTATGTTCAGGATGGCCTCAAGACCGGTCGCGTGATGGTCAAAGATGAGGACGTCTGCCTGCACTGCGGGCTCTGCGCCGAGCGTTGCCCGACCGGTGCCTGGGACATGCAGAAATTCCTGATCGATATGACTGAGGCAGGGACTTCATGCCGACCGCCACGCCGATCAGCCGCGTAAACGATTTCGTCGTTCGCTTCGCCAACGTCAACGGCTCGGGTTCGGCGAGCGCGAACGAAATGTTTGCGCGAGCGGTTATGCGCATGGGCGTGCCCGTTGCACCGCGCAACATCTTTCCCTCCAACATTCAAGGCCTGCCAACCTGGTACGAGGTCCGCATCTCCGAGGCAGGCCACCTGGGCGCTCGCGGCGGAACGGACCTGATGATCGCGATGAACCCGCAGACTTTTGACAGGGATATCGCGGGTATCGAGCCGGGCGGCTACCTCTTCTACGATTCGACCAAGCCGATGCCGGCGTCGAAATTCCGCGATGACATCACGGTCATTGGCGTGCCGCTCACCGCCATCTGCAACCGCGAATATACCGATCCGCGTCAGCGCCAGCTGTTCAAGAACATTATCTATATCGGCGTACTCACCGCCCTTCTCGACATGGATGTGAAGGTCGTCGAGCAACTCATTGGCGAGCAATA
>Ga0070717_10000871_pt1 | contig 19955 bp, 18 predicted proteins | sample LARL113metaG_FD_71366 | JGI IMG/M metagenome (GOLD analysis project Ga0070717, IMG submission 71366) | Corn, switchgrass and miscanthus rhizosphere microbial communities from Kellogg Biological Station, Michigan, USA - LAR L11-3 metaG | ecosystem: Host-associated > Plants > Roots > Rhizosphere ... | reverse complement strand
CCGACATATCCACGAAGGCGATTCCCATCCGAGGTAGGGATAGTTCACGCGCACGTTGCCTTGGTCTCTACTCGAAAACCGTTGGCTTCGAGTTTCATGCGCAGGATGGTGCCCACCGGTAAGTGGCCTGCGCTTCCACGTAACAACCATGCAGGCTCACGTCTTGAAAGGCAGCCCAAGTTCGGACGTCGCCGCTCTCTGCGCGCAGTTCGGCGCCGCCTTCACATTTGAAGCGCGGGCTACGCCGTTTTTCTTCTCCCCGGAATCGTTCTCCAGAATCGGCAGCCGGAGCGGCGGACTGCGGACCGTCGTCCGGAGCCGATTCACGGGCCGGCGCCGCGGCTGTCGCTGCTGCGGGAACGACCGATTGTTTCAAGGCCTTCAGACAGGTGACGCCTTCGTTGGTTTCCTCTGCCATGGTACTCCGACGCAGCTTGCGGGTAATTGAAGATCAGTCCCGTGCGGGCTCGGGACAAATCAGGCGAGCTGGACCGGGAACTCTGATCTTTCTATCGCAGAACTGGGCCCAAATATTAGGAATGGGAACGGAAATACGATGCTAAGAATCTTCTAATCGAGGGCAGGGTTCGAGATTGCTTGTGCCGCCATCGCTTGATGCGCCGCTTGGCGGATCTGCTTCCAGAGTTCGTCGCGTCCTGCGCCGGTCTTGGCTGAGTACGGGAGAAGAGGTGCTGCGGGATGTTCCTGGGTCAACGTTCGCAGGGCGTTGTGCAGTTGATTGTTGGAGAGACGGTCGCTCTTGGTGGCCACGAGCAAGAATTCGCGGCCACTGGCGCTGAGGAAGTCCAACAACTGCCGGTCGCTTTGTTGCGGAGGAACATTGGCATCCACCAGAACGACGCACAGCGCAAGAGTGGAACGCTGATTGAGGTAGGGTTCGATGAATTTGGGCCATTCCTGAGAAATCTCGCGCGAAATTTTGGCGTAGCCGTAGCCGGGAAGGTCGGCGAAAATCATCTCGGGGCGCGGCTTTCCGGGCCAGCGAATCTCGAAGAAGTTAATGCTGCGAGTGCGGCCGGGAGTGGAACTGGTGCGCGCCAGCTTGGTGCCAACCAGGGAATTGATGACGCTCGATTTGCCGACGTTGGAGCGGCCGAGGAATGCGATCTCCGGCAGACCAGGGACGGGAAATTGCGCGGCATCGGTCGCCGCCGCCAGAAAACGGGAGAGAACTCTCATGCTCAAGTTTGCAACGTGGGGGCGGAAGTTGGCAAGCGCGGCGCGGAGTTAGCGCGATGATTCGCGACGAAACTGCTTGCTCAGGGTTAAGGACTGATGTTGGTAGGAGGAGCCTATGTTCGTGCCATAAATTTTGTCCGGGCGCGATAACAGGTGCATGTAGTTCAGGCGACCCACGAGTTGCCCATGTTCGATCAGGAACGGAACTTCATGGGCGCGAACTTCGAGCACGGCGCGAGTACCTTTAATCTCACTGGAACCATATCCAAAGCCGGGATCGAAGAAGCCGGCGTAGTGAATGCGGAATTCACCGTCGGCCGGGTCGAAGGGAACCATTTCCGCGGCGAAGTCTGGAGGAACCCGCACGCGTTCTCTGGAGGCAAGAATATAAAAGTCGCCAGGCTCGAGAATCAGATTCTTGTTTGCCTTCTGGCGACTCACTTCCCAAAATTCCTCGGTCGAATAATGGTTAATCCGCTCCAGTTCGATGACGGGGGCGTAGCGCTTCGCCTTGTAGGCCACGATCTCGTTCGGGTCCGAAGCTTCGAGATTGACCGTAACGCGCAAGCCTCGCTGCAATTGCGCTTTCGCAGGGCTGCTCTCGTCCATATAGACGAGCGGCTCTTCGTGGTCTAAACCTTTGATCGTGCTGTCGCCGGATCGCGGATTGCCTTGTACGAACCGCAGCTGGCTGAGCCGCATCCCGGCTCGCACCGAGACGGTAAAGGTGCGCGAAACCACTTCCGCGTAGAGTTTCCCTTTGTATCCCGGAGGCACGGTGTCGAACTCCGTGCCGTAGTCGGTAATCAGGCGAGTGAAAATGTCGAGGCGTCCCGTGGTGCTCTTGGGATTGGCTTTGCCGGAAATATTTTCCGGGAGGTTCAACTCTTCGAGCAGGGGGATGATATATACGCAATCTTTCTCAAAGACAGGCGCAGCCGTCAGATCGACTCGCGACATGCGGAGGTCTTTGATTTTTGATTCGACCGTGCTCTTCGGTCCGGGCAGAAAACTGGCGCGCACCCGGTGCGCCATGTCTCCTAACCGCAAGTCGAGACTTGCTGGCTGGATATGCTCGGGATCGATGGCACGCGAGGCGCTGACATGCCCGCGAGCGATCAGGTTGCTGATTTCCTGCGAAGGGAGGATACCCGTAGTACGCGGATGAGCCGGTTCGGCGGGCGATTCCGGCTCGTTCTCAAAAAAGATCTGACTCTGGTTCGATGTGGACATCAGCCTTCCACTCTTATTGGTGGGCTGTGGGACTGTCGCCAGTGTTGGAGGTCAACGGCGCAATCGGTTGGACGGCTTCATCATCCAACTGTTTTGGCAGCGGAGATTCCAGAGCGATCTGCAGGACCTGGTCCATGGTATCGACGAAGTGCATTTTCATGGCATTGCGCAGATTTTCCGGCACTTCCGCCACGTCCTTTTCGTTGTCCTTGGGCAGAATCACCTCAAACAGTCCGGCGCGATGAGCCGCGAGCAGCTTCTCTTTGAGCCCCCCGATGGGCAGAACCTTGCCGCGGAGCGTGATCTCGCCGGTCATAGCGAGGTCGCGACGCACTGGAATTTTGCTCAGGGCGCTGGAGATGGCGGTGGCGATGGTGATGCCCGCCGAGGGTCCGTCCTTGGGAATAGCGCCTTCGGGAACATGGACGTGAAGGTCGAGATTGCGGTAGAAATCGCGGCTCAAGCCAAGGCGCTGGGCGCGGGATCGCACGTAAGACATGGCCGCCTGGGCTGATTCCTGCATGACGTCGCCGAGTTTTCCGGTCAGCGTGAGTTTGCCTTTGCCGTCGACAACGCTCGCCTCGGTGCTGAGGATCGAGCCGCCGACTTCGGTCCAAGCCAGGCCGGTAACCAGGCCAACTTCGGACTTCTCGTGCGCCAGCGTGTCGCGGAACTTGATGACGCCGAGGAAGTCGTTGACGTTCTCACCGGTGACGGTGACGGTATAGTTCGGACCTTCCTTGACCACTTTGCGGGCGACCTTACGGCAGACGTTGCCGATTTCGCGCTCTAGGTTGCGCACGCCCGCTTCTCGCGTGTAAGAGCGAATGAGGCCTGTGATGGCTTCGTCGGTGAACTTGATGTTCTTTTCCGACAGGCCCGCCGCCAGCATCTGCTTCTTCACCAGAAACTGCTTGGCGATTTCGACCTTTTCCTGCTCGGTGTAGCCGTGCAGGCGGAGCACTTCCATGCGGTCCTGCAGCGCCGGAGGAATGGTGTGCATCACGTTGGCGGTGGCGACGAAAAATACCTGCGAGAGATCGTATTCGACGTCGAGGTAGTGATCGACGAACATGAAGTTCTGCTCGGGATCGAGCACTTCGAGCAGGGCGGCGGAGGGATCGCCGCGGAAGTCCATCGACATTTTGTCGACTTCGTCGAGCATGAAGACCGGGTTCTTGGTGCCGGCCTTCTTCATCATCTGAATGACCTGCCCGGGCAGGGCGCCGATGTAGGTGCGGCGGTGGCCGCGAATTTCGGCCTCGTCGCGCACGCCGCCCAGCGACATACGGACGAACTTGCGGCCGGTGGCCTTGGCAATCGACATTCCCAGGGAAGTTTTGCCCACGCCCGGAGGCCCGACGAAGCATAGGATCGAGCCCTTGGGATTCTTGACCAGTTGGCGTACAGCGAGAAATTCAAGGATACGCTCCTTGATCTTCTCCAAGCCATAGTGATCTTCGTTCAGAACTTTTTCGGCGCGTGCGATGTTGCGAATCTCTTTGGAGCGCTTCTTCCAGGGGACGGCCAGCAACCAGTCGAGATAGTTGCGCGAAACGGTGGATTCCGCCGACATGGGCGGCATGGCTTCCAGCTTTTTCAGTTCCTGCAGAGCCTTGTCTTTGACTTCTTTGGGCATGCCCGCGGATTCGATCTTCTTTTTCAGTTCATCGAACTCGCTTTTTTCGCCGCGGCCCAGTTCTTTCTGGATGGCCTTGATCTTCTCGTTGAGGTAGTACTCTTTTTGCGCCTTCTCCATCTGGCGCTTGACCCGCGACTGGATGGTGCGGTCGACGTTGAGCTTCTCGATTTCGATGTCGAGCACGTCGGCGATGCGGGTGAGGCGTTCGGCGGGATCGAAAATCTCGAGCAGTTCCTGCTTTTCTTCGATCGAGAGCTGCAGGTTGGCGGAGATCACGTCGGTCAGCTTGGCCGGATCTTCCATGCGGACTGCGGAAATCATGGTCTCGTAGTTGAGAGCCTGGCAAAGCTTCACATACTGCTCAAACAGCGTGGTGACGCGCTGCATGCCGGCTTCGAGAGCCTGGCCGCCTTCGGTCGTGTAGCGGGCAACGCGGACAGTGGCCTGCATGTAGCCATCGATGTCGACGACCTGGAGAATCTTGCCGCGCTCCACGCCTTCGACCAGCACCTTGATGTTGCCGTCGGGGAGTTTCAGGCTCTGCACGATGTTAACGATCGTGCCGACCTGGTAAATTTCATTGGCCTTGGGTTCATCGATGGAGGCGTCGTGCTGGGTGGCGAGGAAAATCTTCTTGTCGGCGGCAAGAGCCTCTTCCAGGGCGCGGACACTCGATTCGCGGCCGACCACGAATGGGGTCATCATGAAAGGGAAGATCACCACGTCCCGGATGGGCATCATGGGCAACTTCTTAGATTCGAACTTTTCCTTGGATGTGGTCACTGAGTCTCCCTAAGATGACGGCCTACACAGGAATTTTACATCGTTTGGTCGTTGTTCGTTAGTCTTTGGTTGCTGCATCTCCGGTGTGGCATGTCCGGTCTTGCCCATTAGCGAACCACAAACGACGAATGGACGGCGAATCTACCCTGCCTTTTCCATCACGGTGGTGAACGTAGCGGAGCGTTTTTCCACCATTTCCCGCGTGAGTTCGAACTCTTTTAGCTTCTTTTGGCTAGGCAGGTTGAACATCAGGTCGAGCATGAGTTCTTCGAGAATCATGCGCAGGCCGCGGGCGCCAACTTTACGCGCCATAGCCTGACGAGCGATTGCTCGCAGGGCCTCGTCGCTGAACTTCAGGCGCACGTTCTCGAACTCAAACAGGCGCTGGTATTGCTTGACGATGGCATTTTTCGGCCGGGTCAGGATTTCGATGAGGGCAAATTCGTCGAGATCTTCCAGCATGCCCACGACTGGCAGGCGGCCCACAAATTCCGGAATCAAGCCGAACTTGATCAAGTCTTCCGGCTGGATCTCGGTCAGCAGTTCCTGGGTGCGCTTTCTGGAGGTGGAAGCCTCTTCTTTTTCTGCCGCCTCGCCGCCGCGGAAACCGAGAGATTTCTTGCCAATCCTGCGAGCGATGATCTTGTCGAGGCCCACGAAAGCTCCGCCGCAGATGAAGAGAATGTTGGTGGTGTCTACGGGGGTAAATTCCTGGTGCGGATGCTTTCGCCCGCCCTGCGGCGGAACGTTGGCGATGGTGCCTTCCAGAATCTTCAACAGGGCCTGCTGCACGCCCTCGCCGGAAACGTCACGGGTGATCGAAGGATTCTCGTCTTTCCGGCCGATCTTGTCGACTTCATCGATGTAAATGATGCCAGTCTGGGTGCGGCTTACGTCTCCGTCAGCGGCCTGCAGCAACTTGAGGATGATGTTCTCGACATCTTCGCCAACATAGCCGGCCTCGGTGAGCGTGGTGGCATCGACGATGGCGAATGGCACATCCAGCATGCGGGCCAGAGTCTGTGCCAGAAGCGTCTTTCCGGTTCCAGTCGGGCCGATCAGCATGATGTTCGACTTGGTCAATTCGATGCCGTCGCCGGTCTTCTGCCGGTTCATGAAGATGCGCTTGTAGTGGTTGTAAACCGCGACCGCCAACTTCTTTTTGGTCTGTTCCTGCCCAATCACATACTCGTCGAGGAAGGTTTTCACTTCCTGAGGCTTGGGCAACTGGTTCGGGGTGCTGCTGGGAGGAGTCGCCGTGCGGTCGTCTTCCAGAATGGAGTTGCAGACGGCCACGCACTCGTCGCAGATGTATGCGCGGGGATAATCGCTGGGCGACGAGATCAGCTTGGCCACGGCGTCCTGCGACTTGTGGCAGAACGAACAGCGTAGAATCTCGTCGGAGCCCGACTTGGTTTTCACTCGGCTCTACTCCCTTCAACAGGTCTCCGGGTGGCCAGACCCGGCGTCCAATGGCCCCTTGCGCCCGATCCGCGCCCAATTCTGTCAGGCGCGAAGGCCGATCATACCGCTTTTGCGGTCTTATAGATGATATCGTCTATGATTCCGTATTCCTTAGCCTGCTGCGCGTTCATGATGAAGTCGCGCTCCACGTCTTTTTCCACTTTGTCCAGTTTCTGCCCGCTATGCTTCGAGAGTAACTGGTTCGTAATCTCGCGCATGCGCAGGATTTCACGGGCGTGGATGTCAATGTCGGTGGCTTGTCCCGACAAACCGCCCATGGACGGCTGATGTATTAGAATTCGCGAATTCGGCAGTGCCAATCTCTTTTTGGCTTCGCCTGATGCCAATAGTAACGCCGCCATCGAGGCAGCCTGGCCCACGCAAAGGGTCATCACGTCGTTTTTCACGTATTGCATGGTGTCGTAGATCGCCATGCCAGCCGTGATGGAGCCGCCGGGAGAGTTGATGTAGAGCTGGATGTCCTTCTCGGGATCTTCCTGAGCCAGAAACAGCATTTGAGCGATCACCAGGTTGGCGATGTTGTCGTCAATGGGGGTGCCGATGAAGATAATGTTGTCGCGCAGCAGCCGGGAATAAATGTCGTAGGCGCGTTCGCCCCGCCCGGTCTGCTCGATGACCATGGGAACGAGCATCATTTGCGGATCATTTTTTTTCCAATCGTTCGGTTTCACATTCACCTGCCACACTCCGCCCCGACGCAACGCTTCGCTTGCATGGGGAGGGTCGAAGAGGTCCGGTCGTTAATCGCTTAACTACGCGGACTGGTGATACAGAAAATCGAGGGTCTTTTCGTTGCGGATTCTGTTTCGGATTCTATCGAGGCCCCCATCCTGTGTCAAACGAGCGCGGAGCGCTTCCAGGGTCTGTTTGGACTGTTTGGCCAGGGCTTCAATCTCGTGATTCACTTCGTCCTCCCCAGCCTCGATTTTTTCCAGATCCGCGACGCGTTCCAGTAACAACGACGACTTCACATCCTGCATTGCCTGGTCCTTCTGACCCGCCCGCAGGCGAGGCAGGTCCATTTTTTTAAGGTCCTCCATCTTCATGCCCTGGGCGGCGAGAGCGCGTAGGCCGCGTTCCAGGCGCAGATCGATTTGCCGGTCCACCAGCGACTCCGGCACTTCGAAATCGTTGCGCCTGACCAGTTCGGCAACCAGCTTGTCTTTGGCTTCGCGCTCGGCATCGTGCTTGCGTTCAGCCTGCATGTTTTCGCGAATCTGCTTTCGCACCTGGTCGAGACTGGTGAAGTCGCCGAGTTCTTTGGCGAAGTCGTCATTCAGTTCGGGCAGATTCTTCTGCTTGATCGCATGAACCTTCACGGTGTAGACGAATGTCTTGCCCGCCAGGCGCTTGTCGGCGACGTCTTCTGGATAACTCACCTCGAACTCGCGTTGGTCTCCGGCATTGGCGCCGCGCAGGTTCTCGTTGAACTCAGGCACGGTGTTCTTGCCGCCAATTTCGATCAGGACTTCGTCCATGTGAACGGGCTGAGTTTTGTCGTCGACGTCCTTGGGCCTGCCGTCCATGGAGGATTGGGCGAAGTCGCCGTCGGCCAACGGCCGTCCTTCGACCGAAGTGTAGGTTGCGTGCTGCTCGCGCACGCTATTCACTGCTTGTTCCACTTCCTCATCCTTCACGACGATCTCGGGATGATCGGCGCGAAGTTCTCTGTAGCCCTCGACGACGATTTCGGGGAGGACTTCGAAGCTGGCCTTGAAGCGCAAAGACTCGCCGTCATGAATGTGCAGGTCGGTGATTTGCGGTTGCGACACGGGAATCATTCCCTGCTTTTCCGCCTCTTTGCGGAAATAACGCGGAACTAGGGCTTCGACCACGTCGCTCTTCAGATCTTCTTTGAATCGCTGGCGAATGATGGAGGCGGGCACGTGCCCGGAGCGGAAGCCTGGCAGGCGCGCCACCTTCTGATATTTCTGAATGATTTTTTCCATCTCGCGAATGACTTCTTCGGCGGGGATTTCGACCGAAATCTCGCGTTTGACGCCGTCTTTGTTCTTTGCGTCGATTGTTTGTGCAGGACTCACGTTTGCCCTTTCGGCTGGCTGGCCACGTCCGACGGAACTGGAGTTCCTTGCTCGGAACCAGTGTCATTCACACGTCGTTAATGTTGAGTGTAAAGACTAAGGGAGAGTAGCGTCAAACGGGTTGGGCAGTCGTTAGGCCTTTGTCGTTGGTCGTTCGCCCAGAAGAGGAATTCGTTGTGATGTAATGGTCGGGTGAACTGGCTTACTATTCTCAACCGCGAGATCGTGGCTTGCAGTCGCTGCCCGCGGCTGGTTGCGTATCGCGAGGAGGTCGCGCGGGTAAAGCGTCGCGCTTATCTCAGCTGGGAATATTGGGGAAAGCCCGTGGCTGGATTCGGCGATCCACATGCGCGAGTGCTCATTATCGGCTTAGCCCCCGGGGCCCACGGTTCGAACCGCACCGGGCGTCCGTTCACCGGCGACGCTTCCGGAAATTTCATGTATCCCGTGTTGTTTGAAACTGGATTTGCCAGCCAGCCTACGGCCATCGACCGTAACGACGGGATGAAATTGAAGGATCTCTATATCACGGCGGCGGTGCGCTGCGCCCCGCCGGACAACAAGCCCTTGCCCACAGAGTTGGAGGCCTGCTCCTGCTTTCTCGACCGCGAGTTAGCAGGATTAAGGGAGGTAAAGGTGGTCGTGGCGCTGGGAAAGATCGGCTTCGACGCGTATTTGAATTACCTGAAGCGCCGCGGCGCGCTCGCCAGCAAGAAGGCCTATGTCTTCAAACACGGCGCCAATTACAGGATGCCCGATGGTAAGGTGTTACTCGCGTCCTACCATCCTTCAAACCAGAACACGCAGACCGGCAAGCTGACGCGCAAAATGTTCGTCGAAATCTTTCAAGAGGCGGCAAGAATTGCCGATAGAGAAGTTGAGGCGTCGCTGGTGCCGGATCGTTCATCCTTCCCCCGCTTGGGGGCATAGCCAGAAGCTGGATCACGAACCGGGGCGGCGCCGCTGCAAAAACGATTGGTGATTTGTGATGGAGTGATTGTTGATTGAAAAACCCAAATACCCGGGCACGTGATTTTTTATCAGCAATCAACAATCAGCAATCGTCTCGTGAATCTTTCCCACTACTTCAGTTTGGTGACTGTTACTTCGATCTGAAATTGTCGCTTGGAGTTGGGATCGTCCACGCTGCCTACGACCATTGGCTTGCCTGGCAGGGCCAATGTGCTGGCGTTGATTCTGAATTGGCGTATGGTGGGGCGGGACTCGTGCCCGGCCGCTTGGTCGGGAATCGCAAAATTGCTGATCTCGGCGCGCACTTGCAAAGGCACGCCATCAGGCCGCTCTCCGATTCGGCACCAGATACTGGTGCCGACGTCCATGTACTGAAACTGCTCGTGCCCAGCCTCGACCGGGACGCGAGTACCAATCTTGATTTCGTTGGCGTCATCGGCGTTGAGGTTTAGCGAGTACTGGCGTGAGTTGATCTTCTTGCCGTCCTCCAGTTCGTTGACCGAAAAGTCGAGCCGGTAGGCGTGTACTGGCCTATCAGCGGCAGCCGGGGCGGGCTTCGTTTCTGTCGAGGACTTGGCTGGCGCAGAATCCTGCGCGTGCGCTGCCATTCCACCGCAAATCATGGATCCCAAAATCGTGATTATCCAAATCGCCGATGCCTTGCGCATAATCCATTCTCCTTTGTTTTTAGCTTTCTGAGTTTCTATTTTTCGGTCGTGCCGTCATTACGTTCTTCCGAATCCACAGCTGGGCCTCTGGACGGGAAAGAGTTCATTTCTTCGAGTTGATCCTGGCGAAGCGCCTCGGTTCGGGCCCGGGCGAGCAGAACCGCTTGCTCGGGATTCTGCGCAACATAGTTCTGCAGAAGCTTTTCCTGCTCGCTCAGGGGTTGGGGCGAAGGAAACTGTTCCAGCTTGGGTGTGCTCGCGATTGCGACTTCAGGAGGCGAGGGGGGCATCGCTGGCTTTCGCGCGGTACTCGGTCGTGCGGGTCGAGTTCCGCTCCTGTGCGCGTACGATACGGTCTGCGTTGCTCGCTCCTTCGGGACCTCTATTGGAGTCGAAGGATGATTGACCACAATCGGACGAGACGGCTTGTCCCATCTCAAGCTCAGCGCCAGCACTACAAGGATCACCGCCGCGAACGCGGCGATTGCGCTCCAGCGCCAACACGCGTGATCCGGAACGTGCGCCTGCTCGGCACGCAGGTTGGCCAGCACCCGGTCTTCCAAGCCAGTTCTCGGTTCAACGGCCGCGTACTTTGCAAGGGCCGCATCCAGCATGCGATCGAGTTCATCCTGCTTCCCGTTTGTCATGGTTCTCACCTACTTCCTAGCGATCGTCCCGCCAGTTTGTCCCGCAAAATATGCCGTGCTCGGAAGACGCGCGAGCGCACGGCCGCCTCGTTGATGCCCAAAGTTGCCGCGACCTCTTTGGGCGACATCTCTTCGATGGTCGATAAAATCAACGGCTCGCGGAGCTTTTCTGGGAGCGCCGCGATCATCCGCTCCAGTGCCGCGCTCAGCTCGGCGCCGTGCACAGTCTCGTCCGCCGAGGCGTCGGAAGAAGCCGCTTCTGGGATCGGCTTTTCTGGATCTTCCAGCGCGATTTCTCGCGTCCGGCCGCGGCGCCGACTCCGGTCGACGGCGACGCGCCAGGCGATTCGTGCCAGCCACGTTTTGGGATCATCCACGGACGCGAGCTTCGAACTGTAGCGTAGCACTCGCATAAATGTGTCCTGCGTGGCGTCTTCGGCATCGTGGTGGCCTCGCAACACGGCATAGGCGATCCGGTAGACCAGCCGTGCGTGCTCTCGGACGAGCGCTTCAAGCAACTGGTCCCGACTGCGCTCGATGGTCGCCAGTCCGCTCAGGATTGCCTCTCCTGCCACCACTCGTTTGCCCTCACTCATGAAGACCGTCCGGAGGCGGCTTGCGTTCAGGAATTTCCCTGGAAGAACGGGTGGGAGGATTTGTCTTGCGGAGGGGATGGGGCGGACACTCTTGTCCGCCGATTCTGTGGTCTAGTGTGCTCTCAACACAAATTCCAAAAATCAAAGTCAATGTCAAGACAAGCGGACAGGAGTGTCCGCCCCATACAAAACTTAGAAGCCAACCATGACGGGCTCGGGGTCCAGGCGGATACCCCAGATTTCTTCGACGCGCTGCTCAATCGGTTCTTTCAAGGCGAGGATCTCGGCGGCGGTGGCGCCTCCGCGATTAACGATGGCCAGCGCGTGTTTGCTCGAGATACCGACGTGGCCAAAGCCGTATCCGCGGGCGAATCCGGAATGCTCGACCAGCCACGCCGCGGAAATTTTCTTTCTCTTCTCCAGCGCGGGATAGCTGGGCAGAGTCAATCCCTTGGCCGCCGCACGTTGCCTCAAGTCTTCATGCTGCTCCGGGGAGATCACAGGGTTCTTGAAAAACGAGCCCGCGCTCTGGCAATCGGGATCACCTGGGACGATCAACATTCCTTTTAGCGCGCGGATGTGCCGTACCGCTTCGCGTGTCTCCGCCAGATTCGGCAAAGTTTCGCGGCCTTCGAAGTGCCGCTTCAGATCGGCGTAGCTGATGCCCGGTTCGCCTCCCGGAGTGAGCGCGTAGGTGACACGGAGAATGATGAACCGCCCGCGCCCGGTCGTACTAAAAATGCTGGAGCGGTAAGTGAATCCGCAGGCTTCCGGGCACAGCTCACGCACCTGGCCATCTTTCATGTCGAACACTTCGACCGACTCGATCGTCTCCGAGACTTCCTGGCCATAGGCGCCCACATTCTGGACGGGCGTGCCCCCGACGCTGCCCGGAATGCCGCTGAGACACTCGATACCTGCGCATTGCGCCACCACCGCATGCGAAACGAAGCGGTCCCAGAACTCGCCAGCGCCGACGTCGAACAGCGCTTTGCCGTTGATGTCGGCGGACCGGCGCTCGATGCCGGGGATCGCAATCTTCAAGACCAGTCCGGGCCAGCCGCTGTCCGACACGAGCAGGTTGCTGCCGCCTCCTAAAACAAAGAGCTGCAGGTTCTTCGAGCGCGCGAATGCGACCGCCTCCTCTACCTCGCGAGGCGATTTGGCTTCCACGAGGAAGCGGGCCGGACCTCCCAGGCGAAAGGTGGTTAACGGCGCCAGCGGAACATTTTCCTGAAGCAGCATGGGTCGCTTTCACTATACACATGCCTCCGGCAGAGACGTTGCAAGTGACGTCTCTACGACGACGGCATCTCACGCTACAATAGAGTCACACTCACGAGAGGAATAAAATTCATATGCCGATGTACCCCGAAATAATGGTTATCCCCATGCGCGAGGAACTGACGCGACTGGGAATCGAAGAACTTCGCACAGCCGATGAAGTGGATCGGGCGCTGAAGAATCGCCCGGGAACGACGATGGTTGTGGTCAACTCGATTTGCGGATGTGCCGCCGGACGGATGCGGCCCGCGGTGCGCATAGCGATGCAGAATTTAATCCGGCCGGACCGTGCCTACTCCGTATTTGCCGGGCAGGAAACGGAAGCAACAGAGCGCGCCCGCGGCTACTTCATCGGATATCCGCCGTCTTCGCCCTCGATCGCGATTCTGCGCGATGGGCAACTCGTCTACATGATGCAGCGCCGCGACATCGAATCGCGCGAGGCGCCGGCGATTGCCGTTGACCTGAAGGCGGCGTTTGATCGCTTTTGCGGAAAGCCGGTTCCGGTGCAGTCGTAGCACTTGTGGCCAGAGAGGTAACAAGTTACGTCTCTACGGGACAATTCACTTCTTGGGTATTTTGCTTGCCAGGAATGCCTTCACCACGATCGCGTTCGGCTGCACTCCGACCGGAATCAGCGTCAGCAGCGAATACTCCGTCGGTTCCAGCTTGCGCTTTTTGCGTTTCTGGATCACCGTCACATCCCCCGACTGGGTATCGAGCACCAGAAGATAGTTCTCATCCGGGGTCAACGCGAGGCCATCCGGGCGGCTTCCCACGGTCAGCGTATCGAGGCGGCGGCCCATATCAATGTCATAGACGGCGACGCTGTTCGAACCGAAGTTGGTCACGTAGAGCCGCGAGTTGTCGAGTGTGACTACGCCGCGCGAGGGATGTTGGCCGATCTCCAGGCTGTTGCCCACCTCGTCGTTTCCGGTTTCGATGATCGAGATGCTGTCGGAGTCGAAGTTGCATACGATCAGTTCGCCGCCGTCGGGCTTCAGCGCCAGGCTCACAGGCGTGCGACCGACGTCGAGCAGCGCCATCAAACGATCGCTCTTTTGCGTTGCGCCCTGCAATGCAATCGAGGCGACCTGCGATGAACCGGAGCAGGCAACGAACGCCTTGCCCGAATCCGGCAGGATCGCGATCTCCTCGGGCTGCTGGCAGACTGGGATCGTCGATCGCACGCGCAGGCCCTTGGCGTCGATCAAGGACACGGTGTTGTCGCCGCGATTGCTAACCACGATGGTTGACCCGTCCGGTGAAACCCGCGCCAGCCCCGGCGAAGCGCCTACACGTATGTTACCGATGACCCGCCGATACTCGAGGTCGATCACGCTCACATTAGAAGAGGCCGAGTTAGCCACGTACGCGCGTTTTCCGTCCTCCGACACATCGATGAAATAGGGGCGGCCATGCACGCCGATTGTCGCCACGACTGTGTTGGTCTCTGCGTCGATCACGCTGACGTTGTTCGAACCAGAGTTGACCACGTAGATCTCATTCTTCCTGTGGTTGGCAACGATGCCGGTGGGTTCGCTGCCGACCGGAATGGTCTTCGCCAATGAAAATGTGCGCAGGTCAATCACGCTGACGGTGTTGCTTTTGCCGTTGGCGACGTAGGCGTATTCGCGGTAGGCGGGACCGTAGTCGGGGAGCGTCTGCTCCCGGAAATACCACCAGCCGAGTCCGCCCAGGATGGGAATCGTTACAGCGATGAAGAGGAGCTTTCTCAAGGTAGCTGGCTCTTTGCGGTTTTTCCTGGCGTTTGCGGTGAATCTCTCCCTCGCAGCGGCGAAAAAGCTTGAACCGCCGAGGTCTCTGAGAAAACCCGCAAAGGTCGCTGAGAAAAACTCCGCTCGGGAGAAGAAGAAAGATTAGCAGAACTGGAACTTAGGGTGCCGCGTCCTTGTCTCTGTCTAGGTACTTTTCTATGCGGCGAGGACTCTATTTGGGCTCAATTACCTTGAGACCCTTAACTTTGCATTGAAGTGCCGTTTGTTAAAAGTCGCAACGGTACTCCCACGCTCAATGGCTGTGGCCGCCACGATGATGTCGTAGTACCCGATCATTTTCCCTGACGACTCCAACTCGGCCCATATGCGAGCATGTTCAATAGCCGTCACTTCGGTGTAAGGCAGAATCCGGACTAATTCCAGAAACCTGCAGATAAAGTCTTCTCGTTCACGCCTAGATGCACCAGTAGAACGCTCCACGCCGTGCCACAACTCAGCAATTGTGATAGCTGCGATTTGAAATTTCTCGGTGGGTTGCCGTGCCAGCCATTGCTTCAGACCGAAAGTTCCCCTTTCGCCTCGAATGATGACGTCAGCATCCACGATTATTGCCACCGGTCCGCCGGAGCTTTCAAGATTTTCTTGGCGCTTCGGAGATCACCTCGCCAAGCCTTTGCGTTCGCTGGCGATAACTCTACGTCTTCCAGCGCCTCCGCCAGTTGACACCAGCGTAGACTTTTTCATCATTGGGCACAATCCAAGCCACCGGCAACCCATTCTTTAGCAAGTGAATGTCACATTCTGATAGTGCACGAGGTTCACACACTCCGCAAAATTCTGCGCCGCCTCCGTTACCGAAATGACTTTTTTCTTCATAAAATCAGATTTTCAGATTATAAAATCAGATTATCAGATTATTCACAAACATCAACCGAGGACCTGTCCTTGATCCTGAGTTTTAGGGACAGCGCAAAATCCCCATCCTGTCGCGAAGAACACGACACGGATGGGCATCTTTCGTAACTGCTTAATTACTTGCTAGCGGCGACCGTCTCTCGCGCTCCGATTGCCGGCACGGTGCGTCCTACGACCGCTGCGATCTGGCGTACTTGCACCATCAGTTCGTCGAACTGGTCGGGGAACAGCGATTGCGGGCCGTCGGAGAGCGCCTCGTCTGGCTTGTGGTGCACTTCTACCATCAATCCGTCTGCGCCGACGGCTACTGCTGCGCGCGATAGGGGAGTGACTTTGTTGCGCTTGCCGGTGCCGTGGCTGGGATCCACCAGAATCGGCAGATGGCTGAGCCGCTGCACTGCGGGAACCAGGCTCAGGTCGAGGGTGTTGCGGGTGTGGTCGGCGAAAGTTCGTACGCCGCGTTCGCAGAGCGCGACGTTGTAGTTGCCCTCGCTCAGGATGTATTCGGCAGCCATGAGGAATTCTTCCAACGTTGCCGACATGCCGCGCTTCAGCAGCACCGGCTTACGGGCGCGTCCGGCGCGCTTCAGCAGAGAAAAATTCTGCATGTTGCGGGCGCCAATCTGAATCACATCGGCATACTCTTCCACCAGGTCGAGCGACTCGTGGTCGATGGCCTCGGTGATGATCTTCATCCCAAACTGCTGGCGAATTTCCGCCATGATCTGCAGGCCTTCCTCGGCCAGTCCCTGAAAGGAATAAGGCGAGGTGCGCGGCTTGTAGGCGCCGCCACGAAAAAACTGCGCCCCGGCGCGACAGACGCGCTCGGCAACGATGAACGCCTGCTCACGACTCTCAATGGCGCAGGGCCCCGCGACAATCGCCAGTCCAGGCCCGCCGATCGTAGCCGCTGTGTCGCGGAAACGAATGACGGTATTGTCCTGCTTGATGTCGCGGCTGACCAGTTTGTAGGGCTTCGAGACCTTGATGACTTCCTGCACGCCGGGCATCTCTTCCAGCGTGCCCTGCTCGACTTCGCCCTTGTTGCCGGTAATGCCGATGGCGGTGCGTTGCGCGCCCGGCATGGGATGTGCGCGATACCCCAGTTTCTCGATTTTCTCGCAAACGGCGCGCACCTGTTCTTCGGTGGCCTGCGCCTGCATGACGACTAACATAGATTCACCTTAGGAAAGGAGCTTGTGGGACCGCCGCCCCTTGGACCGCTCAGGGCAAACCCTTGGCTGTCCAGTCGATTGCGGCTCGACTGTCTCATTGCGGCTGCAGGAGAAGCCGCACCACAAGTTTACCGTCTGCCGCGCCTGCACCGCAAATGAAGTAGTTGTTTCGAATCTATGCGTCCGGGAACGGGCGTCACGGTGCCGAGGCGGCGCGAGGCGAGTGTTTATACTTCCTTCATGCCTCGCTCCATGGCGCGCGAACAGGACATTCTCAAACGATCCGCGCCGAAACGCCCACCCCGCTTGACTTCCCGCCGCATCGGTATTCACACGTCTTCGGCGGGAGGCGTCCAGAATGCCGCCGAGCGAGCTTACCGGCTAGGCTGCAATACGTTTCAGATTTTTTCCTCGAGCCCGCGCCAGTGGGCGCCGTATGAACTGGGCGAGCCGCAGTGCGCCGAGATGAACCGCCTGCGGGCCAACTACCACCTGAAGCCGCTGGTCATTCACACTAATTACCTGGTGAACCTCGCCAGCTCGAATGAAATTTTTCTAAAGAAATCGATGCAGGCCTTTCGCGGCGAGGTGGAGCGAGCGTTGTCTTTGTGCGCAGAGTATTTGGTCCTGCATCCCGGTTCCTTTCGCGGCACGGACCGCGAACAAGGACTGCTGCGGACCGCCGCTGCCATTGCCGCATCGACGCAGGGGCTCGACCTTGCCCAGGGCGGCTTGACCATTCTCATCGAGAACACTGCCGGCGCGGAGTTCTCTCTGGGCGGAAGCTTCGAACAGGTCGCGGAAGTTCTGGATCGCCTGCGCGGGGTGGTTCCCGTTGGCGCCTGCATCGATACCTGCCACACGCACGTGGCCGGATACGACATCGTTGCTAAGAATGGGCTCTACGACACCCTGCAGCATCTGGATGCGACGATCGGGCTGAGTCAGGTGAAAGTCTGGCACTGCAATGACGCCAAGGCCGCCCGCGGGTCGAAACTGGACCGGCATCAACACATTGGTAAGGGAATGATCGGCAAAGAGACTTTCCGCGTTCTGCTCAACGACCTTCGCCTGGCCCATGCCGCATTCATTGCGGAAACGCCGATCGATCAGCCGGGAGATGACCGGAGAAATGTCGCGGCGTTGAAGGCATTGGTCGAGCTGTAGCTTGCTTAGCGGAATCCCGCGAAGCTTGCCTGGAATGTGCGGATCTGTTATTGTTAAACATGTTAAACATATGCTTGGGATCCGCCTTGAACCCGAACTCGAAAAGAAGCTGGATTCTCTCGCTAAAGAAACCGGCCGCAGTAAGAGTTATTACGCGCGGGAGGCGATTCGCCAGTATCTTGAAGATCGCGAGGATTATCTGAAGGGCATTGCCGCGCTGGAACGGCGCGAACCAACCATTACTCTGGAAGAGTTGGAACGGCGCCTGGGTCTGAATCAGTAAACCATCGCCGAAGAACAAACCCTCGGCGGTTAGATGTGCCAGACACCTTCCCTCCTGATTTGCGTCTCGAACAAACGTACACAAAGAGCCTCGACAAGCACACTGCGGAGAGGAGCTAACCGTGCCCGCAGCGGAAGATAGAAGTGCGACCACAGGAAGAACCTGGCGGATTGAGATTACCCGCACAGCCGAAAAGCAGATTACGAAGTTGAGTCGCTCCGCCCAAAAGTTAGTCCAGCGATTCTTGCGCGAACGATTGCGGTCGGCCGAAAATCCAAGGCAGTGGGGCAAGCCGTTGCATGGCGAAAAGCGCAGTCTCTGGCGCTATCGGGTGGGGGAAAATCGCTTGATCTGTGACATCCAGGATGAAAAGTTGCTCGTGCTTTTGCTGGAGGTCGGTCACCGCAAGGACATCTACCGCTGATTCGCTGGCTCACAGAGTTCGCGGAATCGTTATCGTTGTAAAATCAAGGATTATTCCAGAGCGCACGGTCTTTACTATGCCGCAGGAAGAAAAGTCGGAAGCTACCGTGACGGAACGTCCGAATCCGGAACGCAGCGACGAGCGCTACGATGCCCAGCGTGTGGAGAGCAAGTGGTTCGAACGCTGGCGGCAGAATGCCGCTCTCTACGCGGCCGAACCCGACTCGGCCAAGAAGAAATATTACGTGCTCGAAATGCTGCCCTATCCCTCGGGCGCGCTGCATATGGGACACGTGCGCAATTATGCTATCGGCGATGCGCTAGCTCGCTACATGTGGATGAACGGTTATAACGTGCTTCATCCCATGGGCTGGGACTCTTTCGGCTTGCCCGCGGAAAATGCGGCGATCCAGAACAACACGCCGCCGCGCCAGTGGACATTGCGGAACATCGCCAACATGAAGGCGCAAATGAAGCGCCTCGGCTTCGCCTACGACTGGTCGCGCGAGGTTACAACTTGTTTTCCGGAATACTACCGTTGGAACCAGTGGTTCTTCCTGAAGCTGTTCGAACAAGGATTGGCTTATCGCAAGAAGAGCAAAGTGAACTGGTGCCCGAAGTGTGCGACCGTACTGGCCAACGAGCAGGTGGTGAACGGATGCTGCTGGCGCCACGAAGACACTCCGGTGGAGCAGCGCGAACTGGAGCAGTGGTTTGTGCGCACCACGAAGTATGCCGACGAATTGCTCAGTGGCCTGGACAAACTGCAAGGCTGGCCGGAAAAAGTCCGCACCATGCAGCGCAATTGGATCGGCCGTAGCGAAGGCACGCTGGTTGACTTCAAACTGGTCGGCGCGAGCGGTCCCGCGGGTTCGACCATCAGCGTCTTCACCACGCGCGTCGATACGATTTACGGTGCGACCTCAGTGCAGCTTGCGCCCGAGCATCCCATCGTCAAAGATCTTGTGGCGGCGAATGCCGATTTGCGGGCGAAGGTCGAGCAACTCATCGGCGAGCAACGCAAAGCTAAAGAAGCTGGAGACATCGGCGAGATCGAAAAGCACGGCGTGCCCACGGGGCGCTATGCCATCAATCCGTTCAACGGCGATAAGGTTCCGGTCTGGGTCGCGAACTATATATTGATGGACTACGGCACGGGCGCCATCATGAGCGTACCTGCGCACGACGAGCGCGACTACGAATTCGCCAAGAAGTACAAGCTCGAGATTCGCATTGTCGTAGTGCCGCGCTCGGATGATCCGGAAGAGACCGTGGCCGAGCCACCGTTACCCTTTGTGACGCACGATGGCTTGCTGATCAACTCGGGCCCCTCCAGCGGCCTTAGCTGCGACGACGCGATTCGGAAGATGTCGGCGCACGCGGAGAAGAATGGATTCGGCAAGGCTACGATCACGTATCGCTTGAAGGACTGGGGAATTTCTCGGCAGCGCTACTGGGGCACGCCGATTCCGATGCTTTATTGCGAGAAAGACGGCATCGTCCCCGTGCCGGAAAAAGATTTGCCGGTGATCTTGCCGGAGAATGTCGACATCACGCTTACCGGCGGATCGCCGCTCGGAAGAGTGCCGGAATTCGTCAACGCCAAATGTCCCAAGTGTGGCGGACCGGCGCGACGCGAGACCGACACCATGGACACGTTCGTGGATTCGTCCTGGTATTTCTACCGCTACACCGACGCGC
>Ga0070717_10000870_pt1 | contig 19960 bp, 18 predicted proteins | sample LARL113metaG_FD_71366 | JGI IMG/M metagenome (GOLD analysis project Ga0070717, IMG submission 71366) | Corn, switchgrass and miscanthus rhizosphere microbial communities from Kellogg Biological Station, Michigan, USA - LAR L11-3 metaG | ecosystem: Host-associated > Plants > Roots > Rhizosphere ... | reverse complement strand
GACTGCGGCGCGTGCTGCCGGGTGGCAACCTGGGAGGACGGGGCCTTGCTCTTATTGCGCTCGGTGTCCTCGCGCTCTGGGGCTTTTCTGGTTTCTTCAGGGTCGAGCCGGATGAGTTGGGTGTCGTGCTTCGTTTCGGTAAGGAAGTGCGCGAAGTACAGCCCGGCCTGAATTATCACTTGCCATATCCGATCGAGACCGTGCTCACGCCGAAAGCGCTGCGCGTGAACAAGATCGATATCGGCATGCGGGTGGTCGACGACATCCGGCGCGGCGGAACAACGGTACGTGATGTGCCAGAAGAAAGCCTCATGCTCACCGGAGACGAGAACATCGTCGATGTCGACTTTTCCGTCCTTTGGAAAGTGAAGCCGACAGGTGTCGGCGAATTTCTCTTCAACATTCAGAATCCGGAAGGCACGGTGAAAGCTGTAGCGGAAAGTGCCATGCGCGAAGTGATCGGTCGCTCCGAGATTCAACCAATTCTGACCGGGGCCCGGCAGACTATTGAGACGGCCGTGCAGGACCTCATGCAGAAAACGCTCGATCATTACGGTGCTGGCATCATCGTGCAACAGGTGCAGTTGCAGAAAGTCGATCCGCCGGCGCAGGTCATTGACGCGTTCCGCGATGTGCAGGCCGCGCGTGCCGATCTCGAACGTGCGGTGAACGAAGCACAGACCTATGCCAACCGTGTCGTACCGGAGGCGCGCGGGCGTGTGGCTCAGATCACGCAGGCCGCAGAAGCGTACAAATCGCAGACGGTGGCCGAAGCAACCGGTCAGACATCGCGATTCCTGAAAATCTACGAGCAATACAAGAAGGCTCCGGACGTTACCCGCGAGCGCATGTATCTTGAAACCATGGAACGCGTGCTCGGCGGCACAGACAAGATCATTTTGGATTCGAGTGCTGGCGGGAGTGGCGTAGTCCCATATTTGCCGCTCAACGAGCTCTCTCGCCCGCCGCAGACGCGCGGCCAGCCGCAGACGGGAGGCCGCCAATGAGACTGAATTTTCTCGGCGGAGTCCTCGCGGTCCTGTTCGTCGCCGCGCTGATCATCGGCTACTCGTCTTTGTTCACCGTCTATCAGACACAACAAGCGCTGGTGATCCGCCTTGGCCAGCCGGTTCGCGTCGTGAATGAACCTGGCCTCAACGTCAAGGCTCCGTTCATCGACTCGGTTGTCTACATCGATAAGCGCATTCTTGATCTTGAGGCCCCATCGCAGGAAGTGATCGCCTCGGACCAGAAGCGGTTGGTGGTCGATGCGTTCGCGCGATACCGCATTCAGGAACCGCTCCGGTTCTATCAGACACTTGGCTCGATCACGGGTGCCAACTCGCAGCTCTCCATCCTCCTGAATTCGGCGCTGCGCAGGGTGCTTGGCGAGGTGACATTTACCCACGTCGTGCGCGATCAGCGCGCCGATCTCATGTCGCGCATCCGCGAACTGGTTGATCGCGAGGCCACCGCGTATGGCATTCAGGTGGTGGATGTGCGTATCCGACGCGCGGATCTTCCCGAGCAGAACAGCCAGGCTGTCTACCAGCGCATGCAGACCGAACGTCAACGCGAGGCCGCTGAGTTCCGCGCTCAGGGCGCACAGCGTGCTCAGGAAATCCGGTCACGCGCTGACCGTGAAGTCACCGTGCTTGTCGCCGAGGCAACCTCGAAATCAGAGCAGATTCGCGGTGAGGGCGACGCGATCCGGAATCAGATTTTTGCGGATGCCTTTAACCAGGATCAGGACTTCTTCGCCTTCTACCGTTCGATGCAGGCCTACGAACACGGCCTGAAGTCGACCGACACCCGAATGCTGCTCAAGCCTGACTCAAGCTTTTTCCGTTATTTCTCCGATCCTTCCGGGAAAGTACGAGACAGAGTGGCACCGTCGTCCGGCCAGGCTCCCGCCCGATAGCAAGCAGCGAGTGGCATGTCCGACTTTCTGGCCGCGCTCGGACTGGTTTTCGTCATCGAAGGGCTGATCTTTGCGGCCTTTCCCGATGCCGCGAAGCGAGCGATGACCAGCGTTCTGGAAACGCCCGACATTTCACTGCGCTTGATCGGGATCGGGTCGGCTCTCGTCGGCCTTATAGTGGTTTGGTTTGTTCGTGGATGAGGCGCAAACCGGGCTCGCGTGGTATTGTCCCAGAGTGCCCTTGAATCGCCTTCCGGTCGGGGCCACTCTCACTGAAAGCTAACTCCCAGGAGATTCAACGCCCATGGGCGCTTACTACTTCCGCTTGAGGAACCCGGTCGGCCGCACTGGCCTGGCCATTTTAACCGCCGCAACCATTGCCTGGCCGACGTTTACATCGCCAGCGGCGGCTCGCGGGCCGGAGGGGGTAGCTGATGTGGCCGAACAGGTCATAGACGCCGTGGTCAACGTCTCGACCAAGCAGTCCGTTGATCTCCGAAGCGGTGGCGCCATGCCACAATTGCCGCCGGGTTCGCCGTTCGAGGAGTTCTTTGAGGAATTCTTCAAGAATCGGCGCGGTCAGCAGGGGCAACCGGGCCAACCGGGCCAAAACGGGCAAAATGGGCAGAACAACCAAGCGCCCACGCCACGTCGCGTCAACTCGCTTGGCTCCGGCTTTATCGTCGATGCGGCGGGCCTCGTCGTCACCAACAACCACGTCATTGCTGACGCCGACGAGGTGAATGTCATTCTCAATGACGGAACCACTCTGAAGGCCGAAGTGGTCGGTCGCGATCAGAGAACCGATCTCGCGTTGCTCAGGGTCAAGCCGACCAAGCCGCTAAAGGCCGTAAAATTCGGCGACAGCGACAAATTGCGGCTCGGTGAATGGGTGATTGCCATCGGCAATCCGTTCAGCCTGGGTGGTACGGTTACTGCCGGGATCGTTTCGGCGCGCAACCGCGATATCCAGTCCGGACCGTACGACAACTACATCCAGACGGACGCCGCGATCAATCGTGGCAACTCGGGCGGTCCATTGTTCAACCTGAATGGCGAAGTGATCGGTGTAAACACTGCGATCATTTCGCCGTCCGGCGGTTCGATCGGCATCGGATTTGCCGTTCCGTCGAAAACGGCCCTCCCGGTGATCGATCAACTGCGTGAGTTCAAGGAAGTGCGCCGCGGATGGCTTGGCGTACGTATCCAACAAGTAAGTGACGAGATTGCCGAGAGCCTGAGCGTGAAACCCGCGCGCGGGGCGCTCGTCGCCGGCATCGACGAAAAGGGCCCGGCAAAGCCTGCAGGCATCGAGCCAGGCGATGTCATCGTCAAATTTGACGGCAAGGACGTGAAGGAAATGCGTGACCTGCCGCGCATTGTTGCCGACACGCCGGTCGGCAAGGATGTCGACGTGGTGGTCATTCGGAAAGGCAAAGAAGAAACCAAGTCGGTCAAGCTTGGCCGGCTGGAAGATGAGAAAAAGCAGGCGTCGGTCAGCGACAAGAAAGACGGCACGCCCGAAGAAAAGCCCGTGGTGAAAAAAGCGCTCGGGCTTGATCTCGCCAATCTCACTGATGATCTGCGCAAGAAGCACAACATCAAGGACAAGGTGAAAGGTGTCGTGATTACCGGCGTCGACCCGAATTCACCCGCTGCCGAAAAGCGCCTTGCGCCGGGGATGGTCATCGCCGAGGTTCAACAGCAGCCGGTGTCGAGTGCGGCCGACCTTCAGCAGCGCATCGAGAAGCTCAAGAAGGACGGCAAGAAAGCAGCGGTTCTGCTTGTGGTTTCGCCTGACGGCGATCCAAGCTTCGTAGCGCTCAGCCTGCAGTAGGACGTCCTCGAAATTGCTACGGCCGGTGCCGTTTTCGCCGGCCGTTTTGCTAATCGAGTACGTGATTGACCATGCCGTCGGCCAGTTTCGGCTCGAACCATGTCGATTTCGGCGGCATGATTCCCCCTGCATCGGCCACTGCCATCAGATCTTCCATCTGCGTCGGGTAGAGGGCGAACCCAACGGCCATTTCGCCGGACGACACCCGGCGCTCGAGCTCTGACAGGCCGCGCGCTCCCCCAACGAAGTCGATACGTTTGTCGGTGCGCGGATCCGTGATGCCTAGCAGCGGCTCGATCACGTTGCGCGCAAGAATCGTAATCGGAAGTCGGCCGATCGGATCTTGCGGAACCAGCTCCGGCCGAATCGTGAGCTGGTACCATCGCCCGGCGAGATACATGCCGAATTCGTGGGACGAGCGTGGACGGACGGGCTCCTCGAAGCTGGCTATCGCAAACCTTTCGCGCAACTTCGCCAGAAATTGTTCGGCGCTGTGACCGTTGAGGTCTTTCACGACACGATTGTAATCGAGGATGGTCATCTCCCGTTCCGGGAAAATCACCGACAGAAAATAACTGTGCGAACCTTCCCCGTGGCGCGCCGCAGCGACGCGCGCGGCCGCTGCCGAACGGTGGTGCCCGTCGGCGATGTAAATCGCGGGCAAGGCTTCGAAAGCCCGTGTAAGCTTTTCAATCGTTGTGGTGTCGGCGACACGCCAAAGCTGGTGACGAACACCATCATCGGCGGTGACATCGACCTCAGGCTTGGCGGCCGCCGCCTGCGCCAGAATGGCGTCGATCTCGGGCGCGTTTGGATATCCGCTCATCACTGGCCCGGTTTGCGCATTGATGGCCTCGATCTGGCGCACTCGGTCGTCTTCTTTCAACGGGGTCGTAAGTTCGTGCTTGCGGACCCGGTTGATCGCATAATCGGCAAGTGATGCAACGGCGGCGAGACCGGTCTGGGAATGGCCGCGCCAGGTGAGGCGATAGACGTAGTAACAAGGCTCGGCATCGCGCACGAGGATTCCGTCGGCGACCATGCGCCTGAGATTTTCGGCAGCCTTGGCATAGACGGTTTTGTCGTAGGGATCGGTGGCCGGATCGAGATCGATCTCCGGCTTCGAGATGTGCAAAAAGCTCCAAGGCTTGCCCTTGGCGCGTTCGCGTGCTTCCGCGCTGGTCAGTACGTCGTATGGCGGCGCCAAAACCTCGGCCGCGCGCCCCGGAGCCGGCCGTAAGGCGCGGAATGGTTTAATGAGCGTCAAGCAAATCTCCGCAACCACCGGTGAGTTCTTATTGCGCCGGTGCTATCAGGATCGCAACCAAGGCCTGATGATGACAACCAAGGTGGTGCTTATTGCAGGACCCACCGCCAGCGGCAAGTCGGCGCTGGCGCTCGAGGTCGCCGAACAACTCGGCGGCGTCATCATCAACGCCGACTCCATGCAGGTGTACGGCGATCTCCACATTATCACAGCACGTCCCACCGCGGACGATGAAAAGCGAATTCCGCACAAACTCTACGGACATGTCGACGCGTCAGAAAACTATTCCGTTGGACGCTGGTGCCGAGATGTCGAAGAAACCCTCGCCGATGTCATCGCGCAAGGGCGCGTCCCCGTGCTCGTCGGGGGTACCGGACTGTATTTCAAGGCGCTGACAACTGGCCTCGCGGCCGTCCCCTCAATTCCGGAGGCAGTTCGAGCGGACGTGCGTCGCCGATTGCAGGACGAAGGGCCGCCGGCACTTCATGCGGAGCTCGTGCGGCTCGACCCCGTGACCGCGCAACGCATAACCATCAACGACCGCTCGCGCATCTCACGCGCTCTTGAGGTCGTGCTGGCGACTGGTCGGCCACTGTCGGATTGGCACCGTGAAGGCCTGCCGCCATTGCTGGATTCCGCGCGTGCCGCGAAAGCCTTCATCACGTGCGAACGCAAGGAACTTGTGCGTCGCATCGAGAAGCGATTTGCAACGATGATTCAGGCTGGCGCGCTGGACGAGGTGAGAAGGCTTGCCGCGCGCGGCCTCGATCCGACGCTGCCTGCGATGAAAGCGCACGGCGTGCCATGGCTGATACGGCATCTTGCAGGCGAACTATCCCTCGAAGAAGCGGCCGCGGGGGCTGTGATGGATACCCGGCGCTATGCGAAACGCCAGCTCACGTGGTTTCGCAATCAGATCAACGATTGGCCCTGGCAGACCCCGAAAATTGCAATTTCTTCACTAAAGAGCCAGTTTTCCGCGTCCTGATAGGGCGAATTCCGCTTGACCGAGCACCGGCAAGCCCCTATAAACCCGCGCAATGAAAGTTCAGGCGATGGCGATGTTGCGCAATATTATTACTGTAGTAAAGGTTCGGGCGCTGATGCGGTTCTAAACAAGGACCGCAGGAAGCGTCCGGACATGGCCCGTTTCGGGCCTTTTTTATTTCTTCGGAGTAAGACGACGACGACCATGAAAGGAAACGGCATGACACGGGAAATGACCGGCGCCGAGATGGTGATCCAGGCGCTCGCCGACCAGAACGTCGAGCATGTGTTCGGCTATCCGGGTGGCGCGGTGCTGCCGATTTACGATGCGATTTTTTCACAGAACCAGGTGCGCCACATTCTGGTCAGGCACGAGCAGGGTGCCGTGCACGCTGCGGAGGGCTATGCACGGTCGACCGGCAAAGTCGGGTGCGTGCTGGTTACGTCCGGCCCCGGGGCTACCAATGCGGTCACCGGGCTGACCGACGCGCTTTGCGACTCCATTCCGATCGTCTGCATCACCGGACAAGTGCCGACGCATCTGATCGGCAACGACGCTTTTCAGGAATGCGACACGGTCGGCATTACCCGCCCGTGCACGAAGTACAACTACCTGGTCAAACGTATCGAGGATCTACCCCGCGTTCTACACGAGGCTTTTCACATTGCCTCGAGCGGTCGGCCGGGTCCGGTCGTCGTCGACGTGCCGAAAGACATTCAGTTTGCGAAGGGCGTCTATTCGAAACCGAAGGATTTCCCGCACACTGGCTACAAGCCCAAGCTCAAGGGCGATATGGACAAGATCAAGCAGGCCATCGACCTTATGGCGCACGCCAAGCGTCCGCTGTTCTACACGGGCGGCGGCGTCATCAATTCCGGCAAGGCCGCGTGCGACCTCCTGCGCGAGTTCGTCAAGCTAACGGGCTATCCGATCACGTCCACGTTGATGGGTCTCGGCGCGTTCCCGGCGGCTGACCCGAAGTGGATCGGCATGCTCGGCATGCACGGAACGCTGGAAGCCAACATGGCAATGCACGATTGCGACGTAATGATTTGTGTCGGCGCGCGCTTTGACGACCGCATCACCGGCCGGCTTGATGCATTCTCACCCGGTTCGAAGAAGATTCATATCGACATCGATCCGTCGTCGATCAACAAGAACGTCAAGGCGGACGTACCGATCGTGGGCGATTGCGCGCATGTGCTTGAGGACATGGTACGATTGTGGCGTACCAGCGCGATCCACCCTGACAAGAAATCATTGCATACGTGGTGGGCGCAAATCGACAAATGGCGCGCGCGCAAGTCGCTGGCGTATCGTTCATCAAGCGACGTGATCAAACCGCAATACGCCATCCAGCGTCTTTACGAGCTCACCAAGGACAGGGACGCCTACATCACGACCGAAGTCGGTCAGCACCAGATGTGGGCGGCGCAGTTCTACGGTTTTCAGGAGCCAAATCGCTGGATGACCTCAGGCGGGCTCGGCACAATGGGCTATGGCCTGCCGGCTTCGGTTGGTGTCCAGCTTGCGCATCCGAAATCACTAGTGATCGACATCGCGGGTGAAGCCTCGGTGCTGATGACGATGCAGGAGCTATCAACTGCGGTGCAGTACCGGCTACCAATCAAGATCTTTATTCTGAACAACAACTACATGGGCATGGTGCGGCAATGGCAGGAGTTGCTGCACGGCGGGCGCTATGCGGAGAGCTACAGTGAGGCCTTGCCCGATTTCGTCAAACTTGCCGAGGCCTACCACGCGCATGGTATCCGTTGCGAGAAGCCGGCCGATCTCGATCGCGCGATCAAGGAGATGATCGACGTCGACAAGCCCGTGCTTTTCGATTGCGTGGTCGACCCCAAGGAAAACTGCTTCCCGATGATTCCGTCGGGACGCGCGCACAATGAAATGTTGCTCGGTGACGCCGGCGTCAACGTTGAAGAAGCCATCACCGAGGAAGGCAAGGTGATGGTGTGATGAACGCTCCCACGACAAGCCATTATCCTGCGGCGCCGACCGCACAGAAGTCGGAAACCCACACGTTGTCGGTGCTGGTCGACAACGAGCCGGGCGTGCTGGCGCGAGTTATCGGCCTGTTTTCCGGCCGCGGATACAACATCGAGTCCCTGACGGTTTCGGAAACCGAACACCGGCAGCACCTGTCGCTGATCACGATCGTCACCACGGGGACGCCGATGGTGATCGAGCAGATCAAGAACCAACTCGACCGGCTTGTGCCCGTGCATCACGTGGTCGACATGACGACGGTCGGCAATGCGATCGAACGCGAGCTCGCAATGGTCAAGGTCAAGGGCAAGGGCGAGAACCGCGTCGAGGCCCTGCGGCTTGCGGATGCCTTCCGCGCTCGCGTGATCGACGCGACGACGGAGAGCTTTGTTTTCGAAATCACCGGCGCGAGCGAAAAGATCGAGCAGTTCATCAGCCTGATGTTGCCGCTCGGCCTCGTTGAAGTCGCGCGCACCGGCATTGCCGCCATCATGCGTGGTCCCGAGGGGATGTAGGCGATGGGCCTGACTATGCTGGCGATCCCATTGATCCTTCTCGGCATATTCATAAAGCCCTACACGGTGGATAATTCGCGCTGCGTCAGCGTCAGCTTCGCCAGTGCACGGCCTTATTGCTTCGAGCAAGGGTCCAATCTGCCGGAGGTGATCAAATACGGATGTCTGCTTGCCGGTTTTGCGCTGATCTACGCCGGCAGGATGCAAATCAAGCGGCAACGGGACCAGCAGTAACGGAAACGACCGAAGGGGCTTGCCCGGACTGCCGGAGCGACCTAGAAGCACCGCGACGGGCAATCTCCGAAATTCCAATCGATAGCCGAACGAGGACCAAGAGGACCAAGTACCATGCGTGTCTACTACGATCGCGACGCCGACCTGAACCTGATCAAAGGCAAGAAGGTCGCCATCATCGGCTATGGAAGCCAGGGCCACGCGCACGCGCTCAATCTGCGTGATAGCGGCGTAAAAGAAGTTGCAGTGGCGCTGCGTAAGAGCTCGGCCGGCGTGAAGAAAGCCGAAGCCGAAAAATTCAAGGTCATGGAGGTTGCCGAGGCGGCAAAATGGGCGGACGTGATGATGATGCTGACGCCCGACGAGCTGCAGGGCGACATTTATCGCGATCACCTTGCTAAAAATATGAAAGACGGTGCGGCGCTGATGTTCGCGCACGGCCTTAACGTGCATTTCAATCTGATCGAACCGCGCGCCGATCTCGACGTGCTGATGATAGCGCCCAAGGGGCCTGGCCACACGGTGCGCTCGGAATATCAGCGTGGTGCGGGCGTGCCTTGCCTGGTTGCGATCCATAAGGACGCTTCGGGTAATGCGCACGACCTTGGCCTTTCCTATGCCTCGGCGATCGGCGGCGGCCGCGCAGGAATTATCGAAACGACCTTCAAGGAAGAATGCGAGACCGATTTGTTCGGCGAACAGACGGTGCTGTGTGGTGGGCTCGTCGAGCTGATGAAGGCCGGTTACGAGACCCTCGTAGAGGCGGGTTATGCGCCGGAGATGGCGTATTTCGAGTGCGTGCACGAGGTGAAGCTGATCGTCGACCTCATCTATGAGGGCGGCATTGCCAACATGAACTATTCGGTGTCGAACACCGCGGAGTACGGTGAATACGTTTCCGGTCCGCGCGTGATTACGCCCGAGGTCAAGGCCGAAATGAAGCGCGTGCTCGGCGATATTCAGTCCGGCCGCTTTACCAGAGACTGGATGCTGGAGAACAAAGTCAATCAGACTTCGTTCAAGGCCACGCGCGCCAAGCTTGCCGAGCACCCGATCGAGCAGGTTGGCGCCAAGCTGCGCGACATGATGCCCTGGATCAAGCAGCGCGCCCTGGTGGACAAGAGCAAGAACTAGCTCGTCGTTAGATGGTCGGGTTTGTCCCGGCCATCTCACTGTTTCTTCCCAACGCGTTCCCACAGCCATCGGGCCGCGCTATCTGGCGTGTCGCCTCCATTCGACGCACGTGCATTTGCCTCGCGCATTGCCGGGACGTCGATTGAGTCGACAAGAGGCTTCAACGCGGCCAACAATTTTTCATCTCCGACTCGTTTCGGCGAGATCAATAGAATTGCGTCGTAAGACGGAATCGCGTGTTTGGTGTCGACGAGCGCACTGAGGCCATAAGTCGAGATCTGACCGTCGCTCGTATAGGCCGCGATCACATCGACTTCGCCTTCGGAGACGGCTCTGTACATGAATTCCGGTTGCATTTGCCGCTGCGTCCGAAAATTCAATCCATAGGCGGACCGCAGCAAGGCCCACTCAGGCCGCGCAAAAATTTCATAGTCCCCTGCGACGCTGAGCCCGCTTGCGTGGGTCGCCAGATCGGCAATCGAGCGAACCTTAAGGGTGTCAGCTTTCTGCTTGGTTATTGCCAAGGTATAGGCATTTTCGAATCCGAGTGGTCCGATCATCTCGATATGTTGCGTTGCGAGCCATCGCGAGAGCTCGCCGAGCATTGTCTCGCGGTTTGGCACGTCCTTGCGCTGCATACGATTGGCCCAAAGAGTGCCGGAATAGTCGACGGCGATGTCGACTTCGCCAGAAGCCAGCGCATCGAACAGCACGTTTGAGCCCAATCCCGGTCTGCGTTCAGCCGAGAGTCCGGCGGCCTCGAGGCGCTGCTTGATCAAAGCTGCAAGGACATATTGTTCGGTGAAAGTCTTTGCGCCGATGACATATTCGCCCTTCGACCGAGCCAAACCAGGGATCAACGCGGCCAGCGTAAGGACGACGAGACCAAGTCCTCCCAGCAGCGAGCGCGGGCTGCTCCGGCGTGTTACGCCATTTTGCACCAGCGCGAGCAGCTGATCGACCGCGAGTGCCAGCACTGCCGCAGCGATGCACCCGAAAATGACAAAAACCCAATTCTGCGTCTGCAAACCGGTGAAAATGTAATTGCCAAGGCTCGTCTGCCCGATTGGCGTTGCCAAGGTCGCCGTGCCTATGACCCAGACGGCGGCAGTGCGAATTCCCGCCATGATGACGGGCAGAGCCAATGGCAGTTCGATGTCGCGAAGCAGCTGCCACGGTCGCATACCGACAACTCGCGCAGCCTCGCTTAGGCGCGCGTCGACGCCATTTAGGCCGGTCACCGTGTTGCGCAGGACCGGGAGCATCGAATACAGCGCAAGCGCCAGCACCGCCGGAAGAAATCCGAGAGCCGAGAAGCCTTTGCCAAATGCGCGTTCGGACAAAGCGGCGATCGCCAGCAGCAAGGGGTAGAACAACGCGAGAAGTGCAAGCCCTGGAATAGTTTGCACCACGCTTGCCGCCCCAAGCAGAACTGCCCGGAGAATAGGCCTGTGCCTCGATGCGATCGCGATGGGTAGGCTGATGCCGAGCCCAATGGCGAGTGCGGTGAGGCTCACCAGCACATGGCTGCCGAGATAGTCCGGTAACCGCGACCATGCGTCGGCGAGGCGGGCATCAAGGGTCATTGGCGCAATGATGGCACGCATGGCTATGACGCGGAACTGGGTAATTTCCGAAGAGCCCGATGCATCTCATTGGTTAACATCAGAAAAATCGTGCTGGCGGTGACCCAACACCTTGCAATGACCGTTTGATTACAGTCTTATGACGGCGGGCCGTGCGCTGGGAAATCGAGAGGATCGCAGCCGGGCAGGGCCGTCCTGGTCATGTTGTCCGTTGCGTCCGCACTACTCAGCCGCTTTGCGCCTGCCGAGTCGATCTCGCGCCGCGATGCTCTGGCGCTCGTCATCATTACACTCCTGCATCTCAGCGCGCTGGTCGTGATGACCGCGACCGAGCTTGATCTGGCGACCAAGGCGACATTCCTCGTCACCTGGGCGCTGTTGAATTTTTTCTGGCTGGCTGTCCTGCGGAGGCCTTCGATCTCCGCCTTGCTCTCGCTCGGGATGGTCGTCGCACTGATCCTGCTGTCGCAGTTCAAGTACGACAAGTTGATGATGACCGTGAACTTCGTCGATCTGATGATCATCGACCCCGATACGTCGGCCTTTCTCTTTACGATCATGCCCCGCCTGCGCGGGCCGGTCATCGTGGGTGCGCTGGTGGCGATTCCGCTGCTGGCCGTTCTTTGGCGCATTGATCCCTTCCGCATCCGTGTGCGCACGAGTGCGCTTGGCGGCACCTTGTGCATGGGAGCGCTGGTCATCCTGTCGACGGCCTATCCGGCCGATCTTTACGGTGAATTTTTCAACCGGGATTATGTATCGAAGTTCGCGCGCTCCGGGGTCGACGCGGTCTACGAGTTCGCTACGCATGGGCTCCTGGAGTCGGACGCCATCGTCGCTGATCGGTTGAAGGTGCCGGCCGCGGGTTGTAATCCCGCCGGAAAACTTCCGCACATCATTCTGCTCCACGACGAGTCGAGCTTCGACATAACCGCCGCGCCTGGGATGATCGTTCCGCCAGGCTATCAGCGCCATTTCCAATCGTTCGACGGCGTCCCGCGTAAGCTTGTCGTCGAGGGCGCCGGGGGTCCTAGCTGGTTTACCGAGTACAACGTGCTGACTGGTTTATCGGCGCGGTCCTATGGCCGGTTCGCCACGTCTGTGACGCGCATTGCCTCGGGCCACGTCGCACGCGGCTTGCCGAACGCACTGGGTCGATGTGGTTACAAGACCTTCAGCCTGTATCCGTTCTACGGAGCGTTTCTTGGCTCACGCGGCTTTCAGACAACCGCCGGTATCGAGCGCTACCTCGATATGAAAGATTTGGGCACGCGCGGGCTCGAGCGTGACAGCTTTTATTTCGACCAGGCGACCAACATCATTGCGCGCGAACATCGCAATGGTCCTTTGTTTCTGTTCGTTTACACGGCGGCGAACCATTTCCCGTGGGACTTCACCTATCGCCCGGAAATCACGCCGAACTGGCGTCCTCTTGGCAATGCTCCGAATATCGACGAATACATAAGGCGGCAGACGTTGAGTGCGCAGGATTATTCCGCGCTGCTTGCCCGGCTCAAGCATGACTTCCCGACCGATTCGTTCCTGATCATTCGCTTTGGTGATCATCAGCCGGAATTTGCCTATCGCATCATCGATCCGTCGCTCGGCGAGCCGGCCATCGCGCGGCAGCTTGAAACCTTCGATCCGCGCTACTACACGAGCTACTACGCGATCGACGCGGTGAACTACAGGCCTGTCGATTTATCGTCGGCGCTCAAGACCCTCGATGCGCCTTATTTGCCATTGCTGGTGCAGGAGGCGGCGGGGGTGCCGCTGGATCCTTCGTTTGCCGAACAGAAGAACATTCTGAAGCGTTGTCACGGGCTGTTCTACCGATGTGCCGGCGGAGCCGAAGCGCGACGGTTCAATCGTCTGCTGATCGATGCGGGGCTGATCAAGGGGCTCTGACAGGCGGGCTTTGCAAGCTCCCGCTGTCCGGATAGTTTGCCAGCCAAGAAAATGCGGGAGAGGAAACATGGCGGAAAGCGCCGCCGTGGCTGCGTCCAATATTCACAATTCGCGCACATCAGACGCGGCAGTCGCACTCGATGACGTCGTAGTCGCATTTCGTCTGGCGGACGGCGGCATCTACACGGCTGTCGAACACGCGACGCTTCATGTTGCTGATGGCGAATTCGTCGCGATCGTCGGGCCCACTGGGTGTGGCAAGTCGACGTTACTCAACGTCACTGCCGGTCTGCTTGCGCCGGCCGCTGGTGCCGTCAATATTTTCGGCCGTTCGCTTTCGACGTTGAATCGTCAGGCCGGTTATTTGTTTCAAGCGGATGCACTCTTTCCCTGGAAGACGGCAGTCGAGAACGTTGCAATTGGCCTTGAGACATCCGGTACACCTGCGGCCGACGCTCGTGCACGCGCGAAGGAATGGCTAGCGCGCGTTGGGCTCGCGGCATTCGCGGACCGCTATCCGCACATGCTGTCCGGCGGTCAGCGCAAGCGCGTCGGCTTGGCCCAGGTGCTGATCCGAGATCCCAAAATCCTGCTTATGGACGAACCTTTCGGGCCGCTCGACGCGCAGACGCGGCAGATCATGGGCAACCTGCTGCTCGATCTTTGGACCGCCGATCGCAAGGCGGTTCTTTTCGTGACCCACGACCTGGAAGAAGCAATCGCGCTCTCCGATCGGGTGGTCATCATGTCGGCAGGGCCAGCAGCGCGCATTATCGGTGACTGGCGCGTTCCCCTCGCACGACCGCGCGATACCTCGGAGGTCAGACTTGACCCTGTGTTCCATGCGCTCCATCGCGAAATCTGGCACAAGCTGAAAGCCGAGGTTCTGAAGGGCTATGCCCAAAGCGAGAGAGCCTGATGCAGGCGGAATTTTATTGAGTTAGCTTTGTTCGTCCTGACGCTGCCCGACAACATCAATGGGAGAATTGCAATGCCGGGATTACGTTACATGCTCGCCGTCGCAAGCGGCGCTATGCTGCTGGCCGGAAACGCCTTTGCGGCCGATCCGTTCACGCTGAGTTCTTCGTCCTTCAAGGACGGAACTCTGCTGCCTAAGAAAATGGCTGGCGACAACAAGACCAATCCGAACTGCGTTGGTGAAAACGTGTCACCGGCCTTGGAATGGAAGAACCCGCCTGCCGGCACCGTTAGTTACGCGCTCATCATGACGGACCCCGAAGGCCGCGGTGGCCTCGGCGTCGACCATTGGCATGCGTATGGCATTCCCGCGTCGGTCACGGCTTTTGCAGAGGGTGAAACCAGCAAACCGTCCGATAAATACGTCGGCGGCAAGGGGACCGCTGGCAAGGACTTCTATATGGGTCCGTGCACACCACCGGGTGCGCCCCACCACTATACATTTATCATCGTGGCGACCGATCTCGATCCGAAAGCGCTCCCGCCGGGTCTGACCAGATTGGAGCTGCTGGAAAAGCTCAACGGTCATGCCAAGGGTGCCGCAGGCATGGTTGGCCTGTTCCGCAATCCTTACTGACCTTTCGCCAGGCGCGTGCAACGAGGAGGACTTTGATCGCAATGTCGCGCATCAATCTCCTCCTGTTGCAGGTGCTGGTGGCCGTGGTGAGTGTCGGGCTCTGGTACGTACTCACCACCTATCCCATTTTCGGCAGAATGCTGCTGCCGCCTTTCTTTTTTTCCAATCCGGTTGATGTCGCAAAACAAATTGTCGCCTGGTTCGCCAGCGGTGTTATCTGGAAACATCTTTGGGTCACTCTGATCGAATCGATCCTGGCATTCGTGATCGGCTCGATCGGTGGCGTGCTGGTCGGCTTCTGGTTTGCACGCCAGCCGCGGACGGCGGCGGTCTTCGATCCCTATGTGAAAGCGATAAATGCACTTCCGCGTGTGGTCCTAGCGCCCATCTTCGCGCTTTGGCTCGGCCTCGGTATCTGGTCGAAGGTGGCGCTGGGCGTCACGCTCGTTTTTTTCATTGTCTTCTTCAACGTCTACCAAGGCGTCAAGGAAGTCAGCCCGACGGTGCTGGCGAACGCGCGAATGCTTGGAATGAGCGAGCGGCAATTAATGCGGCACGTCTACTGGCCGTCGGCATTGTCCTGGATGTTCTCGTCGCTGCACACCGCGGTGGGCTTTGCCGTCGTGGGCGCGGTGGTGGGCGAATATCTGGGAGCGGCGGCTGGCCTCGGCTATCTGATCCAACAAGCGGAGGGTGTGTTCGATGTTGCTGGCGTATTCGCCGGCATGTTCGTGCTGGCCACTTTCGTGATCGTGATTGACACGATCGTCAGCCTGATTGAGAAGCGGCTTTTGATTTGGCGGCCCGTTGTCGGCGACGCACGGCCCTAGTCAGGTTAGGTAGGCTAGCCTATCTTGCGCTTCAAACGACCGGCAATGCCGCAGTTCCTAAGGGAGGAATTTATGTCCGTGAAACTCATCCGGCGGTTTAGCGTTTCGCTCGCCGCGCTTGTCCTTTCGTCGGGCCTTGCGCTCGCTCAGTCAAAAGTGACGCTTGCCGTCGGCGGCGGATCTTGCCTGTGCTACCTGCCCACCATGTTAGCCCAGGCGCTCGGCGAGTACGAGAAGGCCGGCGTCAATGTAGAGATCGTCGACTTCAAGGGCGGTTCCGAATCGCTCAAGGCAGTTATTGGCGGCAGCGCCGATGTCGTCTCCGGTTATTTCGATCATTGCGTCAATCTCGCCGCCAAGGGCCAGCATTTGCAATCGTTCGTGGTCTACGACCGCTACCCCGGCTTCGCGCTTGTGGTGTCTCCCAAGCATTCTACGGAAATCAACTCGATCAAGGATCTCGCCAACAAAAAGATCGGTGTCAGCGCTCCCGGATCGTCGACTGACTTTTTCCTCAAATACATGCTGAGCAAGAATGGCGTCGATCCGAACTCCGTTGGCGTCATCGGCGTGGGACTTGGCGCCACCGCAGTCGTCGCCATGGAACAGGGTACGGTCGATGCGGCAATCATGCTCGACCCGGCTGTCACCATCCTCCAAGGCCAGGACAAGCAGCTCAAAATTCTCAGCGATACGCGCAGCCAGAAGGACACGCTGTCCGTGTTCGGTGGTGAGTATCCAGGCGGCGCGCTTTACACGAGGGCGGATTGGATCGCCACGCACGAAAAGGAAGTGCAGGCGCTGACGAACGCCATCATCGCCACGCTGAAATGGATTCATACGCACACGCCTGAGGAGGTCGCCGACAAAATGCCCGAAAATCTCGTCGGCAAGGATAAGGCGCTTTACGTCGCAGCTCTCAGGAATACGCTGCCGATGTATTCGGAGACCGGCCGGATGGACCCCAAGGGCGCGGCGGCGGTGCTCGCGGTATTCAGTCAGTCATCGCCGGACGTCGCGAAGGCAAACATCGATCTGTCAAAGACTTACACAAACAAGTTCGTCGATGCGGCGAACAAGACGACTGGGATGAAGTAGGTGATCATTGGCGGCTGGACTAGACCTGCATATTCGGGTGATGGCCGGGCTAGTCCCGGCCATCCACGTCTTGAGTTGCCGAACGCAGACTGCTGTCCGTGATGAACATCCTTTCGATCCAGTCGCACGTGGCCTATGGCCACGTTGGTAATGACGCTGCCACATTCCCGCTGCAGCGAATGGGTGTGGAGGTCTGGCCTGTTCATACCGTGCAATTCTCCAACCACACCGGTTACGGGAGCTGGAAGGGCCAAATCTTCGATGCGGGCATGATCGGGGAAGTTGTCGCGGGCATTGAACAACGCGGCGTCCTTGGCGAGTGCGATGGCATTCTCTCCGGCTACATGGGTTCCGCCGAAATCGGCATGGCTATTCTTGAAGCGGTCGCGACCGTCAGACGCGCCAACCCGGGTGCAAAATATTGCTGCGACCCCGTGATCGGCGATGTTGGCCGCGGCATTTTTGTACGCCAGGGCATTCCGGAATTCATGAGAGACAAAGCAGTGCGGGCCGCGGATATCGTCACGCCCAACCAGTTCGAGCTGGATTACCTCAGTGGGCGCGCCACCCGGACACTGCGCCAGACGCGCGACGCGGTTAAGGCGGTGCATGATCTCGGACCCAACGCAATTCTGGTGACATCTTTGCTGACGGACGAGACGCCTGAGGATGCCATCGACCTCCTCGCGTCAGATGGCAGCGGATGTTTCGTTGTGCGCACACCGAAACTGCCGCTGGTGGTGAATGGCGCAGGTGACGCCATCGCTGCCTTGTTTTTTGCCCACTATCTGCGAGAGCCGAATTTGGGTGAGGCGCTTTCGTCTGCCGTTTCGGCCATATTCGGTGTGCTTGCAAAGACCGTGGAAAAAGGTGCGCGGGAAATTCAGCTGGTGAGCGCGCAAGACGAAATCGTGAAGCCAAGTCGCATGTTCAAGGCCGAAGCGCTGGTGTGATGATGCAGACGCCGCCGGTCTTTCATATCGATAGGCTTGATCTTTCTTTCGCGCCGAAGCCATGGGCTTTTGCGGACGAACGGCGGGCGGAAATAGACGCTTATTTCAAAGTGCTCAAGCGGGAGAAACCGGATGTCTGGAACGGCCGCGTTCTGCTGATGTACGATCGCGCCATCGAGAACGGCGTCCTTCGCGGCCAATACCTGGAAACGGACTATGCGAGTTTTTCCGCCTGGTGCCATTGGGACAGGCCGGCCGCGGGCGTAGGGGATTGTTTCAGCGCAGCGGCAATTATGTCGGCTGACGGCGCGTTTCTGCTCGGCGTGATGGCTTCGCACACGTTCAACGGAGGGAGAATCTATTTTCCCTGCGGAACGCCCGACCCCGGCATCATTGTCGACGGCAAAGTCGATCTCGGCTTGAGCTTGCGCCGCGAACTGAAGGAAGAGACCGGCCTCGACATGACCGCCTTTGACGTCGAACCCGGCTGGATCATGTCCGTCGACGGTGCCTTGATCGCACAGATCAAGCTCTTGCGGTCCAATGAGTCAGCTAACGCGCTGCGTGAACGAATTCTGGCGTATCTCGCAAGCGAGAAAAGGCCAGAATTGGCGGATATTCGTATCGTGCGCGGTCCCGCCGATTTCGATCCTGCCATGCCGGGCTATGCGATCAGGTTCCTGACATCATGGTTCGGCCGCGCGTAGTTCACGCCTACCAGATCAACGGGATCAGCCTGAAGCGGGTGGTGCGGCAATAGTCCGCGTAGCCGGGCAGGTTCTGTTTGAGGAAACGCTCTTCGTCGAGCAACCGCCAAGCCAGCACAGGTATCAGGGCGAGGGCAACGAGCAGGGTCCAATAGGACGCCAATGCGAGTGGAGTGGCGAGCAGCAACAGCAGCGCGCCCGAGTACAGCGGATGCCTCACGATTGCATAGAGGCCGGTCGAGACGACCGGTTGATCCGCTTCGATCCTGATCGTTGAGGCAGCATAGCTATTCTGCTTGAGCACAACGAAAAAGATCGCAAAGCTCAACGCCAGCACAGCGTTGGCGGCAAGCACGAGCCATGGCGGCACCGACGACCAGTGGAGGCGGTAGTCGAGACCGGGCAGGACGATCAACAAAATGAAACCCGCCAGCGTAATCGCCATGATGATTTTTTGCGTGGGCCGCTGCTCGGCGCCGGGACCAACCTTCATGCGGCGTTCAACCAGCTTGGGGTCGTGTTTGAGAAAATAGACGCTGATTATGGTTGTCGCTCCGGAGAATACAAAGGCGTAGAGCCAGCCTGGCCAGAAACGAAGCGTGCCAGCCGGTATGAACAGCATGGCCATGAACGCCACGAGGGATACCGCTGACCTTACCCAGGCTTGTTGATTGAGAGTGCTCATTCTGCCGGTTCCATGGAGTCTATGGGCGCAAATTGGCAGCAGACTGTGGCGGTTGCGGGCGCTTGATTTGGACTGGCGCTTTCCGCTAAAAGCAGGCCGGTTAACTCGGGCTTTACCAAGACCCGTCAAGTTAACCGACGAGATGAGGGAACATTCCATGTCGACGCGCAGGAATATTCGCGCGATCGGGCGGACGGCGGGATACGCCGGCTCCGCGGAATCCCTCATTCTGGTCACGCTCCTTCTCCTTATCCGCCCCTGAGGGCCGGCTGGGCATATGTGCCTGGGCACTCGGGGGGATCTGACGGAGAACCCATAGAGCGCCCACAGCGGCGCATTTGACGAGAAGGATCAATTCCATGACTACCCAGACAAAGTCCGAGAAGGACCGCGTCGTCATATTCGACACCACCTTGCGCGACGGTGAGCAATGTCCCGGCGCAACCATGACGCATGAGGAAAAGCTAGAAGTCGCCGAGCTCCTCGATGACATGGGCGTGGACATCATCGAGGCCGGATTTCCGATCGCCTCCGACGGCGATTTCGCCGCCGTGCAGGAGATCGCGCAGCGCTCGAAGAAAGCGGTGATCTGTGGCCTTTCACGCGCAGCCTTCAAGGATATCGATCGTTGCGCGGAGGCGATCAAGCCGGCGAAACGCAAGCGCATCCACACGTTCATCTCAACCTCGCCCGTGCACATGAAATACAAGCTCCAGAAGGAGCCGCACGAGG
>Ga0070717_10000869_pt1 | contig 20007 bp, 19 predicted proteins | sample LARL113metaG_FD_71366 | JGI IMG/M metagenome (GOLD analysis project Ga0070717, IMG submission 71366) | Corn, switchgrass and miscanthus rhizosphere microbial communities from Kellogg Biological Station, Michigan, USA - LAR L11-3 metaG | ecosystem: Host-associated > Plants > Roots > Rhizosphere ... | reverse complement strand
CGGATTCAACGCGCATCGAGCGCGTGGCGCCGGCGATCACCGAAATCTCCGACAAAGGCGGCAAGGTCATTCTGCTTTCGCACTTCGGCCGGCCCAAGGGCCGTGACTCGAAACAATCCTTGAAGCCCGTTGCCGCGGAAGTCTCACGCATCATCAAACGTCCCGTGAAGTTCGCCGATGATTGCATCGGCGAAATTGCCGAACAGGCGGTCGCCGCAATGAAGCCCGGCGACATACTCTGCCTGGAGAACACACGTTTTCACGCGGGCGAAGAAAAAAACGATCCCGCATTCGTCGCCGCCTTGGCCAAACTCGGCGACATCTGGGTCAACGATGCTTTTTCGGCCGCGCACCGCGCTCACGCGTCCACCGAGGGCCTCGGTCACAAGTTGCCTGCTTACGCCGGGAGAACCATGCAGGCCGAGCTTGAGGCGCTGGCCAACGCGCTCGATAATCCGCAACGCCCCCTCACCGCGATCGTGGGCGGCGCCAAGATTTCGACCAAGCTCGATTTGCTCGGCAATCTGCTCGACAAGGTGAATGCGCTGATCATCGGGGGCGCCATGGCCAACACTTTCCTGCTTGCGCAGGGAAAGACTGTGGGCAAATCGCTCGCCGAACCCGACCTGGTTCCTACCGCGCGGAAAATCATGGACAAGGCGAAGTCCGAAAAGCGCGAGATCATTCTTCCTGTCGACGTGGTGACGGCTGCAAAGCTTGAGGCAAATGCATCGTCGCGCGTGCTCGACGCCGACAAGGTCGGCGGCACCGATATGATTCTGGATATTGGCCCGCGCAGCATCGAACAGGTTGTTTCCGTGCTGGCGCGTGCGAAGACGCTGGTGTGGAATGGCCCTTTCGGCGCGTTTGAGGTGGAACCGTTCGACAATGGCACCATCGAAGTCGCGGAAGCCGCTGCGGAACTGACCGAGGCGGGCAAACTTGTCTCGGTAGCGGGCGGTGGCGATACCGTCGCCGCACTCAATGTTGCAGGGGTCGCCGATCGGCTGACCTACGTCTCGGCAGCAGGCGGTGCATTTCTCGAATGGCTTGAGGGTAAGCGCTTGCCCGGGGTCGAGGTGTTGCGGGTAAAATGAGTTGGAACAATGCCATCCGGGGGGATTGCTGCGGATGCGATGGAGGGAAACATGAATCTCGATGAACTGAACAAGGTCGCACAGGCCATGGTCGCGCCCGGCAGGGGCATTCTCGCGGCCGATGAATCCTCGGGCACGATCAAGAAGCGTTTCGATGCCATCGGTGTGGAATCGACCGAGGACAGTCGTCGCGACTATCGCGAGATGCTCTTCCGTTCGGCCGAGGGAATGAAACACATTTCCGGCGTCATCCTCTATGACGAGACCATCTGGCAAAAAGCGAAGGATGGCACGGCGTTGGTCGAGCTGATCAAGAAAGCGGGCGCCATCCCGGGCATCAAAGTGGACGAAGGCACAAAGCCACTTCCGTTCTGCCCGAGCGAACTCATCACCATCGGTCTCGACAAACTCGCCGACCGGTTGCCGAAATACTACGAGCAAGGCGCGCGCTTCGCCAAATGGCGCGCCGTCATCGACATCGGCAAGGGCATTCCGACCGTCAATTGCATTAAGGCCAATGCGCATGCGTTGGCGCGCTACGCCGCGCTCTGCCAGGAGGCGCAGATTGTCCCGATCGTTGAACCGGAAGTATTGATGGATGGCGATCACGACATCGATCGATGCTTTACGGTGACCGAGCGTGTCCTGCACGCAGTGTTCAATGAGTTGTTCGACGCGCGTGTGCAGCTTGAAGGCATCGTGCTCAAACCGAACATGGTCATCTCCGGAAAAAAATGCGCCAAGCGCGCGTCGGTCGAGGAAGTCGCCGAGAAAACCGTAACCGTTCTCAAGCTGTGCGTGCCGGGAGCCGTACCCGGGATCGCCTTCCTGTCCGGCGGACAGAGCGACGAAGAGGCGACAGCCCATCTCGACGCGATGAACAAGATCGGCAACCTGCCCTGGAAGTTGACGTTCTCTTACGGTCGCGCGCTTCAGCACGCGCCGCAGACGACCTGGAAAGGCAAAACGGAAAATGTCGCGGCCGCCCAGCGCGCTTTTTCTCATCGTGCAAAGATGAACGGGCTCGCCGCGCTTGGTCAGTGGAAAGCCGACATGGAGAAAAAGGCAGCGTGAACGAGATATGCGAAAGGCCGTGTCGTGACACGGCCTTTCGCGCTTACCCCGTTGCGTGCGGGATCAGTCGCAATCGCTACTGTAAATGCTTGTCGACCCGGCTGGGTGTTCTCCTGTAAGAAGCCTCCCTTGCCAACGCGTTTCCCCGCCCCGACGTTCCCCGAATTTGTACCGAAGTAAGGACCTGAACGTGATCGACCTCTATACGTGGACGACCCCCAACGGCCGCAAGGTCTCCATTGCTCTTGAAGAACTCGGCCTCCCCTACACCGTGCATCCGATCGACATTTCCAAGGACGAACAATTCGCCCCGGATTTTCTCAAGATCGCACCCAACAACCGAATTCCGGCGATCGTCGACCGCGACACCAACATCGCGCTCATGGAGTCGGGCGCGATCCTCATCTATCTGGCGGACAAGACCGGCAAGCTCCTGCCAAAGTCAGGCGAAGGACGCTATCGCGTCATTGAGTGGCTGATGTGGCAAATGGGCGGGCCCGGTCCCATGCTCGGCCAGGTGCACCACTTCGTGAAGTACAACAAAGGCAAGGCGCCTTACGCCGAAGAGCGTTATCTCAAGGAAGGGCATCGCCTCTACAAGGTGCTCAACACGCGGCTTGAGGGTCGCGAATTCGTCGCCGACCAATACTCCATCGCAGACATCGCGATCTGGCCCTGGATATCCCGTTTCGAATGGCAGACGATCGACCTGAAGCAGTACCCGAATGTGAAGCGCTGGTACGAGACGATCGCGGCGCGTCCAGCTGTTCAGAAGGGTTACAAGGTGCCAAAGGACATGGGCCCTGTGCCGATGCCGTAAGTGCTGCGGCCGCGAAGATTCGTCGCGACCGAACACCCCAATCGGGTCAATTTTCTGCCGGATTGGGCTAGCATGCGAACACCATGGCTTCGCGACCCAAACAGGCGGCGCCGCGCCCGGCGCCGAGGCTCTATCTCGTTACGCCGCAACTTGCGGACCCATCGGGGTTCATCCGCCCATTGACCGCCGCTCTCGAGGCGGGCGATGTGGCGGCAGTGCTGCTGCGTCTCGCAGATGTCGATGAGCGCACGTCGATCAATTGCGCAAAGGCCTTGGCGCCTGCTGTGCAAAGCAAGGATGCCGCGCTTCTGCTCGATGGCCGTCCGGATCTCGTCGCGCGCGCGGGTGCCGATGGCGCGCATCTGACCGGCCTGGCGGCATTCAGCAACGCGGTCGGCGAACTCAAACCAGAACGCATTGTCGGCGTCGGCGGACTTGTCACGCGACACGACGCGATGCTCGTCGCCGAACAGGGCGCAGATTATGTGATGTTCGGCGAGCCGACGGCCGACGGCGAAGGCCCCGCCAAAGCGGCGATCGAGGATCGCGTCGCCTGGTGGGCGGAAGTTTTTGAAATCCCGTGCGTCGGTTTCGCGGCGTCAGTCGAGGACGTGGCCACACTGGTGGCGGCGGGCGCCGACTTCATCGCACTTGGGGATTTTCTCTGGCGTGATCCGGACTCGATCGCGGCAACGATGAGCCAGGTAACTCGCGATCTTCGTCTGCCGGAGCCGGCGCCATGAGCGTGATAACGCGTGCATTCATTGGCGCGTTCGCGCTTGGTATGATTGCCGTTCCGGTGGAAGCACAGGCGCCCAAAAGCGCACCACCACCGTGGCCGGCGACACCGGCCCCGACCGCCGCGCCTGCCGGTCAGCCCAACACCGATATTGCCTACGGCGCTTACCAGCGCGGCTACTACATCACGGCGTTCAATGAGGCGAACAAGCGCGCTCAGCAGAATGATCCCGCCGCCATGACGTTGCTTGGAGAGATTTACGCGCAAGGGCTCGGCGTCGGGCGCGACGATGCAAAGGCCGCCCAATGGTACAAGCAAGCCGCTGCGAAAGGCGATCGCGACGCCATGTTTGCGCTGGCCATGTTCAATTTTCAGGGTCGCGGGGGCGCTCGCGACCCCGCCGAAGCGGCGCGACTGCTGGAATCCGCCGCCAGGCTCGGCCACGCGGCCGCCGCCTACAACCTTGGCCTTCTCTATGTGCAAGGCGAGCAGTTCGTGCAGGATTTCAATCGCGCGGGTGAATTGTTCGCGCTCGCCGCGGAAGCGGGTAACCCGGAAGCGCAATACGCACTCGCGACAATGTACAAAGAAGGTCGCGGCGTGGCGAAGGACATGAGCAAAGCGATGCGGCTCATGCAGCAGGCTTCCGTCGCTGGCAATATCGATGCCATGGTCGAGTTCGCGATTGCGCAATTCAACGGGGACGGCACGGCGAAGGACGAGGCAGCGGCCGCAAAGCTGTTCTTGAAAGCGGCGTACCTCAGCAGTCCGATCGCGCAGAATCGCATCGCTCGCATCCTCATGGCCGGCCGCGGCCTGCCCGCGGACCCCACGGAAGCGCTGAAATGGCACATCATTTCGAAGGCGGCCGGCGCGAGCGACCCCGATCTCGATGTGTTCGCAGGCAAGCAAACGCCGGCCGTGCGCGATGCCGCCGACAACGCGGCCAGGAAATGGCTGTCGACCGCGACCGCTGCCCGCCCTTGACGACGCGTGCCATCACAGGCAGACCGCACGCTCCATGCAGCATTCAGCCCTGCTCAACGTCATGATGGCCGCCGCGCGCAAAGCCGCGCGCGCGCTCAAACGCGACTTTGGCGAGCTTGAGAAGTTGCAGGTCTCGTTGAAGGGCCCTGGCAATTTCGTTTCTGCCGCGGACCGCCGCGCCGAGGAAACGTTGCACGCGGAGTTGATGAAGGCGCGGCCCGGTTACGCTTTCCTCGGTGAGGAAGGTGGTCACCGTGAAGGCGCTGACAAGACGCACACCTGGATCGTCGATCCGCTCGATGGCACCACGAATTTTCTCCACGGAATTCCCCAGTTCGCCATCTCGATTGGCCTCGAGCGCGAATCCACGGTGGTGGCAGGGCTGATCTACAACCCTGCGAACGACGAGATGTTCGTTGCCGAGCGTGGCAAAGGCGCGTTCCTCAATGACCAGCGTATCCGCGTTGCCGCGCGAAAACGCCTTGCCGATGCGGTCATCGCCTGCGGGTTACCGCATCATGGCCGCGGCGATATCGAACTGTCGCGCAAGGAAACCGGCGCCATGCAGGAACATGTGGCCGGACTGCGCCGTTTTGGCGCGGCCGCCCTCGATCTCGCGTGGGTCGCGGCAGGACGGCTCGACGGCTACTGGGAGCGCGATGTCAACGCGTGGGACGTGGCGGCCGGCGTGATCCTGGTCCGCGAAGCCGGCGGGTTCGTAACCGATTGTGATGGCGGTGATAATTTTTTCGGCAAGAAGCACATCGTCGCCGGTAATGAGGCCGTGCAAAAAGAGCTGGTGAGCGTGTTGAAAAAGGCCGGCAAAAGCTGAAGTCCACCGCAATTTCAACTCAATCAGCGGCTTAATCGGTCCTCATAGTTCCAGCGACAACTGCTTTTTCCCTGTCACGGGTCTGTGCCATAGTATTCGACAGGGCGGCGTCGATCTATTTTCAATTTCTAAGCTCATGGCCAAAGAACTCGATCCTCTCAAGCTGTCGTCTCCACGCATCTTCCTCATCAGGATGATGGTATTCGTCATTCTGGTCGGTCTGGTCGGCTTTGTGCTGCACAAGCAGATTGAAGTCGCATTCATGGCCAATCCGGGCCTGAACGCGCTCATCCTCGGCGTCGGTGCAATCGGAATTGTGCTGTCGTTGCGTCAGGTGCTGCGTCTCTATCCAGAAATCGCGTGGGTCAACAATTTCCGCCTCGCCGATCCCGGATTGGCAGTCGACCGGCCGCCGGTCCTTCTCGCGCCAATGGCCTCGATTCTCGGCAGCCGCGTCGGACGCATGGCCATGTCTCCGCAATTGATGCGCGGAATTCTCGACTCGATTGCCACTCGCCTCGATGAGGCGCGCGACATTTCCCGGTACATGACCGGGCTCCTCGTTTTCCTCGGCCTGCTTGGAACATTCTGGGGGCTCATCGAAACCGTCAGTTCGGTCGGCAACGTCATTCAGGGCCTCAAGGCAAGCGGTGATGCCGGTTCAATGTTCGACTCCCTGCGCGACGGCCTTGCCGCGCCGCTCTCGGGCATGGGTATTTCGTTTTCCTCCTCGCTGTTCGGCCTTGCCGGTTCGCTCGTGCTCGGTTTCCTCGATCTGCAATCGAGCCAGGCGCAGAACCGCTTCTACACGGAACTCGAGGACTGGCTGTCCACGACCGTCTACGATGAGGCCGCCGAACCGGCAGCCGCGACCGGCGTAAGCGGCGAAGTCCGGTCCGCGATCGACCGCCTGCGCGGCGCCGTCGATCAGGTCGAGGCCGGCAAATCCTCTTCGACCGCCATGGCCAATCTTGCCGAGGCGATCCAGGGTCTCGTCCACCATATGCGTACTGAACAGCAGATGATCCGCGACTGGGTGGACTCGCAGGCCGCGCAGCAGCGCGAAATCAAGAAGCTCCTTGAGGTCATGGTGCGCGAGCACGCTAACCGTTGAGTTGAACTCCATGGCGTTGGCACGAGTCCGCCGCGGCGAAAGCGGCATGAATTACTGGCCGGGTTTCGTCGACGCGCTGTCGACGCTGATCCTCGGCATCATTTTCCTGCTGACCGTGTTCGTGGTTGTGCAGTTCTATCTCCAGCAGGAAGTGGCCGGCAAAGACACCGCCCTCAATCGCCTCAACGCGCAGATTGCCCAGCTCACCGAATTGCTCGGATTGGAGAAATCGGGCAAGGCCGGCCTCGAGGATCAACTCGCGCAATTGCGTGCCACTCTCGCGGTCGCCGAAAGCGAGCGCGACCGGTTGAAGGGTGCCGCCGACAGTGCGGGCGCCGGTGCCGCGGCAGCGCAGGGCAAGGTGTCGGAACTTGCCGGACAGCTCGAGGGCGAAAAGAAGATCTCCACGCGCGCTCTGGCGCAGGTCGAAGTGCTCAGTCAGCAGATTGCCGCGCTACGCCGGCAACTCGCCGCGATCGAGCAAACGCTCGACGCCGCCGAAAAGAAAGACAAGGAATCCCAAACACGGATCACCGAGCTTGGCCAGCGGCTCAATCTGGCGCTGGCCGAACGAGTCAATGAACTTAAGCGTTACCGGTCCGACTTTTTCGGGAAGCTGCGCGAGATCCTCGGCAACCGCGCTGATGTGCGCGTCGTGGGCGACCGTTTCGTGCTGCAATCCGAAGTCTTTTTCGACACCGCCCGGGCGGATCTGAAGCCGGAGGGACGGGTCGAGCTCGACAAGGTCGCCGGCGCGCTGGTCGAGCTGGAGAAGCAGATTCCGCCTGATCTCGCTTGGGTCCTGCGTGTGGATGGCCATACCGACGTGCGGCAACTCTCCCTCGGCGGAGCGTTCAAATCGAACTGGGATCTCTCCGCCGCGCGCGCCATCGCAGTGGTGCAATATCTCATCACCAGGGGCGTTTCGCCGCAGCGTCTGGTCGCTGCCGGCTTTGGCGAATTTCAGCCGATCGACCTCGGCAAGACCGAAGAGGCCTATCAGCGCAACCGCCGCATCGAATTCAAGCTGACCGAGCGGTAGCCTCCTCTTGTGCCGGACTTGTGCCCGGCATCGGCGTATTTGATACAATGACAAGGCAGGACACAGGTTGCCGGGATTCGTCCGGCACATGGATGATGCGCCGCTAATGCCTCACGTCACCCTCCGCCCCTACGCGGCCGCCGATGAGGACACGGCCATCGAACTCTGGCGACGCACCTGGGCAAAGCACTATCCGCATCTCGATTTCAACGCGCGCGTCCCGTGGTGGCGTGAGCGCTGGCGCAAGGAACTGGTGCCGAGCGCGCGGATCGTCCTCGCCGAACAAGGCGAGGCGATAATCGGCTTCGTCACGGTAGATCCGAAAACGAAATATCTCGATCAGATCGTGGTCGCGCCCGAACATTGGGGCTCGAATGTCGCGCTGATCCTGCTCGATGAGGCCAAGCGGCTATCGCCGGGAGGACTCGATCTGCTCGTCAACAAGGACAATTTTCGTGCGATCGGCTTCTACGGCAAGCACGGCTTTGTCTACGTCGGCGACGACAAAAATCCCGTGTCGGGGATCGCCGTCAACCGCATGGCGTGGCGGCCTTAGGCGTCCGCCATCTCGAACTGCAGTTTCGCCAGGCGCGCGTACAGACCGCCTGAGGACGCAAGCGAGCCATGCGTGCCCTCCTCGACGATGCGGCCGTGGTCGATCACCAAAATACGATCGCAGTTCTGCACGGTGGCAAGTCTGTGCGCGATCACGATGCTGGTGCGATTGCGCATCAATCCTCCGAGCGCCTGCTGAACAAGCGTTTCGCTCTCCGCATCGAGTGAGGAAGTCGCCTCGTCGAGCAACAAGAGCGGCGCCTCGCGCAAAATCGCGCGCGCGATCGCGATGCGTTGGCGCTGACCGCCGGACAAAGTGACCCCGCGTTCACCGACCTGGGTCTCATAGCCGTCCGGCAGGCGGCGGATGAACTCGGACGCGTGCGCAGCCGCGGCCGCCTTCTCGATGTCGGCATCGGTTGCGTCGGGCCGGCCGAACCGGATGTTCTCCCTGACGCTCGTGCCGAAGATCACGGCGTCCTGCGGTACCAGCGCAATACGCGAACGCAACGCCGCCGGATCGACCTCAGTCACACTGACGCCGTCGAAGCTGACCGTTCCTGCGACAGGATCGTAGAACCGCTGGATCAACTGAAAGACAGTGCTTTTGCCGGCGCCTGATGGGCCGACCAGCGCAAGCTTCTCGCCGGGCGCAACGCGAAATGAAACATGATTGAGAACCGGTGCGTTGGGCCGGCCGGGATATTCGAAACTTACGTCTTTAAATTCGACCGCGCCGCGCGCCGGCGCCGGCAAAGCGAGTGGCCGAGGCGGCGCCTTGATCTGCAGCTCCACGTCGAGAATTTCGAACAGGCGTTCCGCCGCGCCGGATGCCTGCGCGATTTCCCCCCAGACCTGGCTCAGCTCGCTGAGACCGCCGGCTGCAAACACGGCGTAGAGAACAAACTGACCGAGGCGACCGGGCGTAATGTGACCGGCAAGCACATCCTGTGCGCCGACCCACAACACAACCACGATGCTGGCGAAAACCAGAAAGATGACGACGGCGGTGAGCACGCCGCGCGCTTTCGTGGCATCGCGTGCCGCCGCAAAGGCGCGCTCGACCGCGGCGGAGAACCGCGACTGCGCGAGTTTCTCGTTAGTGAAGGCCTGCAGCGTACGGACGGCGCCGATGAGTTCATCAGCATAGCCCGACGCTTCGGCAAGCGTATCTTGCGCGGCACGCCCGCGCCTGCGCACCGCGCGACCAAACCCGACAAGCGGAAGTACGATGATCGGTATCGCCCCGAGCACGAAGAGCGACAAGCGTGGGCTGGTGACCACCATCATGGCCGCACCACCCAGGAACAAAAGCAGATTGCGCAAAGCAATCGACACCGAGGCGCCGACCGTTGATTTGATCTGCGTCGTGTCGGCTGTCAGCCGCGAAACGATTTCGCCGGTACGGGCCGTATCGAAAAATGAGGACGACAATTGTGTGAGGTGCGCGAAGACATCCGATCGCAGATCGGCGACGATGCGCTCGCCCAATGTCGTGACCAGGTAGTAGCGCATCGCACTCGAGATCGCGAGCACGGCCACGACCCCGATCATGACCGCAAAATAGCTGTCGATCAGCTGCAGCGCCCTGTCGGAGAATCCAAAGTCGATCATGCGGCGCACGGCCACCGGCACGATCAGCGTGGTCAGTGCGGCGACGACGAGTGCAACCAACGCGGCCAGCGCGCGGCCGCGATAGCGCACGACATAGGGCGCGAGCCGCGCGAGCGGTTTGAGTGTCGGCTTGCGCCGCTCCTCCGGGCGCGGCGCACCCTCCACATCGAGCCCCCGCCCGTCGCTGGAAAAACCCATGAAAAACCTGTGCTTAACAGTTCATTTCGCGCAGCCTTAATGCCCCGCAAGGCCGACGGCGGTCAATTGCGCGCCTTGCCGCCCGCGACCGGCTGCTGTATAGACCCTCCAAATTCAGCCCCCAATTCGCGCGTCTGACGCGCCCGGAAACTGACGATGAAACAAGATATCCATCCTGGCTACCACACCATCAAAGTGGTGATGACTGACGGTAGCGAATTCACTACCCGCTCCTCCTGGGGCAAAGAGGGTGACGTTCTGCATCTCGACATTGACCCGAAATCGCATCCGGCATGGACCGGCGGTCAACAGCAGCTCGTCGACCGTGGCGGCCGCGTCTCGCGCTTCCAGAAGAAGTTCTCCGGCTTCCTCAAGTCGGACGAGAAGAAATAGGCTTCTCTTCATAGAGACGCGAAAACCCCCGCCTAGGCGGGGGTTTTGTTTTTCTGGCCGTTACGGTCGCTAGACGTTCTCGGTTCCGAACGCTGCCTTCAGCAGACCAAGCTGGCGCTCGACCGGATTGGCGGTCGTGGGCTGACGCTCCGCCGCACTTTGGCTGTACATCGTCGCATCGAGCCGCCGCACCTTTGCGTACAGCTTCTGCGACCGTTCGATGAGTCCGCGCAGCGTCACCGGCAGCAGCTCAATGTTGCTGGCATCATACGTATCGGTCGATGCAAGCTTGACCTTGGTCTTTTCCTTGCTGGCCTGCGCGAGCGACATCTCGCCTTCCTTGACCGCACGGTGAAGCAGGAGCCATGACGCCAGCTGCATCAGCCTGGTGGTCAACCGCATGCTTTCGGTCGCGTACGCGAGCGCTGCCGCACGCTCGAGTTTTTTCGATTGCTGCCGACCGGGACCGTCGAGATAGGTCGCGGTTTCCTCGACCAATGCCATGCCGTCACGAAACAGCTCGGCAAATGCCTGCGAGCTTGCGAGCCGCTCACCGAATGACACCGGCTGCGTTTCGCTGAATGATTTTTCGGACATACGCAACGCCCTCACACTCGCACGGAGCAGATACACGCCCCGTATACGTTTGAGTAAGCATTGCGCGCTTGGGCCGCCTCTGTAAAGGCGGCGCCATGGTTAATATGGCGATATAGTTGCCAGCCAAATTGTAGGCGTGACCCAAATTGACACAAAAAAAGGAGCCGCCGTTGCCGGCGGCTCAAGGTGATAACAGGGAGGCGTCAAACAGAGTGGACAGGAGCCACTCAATGTCCACATGAAGATGGACATTGCCAGTAATGGTCGAGAAAGCTTAACGACAACTTAAGAAGTTGGCCGCAATTCCAAAAAATTTTTTAACACCTGTCGGTACGCAATTGCCTTTGACGTTCCGAACTCAGCGTTTGAAAAACTGATCCGCCGCACTGCGCGAGGCGCGCTTTTGCGTCATGTCGGCTTCCAGCCGGCTGATCTCGTCGCGCAGCAGCTGCACGCGCGCGCCCAACTCCTCGACCGACAGAAGCGTCAGATCCTGGCCGATCTCGTGTGCGACCTTTTTCTTGGGTTTGTCGTCTTCATCAACCGCCGGCATCGCAGGCTCCCTGGCCCGAAATCTAGCCGCGCCCGCTGCGGTTGTCACATCCATAAGGCCCGCCTAAAAGGATTGCCGATTGCCGCAAAGACAGAGGAACCGATGGCCGCACTTCCAGCTCAGATGACAGCGATCGGCATAAAGGCGTCCGGTGGCCCCGATATGCTGGTGCCGGAAAAGCGCCCCGTGCCTGTTCCAGGTGATGGAGAAATCCTGGTGAAGGTCGCAGCCGCGGGCGTGAATCGTCCTGACGTCATGCAGCGCATGGGCCTCTACCCACCGCCGCCGGGCGCGCCCGATATTCCCGGACTCGAGATTGCGGGCGAGGTAGTCGCGTTAGGCCCCAACGTCAAACGCTGGAAGCTTGGTGATCGCGTGATGGCGCTCGTCGTCGGTGGTGGCTACGCCGAATATTGTCTCGCGCACGAAAGTCATGCCTTGCCGGTCGGCAATCTTTCGATGGTCGAGGCGGCGGCGATACCGGAAACTTTCTTCACGGTCTGGCACAACACGTTCGAACGCGGCGGACTCAAGCGCGGCGAGACTCTGCTGATCCACGGCGGCTCTTCAGGCATCGGCACCGCCGCCATCCAGCTTGCCAAGGCATTCGGCGCGCACGTGATCACGACGGCGGGCTCGGCGGAAAAGTGCGACGCGTGCCGCAAACTCGGCGCCGACGTCGCCGTTAACTATAGGACGGAGGACTTTGTCGCCGCCACGAAGACAGCCACCGGCGATAAGGGCGCCGAGGTTATAGTGGACATGGTGGGTGGGGACTACATCGCGCGCAACTACGAAGCCGCAGCGGTGGAAGGGCGCATCGTGCAGATCGCGTTTCAGGGAAGTCCAAAGTCGACGGTCGATTTTCGACGCATCATGCTCAAGCGGCTGCACCATACCGGCTCGACCTTGCGTTCGCGGTCGATACCCGACAAAGGCGCCATCGCGCGGGCGGTCGAAACCAATGTTTTGCCCCTTATCGCCGCTGGTAAGGTCAAACCCGTCATCTACAAGACTTTCCCACTGGATGCCGCGTCCGCTGCTCACGCCCTTATGGAAACCAGCGCCCATATCGGCAAGATCGTGCTAACGTTCTGATTGGCCGCCCGTTTCGGCAAAAGCCGCGAAAACGGCGTAATGTCGGACTTAAACAGAGGGTGCGATTGTTAGCGGATTCTCACCGTCGGCGAGGCCAGGGGCCCGGGCTGCAAGGGGATGCCGCGGCCGGGGGTTTTGCTTTGCCTATGACGCGTTGGCTGACCGCATTAGCGGTCGTCATCACCGCTGTGTTGTTGACCGTTCCGGTCGCGCGCGCCGTTGAATCGGTGAATGTGCGGCTCGACGCGGCCGCCATCGATTTGACCGCCGCTACCGAGGTGCAGCACACGGAGGGCGATCGCATCCAGGTGTCGACCGCGCCTGGTCCCGACGGCATCGTCCGACGCATCGAGGTGCGCGCGCGCGAAGGCAACAACAATTGGGCCGTGTTCGCGCTGACAAACAACAGTGACGAACAGATCGATCGCCTGGTTGTCGTTCCGCATTATCGCATGGTCGGTTCTGGCCTGTTCTGGCCCGACCTCGGACTTTCGCGCGTCGCGGCCATCACGCCGTCGACTGGTGATCGTCCTGTCCGTCAGGAAGGTTCAACCGCGGACATCTTCCGCATCACGCTCGATCCGGGCACCGTCATCACTTTCGTCGCCGAGCTGCGCTCCGACAAACTTCCGCAAATCTATTTGTGGGAGCCCGATGCGTACAAGGACAAGGTCAATTCCTTCACGCTGTACTACGGCATCGTCATAGGCATCGCTGGTCTGCTTGCGCTGTTTCTCACGATCCTCTTCGTCGTCAAAGGATCGATCATGTTTCCGGCCGCAGCCGCGCTCGGCTGGGCCGTCCTCATCTATATCGGCATCGATTTCGGCTTCTGGGGCAAAGTCTTCGACATGTCGGCGGGCGCCGAGCGCGTATGGCGCGCCTGCGGCGAGGCGATCCTGTCGGCGACGTTGCTGGTTTTCCTCTTCGCCTATCTCAATCTGTCGCGCTGGCACGTCCGTTACGCGCACATCACCATCGCCTGGCTCGCGGCCCTGGCGGCGCTGGTCGCCGTTGCCGTGTTCGATCCTGCCGTCGCCGCCGGCATCGCGCGGATGTCGCTTGCAGGCATCGCCGTCTTCGGGCTCGCGCTTGTCATCTATCTTTCCACGCACGGCTTCGATCGCGCGGTGTTGCTGATACCGACCTGGCTGCTGCTCGTCGTATGGACCACCGCCGCGGGCCTCGCGGTCACGGGTCTCGTGACGAACGACATTATCGGTCCGGCGCTGCTCGGTGGCCTGGTGCTGATCGTGATGTTGATCGGTTTCACGGTGATGCAGCACGCATTCGCCGGCGGCATCACACACGGCATCGTATCCGACGTCGAGCGACGCGCGCTCGCGCTCACCGGCGCCGGCGATCTCATCTGGGACTGGGACGTTTCCGCGGACAAGGTCTTCACCAGCCCGGAGACCGAGACCATGCTCGGCATGAAGCGCGGATCTCTCGAGGGACCAGCGGCGACCTGGCTTGAGGTTCTGCATCAGCTGGATCGCGATCGTTTCCGTGCATCACTCGACAGCGTCGTCGAACAGCGTCGCGGCCGTTTGACCCAGGATTTCCGTCTGCGAACCGCCGATGGCAACTATCTCTGGTTCGCGCTGAAGGCGCGCCCCGTGGTCGGCTCCGATGGCGAGGTTGTCCGCCTCGTCGGCACGCTCACCGACGTGACCGATTTCAAGACTGCCGAGGAACGGTTGCTGTTTGATGCCGTTCACGACAACCTCACCGGTCTGCCCAACCGCGAACTGTTCATCGACCGCATTGAAGCAGCCTTCGGCTTTGCCCGCGCTGACACGAACATCCGGCCATCGATTATCGTGATCGATGTCGACCGCTTCAAACAGGTGAACGACTCCGTCGGTATGGCTGTCGGCGATTCAATCCTGCTCACCATCGCGCGCCGGCTTGCACGCCTGCTCAAGCCGCAGGATACGCTGTCGCGGCTTTCCGGCGACCAGTTCGCCATGATCCTTTTGTCGGAGCGCGAACCCGCCCGCATCGTCGGCTTTGCCGAAACCATCCGGCGCGCCTTGCGCGCGCCGATCGCCTTCAACGACCGCGAAATCTTCCTGACGGCCTCGATCGGAATGGCGCTTGCCGAAAACCCGACGCAGCGTACCGATGAAGTGCTCAAGGATGCCGAGCTTGCGATGTACTACGCAAAACGCATCGGCGGCGACCGCATCGAAATCTTCAAGCCGGCCATGCGTTCCCGCAAGACCGACCGTCTCGCCATGGAATCGGAATTGCGCCGCGCCATCGAGCGCGAGGAAATCAAGGTGCTGTATCAGCCGATCGTCCGACTGGAAGATCGCGCCATTGCCGGATTCGAGGCGCTGGCCCGCTGGGACCACCCGAAGCTGGGCCGACTTTCGCCCGCGGAATTCATTTCCATCGCCGAGGAGATCGGACTGATTGTCGACCTCGGCCTCTTCGTCCTTGAACACACCGCGCGGCAACTGGCGCAATGGCAGGCGGCTACGCGCTCACGCGAACCGGTGTTTGCCAGCGTGAATGTCTCCTCGCGTCAATTGCTGCGGCACGACCTCATCCAGGATCTGCGCGGCGTGCTCGGACGCACCTCGCTTGCGCGCGGCACGCTCAAGCTGGAGATCACCGAATCCCTGGTCATGGAAAATCCGGAACACGCCGCGCAGATGCTGACCCGCATCAAGGAGCTTGGCGCCGGCCTGTCGCTCGACGATTTCGGCACCGGCCATTCGTCGCTTGCTTATCTGCAGCGTTTCCCCTTCGACACGATCAAGATCGACCAGTCATTCGTGCGCACGACGCCGCGCGGAACACGGCCGGTGATTTTGCGCTCGATTATCGCGCTGGCACACGATCTCGGCATGGAAGTCGTGGCGGAAGGCGCCGAGACGGATTCCGATGCCGTCGAACTTTACCAGCTCGGGTGTGAATATGCGCAGGGCTTCGCCTTCGGCGAGCCGATGAGCGCCGAGGGCGCCCGCGATCTGCTGATCGACAAACCGACGCGCCTGCGCGCGCTCAAGATCGCATCTGAATAACTGATTGCCTCGCACGCCCGATCAGGCGTGGCCGGCTTCGCTCGACAACATGCCCAGATCGATGCCGATCTTGCGCAGGGCTTTCTCGTATTTGGTGCCGGTATCCTTGCCGAAAATCAGCTCGGGATCGGCCGCACAATGCAGCCATCCGTTTTGCTGGATTTCCTGCTCGAGCTGACCCGGCGCCCATCCCGCATAGCCCAACGCCAGAATCGCACTGGCCGGACCGTTGCCGCGCGCGATCGCCTTGAGAATATCGAGCGTCGCCGTCAGACAGATGCCCTCATCGATCGGCAGGGTGGAATTCTCGATGAAAAAATCCGCCGAATGAAGAACGAAGCCGCGTCCGGTCTCCACCGGTCCGCCCTTGAGCACTTTCACTTCTTCGGCGCGCTCTGGCAGTTGGATTCGCTCAGCCGCCGGAATCACTTCCAGCTGCACGAGAAGGTCGGGAAATTTTATGTTCGCCGCCGGATGATTGACGATGATGCCCATGGCGCCTTCCGTCGAATGCGCACAGACATAAATCACCGCGCGCGAGAAGCGCTCGTCATTCATTGCCGGCATTGCAATCAGCATTTGTCCGTCGAGATAACCTCGACCGGGTCCCTGCTGCGCAGTCTTGTTGCGTGCAATCTTCATGGGAAAAGGTTACCTGAACGATCCATCTTTGCAAACGAACCTTGCCGACGAAAGTTCAATCCATCACTGTCATATTCGATACGATAATTGTGGCAGCCGCCTGCCGAGATCGTGGTCGAAGCCGCTCACGATGAATTCAATGGCGCGGAGGGCGGTAACCGACTAGAGCCTCGCAAATGGACGATATTCACAGATCCTTGCGCGCTGTTGTGGCCGCCTGCGTCATTTCCGCCGCTTGGGCCACGCCAGGTCATGCTGCCGACGAATCACCCTGGAGCGATGATGTCCGCTCGGCGACAAGACTTGTCGCTGGAGGCGGCAAAAGCGGCGATGCGCAGCTGCGCGCCGGCGTTGAGATCAAGATGCAGCCCGGCTGGAAGACTTATTGGCGCTATCCCGGCGATTCCGGGGTTCCACCGCACTTCGACTTTTCTGGTTCTGAAAATCTGAAGACGGCCACTGTCCTTTACCCCACGCCGCATCTGTTCACCGACGAGACCGGCCAGACACTCGGCTACAAAGAGCGCGTTATTTTTCCGGTTGTTGTGTCGCCGCAACAAGCGGGCAAACCGGTTCGGTTGCGCCTGAAAATCGACTACGCGGTCTGCGAGAAATTGTGCGTGCCGGCGGAAGGACGCGCCGAGCTTGTCCTTGCTCCGGGCAACAGTGCCCACAACACAGACTTGAGCGCAGCTGAAGCACGCGTGCCGAAGCAGGTCACACCTGCACAGGCGGGGCTCACGGCGCGACGCGTCAGTACCGGGTCAAAGCCACAGGTGACGGTTGACCTTGCGGCACCCCCCGGCCAGTCGGTGGAATTGTTTGTCGAAGGACCGACACCGAACTGGGCACTGCCCATCCCGAAATCGGCAAAGTCGGGGGCGGATGGACGCGCCAAATTCAGCTTTGATCTTGACGGCATGCCGCCCGGTTTCGATCCGAAGAGCCAGGTCGACCTCACCTACACGGTGGTCACCGGTGACCGCGCGGTCGAGGTCAAGTCCCGTCTCGACTAATCTGCGGCAAGGGCGTAATTAGCCCTCATAAGAAAAGCACCCATTTGTAACGTCAGAGAGGATATCCATGCCCATCAAGGTCGGCGATCGATTGCCCGATGTAAAATTCCGCGTCATGACCACCGAAGGTCCCGTTTGGAAGACCACGGATGAAGTTTTCAAAGGCCGGAAGGTCGCGCTGTTCGCGGTGCCCGGCGCCTTCACTCCGACTTGCAACAATCTCCACATTCCGAGCTTTCTGAACAACGCGGCCGCCATCAAGGCGAAAGGCGTGCACACAATCGCGGTCACCGGCGTCAACGACGTATTCGTCATGGAAGCCTGGAAAAAATCGACCGGTGCCGATGGCAAGATCGATTTTCTTGCCGACGGCAACGGCGAATTCGCCAAGGGCATCGACATGGCTTTCGACGGCTCGGGCAACGGTCTCGGTACCCGGTCAAAACGCTATTCGATGCTGGTCGAAGACGGCGTCGTGAAAAAACTCAATATCGAAGACGCGCCCGGCAAGTGCGAACTTTCCGGCGGCCAGGCTCTGCTCGCGCAGCTCTAGGCAAATTTGCGATCCCGGGGTCAGCGGGGCTGAGCCCCGCGCCCGGGATCGACTATTTTGTCTTCATGGCGCCGATCGCCCCGGCACGCGCGGCAACAAGACCGTCTCGCGCAAGTTCGTCGGCACGTTCGTTCATTGCGTGGCCGGCATGACCCTTCACCCAGTGCCAGTGCACTTTGTGATGCGCGAGCGCTTCATCAAGCCGTTTCCATAGATCGACGTTCTTCACCGGCTTCTTGTCGGCAGTCCGCCAGCCGTTCTTTTTCCAGCCGTGAATCCACGTGGTGATTCCGTTCTTCAGATATTCGCTGTCGGTGTGCAGGTCGATCATGCACGGCCGCTTGAGGGCCTCCAACGCCGAGATCGCCGCCATCAACTCCATGCGGTTGTTTGTCGTATGCGGTTCGCCGCCTTTGAGTTCTTTTTCATGATCACCGAAGCTGAGGATCGCGCCCCAGCCGCCAGGCCCGGGGTTGCCGGAACAGGCACCGTCGGTGTGAATGATGACGCGCTGCTCGCTCACCCGGATTGTCCTTTACGCATAGGGATGGAACGTCGGCGTTTCGCGATCATGCCACGAGGCCGTAATCCTGCACGGATTTTACCGACTGATGAAACCGCAGCTTGCGATAGTACTCGAGCGGATCTTTCGGCCGTACCAAAGCGCCGTCCGGCACCGCCAGCCAATCGACGAGGCGCGTAAGGAGAAAACGCATGGCCGCGCCGCGTGCAAGCACAGGAAGCGCCTTCAGCTCGGCTTCGGAAAGCGCTCGCACCTTGCCGTAGGCGTTAAGCAGCGACCGCCCCTTGGTGACGTTGTAGGAATGGTCTGACTCGAAGCACCAGGCATTGAGGCAGATCGCAACGTCATAGGCGAGCGTGTCGGTGCAGGCAAAATAAAAATCGATCAGACCGGACAACTTGTCGCCGAGAAAGAAGACGTTGTCGGGAAAAAGGTCCGCATGGATAACGCCCTGTGGCAATTGACGCGGCCAGGATTTTTCCAGCGCGTCGAGCTCCATTTCAATGTCGCGACAAAGCCCTTGGCGCACGCTGTCGCCGCGTGCCTTGGCGTGCTCGTAGAGCGGGCGCCAGCTTTCAATCGATAGTGCGTTGGCGCGTTTCTGCTTGAAGTCCGCGCCGGCGAGATGCAGGCGCGCCAAAGCCTCTCCGACCGCCGCGCAGTGGCCGGGGCTGGGCCGCCTGATCCACAATCCATCGAGAAAGGTCACGATCGCCGCGGGTCGCCCGGCGATTTTGCCGAGGACGCCACCCTGCCTGTTTTTCACTGGCTGGGGACAGGTGATGCCGCGCGCGGCAAGGTGCTCCATGAGGCCCAGAAAGAAAGGCAGGTCATTCTCGGCGACGCGCTTTTCATAGAGCGTGAGAATGAAATTGCCGGCACCGGTATGCACCAGAAAATTCGAATTCTCGACGCCCTCGGCGATGCCTTTGTAGGAAAGCAGCTCGCCGGTGTCATAAACCGAAAGGAAGCGGGTGAGATCGTCCGCCGAGACGTCGGTATAAACCGCCATGCAGCGTCACTCCGCTGCCTCGTGGTCACGCAATGGACGGGGTAGCGGGAAGAAGACCCCCTCCTCCGTCGCAGTGACGGTTTCAATATCGAGGATGTAACGCTCGGCAAACGCGCCCATGATTTCCTCGACCAGGACTTCGGGAGCGGAAGCGCCGGCGGTGATGCCGAGGCGTTCGACGCCGTCAAAATCGCTCCATACGATCTCGGCGGCACGCTGCATCAGCACCGCGCGCGGACAGCCGGATTTCTCGGCCACTTCTTTCAGCCGTTGCGAATTCGATGAATTGGGCGCGCCGACAACGATCATGGCGTCGACGATGGGCGCAACGCGTTTGACGGCATCCTGTCGGTTCGTGGTCGCGTAGCAGATGTCTTCCTTGTGCGGACCCGAGATGTCAGGAAACCGCTGCTTGAGAAGTTCGACCATGGCCGCCGTATCATCGACTGAAAGCGTCGTCTGGGTGACATAAGCGAGCTTGTTAGCGTCGCGCGGCGTGAACTCCGCCACATC
>Ga0070717_10000867_pt1 | contig 20017 bp, 22 predicted proteins | sample LARL113metaG_FD_71366 | JGI IMG/M metagenome (GOLD analysis project Ga0070717, IMG submission 71366) | Corn, switchgrass and miscanthus rhizosphere microbial communities from Kellogg Biological Station, Michigan, USA - LAR L11-3 metaG | ecosystem: Host-associated > Plants > Roots > Rhizosphere ... | reverse complement strand
CTAGTGTCATGAGTCAGAAATTCTTATGCTGCCGGTAGGCTTGGGTGGTGCCGAGCCCGAAGCTAGCCTCGCTTGAGCTGACTGATGATGAGCGCCGTGCGCTGGAGGCGTGGACCCGCAGGCGCAAGACCGCGCAGTCGCTGGCGCTGCGGTCGCGGATTGTCCTTGCCTGCGCGGACGGGGCGTCGAACCATGCTGTTGCCGCTGAGCTGGGAATTTCCCGGGACACGGTGGCGAAGTGGCGGTCGCGGTTCCTGGCGTCGCGGCTGGAAGGGCTGACCGACGAGCCGCGGCCCGGGCGGCCCCGGACGGTCAGCGATGAGAAGGTGGAGCAGGTGGTTACCGCGGCGCTGGAGCAGCCACCGCCGGGCGGGGACACCCACTGGTCCACCCGGTCGATGGCCAAGACGGCGGGCGTGTCCCAGTCCACCGTCTCGCGGATCTGGCGGACTTTCGGGCTCAAGCCGCACGTAGTGCAGACCTGGAAGCTGTCCACCGACCCGCAGTTCATCGACAAGGTCCGCGACGTCGTCGGCCTGTACATGGCGCCGCCGGAGAACGCCCTGGTGCTATGCGTGGATGAGAAGTCCCAGATCCAGGCCCTGGACCGGACCGCCCCGTGCCTGCCGATGCTGCCCACGACCCCGGCGCGGATGACGCACGACTACGTCCGCAACGGCACCACCAGCTTGTTCGCCGCTTTCGACCTGGCCAGCGGCTCGGTGATCGCCCAGCACTACCGCAAGCACCGGCACCAGGAATTCCTGCGGTTCCTCAAGCTCATCGACGGCGCCGTGCCCAAGGACCTGGACCTGCACCTGGTACTGGACAACTACGCCACGCACAAGACACCCGAGATCCACAAGTGGCTGTTGCGCCATCCCCGCTTTTACCTGCACTTCACGCCCACCAGTTCGTCGTGGCTGAACCTCGTGGAGCGCTGGTTCGCCGAGCTGACCAACCGCAAGCTGCGCCGGTCAGCGCATCGCAGCGTCACCGAGCTGGAGACTGACATCCGCAAGTGGATTAACGAGTGGAACAAGAATCCCAGGCCGTTCATCTGGACCAAGACCGCCGACGAGATCCTGGAAACCCTCGCCGCCTACTGCGGACTAATTACTGACTCGGCACACTAGCTTATCAAGGTCGGTTGATTCGCCTACAGCCAGGATCGCCGTCCGGAATGGCAAGCTCGGCATGAGCATGAGCAGAGATTCGGTGACTGCATTGGGGAGATTTCCGATCAGCACGTCGAAGGAGATGCTGCGGATAATCTCCAGAGCATCACCTTGCAGCACTTTTGCATGCGGTACATTCTGGCGGAGAAATCCGACGAGCCGTTTATCAAGTTCGACAACCGTGAGGCTCCTCGATCTGGGAAGTGCTCTCGCCACGGTGCCGATCCCTGCTCCAACTTCCAGGACCTCATCAGCGGGGCGAATGCCTGCTGCCCCGATCAGCTTTGCGAGCTTCTCGGCTGACACGAGGAAGTGCTGCCCAAGTTGCGGGTCTGCGCGGGCAGCGATCTCGCGATCGCTCGGCATTATACCGGGGCCTGATCCAGCGCTGAATTTAGTATCGCTACTTGCTCCTGAAGGCTCGAAGGAGCCCTGGGATGTGCTGCCAGCTGGCTAACCAGCTTTCTTAGCAGAACCACCGTGCGGGTTGACGCTACTTCCGTCGAAAGCGGCAGCAACTGCCGGATTGATTGCTCCGCGTCATCCCAGGTGGCGTTATCGACTTGCGCTTGCAGAAGATAGGCGCGATGGAGATATTGGCTCCGTATCTCGGTGGGCGGCGTCGCGAGTACCGATCGCTCGAACTGAGCTATCGCGCGCTCAGGCATTCCCAGGTCGCGCTGGACCATAGCCTCATGCCAGGCCAGCTCACGCTCATCGATCCACCATGCCCATGCGGGGTCTTCATCGCTCACCCCCTCATGGTAGAGGGACTGGATCTCGGGAAACAGGGCGAAGAGCGCTGTCGTCTCCGCCTTGCGCCAGCGCGCGTGCCTTCCGCGTGAGGAACAGGGCCTTAAGCCGCGGGGACAGCCGGTAGTCTCCTTCAAGCACCGAACGGGCGATCTGGAGCGCTTCCTTTGGCCGTCCCTAGGACGCGGCGTGCATGCTCGAGTTCTGGAGTGTCAGAAGCTCAATGGTTTTATCGCCTGCGAGGCGGGCGAAATACAACGATTCCTGATTCATCCGGCGAGCGAGGTCGTGCGCCTCGGCGTCGTATGCCAGCCAGCCGACGACTTCGGCTAGCTCCGCCGCGGCGGACTGAAGGTCACGCTCCAGCTCCGGATCGTAGGTTCCGGTACCGAGTTGCTCGTGAAGAGTCCGGAAAAATCTTGTTGAGAGCCTAACAAGATCCGCGCCGCCGAACCTGTTGTCGAGCGCCACGATCTCCCGGATATGCCTCCGGATTGACCGAAGATACTCCGAATCTCCGAACTCCGGGTTAACGCCGGGAGATGCTCCGAGCAAGGTTCCGCCCGGTAGCTCAAAAGATTCCACGTGCTCTGACTGTTTGTCATGCTCTGCCTGACCTACCAGCATTGTGAATTGAGCCTTAGCCCGATCCGGGGCCCGCTCAATGGCCGCGTCTAGCGTTTCTTGTACCGCTGGTATCGGGGTAATCGCAGGATCCTTGCGCCAGTTGGCGACGGTGCGGGCTGCCACGCCCAGGTGCTCCGCAAATGATTCGTTGGTCATACGCAAGGCTTTCCGGAGCGCATCGGCATGGCCGCCTGTCCATGACGTGATTACCTGCATCCGCGCCTGCCAGTGAAGCGCCGGACCAGCGACTTGCATCGTGGCTGCACTGTATCTGCACTGTGCCTGGCTGGCCCGGGATCAGTTGCACTGAAAATGCGTCGGAACTGCACTAGCGCTTCATGGGAAAAGGGCCGGACTCCGGATGTAATGGCAGGCATGGAAGAAAAAATGCCCAAGAAGAAGGCGGAAACCGGCCGCCGGATTTCCCGCTCGACGGCTACCGGCGCACGCGAGCGCACCGCGAGCTCGCGCTGGCGCCAGCCAAGCTCGCACACGCGATCACTGACAGCCCGAGCGACCGCAGCCCAGTTCCCTGGATCGCCTTCCGACATGCGCGTCCCTCCGCGCTCCACTTCCAGCGCCGAGGCTGGCCGGTCGCATCGCGATTCCGCAGGCAAAACGGAACCAACAGCGACCGAACGAAAGCAAACCGTAACAAGTGTGGCGCCTGTTAGCCACTGGAGGGAGTGACGCCCCCATGTCCATCTTGCTCATGACCCTGCTTGCCGCCGTGTTCGTCATCGGCGCCGGGGTGCTCGCGCTGCTGGTCCTCCTGCTGGTCGGCATCCGCACCGAGGAACGGCACATGAGCCTGACCAGCAGGCCCCGCACCTGCGCCGGCTCGCTGGCCCCCGCCTGACCGGCGCCTCCGTGCGCCGACCCCAGCACTGCCGCTACGAGGACACCAGGAGATGACCATGCAAGCCCCACGCGAGATCAGCCTGCCCGGGCGGCACTGCCAGTGCGGCGCGCTCCGCGCCGGCAACACCCAGCGATGCGAGAAATGCCAGGCCAGCTCCAGCTGGTACCGGCACAACTGCCGCCGCCCCGCCGCTCCGCGTCCCGCCCGGCCCGCATCAGCGCCCGCAACGACGCGGACACCCGAGCCCGCAAACACCAGTCCGCTGAGGAGAGCTGACATGGCCACCGTCTCGATATCCGTCGTCGTCCTGCTCGGTGTCCTGGTCTGGCTCCTGCACCGGTACGGCGGCATGAAGATCTGGCAGGGCCTTATCTGTGCCCTGTTCGGGTTCTACCTCGCTACCACCAGCCTCGCGCCGCAGATCCGCGCCACCGTCGCCGCCATCATCCGCGCCCTGACAGGCCAGGGCTGACCCGTGCGTGAACCGCGCACACCCGAGGAGGTGATCACCACGACCGAGCACACCCCGCCTCCGATCGTTGATCTTCAGGAGGCCGCCGCCAGAAACCACGCCGCCCGCCGCATCATCGCCGGGTTCACTACCGCCCTGCCCACCCTCGGCGAGATCTGGCAGCAGCTCGAAGGCGCGCTCGCCGATACCCCCGCCCTGTCCGCCGAGATCACCCGGCTCCGCGCCGAACTTGCCGGTATCCGCCTGGACCAGGCGAACCTGCTCGCCGCGGCCCGGGCCGTCATTACTGCCTACCTCGACGACGAGCCCGACCCGCTGTCATACCTGCGGGACGAACTCCAGGCCCGCGGCCAGCTCCCTGCCGACCCCGGGAGCCGCCCGTGAACAGCCCGCGCCGGATGCGCCGCCAGGCCCGGCGGATACGCCGCGGCGGCATGCAGCCCATGATGCTCATCACCGGCAACGACGAGTTCCCCCAGACTGCCGGAACCCTAATCCTCCGATGGGTATGGCGCTACCGCTCCGAACTCGCCCCGCTCTACGCGGCCGGCGCCGCCCTCGGCGTCGCGTGCTGGCTGCATGCCGGCCACCGGCAATGGTGGGCGCTCGTCCTGGCCGTCGCGGCCACCACGGCAGCAGCGCTGGCCGCGTTCGGCGGCCGAGCCGGGCTCCCCACGGCCATCGAGCGCCTGTACGCCGCCGTGACGACGCTCGCCGTCGGCGGGTGGATGGCCGCCGCAGCCATCGCCGGCCCGTTCACCATCCCGATGCCGCAGCTCCTGGCCATCGGGGGAGCGGCCTTGGCGGTGCCCTGGTGGGCTCATGCCCGCCGCCGCGCCCGGGTCCGCGTCGAGCGCAAGCTCGACGCCTGGCCGGAGATCGCCCAGGCGATCGGGCTGGCTGGCTCGCAGGTCATGTCCGCCGTGGTCGACGTGTGGGGATGGCGGGCGCGGTTCCGCCTGGCCCGGGGCCAGACGATTACCGACGTCATCGCCAAGATTCCCGCCCTGGAATCGGGCCTGGGCACTTTCCGCGGAGCCATCCGCGTCTACCCGACCCCCGATGACCTGGCCAACCGGTGCGAGCTGCGGGTGCTGGACATGGACCCGCACGCCGACGCCATCCCCTGGCCGGGCCCGTCGGTCACCTCGATCACCCAGCCCATCGACTTCGGCCCGTTCGAGGACGCGACCCCGTGCCGCGTGCTGTTCCTGCGCCGGCACGGCCTGGCGGGCGGAGCCACCGGCGGCGGCAAGAGCGGCTGGCTCAACGTGCTCATGGGTAACCTGGCCGCGTGCCGCGACGTGGTCATCTGGGCCATCGACATGAAGAAGGGCATGGAACTGGGCCCGTGGGCCCCGTGCATCGACCGGCTCGCCACCACCCCCGAGGAAGCCCGCGCCCTGCTCGCCGACGCGGTCGCCATCCTCGAAGCCCGCGCCGGGCTGCTCGCCGCTCGGGGACAGCGGGTCTGGGAACCGTCACCAGACATGCCCGCGCTGATCCTCCTCATCGACGAGTACGCCGAGCTGGTCGACGACGCGCCCGGCGCGGTCAAGGACGCGGACTCGATTGCCCGTCGCGGGCGCGCCGTCGCGGTCAACCTGATCGCCGCGACCCAGCGGCCGACCCAGAAGGCCATGGGCCAAGGTGCCGTGCGCTCGCAGATGGACGTGCGGATCTGCTTCCGCGTCCGTGAACGCAAGGACGTCGACCTTATCCTCGGCCAGGGCATGCTCGCCGCGGGCTGGAACGCCCATGCCCTCAACGCGCCAGGCAAGTTCCTCATCGCGGCCGCCGAGCACGACACGCCGCGCCGGGCCCGCGCTTACCTCCTCACCGATGAAGCAGTTACCGGCACCGCCAGCCGGTACGCCCACTCCCGGCCACCGCTCGATGAGGTGTCGCAGCAAGCAATCAGCGAGCACTGGCGCGCAGAACCGCCCGACACGCCCGGGCAGAACACCCCGCAGGAGAACGACGAGGCTGATTACGGCAGTCCCGGAACCGACCCTGAAGCCATGTTGTGGACCGCCTTGTGCCTCGCGCCGGACGAAGGAATTCCGGTTCCCGACCTCATGCGCCAGACGGGCATGGGCCGCCGCTGGGTCTACTACCGGCTTACGGAATTGGCCGCAGCCGGGCGCGCCACCCAGGTCACTCGGGGACAGTGGCGCGCCACCCCGGGCGGTGACGATGAGTAGCACCCGGTTGTTGTGCACGCGGTCGTGCATGTGCACGGCCTTGCGCGTGTCTGCACGTATCAGGGCGCAAACACGCTATGCACGTGCGCATGCACCGGTGACTCATCGTGACGACCATGGCCCAGCGGAGCGACCATGAACAGGGAACCCTCCTGGCGCGACGCCACTAGCGCTGGCATCACCGTCCCCGAAACAGAGGACGGCTGGCAAGCCAGGTGGGCAAACGATGCGCTGATTAGCATCGCCGACATCCGCAAGCGCTTCAAGCTCGGCCGTACCGCCGCCTACGAGCTGACCCATCGGCCGGGATTCCCCAACCCCGTTCCGATCTCGCCGCGCTGCTACCGATGGTGGGCCAGCGAGGTCTACGCGTTCGCTGCCAGCCTCCGCCGCGAGCAGGCGAGCCAGTCGGCAGCAGGAGCTCCACGAAAAGAAAAGCCTCAAGCCCCTGACCCGGCGACGCCGATGCGGATCACCGGGACGTTGCGTGCCGCCCGGACCCGCAGGAAGTCATCATGACTGCCCCCGCGATGCCTGCCCGGATCCTGGGCCGTCCGGTGATCGAGATGGACTGCGGGATCACGGTGTATCCGGCCCGGTTCGACGGTGACCGGTGGCGGGCGACATGGTACGAGAACGGTCGGCGGCGCCAGTGTGAGGCGAGGACCGAGGAATGGCTGGCCGCGAGGCTGATGAAGGTCACTGAGCGGCTGGCCGCTGACGCGTTCAATATGGAGCGGATGGGCCGGGAGCTGATCGCGCACTACCTCGACCCCGACCGCTTGCCCGTCGACAGGCGCTGGTCCCGCAGACATGCCGACACCCAACGGCGACTGTGCGATCGGTTCGCTGTCCCCGTGATCGGCGGCATCCTGTGCCAGGACATCAAGACCTCGCACGTGCAGCAGATCGTCAACGCCGCGCCCACGGCGGGAGAAGGCGCGCGGGTGCAGGGGATGATCTCCGCCCTGGTCACGGCGGCCATCGCCGCTGGCTTCCTGGTCAACTCGCGGTTGAAGGACGTGCACTGGCAGCCGCGAGACCGTCCGCTGCCCGCCCCCAAGGTGACCGTGGCGAGGGAGTCTCCGCTCTGGGTCGATCCTGCCGAGATTCCTGCCGCTGACGACGTGGCCCGGCTCGGGAAGGCGCTGACCGCGGGACTTAACGGGGAGCGGTATGAGCTGATGGCCAACACTGCGGCCTACAGCGGGCTCCGGTGGGGCGAGATAGCCGCCGTTACCGTCCACCAAGTAGATCCGGCCGCCCGTGTCATCGACGTAGACCGCAAGGTAGTCGAGGTCGCTGGCCACCTCTACATTGAGCCACCCAAGGGCCGTAAGCGACGCAAGACCATCTATCCACGGTTCACCCCGTCTGGCTATCCACTGGCTGAACGGCTCGCCGCCCGCATCCACTCCGCCCTCGCCGAGCAGGAGGCTGGCAATAACCCGCTGGGACTGATCTTCCCCTCTCCCAAGGGGAAGCACTTGCGTTCGTCCAACTTCTGCCGCAACGTCCTCCGGCCTGCGTATCTCGCTGCCGACTGGCGCGACGCGGCTGGCGGCGGCCGGTGGACCTGGCACAGCCTGCGGCACGTGTTCTGCACTACGGCCTTGTTCACCTGGAAGCTCGACGCCCCCGACATCTCGTGCATCGCCGGCCACGCCAACGTCCGGACCGCCCTGCTCATGTACGTCGGCTCCGTCGCCGGCGTCCTCGATCGTGCCCGCGATGCCACCGCATGAACAGCTCAACGCGGTAGCGCCACCACGCGGCGGCAGATGGTCACGGCGCGCAGATCGCAGGCGACTGGCTGGTGAGCCCGCTCCGGCAGCAGTTGCGGTGACCGGCCGGCTGATCAGGATCACGACGGCGCTGGCGGTGATTGCGGTCGCGGGTGCCGCCGCGACCATCTCCTACCAGCACGCCTACGAACTGGTGCGGTCGCACGGCGAGTCCGGCACGACCGCCCGTCTGGCACCGTTCACGGTAGACGGCCTGATCTGGGCCGCGTCCATGGTGATGTTGGACGCGAGCCGACGGAGCCAGCGCGTACCGCGGCTGGCCAGTTGGAGCCTTGCCGTCGGCATCGTGGCGACAGTCGGTGCCAACCTGGCGCACGGCGTGGCCCACGGGCCAATAGGAGCGCTGGTCAGCGCGTGGCCAGGCGTGGCACTTGCCGGCTCGTTTGAACTGCTCATGATGCTGATCAGGACAGGGCATAGCGACGATGTTGAGCTATCAGCCGATGCAGCACGGCACCACCCGGCGCCAGCATCGAACCACGACATACCACTCGCAACGTCGCCGATGCCATCCCTGGAACAGACAATACGAGCGTGGCACAAGGCGGGCCACAGCCAGCGGGCGATAGCTCGCGAACTCAACATCGACCGGCGCAAGGTGAAACAGATCATCGACCGCGCTGCTTAGCCTCGATCACTGTCCAAGGATGTGAACGGCGTTAGCCTCGCTCTGCCGTTAGGCGGTCCGTCAGAGTGGACCGGTCGCTCTAGTCCGAAGTTACGCGCGCCCAGCGCATCAGGAGGTGATTGTCCACGTCATGACCTGATGGGAAGCTCGTCGTCGCCTGCCGGTGCAAGTCCGGTCCGGGTAATTGCCAGGAAGCCCGGTAGCAGGCTGACGGTCTGGCCCGGAAACGGGCCGGGCCGGAGCCCAGCGTCGAAAGCCCTTTAAGCGGTGATGTCGGCGGCCCAGGGTCAGCGGCCGGCCAAGCGGAGCCGGAGACGGCAGTCGCCACGGGCGGGGCGTCCCGCGGTTGAGAACAGGCGCGGGAGAAGGCGCTTGGGTTCCCACCGGCGGGCGGTGTCGCTCAGGGCGAGCATCTGGGTTCAGGCCAGCAGTTCGCAGGCCAGCGCGACGAGCTCGCACCAAACCTGGTCTTGGGCGAAGCCCAATTCCAGGCGAAAGCCCGAGGCTAGAATGGTGCCCTCCAAGAGAGACGGTTGCTGGGTATGGAGGATCGTGCCGAGGCCTGGTTCCGTCGGCACACATCTCGCTGGAAAGACTGGCCACCTGGGCAGCTCATGCGGTGGAAGCAAGCGCGCGGTATCCAGACCAGCGTGGTGATCCCGGCTCGTAATGAGGCCGCAACGGTCGGCAAAATCGCCAGCGCGATCCGGGACGCGTTCATGACCGACGAACCGCTTGTCGACGAGCTGGTCGTGATGGACTCTGACTCCACCGACGGGACGGCCGAAGTGGCGGCGCGAGTCGGTGCTGTAGTGCACAAGTGCCGTGACGTCGGGGAAGATCTCGGTGCCTACCCGGGCAAGGGCGAAGCGCTGTGGAAATCCTTGCTGGTGACGACCGGCGACATCCTGGTCTTCATCGACGCGGATCTCATCCGGTGGGGCACACATTTCATCACCGGGCTACTTGGCCCGATGCTGCATCCGGCCGGGGAGACGTTTCTGGTCAAGGGCTGTTATGACCGTGACGCCGGAGGCGGGCGGGTCACCGAGCTGGTTGTCCGGCCGCTCCTGAACCTATGGTGGCCAGAGCTCGCTGCAGTCGCCCAGCCGCTTGCGGGGGAGTGGGCAGTCCGGCGATCGCTGATGGAGACCCTGCCTATCCCGGTCGGTTACGGCGTAGAGCTGGCCGTCCTCCTCGACACCGCGCAGCGGCACGGGCTCAACGCAATTGCCCAGGTCGACCTGGGGGAACGGTCACACCAACGGCAGACCGATGCGGACCTCGCGGTCATGGCGGCTGAACTGTTCGTGGTCGCCGGGCGGCGGCGCATTCCCGGCCTCGAGGTCCGGCCCGCTGCCGTTGCCGCTGACGAGGTGCTCGCCGGACCTGAACTGTTGCAGTTCGTCCGCGAGAACGGCACGTTGCAACCGAGGCCGCGGGCGGTACCGTCCGTCGAACGGCAGCCGGTCAGCTCGCTTCGGCTGAGGGTCGCCGGATGAGCGGCAAGGCGGGCACGCGCGAACCCGGCCCACTGGTGCTGCACGGCCGGTCGTTCCCGCCCGGGCGACCGCTCGTGATGGCGATCGTCAACCGCACTCCCGACTCCTTCTACCGGCCCGGGCTGACCTGGGACGAGCAGGCCGCACTCGACCGTGTGCGCCAGGTGGTCGGCGAAGGCGCGGACATCCTCGACATCGGTGGCGTTCCGGCCAAGCCGGGAGGTGAGGTAACGGCAGCAGAGGAGATACGGCGGGTCGTTCCTTTCATCGGGACAGTCCGTGCCGCTTACCCAGACCTCGTGATCAGCGTGGACACCTGGCGGCACGAGGTCGGGCGCGCAGCTTGCGAAGCCGGGGCCCGACCTGCTGAACGACTCATGGGGCGGCTGGGATCCGGAGCTCGCGGGTGTGGCGGCGGAGTATGACGTCGGCCTCGTGTGCTCGCACGCTGGTGGGCTGCCGCCGCGGACCCGCCCGTTCCGGGTGTCATACCAGGACGTCATGGCGGAAGTGCTGGGTCACGTGCTCGGACTGGCGGAGCGGGCGGTGCGGGCCGGGGTTGAGCCGGCGCGGATCGTGATCGATCCGGCGCACGACTTCGGCAAAAACAGCTGGCACTCCCTGGAGATCACCCGGCGGCTCGGCGAGATGACTGCGACCGGCTGGCCCGTGCTCCTGTCCGCGTCGCACAAAGATTTCATCGGCGAGACCCTCGGCGCGGGCATCGAGGACCGGCTATCCGGCTCTCTGGCGGTGACGGCAGTGGCCGCATGGCTCGGCGCCCGGATCTTCCGAGCCCATAACGTGACGGAGACGCGTCAGGCTCTCGACGTGGTCGCGGCGTTGCGCGGCGACCTGTTCCCGACCCGCGCGGTGCGGGGGCTGGCGTGATCGTCCGCGCCGCCGTCTGCCCGTCCCCGCCCCTGCTGGCGCGGGATCTGACCGGGCGGGTCGATGTACTGCCCGAGATGCGGGAGGCTTGCGCCCGAGCGGTCTCCCGGCTGCTGGCCGCCTCGCCGGAGGTAGTGGTGATTACCGGTGCCGGGCCGGCGACCGCGTCCTGGGACCCCGACGGCCGGCTGGACCTGTCCCGTTATGCGCCGGCGCTACGTACGCACGGCAAGCCGGGGCTGCCGCTGTCGCTTGGCCTCGGCGCGATGCTTCTCGACATGGTCGGCCATGCGGGGCCACGGCGACTGCAGGCGGTGGGGGAGGGGGCGCCCGCCTCGGAGTGCGTGCAGCTGGGGGCGTCCCTCGCGGGTATCGCCCCGCGAGTAGCCTTGCTTGCGGTAGGCGATGGTAGCGCACGCCGCAGCTCCGCCGCGCCCGGTCACCTGGACTCGCGGGCTGCCGCGTTCGACGCGTCCGTGGAGCGCGCGTTGCACGACGGTGACATGGCGGCATTGGTATCCCTGGACCGTGAGTTGGCGCGCGACCTCCTAGCGACCGGCCGCGCGGCATGGCAGGTGCTGGCCGGCGCGTTGGCTAACGGGGATGCGCCGGACGTTCCAAGGGGCGGCGCGACCGTGCCGGTCGGCGAGATTCTCTACGCGGACGCCCCGTTCGGAGTCGGCTATCTCGTCGCGGTGCTAGAACCGGAGAGGATCAGTTAGCCAGCTACCTGGATGGCTGCCGGTCCCGACTGGGACTCCGGCGCGCTTGACCCAGGCCAGCTACGACCTGGTCCGGCTATGCCGTAACGGGCTGATCACCCGCCGGCTGCACGCCAACACCTACGACCTGACCCCCGACGGCCTGGCCTTCGCAAGGCTGCCCATGGCAGCCGACAGACTCAGCTCATCTCTCGAAATCACCGCCCCAAAGGGTCGGTACGCTCCGTCCGGGACTTCGCCCGGAAGGAGTGGCCCCTTCGGGGCAGTCCGGCTAACGTGAGGTGCGCAGCAGCTCTACGGTCGGCGGGTGGCTGATGATTTCTCAGAGCGGTACAGGGATCTGCTGACCGGTTCCTATGACTGCGTGGACCGGGTGGTGCTGAACGCCTTCTTCCCGATCGGGCACAATCCGGGCGGGTTCCGGTGCTGGTTGCGGGGCTGCACGGCAGCGACGACCAGCTCGATGACACGCACCTGATGCGGATTGCGGGCCGGTTCGCCCGCCGGGTCAAGGCTGGGCGGCGGCGAACGGAGCCGGTCATCTTCTGAAAGGCCGGGGAGAGCAAGCACCTGATCGCGGAGCAGTACCTGGAGGAGAACTCGGTGGCGCCCGGGAGTCATCACCCGGCTGGAGAAGAAGAGGGAGCACGCCTGCCACTGCAGCTTCCACATCATGGACCGGTGTTCGGGCACCTGGTGATCAAAGATGTTCGGGCGCCCGCCGTTCAGGGCGCAGGTGATCCTGAACGGGCACGAGTATGTCGCGGTCGTCGCCCGCGGCGAGTGGATCGGGTTTGTCAAGGAGGGGAACTGCTTTACTGAGATCGCGGATCCGCAGCGCCTGGTCCGGGTCGCAGATGCCTGGTCGCGTGATGTGGCTATAGGGCGCCTGGGCCAGGTCTGCGACCGGTGGATCTACAGCGCCTGCCTGTGTTTCGGCCTGGACCTGGAAGAGCAGGAACGCAGCGGGTTCCGTTACGGCTACGCGGTCTACCAGGCCGAATACAACCGGAACCTGCTGTTTAAGTCCGGCGCGCAGATGGAGGTGCTGTTCGACCGGATCCTGGACCGGACCCGGTCCGGGCTGGACATCCCGGCGATCCGGATCATCTTCAGCCTGAAGAACCGGCCGCACCGCAGCAAGGACGGGCCGTCGGCGCAGGAGATCGCGACCGGGAAACCACGGTACGGGCTGAGCTGGTTCCGGAGCAGCTTCGGGCGGCTGCAGCTGAAAGCCTATACCAAAGGCGAGCAGGAACTGCGCTGCCGCCGGAGCCTGGACAACTTCGCCGGGATCACCACCTTGCTGGCCGGGATGGCGGACCGGTTCACCACCATCCTGGACTGCGCCGACACCGGGTTCTTGCCCGACGGCCTGCTCGATGAGCTGCCGCTACCCGCCCAGGCTGGGCCACCCCGGATCGCCGGTGTCGACCTGAACCAGCCGCGGATCCGGGCCGCTCTGTCCGCCGCGCTCACCATCGCCCCGGCCCCGGGCGGGTTCACCGTCGCCGAGCACGCCTCCAGGGTCCGCCAGCTCACCGGGCAGGACGGCTACACCACCCGGCAGGCCGCCCACGACCTGCGCAAGCTCCGTGGCGAGCAGTTCCTCAGCAAACCCGGCAGAACCCGCCGCTACCATGTCCCGCCAAACAGCGCCCGCGTCATCGCCGCCGCGCTCACTCTCCGGGACCACGTCATCGCGCCCATCCTTGCCGGGGTCCGCAGCCCCCGCATGGACCGCAAGCCCAGCATCTGGACCGCTGTCGACCGTGACTACGAGAACCTCCGCGTCAGCATGCAGACCCGGTTCCGCCACGTCGGCATCGACACGATCACGGCAACCGGATAGACAACTTTTTTGTCGATCGGATTCACGCAAGCGCCTAGCGGCGCCGGTCGATGTCCTCAGATAGCTGCGGCACGACCGTGAACAGGTCGCCGACAACGCCGAAGTCGGCCAGTTCGAAGATCGGCGCCTCGGGGTCCTTGTTGACCGCCACGATGGTCTTGGACGTCTGCATCCCGGCCCGGTGCTGGATCGCGCCGGAGATGCCGACCGCCATGTAGAGCTGGGGCGAGACGGTCTTGCCGGTCTGGCCGACCTGGAACTGGTGTGGGTACCAGCCCGCGTCCACCGCCGCGCGTGAGGCGCCCACGGCGGCGCCGAGCTGATCGGCGAGATGCTCCAGCAGCGCGAAGTTCTCCGCTCCGCCCAGGCCGCGGCCGCCGGAGACGACGACCATGGCATCGGTCAACTCTGGCCGGCCGCTTGGCGGCCGTTCGTTCCGGGCGGTCACACGCGCGGTGGCCGCCAGCGCGGAGAAGGTGACCGGGAGCTTTTCCGCATGGAGCGTGACCGGGGCGGCCTCGGGCGTCACTGCGTTCGGCTTCACGGCCACGATCGCCGGACCGCGCACCACGGCTGCCTGCACCGTGAAGGAGCCGCCGAACACGGACTGGGTGGTAACCACGGTGCCCGGCTCGCTGCCCGCCGCGACGTCGGTGGCGTCGGCGATGACGCCGCCGTCGAGCTTGACGGCTAGCCGGCCGGCCAGTTCCTTGCCCTCGGGCGTGGCTGGCAGGAGCACCGCCGCCAGGCCGCCGCGATCCGCCAGAACGGCGGCCGCGGCCGCGATCGCCTCGGCCTTCGACAACACGGGGTAGTCGTCGAGCGCGGGCTCGTCGACGACGTATACGCGCGAGGCGCCGAACTGCCCGAGCGTCTCCGCGGCGCCGGAGGCGCCCGCCCCCAGGGCGATCGCGGCGGGCTCGCCCAGGCGCCGGGCTAGGGTCAGCAGCTCCTGGACCGGTTTGGGCACCGAACCGTCCGGGGTTTCGGCGACGACGAGGACATGCGGCATGGCGATGGTCTCCTTAGATGAACTTCTGGGCGCTGAGGAACTGGGCCAGCTTGCTGCCGCCGTCGCCGTCGGCGGTGACGATCTCGCCGCTGCCACGCGGCGGCCGTGCGGTGGCCGCCAGGACCCTGGTGTATGCACCCTGGAGGCCGGCGGAGGGCTCGCCGATCCCGAGGTCCGCGAGCGCCCAGACCTCGAGCGGCTTCTTCTTGGCCGCCATGATTCCCTTGAACGACGGGTAGCGTGCCTCCCCGGTCTGGTCGGTGACGCTCACCAGCGCCGGCAGCGTTCCTTCGATGGTTTCCGTCGCGAGCTGCGACTCGCGTTCGATGGATATCCGGTCGCCGTCCAGTGACAGGCTCGAGGCCAGGCTGATCTGGGGTACCTGGAGGCGTTCCGCGAGCATCGCGGGAACCAGGCCCAGCCCGGCGTCCGTGGAGGCCATGCCGCAGACGATGAGGTCGAAGCCTATCCGCCCGATGGCGACAGCCAGCGCGAGGGACGTCGCGTGCACGTCCGATCCGCGCAGGGCCGGGTCGAGCACGTGCACCGCGCGGTCGCCGCCCATGGACAGCGCCTTGCGGAGGGCGTCGGCCGCCCCCGACGGGCCCATCGTCAGGTAGGTCAGCTCCGCCTCGCCGCCGTCAGCCCGCCTCTTCTCGGCCAGGCTGATCGCCTGCTCGGCCGTGTGCTCGTCCAGCTCGGACAGCCGGCCGGGCGTGCCCTCCCGGTCGAGGGTGAAGTCCGCGGTGAACCGGCGGTCAGTCAGCTCAGGCACATACTTGACGAGCGCGGTGATTCTCAGCACGAGAACGGTCCTCCTTCGTGTCTGGCCGCAGGCCGACGGCATGCGGCGGAACGCTCGATCGCTGCGGTCACAGGCGTTCGATGATGGTGCCGGCACCCAGGCCACCGCCGCAGCACATGGCGATCAGCGCGTACCGCCCGCCGGTGCGCTCGAGTTCATGGAGCGCCTTGGTGATCAGGATCGCCCCGGTAGCGCCGAGCGGATGGCCGAGGGCGATGGCACCGCCGTTGACGTTGACCCTGGCCGGGTCGGCGTGCGTTTCCGCCTGCCAGGCCAGCACAACCGAGGCGAACGCCTCGTTTATTTCGAATACGTCGATGTCATCGACCATCAGGCCGCTCCGGGCGAGCAGCCGCTTGGTTGATGGGATAGGCCCGGTCAGCATGAGCACCGGGTCGCTTCCGACCAGCACCGAATCGACGATCCTGGCCCGCGGCCGTACCCCGAGCTGAGCCGCGCGCTCGGCCCGCATCATCAGAATGGCCGCGGCGCCGTCCGCGATCTGCGAGGAGTTCCCGGCCGTGTGCCAACCGTCCAGGGTGCCCTTGCGGTTCACCGTCAGGCCCGCGAGGCCTTCCGCGGTCGACGGCCGCGGGCACTCGTCGGTGGCGAACGGCTTGGTGCCGATGACCGCGCCCGTGTCGTCGATGACGGGGGCGTCCACGGTGATGACCTGGCTGCCGAACCTACCCTCGGCGATCGCCTGTGCCGCCCTGAATTGCGAGCCTAGGGCGTACCCGTCCAGGTCCTCCCGGCTCAGGCCCCAGGCCGCGGCGATCCGGTCAGCACCCTCGAACTGGGTCGTGACCTCCCAGTGGCTGGCGAACCGCGAGTTGCGCGCGGCGCCAAGCCCCGGGACCGCCGAGGAGCCCATCGGGACCCGCGTCATCGACTCTACGCCGCTGGCGATGGCCACATCGGCGATTCCCCCCGCGATCATGCCGTGCACCACCGTCGTCGCCTGCTGCGACGAGCCGCACTGGGCGTTGATCGTGGATGCCGCGGTCTCCAGGGGCAACCCGGCGCCGAGCCATGCGTTCCGGGCGACGTTGGCAGCCTGCTCGCCGACCTGACTGACGCAGCCGGCCACAACCTGCTCGACCGCACCGGCGTCCACCCCGGCCCCGTCGAGTAGCCCGCGGTAGACATCGCCGAGCAGGTCCGGTGCCTCGAACGAGGCCAGCGTCCCGCGGCGCTTACCCACGGCGGACCGGACGGCATTCACGATCACGACTTCAGCCAATGCGGCTTCCTCCCTAGCCTCCTGGTTACGATCCGGGAAAGGCGGCTGGTAGCCCGATACCGGCGGCACCTGAGCTCCTGACCTGCGCGGCGGATGCCGCGCAGGTCAGGACTTACCGGACCCTGCCCTGCCAACCGAACTATTAATATATTTATCTAGATGATTTTACTACTGTCATATACCGCCTGGCAAGCTCCCCGGGGCCGCCGTGGATCGCTACCTGGGGCGGCGGCCGGCCGCGGTGATCACCGGGAAGCACCGCCCCTCACGCAGGACAGGGCGCCGGGATCCACCGCGCCTACCGGGTAACGGCCCGCGCTCTTGCCTGGCATCTGCCCCTGTCCGCGCGAGGCCGGGGTCCTGGCTGCCCGGGCTGGGCTGCGACAGGGCCGCGGCCAGGAGCAGCTCGCGCTCAGCCACCTTGACCTGCCTGGCCCAGCGTCGTCCCACGGCCGCGATCTCGAATGCTTCAATCGCCTCCCAGCCCTCCCACGGGACGGCTCGATCCCGCGCATGCCGGAGCAGATCCAGCGTGGGCGCGACGGCCTGCGACCGGTCTTCCACGTGCGCGCCATGCTCCTGGGTAAGGTGCGCCTGCAAAGCGGCGGCGATCTCGTCAGCCGTGCTCCAGCCAGGCAACAACTCGCAGCGACTGTTCCAGGTCGGGCGGAACGCGTCTGGGCGGGGCCGTCGGCGGGGCTAACGGGCAACATCTTGCGCAGGTGTAAGCCGTCCGGTCAGCCCGGCGGACGCGCCACGCATTGGGCCAGGTACAGCTGCTCGCCCAGCCGGTCCATCAGTTCCATCTGCGTCTGCAGGTAGTCGATGTGCTGTTCCTCGTCGGCAAGGATCACCTCGAGCAGGTTCGCGCTGGTGGCGTCGCCCTTCTGGCGGCACATCGCGATGCCCGGCCGAAGCCGTTCGACGACCTCGACCTCGACCGCGAGGTCACCCTCGAACTGTTCCCGCACGGTCTGGCCGATCCTCAGCGGGAACAGCCGCTGGAAGTTGGGCAGTCCTTCCATCAGCAGGATGCGATCGGCGATCACCTCGGCATGGCGCATCTCCTCGAACGACTCCACGCGAGTGTGCGTCGCGAGCTCGGTGAAGCCCCAGCTGGCCTGCAGCTTCGAATGCAGGAAGTACTGGTTGACCGCAGTCAGTTCGCTGGTCAGTTGCTCGTTGAGCAGCGCCAGGACTTCGGGATCGCCTTGCATCTGTGGCCTCCCAGGTACGATGTCGGCTGGTTGAGCCTGATCATGCCAGGGTCTGGTGCTCTAATGTTGAAAGTGCCCCCTCGGGTACCCATATCCTAGAGATGGCACGTCGAAGGGTTCACCTCCCATGTCGCTGGTGCTCGCCGCGGACTACCGTGTTCGCGACTTCGATGCGTGGTGGGGCAAGATCCCCAGCGAGATCGTCGCGCTGGCGCGGATGAGCGCGCACCACGTCGTGGTGTACCGGTCCGTCGATGATCCCGGCCGCATCTTCGTGACGATCGGCGTGCACGAACAGGGCACGCTGCAGACGCTGCTGCGGTCTGCGGACGTTTTCGAGTGGTTCGATACCGCGGGCGTCGAGGACGTCCCGCCTGTATTCGCCGGCAGCGTCGTGGAGAAGATCGATCTGCACGAGGGGTCGGCGCTCACCGGCGAGCCGACCGGCGTGATCGTGGCGTCGATCGTGCGGCTTGAAAGCATCGGCAGACTGCAAGAGGCCGTGCACGCCTCGCTGGATGGCATCCGGGAAGCGGGAATCCTGCGGTACTGGCTCTACCGCGCCCTCGACGACGCGAACGAGGCGATGATCATCCGCGAGATCGCGACCGAGTAGCAAGCCAGGCACTGGCTGCGGTACCCGGAACTGGGGGCGAAGTTCATGACCGACGCCGGCGTAGGGCTGTACCCGCCGCCATTTGTCGGCTCACTCGTCCAGACGATCGCGATCCCGGCGGACGCAGAGACGGCCTAGCAATGTACGTCTGCCTGTGCAATGGGGTCACCAGCAGTACGGTTCAAGAGGTCATCGACAGCGGCGCGCGGTCCACCAAGGACGTTGCGGAACGCTGCGGCGCAGGTGACGTCTGCGGACGCTGCCGGCACACGATTCGCGCCATGCTGGCGGCGCGACCGGGTGATCAGCCCAGGCACAAGCCAATCCTGCGGCGCTGGGGAAGAGGTTGAAAAGTGAACTCCTGGCCGGTCGCGGACCAACGACGAACTCGGCATCACGCTGACGCCCGTCCGCGTCGGCGTCGGCGTCGAGAAGACCCTGGCGTGGCGGCACGCACAGCGCAGGATATGACCGGACCGGGAGGACGATCGAGATGCTCACCGCTGAGGACAGGCTCGCGATCCGTGAACTGCTGGCGCTGTATGGGCATGTCATCGACGAGCGGCAGTTCAGTCGCGTCGACGAGCTCTTCACCCCGGACGGGCGCTATGACGTCTCCGACTTCGGGCAGGGCGTCCATCATGGCCCCGCCGCGATCGCGGCGCTCTGGGCCGATCCTGGCTCGCGCCATCCGCTGGCCCACCACACCGTCGACGTCGTCGTCACCGAGGACGGCGACGGCACGGCCCGGGCGCTGTGCAAGGGCATCGGCCTGCTCGCGAACGGCAAGGCGGCCAGTGTCACGTATCGCGACGTCGTGACGAAGACCGCCGATGGCTGGCGGATAGCCGAGCGAGTGGCGGTCCTGCGCCGTGCCGACCGGATCCCGGAGATCTGCTGACCGGCGCCACATGCCGAGCAGGGAGCCGCTGTCGACCAGGGCGAGCCGGGTGGGAACGCCAGCGACCTGGGCGAGTGCCGCTATCGAATCCGGGTCGGTCAGGTCCCTCGGCACCGCCACGCAGTCCGTCCCTGCGTCGCGCAGCCGCTCGGCGACCCCGGCGACCTTGTCGCCCTGGACGTCCGCCAGCACCAGCCGGCCTGGATGCGAGCGGGCGAGCCTCTCGCTCACAGCAAGGCCCATGCCCTCCCGGCTCCGACGACCACGCTCACGTCCTGGCCCATCGTCAGGCGCCCATGCTCAGGCCGCCGTCCACGGTCACCACCGAGCCGGTGACGTAGCTGGCCTCGTCGGACAGCAGGAACCGGACGGCGGCGGCCAGTTCCCGCGGGTCGCCGCGGCGACCGAGCGGGATCATCGCGCGGATCGCCTCCTGCGCCTCCGGGCGCATCGAGGCTGTCATCTCGGTCTCGAACACGCCCGGCACCACCAGGTTGACCGTGATGCCCTTGCGGGCCACCGCCCGGGCCAGCGACCGGGTCAGCCCGAGCAGGCCTGCCTTGGCCGCTCCGTACCCGGCCTCGACCGAGTTGCCCATCGCCGCGGTCACCGAGCCTACGTTCACGATCCGGCCGAAACCCTGCGCTGTCATCGGCGCTAGCACAGCCTGGGCCAGGTAGAACGGCGCGGACAGGTTCACCCGCAGCGCCGCGTCCCACTCGCCGGG
>Ga0070717_10000865_pt1 | contig 20036 bp, 12 predicted proteins | sample LARL113metaG_FD_71366 | JGI IMG/M metagenome (GOLD analysis project Ga0070717, IMG submission 71366) | Corn, switchgrass and miscanthus rhizosphere microbial communities from Kellogg Biological Station, Michigan, USA - LAR L11-3 metaG | ecosystem: Host-associated > Plants > Roots > Rhizosphere ... | reverse complement strand
GTAAATTTTAGCGCGAAGCGCTGATTGGGGCTGCGGTGAAACCAAAGCAGGCCGATCAGCTTCGGTGGTATCCCAGGTCTCAAGATCGAGATCTCCACCCCACCGACAAAGACCTGTCGGTGGGGACCTCGGTCCTGGGACACCCAGTTTTCTCTTTAATCGCGCACTGGGGAATCCGATCCGCGATGGATGAGACGAATTTCGGGTTTGATCGTTCTTCGGGAGTTGGCGTCGCTTCGCGACGTAGCAAGTTAGCCGGTCGGCGGGTTGTGTGACTCGGAGATTGCTCCCAGTTTCTTTTTAGTTCTCCACCGGCGCTGCCGAACCCGGGAAATTGAAACCGGGTTCTTCAAATTCAGCAAGTCAGCGTCGCTTCGCGACAAGCAAGTCAGCAAGTCAGCGGTTTATTTCTTCCTGGGCAAGTAAGGTGCTTGCGCAATGGCAAGGCGGGTAATGTAAGTACCTCGTCGGCTGCTGCCACTTAGACGCGAAGCGCGGTTTGTAGTGCGCTTTTGGAACTGCAGGCAACCCCTTTTATAAGTCAGTTATGGAGCCGGCTCAAGTCTGTCTGCTGAACAACTTACTTCGGTGGCACGGCATCCATCTGCGTGGTGACAAGCGGCTTCACCGCCGGGGCGCCGACGGGTGCGCGGCGGAATTGAGGGAGCAGCTGACGCTTACACCAGAGGTGAACGAGATGACAAACAGCCATCGTAAGTACGGTGTTCTGATTCTGGTCCTGGGCGCATCGAGTTGGTTGTACGCGCAGGAAGCGAATCCGACCGAGAGGCAACAATCGCCCGACGCGCAGACCCCGGTGCAACTGAACAATGGGGAGCCCCTCTACAAGATCGAGGTGGTCGCGCGCGATATTCCGGCCATCAACTACTTCCATCGCAGCGACGAAACCAAAATTGGATTTCATGGAACGACGCTGCTTCCCGATGCCCGTGGTTGGGCCCAAGTGAAAGCCAAGGGCGGCCGCACGGTGATCGAGCTGCATCTCGCCGGGCTGTCGCCGGCCAACGGCTTCGGTCCTGAGTACATGACCTACGTGGTGTGGGCTATCACGCCGGAAGGGCGTCCCGTGAACCTGGGCGAAGTGCTGCCCACCGGCGGCAAGGATAAAACCGAGATGACGGTGACCACGAACCTGCAGACCTTCGGCCTGATTGTCACCGCGGAACCTTACTTTGCAGTCACCATGCCGAGCGATGTGGTGGTGGCGCAGAACGTGGTTGAGGACAGTACCCAGGGCGTGATTGAACAGGTGAACGCCCACTATCAGCTATTGCCGCGTGGCGCCTACACTCAGACCGCGGGCCGGCACACCGTGATCCATCCCATTACGCGCGATGAGCGTTCGCCGCTGGAGCTCTACGAAGCGGTGAACGCAGTGAATATCGCCGATGCGGGCGGCGCGACCAAATACGCGGCCGATACCATGAATACCGCCCGGACCGCTCTCCAGAACGCCGAGGACATGGACAAGCACAAGGGCGATCGCAAGCAAGTGATTACATTTGCGCGCGAAGCCATACAGGCCGCTGAAGACGCGCGCATCATCACCATCCGCAAGATAAAGGAAGAAGACGAAGCGGCGCAGCGCAAGGCGCGGGAGGATGCGGAAGAGGCCGCACGCCAGTCGCAGGAAGCGGCCGCCCAGCAGGCGCAGCAGCGCGCCCAAGCTGAAGCCGCACAGAAGGATGCGGAAGAGCGCGAACGGCGCGCCCGCGAGGCTCAGCAGCAGGCCGACGAGCAACGCAGGCAGGCTGACGCACAGCGGCAGCAGGCCGAACAGGCGCGCATGCAGGCGGAGCAGAGCGCACAGCAGGCCGCAGAACAGGCACAGCGTATGCGCGAACAGTTGAAAGACCAGTTGAACCAGGTACTGCAAACGCGCGAAACAGCTCGCGGATTGATCGTGAATATGTCCGACGTGCTGTTTGACTTCAACAAGTACACGCTGAAGCCGGATGCGCGCGAGAAGCTGGCCAAGGTTTCGGGAATCCTGCTCGCGTATCCGAACCTGAAGCTGCAGGTGGAAGGCTATACGGATAACATCGGGTCGGATGAGTACAACCAGAAGCTCTCGGAAGAGCGCGCCGACAGCGTGCGTGATTTCCTGGTGAAGCAGAGCGTACCTGACAACAACATCACGGCGCAGGGATATGGAAAGACTCACCCGGTGGCGGATAACTCGACCAACTCGGGCCGTGCGGAGAACCGGCGCGTGGAGCTGGTGGTTTCCGGCAATGCGATCGGCGTCCAGGAGCAGACGCCTGGGGGCAACTCGGAGAATCAGCCTCCGGCGCCTCAGCCTGCTCCGGCAAGCGGCCAGGGATTCCAGGGCAATGTTCCTCAGAACCCGACGGCCTCGAACCCCCATTGACGTTAAACGTGGCTACCAACTACAGATGGGCTGCCCCGCGGGGCAGCCCTTTTTGTGTAGGTGTGCAGCGGAAACTACCCCAGCAAGTCGGCGACAATTGCGGGCGCCGCCTTGAGGGCTGCGTCGATTTGAGACTGGTCTTTACCGCCGGCTTCGGCGATGTCGGGCTTGCCGCCTCCGGAACCGCCCACCAGCTTCGCCACTGCGCCCACGAGTTTGCCGGCGGGGATGCGCCTGGTGAGTTCGGGTGTGACACCGGCAATGATTGCGACTTTTCCTTCGGGTTGCGCGGAGGCGAGGACGACTACGCCTTCGCCGAGTTTTGTTTTGAGGTTGTCGACCAGGGTGCGTAACTGGCCGCGCTCGAGATTGTCCGCGCGGTGCATTACGACCTTCAGGCCTTTGACTTCTGCGGCCCGGGCCACGGCTTCATCGAGCGAGCCGGACGCGGACTTCATACGCATCTCTTCAAGCTCGCGGCGCAGGCGTTTCAACTCGTCGTCTTTGGCTGTGAGTTGCGCGCGGAGACCTTCGGTGAGACTGCCGCCTCCGGGGGAGCCCGCGATCTGCGCTGCGAACTGGGCGAGCTCGAAATCGCGACGGAAGGTGTCGAGGGAGCCCAGGCCGCTGATCGCTTCCACGCGGCGGACGCCAGATGAGACCGAACTCTCGCTGGTCAGTTTCAGCAGGCCGATCTCGCCGGTGGCGGCGGTGTGCGTGCCGCCACATAGCTCGGTCGAGAATCCGTCGGACAGCTTGACGACGCGCACCTTGTCGCCGTACTTCTCGCCGAACAGCGCCATGGCGTGGTACTCGTTCACGGCCACGTCGATGGGGACGTCTTCGAGGGTCTCGACCTTGGCGTTGGCCAGCACTTCGCGGTTGACGATGTTTTCGATTTCCTGGAGTTCTTCGTCGGCGACCTGCGCGAAATGAGAGAAATCGAAGCGCAGTCGCTCCGGGTGGACCGCCGAGCCGGCCTGCTTCACATGCGCGCCGAGCACCTGGCGGAGGGCGGCGTGGAGCAGGTGGGTTCCGGTGTGGTTGCGGCGGATGGCGTCACGGCGTTCGCCGTTTACCACGGTGCGGACGAGGTCGCCGAGGGCGAGATCCTGCTTCAGTTGAGCGTGGTGCGCGCGCACGCCCTGGACGGGGAGCACACAGCCGGTGATTTCGGCGATGGTTTCGTTGCCGTCGGTGGAGGTGAACCAGCCCGTGTCGCCGATCTGGCCGCCGGAGTCGCCGTAGAAGCTGGTGTGGTCAAGGACAATGTCGACCTGCTCGCCGGCCTTCGCGGCGGGGAACCCGGCACCGTCCTTGATGATGGCGAGGACTTCGCAATTGGCAGCGGTGAGGCTGCGGTAGCCTTCGAAGATGGTCTTGGGCAGATCGCGAAAGGCGGGGCTGGCGGATTTTTGCGCGCCGCCCTTCCACGAAGCGCGAGCGCGGGCCTGCTCTTCGGCGCGGGCGGCTTCGAAGCCCTCGTCATCGAACTTGACGCCCGCGTCGCGGGCTGCGTCGACCATGAAGTCCAAAGGCAATCCGAAGGTCTCGTACAGATGGAATGCCTTGACCCCGCTGAATTCTCCGCTCTTCAACTCCTCATCGAGACGCGTCAGGCCGATTTTCAGCACGCGATCGAATTGCTTTTCTTCGGCCTCTACGACGCGGGCGACGCGGTCGGCGGAGTCTTTCAATTCCGGGTAGGCGCCCTGCATCAGGTCGCGAACGGCGTAGACCATCTGGAAGAGAAATGGTTTTTCCTGGCCGAGGAGGCGGCCGTGGCGGATTCCGCGGCGCATGATTTTGCGCAGCACATATCCGCGACCTTCGTTGGAGGGAAGAACGCCATCGCTGATGAGGAACGTTGCGGCGCGGGCGTGATCGGCAATGATGCGCAGGCTGGCGGCGTCTTCGTCTGCCGTTCGGGTTTCCTTCTCGAGGTCGGAGGCACTCACACGTTTCCCGGTGAGTTCTTCAGCGCGCTCAATCAACGGAGTAAACAAATCCGTCTCGAAATTTGAAAGCTTCTGCTGCAGGACTGCGGCTACGCGCTCGAGGCCCATGCCGGTATCGATGGACGGCTTGGGCAGCGGGGTCAGCTTGTAGCCGGTGGTTTTGCCCAGCGGATCAACGACGGCGGAGCGGTCGAACTGCATGAAGACCAGGTTCCAGATTTCGACGTAGCGGGCGTCATCTTTGCCGAAAGGTAAATCCATACCGGGGGTCTCGGAGGCTTCCAGGCCCATGTCGAAGAAGATCTCGGAACACGGGCCGCACGGGCCGGTTTCGCCCATCTGCCAGAAATTGTCCTTGGCGCCGAACTGGAAGATGCGCTCCTTGGGGACGCCGACTTCGAGCCAGTACTGCTCGGCCTCATCGTCGCGCGGAACCCCGTCGCCGCCCTCGAAAATGGTGACGTAGAGGCGGTCTTTGGGAATGCCCATCCACTGTTCGCTGGTCACAAGTTCCCAGGCAAAGTGGACGGCTTCGCGCTTGAAGTAGTCACCGAAGCTGAAGTTTCCCAGCATCTCAAAGAAGGTGTGGTGGCGGCGGGTGAAGCCGACATTTTCGAGGTCGTTGTGCTTGCCGCCCGCGCGCACACATTTCTGCGAGGTGGTGGCGCGCGAGTAGTCGCGCCGCTCCGCTCCCAGAAAGACGTCTTTGAACTGGTTCATGCCCGCGTTGGTGAACAGCAGCGTGGGGTCGTTGGCAGGCACCAGCGAGGACGAATGCACCCGACGGTGCCCCTTCGTCTCAAAAAAGTGCAGAAAAAGCTCGCGTATCTCGTTTCCAGACCTGTATTGCATGGCAATTTCAGTGTAACTGGGCGCGGGTAGGAATCCCTCCCGCCCAAGCAGAGCTTGGACGGGGCACCCAGGGCCCCTCTGGTAGAGTTCATGGCTATGAAGACGCTGAGTGCTGGTGGTGGTCTGATTTCTTCGCTAGCGTTGGGTTTCGCCTCGTCGCTTACGGGGCAGGCGCCGCAGGTTCCGGATTGGGCGCAGCCGGGGTCGGCGACGCATCAGCAGGTGCCGCCGCCGGCGGACTTCCACCGCGCCAGCACCAACTTCGACAAACCCATCGGGATATTCGACGGGCAGTCGGATATCGGCAGCGCGGTGGTCCCGGGCAGCGCCACATTCGATGCGGCTACGAATCAGTACACGATTCACTCCGCCGGCTACAACATCTGGTACACGCGCGACGAATTCCGATTTCTATGGAAGAAGATGTCGGGCGATGTATCGCTTGCCGCTGACGTGAGCATTCCCGATCCCAAGGGCTACGGCGACCGCAAGGCGGTGCTCATCATCCGCCAGAATCTGGATGACGATGCCAAGGAAGCGATGATCGGCGAGCACGGCACGGGCATGATCCACCTGGCGCAACGCGCGGAGAAGGGCGCCAGTATTAACGACATGCAATACCGGTTTGGAGGCGGGCTCAATGGAGTGCTGGCCAAGCGGATTGGAATCGAAAAGCGGGGCGATTCGATTGCGATCTTTGTCAGCATTAAGGGCGAGCCGATGCACCAGTTTGGGCCGCCGATCACGGTGCACTTCGACGAGCCGTTTTATGTAGGGATTGGATTCTGTTCGCACCTGCCCGCCACGGTGGATACGGGGGTGCTGTCGAATGTGATGCTCGAAAGCTCCGCGGGCAAGGTTCGGTAGGAAAGTTTGAAACGGGACGGAGTGCCACCCGAAAGGATGAAAATGCAACCGCGGATCCCTCCACTGCGTCCGCCAGAGCGGACTCCGGTCGGGATGACACTTTTGTGGTGAGTTGAGGTTGGCCTGCGTGCCTGCTAGACCGGCTCGGCTTGTTCGGCGGGGACTTCCTTCTCGATGGTGGCGTTAATGACCTGCAATCCCTCGGCGCGGGCGGCTTCGAGCAAGTGCGTGGATGCGGAGACGAAAATGATGTCGGTGCCGTGGAACATCTCGCGGGCGACCAGGGCAGCGGCGAGTTGGACGGCGTCGGGCCAGCGCAAGCTGGTGCGGTCGAGCAGCTGGCGAGCGCACTCGAGCACCGCCGGATTCAGCGGCTCCTGGACGGTTCTGGCCGCCTCAAGCCGAAGCACCTCCAGGGCGGCGGATGCGTCGTGGGGGCTGATCGCCCCGGCGCGCTCGCTTCGGCGCAGCGCGGCATAGACTTCGAGCGGGGTGGAGGCGGAGATGAGCTTGCGATTGTCCTCCAGGGACTCCATGAGCCGGATAAGGGTATCGGTTCCCGGCTCACGCACGAACAATTTGGCAAAAGCTGTGGCTTCAAGGAAGTAACAGCTCACATCGCCCCCCGTTCCTCTTCAATCATGGCAGCGAGCGATTCACCCTGGATGGGAACGGGGTGGAAGCGCTGTGCTTCCTCCGGAATGCCAGCCTCGGCCCGGTTGAGGCGAATGGTCGTGGTGGGATACGCCGGGGTCTTGGGATTGGCGATCTTGCTGGTCAGGACGACGCCGCGCTGGATGGCTTCAGCCAACACCGATTGCCGCGACTCGGGATTCTGATTCCAGCGGAATGCCTTGCGGGGCAGGAAGGAATCGCGGAACCACTTGAGGGCGATGAAGGCGTGCCCGCCGCGTTCCGCCTCCGCCAGTGCGGAGCAGAGTTCCTTTACGCGGGTATCGAGATCGCCGGGAATAAGGATCTCCTGGCCCTCGTCGCCGTGATCAGAATGATTCTCGAGAACCGGCCGGGCGCTGCGGACCGGACGCGGCGCGGGTTCTCCGTCGTCGATGCGCTCGAAATAAATGCGGACCTCGTCCTCTTCCGGAGACCAATCTTCTGCCGTGGCGTTGCGGCGCTTGCTGCGCCCGTTTTCACTGCATAACTCCACGATGGCCTGATATCCCGGAGGAGCAAGGAAGCGCAAGGCACGCGCCAACCCCGGATCCTGAGAGAACGATAACTCGTTCAGTGCTTCTTCGATAATTTCTTCTGCATCCGGAATGCTCAGATTACTGACGTCTATATTTCTTTGCGCAACCCTAGTCGCCTTCATACGTCCCTCTCCCATATCCGTCCTGCGCCTGTAAAGAAGCGGCGCTTGAGGACTCCCCCAGTGGGCATACTTTACGACGGAAGTGCGCCGGAGGCAGGGTGCTGTAAGTGCCCGCCTGTCACGCCGCTCCGTACCATTCCCGATTAAATGTAAGGTGAAAAAAGGCCTCGGACTTTGACCGACGCCAAATCGCTGTTACTTCTGTGTGAAGAGACCCTACGTTGGTCGAGAAAGGCTTTAGTAAATCAAGTGAAACTATCCCCGCGATAGTATAGACGATAAGCCGCCCGGAATCTAGTGGATAAATTCAGCAGTTTTTGGGTACTTCAGGGTAGCCGGGGCGGCCAATCGCTTCTTTGTTTGTTTCGACCCCTGAACTTCGTACAATAAGTGCATGCGCCGTAGTCTGCCGCTGTTATGTAGCTTGCTCCTGTTTGTGTCTGCAATGTGGGCCGACAGCCCGGCGTTCGATTTGACCGGACCTAAAGTCGATGTGCACGTGAAGAGAGGGGCAGTTACCCTCCCCATCGGCCAGACCCCGAACCTTCTCCCCGGCGACCGGCTCTGGATCCATCCAGATTTTCCCCAGAGTCAATCGGAGCGGTATGTTCTGGTGGTGGCGTTCCTGCGCGGGGCTACCAATCCCCCTCCGGCCGACTGGTTTACGCGGGCGGATACCTGGACCAAGCAGGCGCGGAACGAGGGCATCTTCGTCACCGTGCCCCAGGAGGCGCAGCAGGCGCTGGTTTTCCTGGTCCCGGAGACGGGCGGTGACTTCAGCACGCTGCGGAAGGCCGTGCACGACCGGCCGGGGGCGTTCGTCCGAGCCACCCAGGACCTGCAGGCGGCCAGTTGGGACCGCATGCGCCTGGATGCGTACTTGAACGAGGTCCGCGTGACCGCTCAGAGCAGCGATCCCAAAACGCTGAAAGAACGGGCGGAGGCGGCGGCCCGGTCGCTGGGCATCCGGGTCGATCAGCAATGTTTCGACAAGCCCACCGACCAGCAGGCGCCCTGCCTCGTCCAGCACACGGACGGCCTGGTGCTGGACGACGCCAACGCGCAATCGCTGGTTTCGCAACTGGCGAGCGGGACCACCGGCGACCTGATGAATCAACTGAGTTATTCGGCGCTGGGCGGAGCCGGCCAGTTCAGCCCCTATGTGGGCGCGATTGTGGATACGGCGAAGATCCTGGCGTCGTTGCATACGGCGCATTTCCAGTACATTCCGGCGCTCGCGCTGCCAACCAAGGACACGCTCAACCTGCGGCTGAACCTGCCGCCCTCGTTTCGCGATCCCAAGTCGGTGGTGGTGCTGGCGCTGCCGCCGGTGGGCCCCTCGCAGCCTCCTCCCCTGCACCCCAGCAACCCGATGGAACCCAGTTGCGCGCAGAAACCCGGACTGGTTTTTCAGGCCGAGGGAGCGCCCCTGGTATTTGCCACCCAGTTGGCGCACGATTTCACTCTGCACATGGAGACGGAGCGTGGGCCGATCGACCTGCCGTTAGCCGTCGAGCCGGCCAAGGGAGGGCTGGTCCCCGATAAGCCGCTCCCGGGTCTGCCGCCAGGAGACTTGACCGGCGTGGTCCGCGCCAAGTGGGGATTCGACGACTGGGAAGGGCCGCGGTTCCATTTGCGGTCGGCCGGGCCGGGAAAGTGGGCGGTGGCCGGGGACGATCAATCGGCGCTGATTGTGGGCCGCGACGACACTCTGCACATCCAGGGGGAAAGCACGTTGTGCGTCTCAAAAGTGGAGCTGCGTAAACCCGGAGGCGGGGAGGCAACTCCGCTGAAATGGAAAGCGGCGAAAGCGGAGGCGGGCAAGCCGGAGGTACTCGAGGTGGGCATGCCGCTGAAGAATGCCACTCCGGAAACGCTGCTCCTGGATATTCACCAGTATGGGATGGACAAGCCCGACACCCTGGATCTGGATGCGTATGCCGAGGCGGCTTCGCTGGAGCACCTGACGCTGAGCGCCGGGGATCGCGAAGCGCTGCTGAAGGGAACCCGCCTGGACGAAGTGGCCGGGGCCACGTTGAACGGCATCACCTGGGCGCCGGCGGGGCTGACCCGGGTGCAGGATTCCGATCAACTGACGCTCAATACGGAGGGGTCGACGCTCGATCTCGATCCGGCGAAAACCTATACCGCCCAGGTTCAACTCCGGGACGGACGCCAGTTGAAGGTGCCCGTGAAGGTGAATTCGCCGCGACCGCAAGTGACGCTGCTGAGCAAGGGGACGCAGGACGATTCCCTGCCCTCTCCCTCGCCGGTTCGCATGGGCAGCGCGGACGATGTCCCGATGGGAGCGCGGCTGGTGTTCTTCCTGAAGTCGGTGGTGCCGCAGACGTTTCCGCGCAACCAGAACATCGAAGTGGCGGCCGCGGACGGCAGCTTCCATACCGTGCTTTCGCTGGCCGACGGCGGCCTGATGCTGGAAGACAGCAAGACGGCGCTGGGTAGCATTGAACCGCTGGCCCGGTTTGGGTCATCGGCGTTTGGGCCGCTGCGGGCGCGGGCGGTTTCGCCCAATGGTGTGGCCGGTGACTGGATGCCTCTGGGGACGCTGGTGCGGGTGCCGGTTTTCAGAGAGCTTCGCTGTCCGCATGACGCGACCAAGCCGTGTGCCTTGACGGGAACAAACTTGTTCCTGGCAGAGTCGATCTCGGCGGCTGAGGATTTCAGCAATGCGACGGAGATTCCGGCGGACTTCACGGGCGCGCAATTGGCGGTGCCGCATCCGGCCAACGGGGTGCTTTACCTGAAGCTTCGCGACGATCCGCAGACGGTGCAGACGCTGACCCTGCCGGTGACGGTGGTTACGCCGGCCAGCGAGGTGCCGGGGCAGACGGCTGCGATCCAGACGCAGCCGGCGCGGGCTCCGTCCAAGCCTGAATAGGCAGGGATCGAGGGAACGAGGGGCCACGATGCTGGCTTCTGAATCCCAGGTCTCAGAATCGAGACCTGGGGCACCGACGGGATGTTAGTTGAAGTAGGCCCGGTTTTTCTCGGCGAACTCGGCCTTTCCGGCCGGTAGTTCGGATTCGGGGAAGATCGCGTTCTGGGCGCATACGTCGGCGCAGTTGCCGCAGTCGATGCACTCGTCAGGATTGATGAATACCTGGGAGACAGTGCCGGCCTTGGGGTCGCCCTCCACGGGGGCGATGGCGGCGGTGGCGCAATCGGCCACGCAGACAAAATCCTTGATGCACGCGTCCGTCACAACATAAGCCATACAAAACTCCTTGGTGCGCACATCCATTCCGGTGGCGCCTTCGATTGAAGGCTATCCAAGTCCACCTGCGCGCCTCCGTGACTTGAATCACAGAGCGACCGACGCGCGCCCGGCCAGATGGCCAGTCGCGGCGATGTTCGCGGGTTATGCTGGATGCATGATCAGGTTCAGGGTTCCCCATCTCCTCTTGATAGCTGTGTCGGCAATCGTGCTCGCGATGGTGGCTGTGGCGAAATCTCAAGGTGCAGTTCCGGAGGGCGGAGATGGAACGTGGAGCTTTGCCGTCTCCGGCGACAGCCGCAACTGCGGCGATTTCGTGATGCCCGCTATCGCCGCGCAGGTTAAGGCGGAGAACGACGCGTTCTATTGGCACCTGGGGGACTTTCGCGCTATGTCATCGGAGGACCAGGACATGGAGGCGATGGGGACGCCGGGCGTACCCATGTCCAAGGCCGAATATCAGCAGCGAGCGTGGGACGATTTCCTGACCCACCAGATTGCGGCCTTCGTGCCGGTTCCGGTGTTTCTGGGGCGCGGCAATCACGAGACTGTCCCGCCCATGACACGCGAGGGGTACATCGTCAAGTTCTCCAGCCTGCTCGACCGTGACGAGATTGCCGCCCAGCGCAAGGAAGACGCAGCGGACGGAGCGCCGGTGGGGCCGTGGTATCACTGGGTCCACAACGGGGTGGATTTCATCACCCTCGACAACGCGGTACACGATGAATTCACCACCGCGCAAATGCACTGGCTGCGCGCGGTGCTCGACCGCGATCTTGACCCGCACTCCAATGTGCGCGCGATCGTGGCCGGGATGCACGAAGCGCTGCCGCACTCCACCGGCGCCGAGCATGCCATGGACGACTGGGACCAGGGGGTCCGCACCGGCGAGGTTGTATATCGCTGGTTTTATGACGCGCAGGCGGCCGGCAAGCATGTGTATATCATTGCCAGCCATTCGCATTACTTCTCGCCCAACGTGTACAACACCGGGTTTTGGAAGGAACATACAAACAAGGTGGTGCCGGGATGGATTATGGGTGCAGCGGGCGCTCGCCGCTACCCGCTTCCCCGGGCGGCTGATCCTGCGGCAAAGACCAATATTTATGGATACATGCAGGGGACAGTTCACGCCGACGGAGTGATTGATTTTGCGTTACGTGAGTTAAGCGAGGACGACCTGAAGAAGGCCAAGTGGCCGAACGCCCCGCTGGACGCGATTCACGAGTGCTTTGTGCATAACCATGATTAGGTGATTCCCTGGAGTTTGGTTGATCCCTAATCTTAAAGAGCATCCCTCAGCGGCTAAAGCCGGTTTGATTCTGGGGCTTTACGGCACGACTAAAGTCGTGCCCTTTCAAAGCGGGAGTTTTGCCACAGGTTACTAACTTATCGCAGGATAAGATAGCGCAATCCTAGACTGAGCCCTCCGGATGACATGGGGCCGAACGTAAACTGCGGCCAGTATTGGTATTCGCCGTCTGCGCGCACGCTCAGGCGGGGAGAAAGACGATAATCCAGTCCGCCCCCGGGCGCGATGACGATGTATCTTCCGTAGGCGTAGTTATACGTGAAGTTAAAGTAACCCAGCCCGGCCAGGCCCTTCACGTATGGTTGAAACCTGCCCATGTTGAAGTGATACCGGGGCCCGCCGAGATAGGTTTCGGCATGGATGTTATTGTTCTGGTGGAACTCGAGCCACCGGCCTTCGGCCTCGAATCCGAACCGCCGGATTGAGTCCGCATCGAAATACCCGGTGACGCCCAGGTTCTTTCCACCACCATATTGCATGTAATAGGCGGAGGCACCCCCGCCGACCCAGAAGTAGGTGCCTCCCCGTTCGGCTGATTCCCGCGACTGCGCGCCGGCCATCATCATAAGGCCGGCCATGATGCAAAAGGTGGCGCAAGTGCGAAGCTGCCGTCTGGCTCCGCCGCTGGCTTTAGCTAAGTTATCGAAGTAATTCATATATCTCCTGGAGCATTCGGCGTTTATGTATCCTTCGGTTCCAAGATAGATCGCCTGCTTACTTGGTGATCGTAACCGTGATGTTCTGCGAATGAGTGACGTTACTGTTGGCGCCCACGCCCGTCACTTGGAGGGTGTAGGTGCCGGGGGTCGCGGACTGTTGCGTAAATCCTCCGCAACCCGTGACCGCGAGGGCTCCGGACAGGCAGACGGCCAGCGCTACCGCGAAGAAGACGGCATTGCGTTTTCTGAATCGCCATCCGATCCAGCCCAGGAACAATCCGGCGGGCAGGAACAGGCCGGCAAGGGAGAATCCTCCCTTACCTGAGCCGGACTTCATGGCGGTCGATCCTCCGCCCAAGGGGGAATTGGTGTCGATGGTGAGTTGAACCGTCGCCTTGCCGTCGGCCTTCAGATCTACGGTGTTGGGGGCGAAGTGGCAGTTGACGCCCGCCGGCACGGTGCCGCAACCGAACCCGATGGTGTCAGCAAACCCGGCATTGGACTGCAGGGTGACGGTCAGGGTGGAATTCTGCGATGAGGCCAACGTCATGGTCGCCGGATTTACCGTCAAGCCAAAGCCGGTCGGGGTTCCCGAGACACTTACGGCCGGGGACACGGATGGGCTGTGGATCGAATCTCCGCTGTAGCTGGCGACGATGTTGTAAGTGGCATTGGAGAGATCCGGAATCAGCGTCGCCACGCCGTTGGCATCGAGGGGAGCGGATCCGACGGCCGTTGTGCCGTTCGTGAAGGTCACGGTTCCGGTAGGAACGGGCCCGGAGACGCCGATCACTGTGGCAATGAGGACGGTCTGCGGATTGGTGCCCGCGGTCGCAGAGGTGCCGAGGCTGGTGGCGGTTGCGATGGGTTTGACCACCTCGGTCAACTGGCTGGAAGTGCTCGCGGTATCGTCGGTATCGCCACTGTACGCGGCTGTGACGGTGTGAGTACCGACAGTGAGCGAAGTAGAGCTGAAGGTGGCCTTCCCGGTGCCATCCAGGGTGGCGGTATTGGCCGCCGCGCCATCGACCGAGAAAACAACCGTGCCTGTGGGAGTGGTGCCGTTCCCGGTCACGACCGCGGTAAAGGTGATGGAACTCAGCACGGTGGCCGGCGAACCACTGGAGGTGATGGCGACCGAGGTAGTGGCAAGATTTACCGCGACCGCAAGAGGAGATGAAGAGCTGCCGGCATCATTGGTGTCACCGCCGTAGGTAGCGACGATGGAGTGCGATCCTGGAGCGAGGATTTTGGCGAGCGAGGCGGTGCCGTCCGCCGCAAGCTTGGCGGTGCCGAGCGTGGTCGCACCGTCAGTGAAGGTGATGGTCCCGGTGACCGCCCCGGTACCGGCGGTCAGCTTGACTGTGGCCGTCAGGGTGAGCGCTTTACCGGCGGTCCCAGGGTTGGGGGTGGCTGCCAGAGTTGTGGTCGTGGATGTCTGGGTTACGGTCTGGACGATGGGCGCGGAAACGCCGGGGCCGGAGTTCATATCGCCGAGGTACTTTGCCGTGATGGAGTGTGTCCCGGCGTTGAGCGACGAGGTGGCGAAGCTGGCGATTCCGCCGGAGAGGGTTCCTGTACCGAGCTGGGTAGTTCCGTCGAGGAACTGGACCGTGCCGGTGGGGGTCACGGTGCTCGAACCCGTAACGGTGGCGGTGAATGTGGCCGATGTGCCGTACACCGAACTCGGGGACGATGAGGCAACGGCCACCGTGGAGGCCACCAGCACGTCCTGTTTCAGCACGGCGCTGGTGCTGGGCGCGATGTGCAGGGCCGTGTCGCCGTTGTAAACCGAGGTGATCAAGTGCTGCCCGTCGGTCAATGTGGAGATGCTGAAGGTGGCAACGCCGGCGGTAACGGTTCCGACCCCGATGGTATTGCTGCCGTCAAGGAAACTGACGGTGCCGTCGGGCACGATGCCTCCGCCCGCAGGTGTGGAAATGGTGGCGGTGAAGGTCACGGACGCACCCAAAGCCGAAGGATTGGCGCTGGACGCGAGAGTGACGGCGGTTACTTCATTGACGACCTGGGCCAGCGGATCAGAGGTGCTGGTGAAGTGGAGAAGATCCTTGCCGTCCTCGTTGTATGCGGCGGTGATGTTGTTCAAGCCTACCGGGAGGGCGGCAGTGCTGAAGGTGGCCACGCCGGACGCGTTGAGTCCCACGCCTGACTGCAGCAATGTGGTTCCGTTGTAGAAGTTCACCAGCCCGGTGAGGTCTCCGGTGCCCGCCCCGGTCGTGACTGCGGCCGAGAAAGTCACGTTCTGGCCGAAGGGCGAGGGATTGAGGCTGGAGGTGAGAGCGACGGTGGTGGCATTGACCGGCGTGGCAGTGCCGGTGACTTGAATGATAAGCGGCGAGTTCGAACCGGCCGTTCCGGCGACTGTCTCGTCGGTTATGTCGATGTTGCCGGTTTCCGCCTGGTTGCCGGAGAGCGCGGGTGTTGAGGCCGGAGCAAAGATCGCGCCCACGATGCATTGAGCAACAATATTGAGGGGCGTGCTGGCCAAGCATGTGGTGACCGCGGGATCGATCTTGGAATTGGTCCCGGCCTGGAGCGAGGTGAGGTCGAGAGTGCCGGTGCCGTCGTTCTCGATCGTTACGTTGGTCGTGGTGGATGTGGCTCCCTGCCGGACCGGGGTTCTGAACGGGGCGATGCTCAGGTTGCTCTGCAACTTGCGAACCCGGTTCCCGAGATACTCCGCGACGAATAGGTCGCCGTGGGTATCGAGTGCCAGGCCATAGGGCCCATAGATGCCGGCCGAAGTTGCCGGACCGCCGTCGCCGCCAAAGTTGCCGATCCCGTTTCCGGCAACGCTGTTGATGATGCCGCTGGTGCTGACCTTGCGAATACGGAAGTTCTGGGTGTCGGAGACGTAGAGATTTCCCGCCGGATCGAGGGCGATACCGGAAGGCGCGTCGAGTTCCGCACTGATGGCGGGGCCCGCGTCGCCGCGGTAGGCCTTATTGCCATCGCCCGCCACGGTCGTAATCACTCCGGCTGCGGAGCAGGCAACAGCCAACACGGTCGTCGAACCCGAGGCGCAGACCGCGCGAATCCGGTTGTTGCCGGAATCGGCGATATACAGGTTGCCAACGGCATCGAATGTGACCGTATAAGGAGCGATGAGCGTGGCGGCGGTGGCGGGTGCCCCGTCGCCCAACGGGCTGGTGGCTCCCGTGCCCGCGAGGGTGACGATATTGCCCGGCGAACAGGCCACACCGAGGAGCGGAGAGGCGCTCGCGCATATGGCGCGAATGCGGTTATTGCCCGTATCCGCAACCACGACGTTCCCACTCGCATCGACCGCGAGGCCGTTGGGAACAGCGAGCTCGGCGGAGGTGGCCGAGGCTCCGTCACCGGAATAGCCGATGGTGCCACTGCCGGCGATGGTGGTGATGATGCCCGTGGACGCGGAAATTTTGCGGATGACGCTATTGCCGGTATCGGCAATGTAGAGGTTGCCGGCGCCGTCGATGGCCACTCCTGTGGGCGTATTCACCGCAACGGTGGTGCTGGTGGACTGCTGGCCGTCGCCGGAGTACCCGGCCACCCCCTGCGTACCCGCAACCGTATAAATGTAGCCGGCTTTGGTGCAGGTGACTCCGGGAAAGGCTTGTCCGGCAACAGCGCAGACCAGGCGGATGCGGTTGTGGCTGCCATCGGCAATGTACAGATTGCCGGCGCCGTCGAGCGCGACCGCGGTAGGCAGAAACAGTTCGGACTTGATGGCGAGTTCATCGTCGCCTGACGAGATCCAGTCACCATTGCCCGCAACGGTCCTCATGGTGCCGGGCAGGAGAATGCCAAGCCCACCGGTGCCGATTCCCGACAGGTACGTGGTTCCCAAAACGTTGTTGCTGTTATCGAGCGCGACTACAGCGCCGAGGCGCAAGCCGGGATACATTGGAGCGAATTGGACGGATTGCGTGCAGGTGAGAGCGGAGCAGTTGAAGGTGCCCTCGGCCTGGAAATCCTGGCCCTGCGCTCCCTGCGTGAGCACGCGCACGCTACTCACGGTTACGCCGCCGGTGACGGTAACATTCACGGCCTGCGTGGCTGGAGAACCGATCGGCTGACTGGCGAACTGCACCTGGGCTGATGCTGCGAGTGCCAGCAGCAGCAACACCGTAAAAACGGCCACCCTGCGCCAGGTTCGATTGCCGTGATTTGCTGAAGGCCGGCGCTGCGCGGCGGCATCAAGGTAGCTGCCGCTTTCATCCGGGCACCGGACTATCTGTAAATATTCGCTTGCTTTTGGGACGCACGACAAATATAGGAACCACGAAACAGAGGGAAGGCAGCTCATTCTGGAAGCTCCAAGGTATCGATCTAAGTTCACGCGAGTCACGAGAACAGGGCCTAAGGGCCATCTATATAGCGCACAAATGGTTGTGGGCTTGTAGAGGCTGAATATAGAAGCTATTTGTGTGGAGTATACGCGCGTGCAGTTCGGAAGGTACTTCAAACTTGCGTTACAAAACCAAGCAAAATAAAACTTCGGTAATTTTAGTGGGAGCCGTAACTTAGGTAATGTTAGGAAGAAAATACGGTTGGTCGCAATGCAATTCCGGCCTGCCTATTGGCAGGCCGTGAATTCCAACGTATCGACCGCGACCGTGCTTCCGCCCGCGATGAGCGTGAATGCTGCCGTGGCTTGTTCGGAGGGCGAACAGTTGGCGAGGCCGCCCGAAGATGGTACGAATGCCAGTCCATCGAACTTATAGGTTGCCAGTGTCACGTTCGCGGTGAGGGTCGTGCCGGTGGAGGACCACGCGCCTGCATTCGCCGAGCCCGAGGAAACGGCCAGAGAGTAAACCGCGCAATCGGTGCCGGCGGGACAGGTCAGCGTGCCACTTGGAGACGCGGTTTCTATCGACAACGTGGCGGAATTCTGGGTTGCTGTGGGCGCCAGCGGGATAGTGTAAGTGACCGCATTGACGGTCTCGAGCACACTGAGCTCAACATCGGCCACAGTGCCTGCCGTGCTGCTGTTCTGGGATGTTACGGTGCCGTTCAGTGTGGATGAACTCAAAGCCGCGGAAGCCAGCGCGTAGAGGTTCACGTTGCCCGTGGTGCTCCCTACCGACACACCGGTAATGATGGAGGGCTCGTAGATCGCCCCATCCGAGCGGGTTCCCACGATCACCACGTCATAGGTTCCCGCTGGGAGCGGGCAGAACACGAACGAACCATCGTTACCGGCCAGCGTGGCTCTCTGCACGCGATCAATGCCGGTCGCGTCGGGCTGTTCGAGAGCGACGAGAACCGACCCGCTCACTGGATTCCCAGTCACGCCATCCAGGACCTTTCCATTGATGGATGTGGACGTCGCGCTCACTTCCCCGGCATGCAGGACCGGCTTGAGGCGGTACTTTCCGTTTCCTTCGCGCACGATGGATTGACAGGTAATGAAATCGATATCGAGGTCCTTGGTCTGGCCGGCCTGGACCGTGAATGCCCCGTGGGCAATCTGGCCGGAGGGAATCTTGAGGCCGGTCTTTGCCTCACTGGAGAGCTGCAGTTCCTGAACGCTGGAGTCCGCGCCGAGCACGACGCAATTGGCCGCGCTGCCGCATGCGTTGTTGGCCAACGTCGCGGAGTTGGGCGCGAGGATCAGGCGGATTTGCTGATAACTCCCCGGCTGCAGTTGCTGCGCATCTCCCAGGGTGGCAAGGAAGCATTGGTTGTTCGCCTGGCCAAGGAGATCGATCTGCATGGGAGCCTTGGAAAGGCTTGGCGTCAGGTCCACCCAACTGCCGTCCTGATCCCCGGCTGTGGCGCTTACGTTAGCCTGAACGTCGGTTATGGTGACCCAGACGTGGGCAAAGGGACCGCTCGGTGATTGGCAGGTGGCCGGATCGCTGATCATGACCTTGACCTGGGCCATGCCGGACCCGGTCGAGGTGCTAGTGGAGGAGGTGCCGCTGCATGCAACCACGACGAAAGTGATGGCGGTCAGGAATAAAAGCATAATGATGGATTGCAAGGCACTGCCAAAACAGATGTTTACGAACGAGCGTTTCATGGACTCCTCCGGTCATGGGTGCGCAGAGATGTCCAAGGCAAGTAGAGCAGAGATGCGTGACAGGGTACCCCAGGGGCTCCCTTGATGTTAGTCGCAGCAGGTCGCGGATCATTTACCGGCAGGGGTTACGGAAGTCTATAGGGTGCGTGGTCAGTGGTCAGAAGATGCGATAAGCGAAGAGATGAGGAAGCTAATCCCGGACTACTTTTACGAAGATCCCGTCCGGCAGTTCGCCTTCGAGGAGGTGGACTACGCCGTCCTTGACATAACCCTCAAGAACCTGGCGAGGAGTCTTTGGTGCCTGCGGGTTGGCAAACTGCGGTCCGTTGTCTGCGTGGTTGCTTGGTCTGGGAATCGCTTGTTCCCTCGGTGCCTTGTTCCCTTGGTCCCTGCTCTTGCCCATGCCCCGGTCCATGGCGGCGTTGGCCAGGCGGTCGGCCTCGGTATTGCCGGCCCGGAGCGTGTGGGTGATCTCGAACCCCTCGAGCTTTCGGGCGAGCTGCCGGGCTTCCATCCACAATGGTTGCAGCCCTGGATTCTTCATCCTGTATTGGCCATTCATCTGCCGGACCATGAGCAGGGAGTCGGAAACCACCCGCAGCCGCGGGGCGCCGTGTTCGACCGCCCACTTGAGTACCCCCAAAAGGCCTGCGTATTCCGCATAGTTGTTGGTCTGGCTTCCCAGGAATTCGCTTAAGCGAGCGACGATCCGGCCCTGGGGGTCCTCAATGACTGCTCCGTAACCTGCCGGGCCTGGATTGCCCCGCGATCCGCCGTCACAGTGGGCCGTGAACCAGTCACTGGATTTCTGACGAGGTTCGGGGACGAGGCCATCAAACAGGGTTCCGCTCATCGTCTTCCCAGTTTACGGTCCGCACGGGGGAATCCCGGCTGTGGAATGCGGGGCACCACGGCGATCCCCGCCTTCTTCGTTCCGGGGTTTCCCGGACAAAGGTTGGCTGGCGGGATCCGCGCATGAAGGGCGCTTTCGGAACGCTTTGAGCCCTAGCGAAGGCCCGGGTGGCGAGATTCACCGGAAGCTTGCGTACGGCTCACCAATCGCCACCTGAACCGTCCATTCCATGGCAGCAAACGTGTGGTCTTACAATCCCCTGACACGGAGATTACATGGCGACGGATGCGGTGAGTTACTCTACTTCCACGGTTGGCGGATCGGCTGCTTTAGCGTGGCCAACCGCCAGGAAGGTAGAATCCTCGCAAGGCATGGCTGCGACCACCGCAATGGACGGACCCAACCGCGGGCAGAAGCGCCTGGAATCGCGGGCGCCGGAAACCGAGTTGATCCGCGAGGCACAGGCAGGCTCACGCGCTGCCTTCGACGCCCTGGTGAAGCAGTATGAGCAGCAGGTTCTCCGGCTGGCCCTGCACCTCACCGGCAG
>Ga0070717_10000864_pt1 | contig 20037 bp, 14 predicted proteins | sample LARL113metaG_FD_71366 | JGI IMG/M metagenome (GOLD analysis project Ga0070717, IMG submission 71366) | Corn, switchgrass and miscanthus rhizosphere microbial communities from Kellogg Biological Station, Michigan, USA - LAR L11-3 metaG | ecosystem: Host-associated > Plants > Roots > Rhizosphere ... | reverse complement strand
TTTGGCGCGCTTCTGCTTTTCTGCTTCGATTACAGCGGAAATCCAAAGGCTTGGCACGAATCGATGCGGCTTCTCGCACAGGAAGTGATACCCAAAGTTGCTCATCTGACCCCGAAACCCGCGTGAGCTCGCCAGGAACGTTTTCCGCTTTTTGGCGGTCTTGACATGCCGACGGAAGCGTCGATCTGTTGTGGCGCCGCGGGGTAATCGGCGCGGCCAGGAACGGAAAGGCAAGAATTGCATACCAGACTGGGCGCGCTCTCCGGGCTCGGCGCCATTGCACGTTGCGCAGGGATGAGGCAAGCTGCCGCACCCTATCGAACGGTGTACGGAACGGGCATGGCGGACCGGGCGAAAGCGAAGATGACGGTCCGATTGAGGACGATTATAAGGCACCGCCCATAGTCGCGGCCGAGGGTGCAAGAGCGGGTGGAAGCACCAGGACGAAAAGAGATAGGACGCCGTCCCGCTCGCCAGGAGGAGCCTAGTGCAGCCGACCGATATCAGTAACCCGGACTATTTTCATAAGGTCGTCGATTGCCAATGGGCATGCCCGGCGCATACGCCAGTGCCGGAGTACATCCGGTTGATCGCCGACCGACGTTACGGTGATGCCTGGGCGATCAACTGGGAATCAAACGTCTTCCCCGGCATTCTCGGGCGCACTTGCGATCGTCCCTGTGAGCCTGCATGCCGCCGCGGCCGAGTAGAAAAGGAGCCGGTCGCGATCTGCCGTCTGAAACGCGTCGCCGCCGACAATAAGGGTGATATTCGCCCATACCTCCCGACCATTCCGCGCGAGAAAAACGGGAAGCGCATTGCCCTCGTCGGCGCGGGCCCCGCTTCGCTGACCGTCGCGCGTGATCTGCTGCCGCTCGGCTATCACTGTGTGCTGTTCGACGGCGACACCAAGGGCGGCGGCATGATGCGCACTCAGATCCCGCGTTTTCGCCTGCCGGAATCGGTCACCGACGAAGAGGTCGAACTGATCCTCGACATGGGAATCGAGACCCGTTTCGGGGAATCCGTCGGCAGTTTGAAGGCGCTCCTGACCCACAACTGGGACGCGGTCTTTGTCGGGTGCGGTGCCCCGCGCGGCCGCAATCTCGACATCCCGGGCCGCATGGAAGCAGCCGACCACATTCATATCGGCATCGATTGGCTCTCCAGTGTCTCGTTCGGACACATCGACAAGATCGGCCGCCGCGTCGTCGTCCTCGGCGGCGGCAACACGGCGATGGATTGCTGCCGCTCCTCGCGCCGGCTCGGCGGTGAGGAGGTCACGGTCGTCGTGCGCAGTGGCTTCGAGGAGATGAAGGCCTCAGCTTGGGAAAAAGAGGATGCGATGCACGAGGGCATCCCGATTCTCAACTGGCTGGTGCCAAAGGAATTTACCCATGAACGGGGTCAGCTGACGGGGGTTCTGTTCGAGAAGGTAAAGGCCGAATATGACGCGCGCGGGCGCCGCAACCTCGTCCCGGCCGGCGAACCCGATGTCCACATCCCCTGCGATGATGTCTTGATCGCGGTCGGGCAGGAGAACGCCTTCCCATGGATCGAGCGCGACATCGGCATCGAGTTCGATCGCTGGGACATGCCCAAGGTCAACCCGAAGACGATGCAATCGACTTTGCCAAACGTCTTTTTCGGGGGCGATGCCGCGTTCGGGCCCAAGAACATTATCTGGGCGGTCGCTCACGGCCATGATGCCGCCATCTCGATCGACAAGTTGTGTCACGGGGAGGATGTCAATGAGAGGCCGCCGCCCGGTGTGACCCTCGTCAGCCAGAAGATGGGCATCCACGAGTGGAGCTACGACAACGACATCTCGAATGATTTGCGCTACAAGGTGCCGCTCAGGGACACCGCGGTCGCACTGAAGGATATCCGCGTCGAGGTCGAGCTCGGCTTCGACGACAAGCTCGGCTATCTCGAGGCGCAACGCTGTCTCAATTGCGACGTGCAGACGGTATTCACCGGCCAGCTGTGCATCGAATGCGACGCCTGCGTCGACATCTGCCCGATGGACTGCATCACCTTCACCGAAAACGGCGCCGAAGAGGACTTGCGCGGTCGGCTGATGGCTCCGGCTCTCAATCTCGAGCAGGACCTCTATATCGGGAATTCTCTAAAGACCGGGCGGATCATGGCCAAGGACGAGGATGTCTGCCTGCATTGCGGCCTATGCGCCGAGCGCTGCCCGACCGGCGCGTGGGACATGCGCAAATTCCTTCTCGACATGACACAGGCGGGGCCGGCATGCCGCAGCCGCTAGCCCGGCGCCACGGAACGACCACCTCTCACAGGCTCTGAGCCGATGCCACTACTGTCGAACCTTGGAACTGCCGCGATCCAAAGCGTCAACGACTTCGTCGTCAAATTTGCCAACGTCAACGGGTCGGGGTCGGCGAGCGCCAATGCGCTGTTCGCCAAATCGATTCTGCGGATGGGGATCCCGGCGAGCTCGCGCAATATCTTTCCCTCCAACATCCAAGGTCTGCCGACCTGGTACGAGGTGCGGATCAGCGAAAGCAGCCATCTCGGCCGCCGCGGCGGCGTCGATATGATGGTCGCGATGAACCCGGAAACCTGGGATCAGGACCTCGCCGAGGTCGAACCCGGCGGATACCTGTTCTACGACTCGACAAAGCCGCTGCCGCCCTCGAAATTCCGCGACGACATCAACGTGATCGGCGCGCCGCTGACCGCGATTTGCAACCGCGAATACATCGACGCCCGCCAGCGCCAGCTGTTCAAGAACATCATCTATCTCGGCGCATTGTCGGCGCTGCTCGATATGGACGTGCCGGCGATCGAAAAGCTGATAGGTGAGCAGTTCCGCGGCAAGGACAGCTTGATCAAGCCCAATTTGCACGCGCTGCAGCTCGGCCGCGACTGGGCCCTCGCCGAGCATGAGTGCCCGATTGGGCTGCGTCTCCTGCGGGTGGACAAGGTCGGCGAGCGCATCTTTATGAACGGCAACGACGCGGCCGCTCTTGGCTGTGTTTTTGGCGGAGCAACTGTCGCAGCTTGGTACCCGATCACCCCCTCCTCCTCGCTCGCCGAGGCCTTTGCCGCCCATTGCAACCGCTATCGCCGCGACCCCGAGACCAAGAAGAAACGCTATGCGATCATTCAGGCAGAGGACGAGCTTGCCTCGATCGGCATTGTCATTGGTGCTGCCTGGAACGGCGCGCGCGCCTTTACTGCGACCGCGGGGCCGGGCATCTCGCTGATGCAGGAATTCATCGGGCTTGCCTATTTCGCCGAAATCCCGGCGGTCATCTTTGACGTTCAGCGCGGCAGCCCGTCCACTGGCATGCCGACGCGCACCCAGCAAGCCGACATCCTGTCTTGCGCCTATGCTTCGCATGGCGACACGAAGCACGTGCTGTTGTTCCCCGAGGACCCGCGCGAGAGCTTCACCTTTGCCGCCGAGGCGCTCGATCTCGCCGATCGGCTGCAGACCCCGGTCTTTGTCATGCTCGACCTCGACATCGGCATGAACGACTGGCTCGTCGAGCCGCTCGCCTGGAACGAGGGCCGGCATTTCGACCGCGGCAAGGTCATGACCGCCCAGATGCTCGAGGCTGGGGTCGAATTCGGCCGCTACCTCGATGTCGACGGCGATGGCATCCCCTACCGCACCTATCCTGGGACCCACCCGACGCGTGGCGCCTTCTTCACCCGCGGTACCAGCAAGGACCGCTACGCGCGCTACTCCGAGGAAGGGCCAGACTACGTCGACAATATGCAGCGGCTCTTACACAAGTTCGAGACCGCGAAACGGCTCGTGCCGCGACCGATAAAACGCACTGCGGGTGAGCCGACCAGCTTCGGTGCGCTGTATTTCGGCTCGACCGCGCCGGCGATGACCGAGGCGCTCGAGGCGCTCGAAGTGCGTGGTATCTATCTTGATACGATGCGCGTTCGCGCTTTCCCGTTCCATGACGACATCCTCGATTTCGTCGCCGGCCACGACCGCGTCTTTGTCGTCGAGCAAAACCGCGACGCGCAGCTGCGCACATTGTTGATGAGCGAGGGCGACATCGACCCGGCGCGCCTCGTGCCGATCCTGCACTATGACGGCACGCCGATTACCGCGCGCTTCATCGTCAAGGCGATCACCGACATGCTCGCCGTCGTCACGCTCGCCCCCTTGCGCAAGGCGGGGCCGTGAGCGCTATAAGGACCGCGGGCCTCTGGCCCGCATGCGAGCGGGACGCCCGCGCTCCTACGAGGACCCTATGACTTACATCGCCAAGCCCCGGCTGCATCATCCGAAACTTCCGATCAACGCGCTCGGCTATACGCGGCGCGATTACGAGGGGGCGGTGTCGACCTTGTGCGCCGGGTGCGGGCACGACTCGATCAGCGCCGCGATCATTCAGGCCTGCTTCGAGCTCAGCCTGCCGCCGCACCGCATCGCCAAGCTCTCAGGCATCGGCTGCTCGTCGAAGACACCGACCTATTTTCTCGGCAAGTCGCACGGGTTTAACAGCGTCCATGGGCGCATGCCCTCGGTGTTGACCGGTGCCAACATCGCCAACCGCGAGCTGATTTATCTCGGCGTCTCGGGCGATGGCGACTCGGCCTCGATCGGGCTCGGCCAGTTCGCGCATTGCATCCGGCGCGCCGTCAACATGGTCTACATCGTCGAGAATAACGGGGTGTATGGGCTCACCAAGGGCCAGTTCTCGGCGACCGCCGACAAGGGCTCGAAAGCCCGGCGCGGCGCCGTCAACACCGATTCACCGATCGATCTTGTCGCCCTCGCCTTGCAGCTCGGCGCCTCGTTTGTCGCGCGCAGCTTCTCGGGCGACAAGACGCAGCTGGTGCCGCTGATCAAGGCGGCGATCGAGCATCAGGGAGCCGCTTTTATCGACGTGATCTCGCCTTGTGTCGCCTTCAACAACAATCCGGAATCGACGAAGAGCTTCGATTACGTCCGTGCTCATAACGAAGCGGTCAACTATCTCGACGTGATCGTCGGCCGCGACGAGATCATTGCCGATTATGCTCCGGGTACGGTGGAAACCGTGATCCAGCACGACGGCTCGATCTTGCGGCTCAGGAAGCTCGCCGCCGATTACCATCCCCGCGACCGGATCTCGTCATTGACTTACTTGCAACAGCAGCACGCGGCCGGCGAGATCGTCACGGGTCTGCTGTTTGTCGAGCCTGATGCCGGGGACATGCACGACTTGCTCGACACAGTCGAGGTGCCGCTCAACAGCCTCGGAGAGGCCGAGCTTTGTCCCGGCCTCGAGGCCCTCGCCCGCTTCAACGCCGCGCGCCGCTAGGCCAGCTTGCTTTCCACCCCCTTGTTTCGGGGCGGAGAGAATGCGCGGATGCGGTCATACCCGCATCGGCATCAGCACGTAGAGGGCGCTGGCGTCCGTGCTGTCGCGCACAATGGTGGGCGATCCGGCATCCGACATGACAAACTGCGCGCCTTCGCCATCGATCTGCTCGGCAATGTCCAGAAGGTATCGGGAATTGAACCCGATCTCGAGCGGGCTGGCGACGTATCGCACCTCCAGCTCTTCAACGGCGGTCCCGTTTTCCGGGCTTGTCGCCGAGATCACGAGACTGCCGTTCTCGAGCGCCAGTTTGACCGCTCGGCTCTTTTCGGTCGAGATCGTCGACACCCGGTCCACGGCCTCGGCGAAAGATTTACAGTCGACCTCGAGGATCTTGTCGTTGTTCGTCGGGATCACCCGGTCATAATCGGGGAAGGTGCCGTCGATCAGCTTGGAGGTCAGCGTCGCCTCACCGATGGCGGTGCGGATCTTGGTATCGCTCAGGCCGATTTGGACCTCTTCCTCGCTTTCATCGACCAGTTTTCTGAGTTCGATCACCGTTTTGCGCGGGAGGATGACACCGGGCATGCCGGCAGCGCCCTCGGGCAGAACCATCTCCATCCGTGCAAGCCGATGCCCGTCGGTTGCCACGGCGCGGATCACCGGAACTTCGTCGGCCTTGGTGGCATGGAGATAGATGCCGTTCAGATAATATCGCGTCTCTTCGGTGGAGATCGCGAATCGGGTCCGGTCGATCATCGTCCGGAGTTCTGCTGCCGTCAGGGCAAAATTGTATGGCAGTTCGCCGCCTGTCATCAGCGGGTAATCCTCTGGCGGCAGACAGGCGAGGGTGAAGGTCGAGCGGCCGGAACGGAGCACCATCGTGTTGCGCTCGCCGCTCGCCTCGATCTCGATCTGAGCTCCCTCGCGCAGTTTGCGGACGATATCGTAGAGGGTGTGCGCCGGTGCGGTTGTTCGGCCCTCTCGCTCGATCTGGCTCCCCACCCGCTCGACGATTTCCAAATCCATATCGGTGGCGCTCAAAGCCAATCTGCCGGCCTCAGCCCGCAATAGGACATTGGACAATATCGGAATGGTCGTCCGTCGTTCGACGAGGCTCTGTGCATGGCTCAACGCTTTGAGAAAGGCCGCCCGTTCGATCGTCAGTTTCATGTTGCTACACTAGAGTTATGCCGACCGGCACCGGCCGGTCCTCCCGTTTGCCCCGGAGACCTGGTCAATGCCCCCGTCGTCTCATCCCAGGCGAACGGGAAAGGAGCATAGCACAAACCAGGGCCGACCTCAGCACTCCGCTTCTAGGGTGGATTCTCTTGGGGCGCCTAGCGTTGCAACATGCGGCGCAACAGTTCGACATCCTCGGCAAGCGCCGGATCTGTGCCCTTCAGCTCTTCGATCTTACGGACCGCATGCATGACGGTGGTGTGATCGCGACCGCCAAATTTCCTTCCGATTTCCGGCAGCGACCGCGTCGTTAGCTGCTTGGCGAGATACATCGCCACCTGGCGCGGGCGAGCGACGGCGCGAGCCCTCCGGTCGGACGTCATCTCGCCCAACCGAATGTTAAAATGCTCCGCCACTTTTCTCTGGATCTCGTCGATCGTCACGCGCCGCTCGTTCGAGCGGAGCAAATCGTGAAGCACCTCCTGGGCGCTTTCGAGCGTGATATCGCGCCCGACCAGCTGCGCATGGGCAGCAATCCGATTCAGCCCTCCCTCGAGTTCTCGGACGTTCGAGGTGATCTTGTGGGCAAGAAACTCCATCACCTTGGATGGTATCGGGAGACCGGTCTGCTCGGCCTTCGACTGCAAGATACCCAATCGCAGCTCGTATGTGGTCGGGTGCAGATCGGCGACCAACCCCCAGCCGAGACGGGATCGCATCCGTTCCTCCATCCCCTCGAGGTCGGAGGGTGATTTGTCGGCCGAGATCACGATCTGTCGGTTTTCGTCGACCAACGCGTTGAACGTGTGGAAGAACTCTTCCTGTGTCGATTCCTTTCCGCTGATGAATTGGACATCGTCAATCATCAGCAGATCTACCGAGCGGAACTGCTGTTTAAAATCCATCGTCGACTTGAAGCGCAGTGCCCGGACGAACTGATACATGAACTTTTCGGCCGACAGATAAATGACCTTGCGATCGCAGGCGTGTTTGCGGACGTGCCAGGCGACGGCGTGCATCAAATGTGTCTTGCCGAGCCCCACACCACCGTACAGGAAGAGGGGGTTGAACGGCACCGTACGAACCGGACTGACGCACGCCTCGGCGACACGTCGGGCGGCGGCGTGCGCGAGCTCGTTCGGCTTCCCGACGACGAAATTCTCGAAGATGAACCGATGATCCAGCGCCATGAGCTGCGCCCTTCCGTCACCGATTTCGAGAGACTGGGCGGGATCTGCCGAAGATGGCGCCGACGGGGAGGGTTCCGCATTATCGTCCGGATCCGCTGAATCACCGCCGTTGGCGTATTTCGGGGATGCGGCCACGATAACCGAGACCCGGGTCACCTCCTCGTTTTCCGCTTGCCAGAGCGCGAGAAGCCGATCCGCGTAGTGAGTGGTCACCCAATCACGCAAAAAGCGTGTGGGAGCGACGATGAACGCCTGTCCGTCATCGACACGCGCCAAATTCATCGGCCGAAGCCAATTCCGGTAGGCGTCTTCGCCAACCTCCGCCTTGAGCTGCCCCAGGATCCGCACCCACTCGCCTTCGCAGGCGATAGCCGCGCGGTCGGTACCGTTTCTTTGAACCGCTTCCGTCACCCCTCGACCCCCCTAAGATAGATAGCAGCACTCCCGGTTGAGAACCGGCAAATCCTACCCCCCGCAGACACGCCAGTCTTGGCTCTGCAATACTACTCTTTACGGGAAGAAGCGACCTCCCTACCTACCATTTTACAGTCGGCTCTGTGTCAAGTAGTTGACGTTTTATTGACGCCGTCCGACATTTACACGGCTCTTCCGTATATTCGGCTGCCGTTACTTTCTCACTTTACCAATGTGTCGGTTTAGTGGCAATGGGATCGAAAACGGAACGCGCCTGGGAATTTTTCCACCGCCAGAGCGCGGGGCATTATTCTGCTTCAGGAAGCGAGCTACAGCCTCCAGGTGCGGCATTCTGCCGCGTCCCGCTACGCGGTTCTCGGCCTCAGAGCGCGTTGATGCGCGCCGCGAGCCGAGACAGCTTGCGCGAGACCGTGTTTTTGTGGAGAACGCCCTTGGTAGTCGCCCGATGCAACTCGGGCTGCGCCAGCTGAAATGCAGCGTGCGCCGCCTCCTTGTCCCCGGTCGCAATCGCCGTCTCGACTCTTTTGACGAAAGTACGTACCCGGCTGGTTCGGGCCCGATTGATCGCCGTCCGTTTGGCGGTCTGACGAATACGCTTTTCTGCCGATTTATGAGTGGCCATGGAGGCTCGCCGCGAGAACCGAGAGCGGGCTTATATGGGTGCCACGCCCTCTGCGTCAACAGCGACGCACCGCCGAGCCCGCGCGCTCGCAAACCGAAGGGTGAACTACCTTGGGCTACCGATGGTGAAAAATTTATTCTTTTGATAGTAAGAGAGCTAATCGCCGGCGAGGAAGCACCATCGGGGGGTGGGGCATGCGCGAGTTGGATCACAGCAGGCGCAGAATGCTGCGTTTGCTGGCGTTTGGCGCCGCGGTCGGATCGGTGTTCGAAGGGGCTGTAGCACAACCGGCAGGGAGAGGTGCGCCGCCGCTACGGCGCTTACCGACCGTCGTCATCGATCCCGGGCATGGCGGGGTCGATCCCGGCGCGATCAGCCCGAACGGCGGGTATGAAAAAGACATTGTGCTGGCTACAGCCTGGCAGTTTGCGCGCCAGCTCGCCGCAACGCATCGCTATCGCGTCGTACTGACCCGCAGCACCGACGAATTTATTCCGTTGCACGACCGGGTCGCTCGCGCTCGGGCCTGGAAGGCAGATCTGTTTTTGTCGATCCATGCGGATGCGCTGCCGGACCGCGAAATACGCGGGCTGTCGGTCTTCACGCTATCGGCCCAGGCCTCGGATCGGGAAGCAGCCGCGCTCGCGATCAGCGAGAATAGGGCCGATCTCGTCGGCGGAGCCGATCTGACCAGGCAGCCGCGCGAAGTTGGAAACATCTTGATGGAGCTTGCGCGCCGCCAAACCAGCAATTTGTCGATTGCGCTCGCCCGCAAGGTCGTCGACCAGCTGGCGCGCGAGGTCGCGCTGCTCGATCATCCCCAGCGTTCGGCTGACTTCGCCGTGTTGACCGCACCGGATATCCCATCGGTCCTAGTGGAGCTCGGTTGCCTGTCGAACCCACACGAAGAACGCCTGCTGCACCAGCGCAGCTATCAGCAGAAATTGGCCCGCGGCCTCGTGCGCGCAGTAGAGACCTATTTTGTGGTGCCTGTTGCAGTCTGAGACCAGCACCTTGCGCTTCGCGTAGGCTGCAGCCTACTGTGCGGCTCCCTTTATTAAGGAGCCATTATGAGACTGGTTTCGGCCCAGGCGGACAATGTCGCACCAAACTCTGCCGTATGGCAGGCACGCGTAGATCTCGCCGCGGCGCATCGCCTTGCGGATCGGCAGGGGTTTAGCGAGGGAATTTTCAATCATTTCACGCTTGCCGTGCCCGGGAAGGATGACCGGTATCTGCAGATCCCGTTTGGTCTGCACTGGTCGGAGGTCACCGCAAGCTGTCTGATGGAAGTTGGTTACGACGGCCGCCTGTTGAGCGGCGCCGGCGAGATCGAGTGCTCGGCCTTCTGCATCCACGCGCCGATCCACAGGCTGATCCCGAGTGCCGCTTGCGTGCTGCACACCCACATGCCGTTCGCCAGCGCCCTCACCCGCCTCGAGAACCCGCAAATTGAGGCAATCGGCCAAACCGAAATCGGCTTTCTCGACTGCACCGCCTATGATGACGAATATACCGGGCTCGCCTTCGATCCGGCGGAAGGAGAAAGGCTGGCTGCCGTGCTCGGGCCCAAGAACAAGGTATTGTTTATGGCCAATCACGGCGTGCTGGTGGTCGGGGAGACCGTCGCCGAGGCCTATGACCGTCTCTATTACCTCGAACGCACGTGTCAGGTGCAACTCTATGCGATGTGGACGGGCCGCAAGCTCAAGCATGTGCCACCTGCGGTCGTCGAGCACACTCTGCGCCAATATGCCGCCCCTTCGACCTACCAAGGCAAACCCGCCTGCGAGCATCATTTTGCGGCATTGAAGCGCCTGCTCGACCGCCGCGAGTCCGAATACAGCGATTAGACGATCAGCAAAAGCGGTCACGACGATACGCCATCTGCATCGGAACGATAACGCGAAAGCATTTCGCGGCGGGACTGCCCAAACAATCTTGCGTCTGTCGTTACAACCACAGGCTCTGCTCGAGATGGTACACGCTGGTAGCACACCGAGACTGCGCAAACGGCAAGATGTGCTGCGCCCGTTGACGGTGCGTATCACTCACTGGCTCAACCCCATTGCGATCATCATCATGATCGGCAGCGGATGGGGGATCTCCTCTTTTCAGCGTTACTTTTCCGGTGTGGATGACATTGGGTGGACAGCCCGACATCTCGCAGCACTGGCACATTAAAGAGGGCCTGGCCGGCGCACTGCAGTGGCATTTCGCCACCATGTGGCTGCTCTCAGCTTGACCGGTTATCTCCTTTACGGGCTGGTATCGGGGCATTTTCGCCGCTCGCTGCTGGCATCGACATGCAGACCGCACTGCACCCGCAAAGAATTATGGCCTTCACCTTTGCCTACCGGAGACTGCCGCGCAAGTTCGGCTACCCGATGACGATCCGGATCCCGACGAAGCTCGGCTTCAAGAAGCCGAAATTTGTTGTCGCCATATCAGTGACGAATAATTACCCGGGGCGGAGGGGCTCTGCGGCCGGGGGATGGGAAGCCGTGATGTCTGGAGAATTGTGCGCGGTTGCGATCATGGCGAAGGCCTCGGTCGCCGGGACCGTCAAGACGCGCCTCGTCCCGCCGTTCACCTACGAAGAAGCCGCCGAGCTCAACACATGTTGCCTGATAGACGTTGCTGCGAATATCCAAGCGGCAGCAAGGCGGGTGCCGATCCAGGGGTTTGCCGCTTATGATCCTCTCGGCTCCGAACGATTCTTCGAGGATCTTCTCCCCAGCGGCTTCAAGTTGCTGCCACCCAAGGAACCGACGATCGGCCGCAGCCTGTTCCACGCAGCGCACGACCTCCTCGACGCGGGTTATGGATCAGTGTGTCTGGTCAATGCCGACAGCCCGACCTTGCCGACCGAGATTCTCGTCGAGACTGTTCGCCGGTTGCGGGAGCCCGGCGATCGGGTCGTGCTCGGGCCCGCCGCTGACGGCGGCTATTACCTAATCGGGCTTAAGCGGTTTCACCAGCGGTTGTTCGAACAGATCGACTGGAGCACCGAGCGGGTTTACCGGCAGACAATTGCCCGGGCCTGCGAAATCGGCCTTACGGTTGCGTCGCTGCCCGAATGGTACGATGTCGACGACGAGGAGACATTGGCAGCCCTCGCTCGCGAGCTCCACCTTGGCCAGGTTCCGGCGGAGGGCTATCGCGGAGGCTACCCGGCGCCGGCGACAACCGCTTTTCTCGAGAAACTGGCGGTCAAAAATGGCGGCATCGAGCGCCTCTTCCGCCGGGCGAGTGCCGTCCGACACCCGCCCCCGCCGAGGGGTCAGAGCTAAGGTGGGAATATGGCGCGGACAGTCGGGCCTGTTGCTACTGCTCGCGGGCCTCTTGCTGGTGACCGAGGCGGCCGGGCTCGCTGCGCAATTCAACCGTGACTTGGCCTCCTTCATCGCTGTCGTACTGCTGCAAGGAGCGCTCTGGGCAGTCGCCGCCGCTCTCACCGTGCGCGCTACCGGTCCGCAGTCCGCGTTGGCGCTGATCCTGGGAACGGCGCTATTGCTGCGGCTGATCGCGCTCGCCGCGCCGGTCTTCTTGTCTGACGACATCAACCGCTATATCTGGGACGGGCGGGTGCAAACCGCCGGGATCAATCCGTACCGCTATGTTCCGACCGATCCCGCACTTGCGCCGCTGCGGGACGAGGTCATCTTCCCGAACATCAACCGCAGCAATTATGCGCCGACGATTTATCCCCCGGTCGCCCAGATGCTGTTTCTGCTGGCGAACCGCGTTGCTGAGACGGCGATGGCGATGAAGGTGGTCTTTGTCGCAGTCGAGGCCGTCGGAATTTGGGCACTGCTCTCGGTCCTGCAGACGGTCGGAAAGCCAAGAGATCATATACTCCTTTACGTCTGGCACCCGTTGCCGGTTTGGGAAATTGCTGGCTCGGGCCACGTCGACGCGGCGGTGGTTGCGTTTGTGGCACTCGCATTGGCGGCTGCCGTCACTGGGCGGCGCGCCTGGTCGGGGGCGGCGCTTGCCGCCGCAACCCTGGTCAAGTTCTTCCCACTGGTTCTGGCACCCGCGCTGTGGCGCCCCGCCAAGTCAAATTTGGGTGATTGGCTATGGCTCGTTGCCTTCATCGCTGTCATCGTCGTCGCTTACCTGCCGTATATCGGGGTAGGCTTCCGAGTCCTGGGTTTTCTACCCGGCTATGTCGTCGAGGAAAACCTCGCCGCCGGCAGCGGCTTCTGGGTTCTCGACAACCTCCGCCACGCCGTTGCGGTGCCGCTGCCTGCCTATCTCGGCCTCACGATAACGGTCATGGGGGGACTGGCGGTCGGGGCTTTGCGCCGACCGGCGAACTCGGTCGCCAGCCTGCCCCGGGCAACGGCGCTGGGCACCGCAGTATTGTTCTTCGCATCACCCCACTATGCCTGGTATTTCGTCTGGCTTGTCGTGCTATTGACTGTTAACCCGTGGTGGCCGGCCTGGTGGCTGACCCTCACGGCCGTCCTGCTTTATTGGGACCCTGGGACCGGGACCATACCGATCTGGATGGGGTTCACTGTCTACGGCGGCTTTGTCATATTGACAGCGACTGATTTAGTTCGACGTTTTTTTTCGCGGAATCCGGAACACAGCATGGCATCGATCGCGCAGTCTAAGCCCGACCCGCGGCGCTATTTTGAAGTCGTCGGCGACGAGCGTGGCGCGATCGCCGAACAGGAACCGGTCTGCCTCTATCTCGAAACGACCAATCGCTGCAATTTGCTGTGCGAGACCTGCCCGCGCACCTTCGAGGACCTCGAGCCGCCGGCCGATATGAGCTGGGAACTCTTCACCCATATCGTCGATCAGTTTCCGCGGATTGCCCGCGTCGTGCTGCACGGGGTAGGCGAGCCGATGATGGTCAAGGCACTCCCGCGCATGGTCAGCTATCTGAAGGACCGCGGCACCTACGTCTTGTTCAACACCAACGGCACCTTGCTGACCGAGCGCAAGGGCAGAGAGTTGATTGCCGCTGGCCTCGACGAGCTGCGCGTCTCACTCGACGCCGCCGAGCCGCGTGCTTTTCTCGCGGTGCGCGGCAAGGACATGTTCGCGAGGATCGTCCGCAATGTGCGAGCATTTACCGCGCTCCAGCGCGCTGAAGGTATCGAGCGGCCGCTGGTATCGCTGTGGCTAACGGGGCTAAAGGAGACGCTAGATCAGTTGCCGGACTTCGTCAGGCTGGCGCACCAGATCGGCGTCGCGGAGATCCACCTCCAGCGCCTCGTTTTTCCGCCCGAGGGACAAGGGCTGGCGCGCGGTCGATCCGCGCTGTTCGAAAAACTGGAAGGCGACGAGCCGAGGCGGCTCGCCGAAGCCGCCGAGATCGCCGCCGCGCTCGGCGTCTTCTTCAATGCTTCCGGCGCTACCGAGCCTGGCACAAGTCTGAAGCGCGGGGCAGACGACCAGCCCTGGTCGCTCTGCCGGCGGCCCTGGTCATTGATGTATTTCACGGCGCATGGCCGGGCGATTCCGTGCTGCATCGCGCCGTTTTCGATGCGCGGCTATGACGGGTTCACTTTGGGCGATGCGACGCAGGAGAGCTTGCGGCAGATCTGGAACGGGCCGCGTTACCAGGAATTCCGCGCTGCGCTGTTGAGCGAAACACCGCCGACGGCTTGCGCCTCGTGTGGCGTCCGCTGGAGCCTGTGAGGAAGAGCTGCGGGCGAGGATAACTGCAATCATCCCCGCCCTTGACGAGGAGGGCGCGATCGGCCCCGTCGTCGCGGCCGTGCCGCGCGATTGGGTCGACGAAGTCATCGTCGTCGATGGGGGCAGCCGCGATAGGACGGTTGCAGAAGCTCGCGCCGCCCGGGCGACAGTCCTCGTCGACAATGCACCAGGCTACGGCCGGGCCTGCGCTACGGGCGCTGCAGTAGCAGTCGCAGGTGGGGCAGAGGTCCTGGTATTTCTTGACGGCGACGGCGGCGACCGGCCCGGCGAGATCCCCAGGCTGGTGCAGCCAATTCTAGCGGGCAAATACGATTTTGTGATCGGGTCGCGCACCCGCGGTGTACGCGAGAGAGGCGGCATGGGAGTCCACCAGGCGTTAGCCGGCCGCGTAATCGGAGCTGCGATCGGCCTCCGGTATGGGGTGCACTACACCGATATGTGCGCCTTCCGAGCGATCCGTGCCGATGCGCTCGAAGGCCTTGGCATGCGCGAGATGACCTATGGCTGGAACCTCGAGATGCAGATGCGGGCGGCACGCGCCGGGCTCAGGGTCCTCGAACTGCCAGTGCCGCTCGGCCGCCGCCTCGCCGGGCGTTCAAAAGTCGCCGGGACACTCCGGGGCACCCTCAAGGCGGGTTCGCGGATCTTAGCCACCTTTGCGCGCGTTGCTCTCGAGCCCCGCAGCCGTCACCAGTAGGCGCGTGGCGCCTCCCTTGCCCGGTCAGGCGGCGATCTGCTGCGATGCAAACTCCCAATTCACCAGCTTGTCTAACCATGCGTTGACGTAATCCAGGCGTCGATTCTGGTAATCGAGATAATAGGCGTGCTCCCAAACATCGCAGGTCAGTAAGCAGGTCGTTCCCCGCACCATCGGTGTATCGGCGTTCGCCGTCTTTAGTATTACGAGCTTCTTCCCGGGACCTTGCGCCAGCCAGGCCCAACCACTGCCGAATTGCGTGACCGCCGCGGTGGCAAATTCTTGCCGAAATTTGGTGTAGTCCCCGAACGAATCCTTGACATGGTCGGCGATGATCCCAGCAGGTTCCCCGCCTCCACTTGGACGCATGCTGTTCCAATAGAAGGTGTGGTTCCACGCCTGCGCAGCATTATTGTAAATCGTGGTCTTCCGTTGATCGCCAAATGTCGCTTTGACGATGTCCCCGAGAGATTTGTCTTTCCACTCCGTACCCTCGACGGCCTTGTTGAGATTATCGACATAGGCCTTGTGGTGCTTGCCGTAGTGAAAGCCGATTGTCGTACTCGAAATCACCGGGATGAGCGCGTCCTCGGCATACGGCAGCGGCGGCAGTGAAAACGGTCCTGCTGTTTGAGAAAACCCGACGCGCACGCCGAAAATCAAAGCCGACGACCCGGCAGCAAGGGCAGTGCCCATCAAGCGCCGTCGTGTGATTCGAGAGTTCGAAGCAGAGCTCATAACCAGCCTTTTCCGTACTTGAAGCTGCTACACCCTACCATAGCCGGCGCACTGCGCGAGTAGGTGCTGTCATCGCACTCAAGCGCGAACCGAGACGGTCTTTATGATCAAATAACGCGAATATTAACCATAACCCAACTTTTAATTGAAAATTCTTGGAACGAAGCGGGATTTGCGCCGTTACGCCGGCGAGGCCGTTATTTCTGGAAGATGGATGATGAGGCGATCTATTTTGGCCGTCTTCGGCGCCGTTGCCCTAGCAGCTTGTCCCCTCGCCGCTCAGACGCTCAAGGAGAAATCGTCAGGACACCACTCCGACCCGGGCTCGGCATCCTCGCATCCCAGAGAACCTCACGACGCCGCTCAGCTCCGTCATGCAATGCGAGATAAGGTGAATGGCGGACTCGTCGGCGTCGTATCAGGCGGTATGGATGCCACCGATCTCGGAAAGGCGACCGACCTGGCGATCAACCTTGAGACCAAGGAAGGGCAGCTGCGGCCGCTTCTTATTGTCGGCAAAGGTGCGTTTCGCAATGTTACCGACATCGTCTTCGCCCGCGGCGTCGATATCGGGATTGTGCAATCCGACGTGCTCGCCGCGTTGAAGCGCGATCCGCCCTTTCCAGGCATCGAGAACTATCTCGAATATATCACCAAGCTCTACGACGAGGAGGCCCATATCCTTACGGGGAAGGAGATCAATTCGATCGACGAGCTGGCGTCCAAGAAGGTGAACTTCGGACTGCCGGACAGCGGAACCCAAATGACTGCACAAGCCATATTCGACGCACTGGGGGTCTCCGTCGAGGCTACGAGCTTTCCTCAGCCAGTCGCGCTCGAGAAACTGAGGCGGGGAGAAATTTCGGCTCTGGTTTGCTTGGTGAGCAAGCCCGATCGTTGGTTCAGGAACATCAGGTCCGACGAAAATCTGCATTTTCTGCCGATCCCGCCGAACGGTAAACTGCGCGAGACCTACACACCAGCCGCCTTGCAGGCGGAAGATTATCCTCAGTTGATCGATACAAATACGTCAGTTTCCACTGTCGCTGTAGGAAATGTATTAGCAGTCTATAATTGGTCTGCCGGCAGCGAGCGCTACCGCAAAGTAGCACTATTTGTGCGCGCCTTCTTTGATCGGATGCGCGAGTTGCAATCGCCGCCTTACCATCCGAAGTGGCGCGAGATCGATGTAGCCGCCCCGGTGCCTGGCTGGACGCGATTCGCGGCCGCTCAGGAGTGGATCAGGAAGGCCAGGCTCGATACAGATAGCCCGATCCGCGAGGCTGATCTTAGAGAGACCGCCTCGCCACAGGAAGCAGCGGCGCTGAGCCCGCTGGAGCGCAATGCTCTGTTCGCCCAGTTCGTCGAATATCGAAAACGGCTGACCGTGACGCCGAAGAGTAACGCCGGATTACTGGACCCTCGTCAGAGAGAAGCGCTGTTCGCTGAATTCGCGGCCTATCAGAAGCGGCTAGCCCTCGGCCAGAGTAGCGCAGCACAGCGCGACGCGCGGCAACAGGACGCCCGGTTCGCTGCGACGGCAAATTAAAATAAGTGACGCAAGACGACCTCCGGTCGCCCCGCACGTAGCCGTCGCAGACTTCCAATCGAAAATCGGCCAAGAGGCCGTTCGATTCGGAGCGATCCCACTCTCATTGAGGTGGTGCAAAAAGCTCACGCGGAGCCGTAAAATCATGGTTTCAGGCGTCTTTTCCGAGTGCATGCGGATCAGGAATGATCAGAACCAGCGGTTAGCGCGAATTGTCGTCAGATTATAAATCGGACCGGGGATAAATCCGATCCACATCTCGAATAACGGTTCGATCCCAAGCTCGTTTGGGAGCAGGTGAGGCTTCCCCACCGACGTGCCCGGGAACGGGCCGGCTACTGGACCACCTGCCATCCCCACCAACTCGGTCACTCGGATCAATATATCCATGTTCAATCGAGTGCCGAGTGAAGGATCGCTTTTGGCAAGCAGTCCACGACGCGCTGCGTCCGCTTCTCAATGATGCGGATGTGGTGCTGGCTCCGCGCGGCGACTGGCCGAGATTTCCGTGTGCGTCCGGTCTTTACGACAGCGTGATAGAGATTGCCGATTGCACGCTGCTGATCCTGCACAAAGGTCTATTGACGAATTTGCCAAACGCCGAGCTTCGTAAGATCGCCAACGAATGGCAGTGGGTCTTTGCCAACGAAGTCTTTATTGTCTTAAGTCGGCACGACAGAATAAGAAAAGATGTTCGAAGCGGTCCCGATGCGATCCACTGTAGGCCGCTCGACCGGTTTCTCTCCTCCGCGTCGTTACGCAAACGCCGCTCCAAAATCATCTACCTCCATGTGCCAAAGACCGGCGGCACTTCGATGTGGGCATCGCTGACGCGGGCGTTTCCTTCCCATGTCTACTACGCAAACATGGAATCTTATCTAAGGAACCCGCCAACGCCCGAGGAATACGATCTGATTGGCTTGCATTTTTCGCCGACTGTTCTGCTCCCATGCGTGTGCGCAGAGGATTGGGTGATCGGCATGGTTCGCCACCCGGCGCAGCGCTTCCTTTCCGGGTTTATCCACTTTCGGCGCGATAGCGAAGATCCCGAAACATTCACAGTGTCGGCAAGGGCTATGCGCGACATGGAGCTTACCCAATACCTTGCGACGGATTTCGGTCGGGTTGAGGCTCGCTTGCAATTGATAACGTTTGGACGCGATTACCGACAGTCGCTCGCTGTGCTTTCGGACCAGGAAATGTTGCAGTCGGCCGTCGCGTTCGCTCGTCGTGAGAATGTCGTCCTTGCACCATCGGAGCGCTCGCATGAGTGCAGGGATTTTCTCGCGAAACGACTTTCGTTTCGGCCCGGAGCTCTAGGGTATTCGAATGCCAACACGCCGGCGATGTACGAGGCTCATTCGTCCGAGTTCAGCAAGGCCCTCGGTTTAATCAATTCGATGAACGCATGCGAACGGGAGTTCTACGACTTCGTCTGCCAATCGTTCACTCCGCTGGGGGCGGCTGTACACCCACGCCGGAGAATTTCCCACGCGGGGCCTTGGGGTCTACCCAAGACCGACTATCTTTGGGCTGTGCGATCCACCGCTCTCCCGACAGTCCGAGGGGGCGAATAGGCGAGTTCTTTGCTAAGTGGCGCGAGCGGGCCAGACCGGCTGGTTGTAGCCGAGCGGGACCGACGGTCGAGCCCAACGGGGCGGGGTCTCGGAGAGACGCACGGTGGGGCCGAGGTGACGCAGGCGCCCGACGGGGGTGTCGCTCTCAATCGACCAGCGGTCGATCTCGGTTTGCGGGATGTCCTTTGCGACGTCCTTCAGGGCAGATTTGGGCGCCTCGCCGCGGTCCACCAGCCAGCGGCCGGTCTGCGCCAGCGAAATGCGCACGAGCCAGCTGCCGCCTTCGCGGGCGCGTCGCGCCAGAGCGACCATCGCGCCAAACGCCATCAGATAGCCGGTCAGGTAGTCGATCGCCGACACCGGATAGAATTGCGGACCGGGCTCGGCGCCGGGGAACAGCTCGCCCTGGCGGGTCGTGATCCCGCTGACGTTCTGCACCACCGTGTCGAAGCCACGACGCGACGCCCACGGCCCCTTGTGACTGAAGGCACACAGCGAGACATAGACGACGCCCGGCCGCAGCTGCGCCAGCTCTTCCGGGGAAAGGCCGCGATTGCCAAGCGTACCGGGGCGGTACCCTTGTGAGAACACATCGGCCTCGCGCACCAGATCTTTCAGCGTTCCGAGCTCCTGCGATTGACGCAGATCGAGCCGCGCCGACAATTTGCCATGGCCGGTATCGTATTCCTGATCATCACGCGCCGCGATGTGCGACGCGGTGATCTTCAAAACGTCGGCACCGTGCTCGGCCAATGTGCGGGCGCATGTCGGACCGGCGAGCACGCGGGTCAGGTCGAGGACGCGGATGCCCGACAAGGGCCGGCTGCCGTCGGGTAGCTTTTCCGGCGGGCTGTCGCCGATCTTCAGGATTTCCATCAACGGCAGCGAGGCGATCGCCGCAGCTTGCGGATGCTGCGCCCAATCGGCCATGCTGCGCACCATGCCGCCGGCCCCGCCGGCGGCTATGATTGCCTCTTCGAGCTCGAGCGCGTCCCAGGTCGCAACCGCTTGCCGCACCGCCTCGCGGTTTTCCGCGCAGCCAAGGACGCGCAACGCGGCGGC
>Ga0070717_10000863_pt1 | contig 20058 bp, 19 predicted proteins | sample LARL113metaG_FD_71366 | JGI IMG/M metagenome (GOLD analysis project Ga0070717, IMG submission 71366) | Corn, switchgrass and miscanthus rhizosphere microbial communities from Kellogg Biological Station, Michigan, USA - LAR L11-3 metaG | ecosystem: Host-associated > Plants > Roots > Rhizosphere ... | reverse complement strand
GCTCCGAACAGGTCGCCGACGGTCTTCATTCCATCCAGAAGAACCGTGTTTATGAGATCGAGCGGCGTGTACTGGCCGAGTGCTTCTTCAAGTAATGCTTCAAGCGATTTTTTGTGCGCCCCGTCTCCAACTGATTTCTCGCCATTAATGATCGCGAACTTCAGTTTGTCCTCGACCGACAGCGTCTCGACATGTGCCGTGGTCGTGGCCTGAGCCTTGCCTTTGGTTCCGGCAAAGTGCTGCATGTAAATTTGCAGCGGATCGCCGGCGGATTCATCGCGATAAATTAGCTTACGCGCAAGCTCAACTTCCTCATGGGGAATCTTGTACAACGGGTAGATTTTGGTGTAGTTCACAATGGCCATATCCAGGCCATGATCCACCGCCTCATGCATGAAAACGGAATTCAGCACGCGGCGGGGATAAACATCAAGCCCGAAAGAGATGTTGCTGACGCCGAGAATCGTTTTGACCTCGGGCAATTCTTTCTTGATGCGCTCGATTGCCTTCAGTGTTTCGATTCCCGCGGTCCGGTATTCTTCCTGGCCGGTTGTTATGGGCAACGTCAGCGCGTCAAAAATCAGATCAATCGGGCGAATGCCATATTTCTCAGTTGCCAAGTTGTAAATGCGTTTGGCAATGGCCACTTTCTTATCTACGGTAAGCGCCATGCCGTCTTCATCGATTGTCAATGCGATCACCGCCGCGCCGTAACGCTTCGCCATCGGAAGCACTTTTGACGTGCGCTTCTCGCCATCTTCCAAATTGATGGAGTTGATGATCGCCTTGCCGGGGATGCGCTTCAGCGCCTCTTCCACAACATCCGCTTCCGTAGAATCAACCAGAATCGGCGCGGGCACGCGGGTGGCGATCTTTTCGAGAATGGAAGTGATGTAGCCCTTTTCATCTTCGCCGACAATCGCGCAGCACAGATCGAGCATGTGCGAGCCGTCGTTTACCAGCCTCTTCGCGAGCGTCAGGATGTCATCGTATTTCTTGCCCCGCACTAGATTGCGGAAGTGCTCCACGCGAGTCGTCGTGTTCATTTCTTCCGCGACAACGAGCGGCTTGGGATCGAGATCGAGCGGAACGGAAGTGTAAGCGCTCGAAGCCGCGGCCGTGGGCTTCACTTCCCTCTTCGCCGGCTCGATTCCGCCGACCGCGTTCACCACCGCTTGCAGATGCTCAGGCGTCGTCCCGCAGCATCCACCGACAATGCGAACTCCGTAATCCTGAACAAAATGTTTGTGGTAAGTCGCCAGTTCTTCCGGTCTTAGCTTGTAGACCGCGCGTCCGCCTTCGTTCTGCGGCAGCCCGGCATTGGGAAGGACGGAGACATGCTTGCTCGAATTCGCGCCCAGGAATCGAACCGCGTCGTTCATCTCGACTGGACCAGTGGCGCAATTGAGGCCAATGATATCTACATCGAACGGTTCGAGCGCGGTGAGCGCTGCGCCAATTTCGGTGCCCAGCAGCATAGTTCCCGTTGCCTCAAGTGTTACTTGAACTGTAACCGGCAGCCGTCTTCCGGCTTTTTGCAGCGCTTCAAACACGCCGACCACGGCCGCTTTCGCCTGCAGCAGGTCTTGCGAAGTTTCAATCAGCAACACATCGACGCCGCCCTCGATCAGAGCGCAGGCCTGCTCGAAATATCCCGCGACCATGTCATCGAACCTGATATGGCCGAGCGAGGGGAGCTTGGTAGTAGGCCCAATCGAACCGGCCACAAATCTCGGTTGATCTTTCGTCGAGAACTGCTGCGCTACTTCTTTAGCGATTTTGGCAGCCGCTATGTTGAGTTCTGCAACTTTGTCCTGCAAGTCGTATTCAGCAAGAACCACGCGTGTCGCGCCAAATGTGTTGGTTTCGACGACATCACAGCCAACCGTAAAGAAACTCGCATGAATATCTTTAATAATGTCCGGTCGGCTCAGCACCAGCAGCTCGTTGCACCCTTCCTTGCCCCAAAAATCGTTCACACTGGGATTGCGGAACTGGATATTGGTTCCCATCGCGCCGTCGTAGATAACGACGCGCTCACGCACGGTTTGGAGAAAATTGGACATCAGCTACTAGCTTCTAGCTACTAGCTTCTAGCAGGCCAATTCACGCTCGATTGCTGGTGGCCAGAAGCTAATAGCTAGAAGCAGCCTTCTATGCACAAACGCCGGCCCTGGCAGGACCGGCGTCGTCAGTTCGTGAAATCTATTGAACTTCCTACTCTCCTGGCGCGACTACGGCTGGCGCGCCGGCCGCAACTTCATCTTGATTAAACACCGCGTTTGCTCCTATATGGGCTGGCATGGGCGCCAGCATCTGCTCTTTGCGGTAGACCAAGTCACTGGCGTTGAAGCTGGCGACCTCAAATCCGTGGCCGTGCGTGATGGCATCGGTCGGACACGCCTCGACGCAATATCCGCAAAAAATGCAGCGGTTGTAGTCAATGTTGTAAACCTTGGCGTAGCGCTCGGCGCCACTCACCCGGTGCTCAGCCGTGTTCTCCGCCGCCTCGATATAAATGCAGTTCGAAGGGCAAGCTGCCGCGCATAGAAAACAAGCCACGCACTTCTCTAGCCCATTTTCGTCACGCTGCAAAACGTGAACGCCGCGATAGCGCTCCTGGAACTTTGCTCCCTTCAGCGGCCCCGGCCCGTCCGGATAATTCTCCACCACCGTGGGGGCGAGCATCTCCCGAAAGGTGATGCTCATGCCCTTGGCGATAGCGGCGATGTTTTTCAGGATCGGCATACCTTAATTAGTATAGCGAAACCGTCCAGGGCTGCGCAGTTCCGGCCACTGACTGGCCATTTGCCATGCCGAATGGTTGCTTGTAACCATCGATCCGATCGTGGAAGGAGGCTTTGGCTGGACGACCGCGGGACGCCTCTTGCCGCGTCCCCGTGCTTGGCGAGATCCCGGTCGACTTTCTGGCCAATAGCGATGTCTGCCGTGCGGCTGGCATTTCGTCGCAGTCTGAACTACATTGTCTCGACATTTGTAATGACTTTTGATCTCGTGCGATGCCGACCTGATCGTCTGGAGCGTGCATGAAGCTCAACCCATCTCTGGTCAAGAGCACCATCGTCGCCGCGCTGGGCGGCCTTCTCTTCGGATTCGATACCGCTGTGATTTCCGGCACCACGGCTGCTCTGACCCAGAATTACCAGCTCTCGCCGAAGTTATTGGGGATCACCGTTGCCAGCGCCCTTTGGGGAACGGTGATTGGATCATTGCTGGCCGGGTTTCCCGGTGAACGGATCGGCCGGCGCGACAGTCTCCGACTCATGGCAATTCTGTATCTGATCTCGGGACTAGGCTGCGCTGCCGCCTGGAGCTGGCCCTCGCTGGTAGCATTTCGTTTTCTCGGCGGACTAGGGATAGGCGGCTCCTCTGTATTGGGACCAATGTATATCGCGGAGATCGCGCCGGCGAAACTGCGCGGACGCCTGGTCGGAGTTTTCCAGTTCAACGTCGTATTCGGAATTCTCCTCGCCTATTTCTCGAATTATCTGATCGGGCTACGAGGCCTGGGAGCGGCGGAATGGCGCTGGGAGCTGGGCGTGACCGCAATTCCTGCGGCGCTCTTCTTTCTCATGCTGTTTGGCATCCCCCGAAGCCCACGCTGGCTGGCCAAAAAAGGGCGCACCACCGAAGCAAGAGCCGTGCTGCGGATGATCGGCGAGGAAAACTTCGAGCAAGAGCTACAGGACATCGTGGAATCGATTCGTGTCGAACAGCAGCAGGCCGGAGAAGCATTATTCACTCGCACTCATCTGTTTCCGATCTTCCTGGCGGTAAGCGTGGCTATGTTCAATCAGCTTGCTGGAATCAACGCCATTCTTTATTACCTGAATGACATCTTTGCGCACGCCGGGTTCAGCAAAGTGTCCGGAAACCTGCAGGCCGTGGCTGTGGGTGGGACCAATTTGCTCTTCACCATTGTTGCCATGTCGGTCATTGACAGGATTGGGCGCAAGACGCTGCTTCTGATCGGCTCCATTGGCACGGCGGTGTGCTTGGCCGGAGTTGCCATAATCTTTTTCACCGCACAGCATCAGGGATTCCTGCTCTGGCTTCTGATCGGATACATTGCCTTCTTCGCTTTCTCACAAGGCGCCGTCATTTGGGTCTACCTGAGCGAGGTGTTTCCTAACAACGTTCGCGCCAAGGGACAAAGCCTGGGCAGCTTCACTCACTGGATTATGAATGCGCTCATCTCCGGCACATTCCCGCTCATGGCAGCCTCTTCCGGCGGCTATCCATTTATCTTCTTTTCTCTGATGATGATCGTGCAGTTCTTTGTCGTGCTGTTCGTGTATCCGGAAACCAAAGGCATTACGTTGGAGGAGATGCAGAAAAAGCTGGCGGTAAGCCAGGCCCACTAAAACTTAAGGCCGCCATGAAATCACCACTCTCGCTAATTGCATTATTGGTAGCTGCGTTTTTATTTTCTCGTTTTGCGCTCGCATCTGATTCGCAATCGCCAACTCCAGCACCAAAGACCCGTTTGGCAATCGTCGGTCTGGACCACGATCACGTCTGGGAACTGCTGAAGTACATCATAGCCGAACCTGAAGCTGAACTCGTAGCGATAGCCGATCCGCATCCCAACCTGGTGAACGAAGCCAAGGCCCAAGTTCCGAACACCGTGAAGTTCTATTCCGATTACGTAAAAATGCTCGATGAAGCCAGGCCGGAAGCAGTGTTCGTCACTACGGAAAATGATCGCCATCTCGAAATTTTGCGCGAATGCGCCAAGCGCCACATTCACTACTCGACCGAAAAGCCCATGGCGACCAGCGCCGCTGACGCACGCGAAATGCAGCGGCTGGCGGAGCAGGCAGGAATCAAACTGATGGTGAATTATTGGAATGCCTGGACTGCCTCGAGTCACGATTTGTTTCATCGCGTGAAATCGGGGGAGATTGGGCCGGTGCAGAAGATAATCGTGCAATACGGACACGAAGGGCCTAAAGAGATCGGCGTCTCGAAAGAATTTGCCTATTGGCTGTACGACCCTGTGAAGAACGGGGGCGGCGCCATCATGGATTTCGGATGCTACGGCGCCGAATGGGCGCTTTGGCTCAAGGGGCGTCCAACGCGAGTTTATGCGACAACGCGAAAGCTCAAAGCCACGCAGCACAACAACGTGGATGATGACGCAACCATTGTTCTCGACTACTCCGATGCGACGGTGATCGTTGAAGCGTCATGGGATTGGCCCTACAACATGGATCGGGCGTACGCTTTCGGCCCGAAGGGCAGCCTGCTTGCAAGGCGTGGCGACTTATTCTTCCGCTCTGCGTCCGATCAGAAGACTCCACCTATGCCCGAAGGCGAGCCCGTTACGCTCACTGCGGTCCTGCACGAGACGAGCAATCCTATTGCGTATTTCCTCGATTGCATACGCAACAACAAGCCGGTGGAGGATCCGCTTTCCAGCAAGCTCAACGTGCAAGTCATGGAAATCCTGGATGCCGCCCGCGAATCCGCCCGCACCGGGAGGGCGGTAGAGTTGCGCTGAGAGGAATAAGTAATACTTGCAGAATCAGCGACGCAGCAGATCGAGCAGTGCGCGGTTCCAGGAATCTACGTCCCAACGCTGTATGCGATGTTCAAAGTGATGCTCGGCTTTGTGAGCGTACAAAGTGAATAGCCAGATCAGGACTGCGCAGTCGAAGCCGGCGCTCGAGATCACCGACAGGGCATCTTGACTTATCATGCCTAACTGGGCACGCAGGGTGAAAGTAGCGAGGTTGACGCTAGTGAAAATGCCCAAACCCAATGCAATCCCCAACGTGTACTGTTTCCAGCGTAGTCCCAGAGACGAAGACACGACGAAGAGAAGAAACAGTAGTCCACCCTGCACGATCTCCAGGCTGCGCTGCATAGCAAAAAATCCCGCAAGGAATCTGTCGGAATCAGACCCCGAGCTGAAAGCTGCCACAATCACCGCAATCAGCAGGAGGATCACACTCGCCCAGCGCAGAGCAGCAGACCCCAAATCACGAATCCCCTGATATGAGTGAAAGACGTCGAAGAAAACCTCGCAAATGATCCCTAGCTGTAATACCGCCTCGAGGGCCTGCAAACCGGCGTAGGCGTGGCGATACACATCCCGAATGCCCAACTGGTAGCAATAGAAGAGAACCGCAAACCGAAGTAATTGTTCAATGCTATAGGCAAAAAAGAGCGGATACTCACGATAGAGTTTCCGAGTGGACATCAGGTACACGATTGCGCTCTGCAACGCAGGGGTTACCACCCAAAGCGCATATGTTACGGTCCTTAGCATCGCGAACTGACCGCGGCAGAATAGCAGGATTCGCGGTCAGTCCACAATGATTCCAGAAAACGGCTCTGCTAACAAACATGAGAGAGGCAGGTGGAAGATTTGGGCCACGGCCCGGTGCCATCCGCGCGTACTTGGACTGGGGCTGACAATGTGTAGGCGAGAACTCCGAGAAGGGTGAGAACTTGAAACAGTTTTTTCACGGTGAAACCTCCGAAAGGGGAAATTAGGTACGGATTTCACCGTCAAGCTAAATTCACGAGTTATCACAAAGCAAACAAACTCAAATTACGTTCGGTGTTCGGAAAATGAAAAGGAAATGATCTTTCTCGTCCGTTTGCTCCGATTTGTGAGCGCGCTTTGGGCGGGTCTCGGCCAAACGGGAAGCTGGGCCGACACATCTGCGTAGAATTACAATCTCATAAAATGGCACAAAGCAAGAAATTTAATGCAATCCGTTGGGAATTCGGAAAATCGAAACCCTGACAATTTTGCGAACCTATCCAGACAGATTTGTCCGGACAACTACTTCCGTGCCATGTACAGGAAGCGCAGCAGTCGCCGTTCGCTGCTCAACTTGTACACGCAGTCCAAGAACCGCTGCAGGCCGCTGAAGTTAGCGACTCCTTCAACCGCCATGAATTCCGCTTTTCTTTTCTCCCGGGCATCGCGCCAGAGCCTGGAAATTCCGGCGGCGGATTCGGTCGTGTCACGAGCGCAAATCAACTGCAGACCAGCGCGTTCCAGCAATTTTTCGTTTTCACCGGGAGGAGAGAAAAAGTAACGACCGATGGCGCTACGCATCGCGATTTCCTCGTGCGAGACCATTCCACCCACGATCAGCGCATCGCTGAACAGCAGTCGGCCACCCGCTTTTAAGACGCGGAAAACTTCACGCAGCAGCCCCAGCCGCCCCGGCACATGGCACAGCACGTCATTCGAAAATACGGCATCGAAGGTTTCCTCCGCGAATGGAAGAGATCGCGACACATCGCACTGCTCGAACCGGCAAAGCGCTCCCAGATTCTTCCGCTCCGCCAATGTTGTCGCATTCCGGATTCCTTCACCGTTCAGGTCCAAGCCAACAATGTTGCAGCGGTAAGTCTCTGCCAGATGCAATGCGTAACCGCCCGAACCGCAACCAATCTCTAAGACTGAGCAGGCAGAAGTCAGCCCCAGCAGGCGCGGGATCTCGTGAGACTCCTCCGTCGTCACCCAACTGGTTTGGCCGAAATCTTCTCCATAGGTCTCAAGCCGCACTTCGCGATAGAGCTCGCGCTCATAATTTCCGTATGCGCTGTTGTAGAGATCCACTCCGGGAGAAGCCACAATGTCCTCCTCACTTGAACGGCTTCATTCTATCGGCAAATCCGCGCCTGGAGGACGGGCGTCCCGCCCGTCCCGACCAATTGTGTAGGGACAGCCGCCCAAGCCTGCCCTGAGCTTTGTCGAAGGGTTGTCCGCCCGAGCGTAGCTCGGCGGCGTTCAGGTAGGGCACGGCTTCACAGGCTGCGCAAAAACGCAGCGCAGGAGCAAGGTCGGGAAGAGCATGAGTTTCCTGAGCCGCTAAACCCTATACCTTTTGTCATTCCGAACCGCTTTAGCGGTGAGGAATCTGCTTTCGCGAGTTTTTCCGCGACATCAACGCGAAGACCTCCGAAAGTGAGTAACTCGGTCAGAAGCAATTCGCACTTCTCGGCAAATTGTCGATAAAGGTCCCTGTCCATGTCATACTCTCTCAGGATTTTCTCGATATGATCTTCGACCATTAGGAACTCGATCCTCCAGGACAATTTACATCGGTTTTTTAGAGATATCGAGCATCACGGGATGGAGAGGAAGTTGGAATCACCATTGCGTCGCACCCACGTGGCCTTCGCATCCCGCCCCTCCCCTCCCGCATCTAAAACTTGACAACATCTCACTCAATTCTCATAATATTCCAGAGCGCAAGCGTGAGTACGTTGAATTCAAAGCACTTATAGAAGTGAAAGGAGCCAGTTATGGCCAAGATTATCGGAATTGACCTCGGCACCACCAACTCCTGCGTCGCCGTCATGGAGGGCGGTGAGCCCAAGGTCATACCTAACGAAGAAGGGGGGCGGACCACTCCGTCGGTCGTCGGCTTCACAAAAACCGGCGAGCGGCTGGTAGGGCAGGTGGCCAAGCGGCAGGCCATCACCAATCCCGAGAATACGGTTTATTCGATCAAGCGCTTTATGGGACGGCGCTTCGACGAAGTCAGCGAAGAAATGAAGATGGTCCCGTACAAAGTGGAACGCGAGGGCGATCACGTAGCGGTTGTGGCGCAGGGCAAGCGGTACACGCCTCCGCAGATCTCGGCCTTGATCTTGCAGAAGCTGAAGAAGGCAGCCGAGGACTATCTGGGAGAAAAAGTGACCGAGGCGGTCATTACCGTACCCGCTTACTTTAATGACGCGCAGCGCCAGGCGACGAAAGACGCCGGGCAGATCGCCGGGCTCGATGTGAAGCGAATCATCAATGAGCCCACGGCGGCGGCGCTGGCTTACGGCCTTGATAAAGGTAAGGACGAGACCATCGCCGTGTACGACTTCGGCGGTGGAACGTTTGATATTTCGATCCTCGAAGTCGGCGAGGGCGTAATCGAAGTGAAAGCCACCAACGGTGATACCCACCTCGGCGGCGACAACATCGATCAGCGGTTAGTCGATTGGTTGATTGACGAATTTAAGAAAGACGAAGGTCTCGACCTGCGCGGCAAGGGCAACGAGATGGCGCTGCAGCGTCTGCGTGATGCGGCCGAGCGCGCCAAGATCGAGCTTTCCACAACCATGGAAACCGAAATCAACCTGCCCTTCATCACCGCCGATGCCAGCGGGCCGAAGCACCTGGTCAAGAAGCTGACGCGAGCGAAATTGGAAGGGATGGTCGAAGACATCATTCAGAAGTCAGTAGGACCCTGCCGGCAGTGCATGAAAGACGCCGGCGTCGACGCCAGCAAGATTAATGAAGTGGTGCTGGTCGGCGGACAAACGCGTATGCCGCGCATCCAGCAGCTTGTCAAAGAGCTTTTCGGAAAAGAGGGTCACAAGGGCGTGAACCCGGATGAAGTCGTGGCAGTTGGCGCTGCCATCCAGGGCGGCGTGCTCAAGGGCGAAGTGAAAGACCTACTGCTGCTCGACGTGACTCCGCTGACGCTTGCGATCGAAACGCTGGGCGGGGTGGCGACGCCGATGATTCCGCGCAACACCACGATTCCCACGCGCAAGACGGAAACATTCTCGACTGCAGCCGATAATCAGACTTCGGTCGAAATACACGTGCTGCAGGGCGAGCGTCCGATGGCGGCGCAGAACCGCACGCTGGGCAAATTCCACCTGACCGGAATTCCACCGGCTCCTCGTGGTTTGCCGCAGATTGAGGTGACGTTCGACATCGACGCGAACGGTATCCTCAATGTTACGGCGAAAGACAACGCCACCGGCAAAGATCAGAAGATCACCATCACGTCTTCTTCGGGTTTGAGCAAAGAGGAAGTTGAGCGCATGGCGAAAGACGCCGAAGCGCACGCGGCCGACGACAAGGCCAAGCGCGAGGAAATCGACGCTCGCAATCAGCTCGATTCCATGGTCTACCAGATCGAGAAGATGTTGCGTGAGTCGGGCGACAAGATCTCCGGCTCCGACCGTGGAGAGGTAGAGAACGCGCTTGCCGACGCTAAGAAAGCGCTGGAGTCGAACGACAAAGCGCAGATGGATCGCGCTCGCGAAGCGCTGACCAAAGCCTCGCATAAGCTGGCCGAGCAGATGTACAAAGCGACTCAGCCTGGCCCGGGCGCTGGCGCAGGTCCAACGCCAGGAGCAGGAGAAGGTCCGCAGCCAGGCGGCGATGGTGAGGCTGGAAAGAAGCAAGACGAAGGCGTGATCGACGCCGAGTACGTAGACGTTGAAGACAAGAAATAAAGCTGTCAGCTCTGAGCCATCAGCTTTCAGCAAGTACTGTGTGGGGCCGGGTCTCTGACCCGGCCAGGCCGGGCGCAGCTCGGCAGATTACTCGGCCACGGATGGGCACGGATTAACACGGATCAAGATAATCCGTGAGAATCCGCGCGAATCCGTGGCTGGCTTTTTGGGCTAAGAAGGGAGATTTAAGTTGCAATTTCAGGTCAAAGGTACGGATTATTTTTTAGCATTCGTGGAAGATGAAAGGCGCTGGTACGTGTTTGCGCCGACGGCGCAAGGGGTGCATCGCATTCCCGTGTACGTGGACGCGGCGAAGTACGAGCGTGCTGGGATTTTGGAAAACGGAAAGCATCAAAGCTCAAATTAATGTCAACGCTTGAGGGGAGGCGCTGATGAAACGTATCAATCATCCCAAGGCAACTGGGGGTAAGGCCTTGGCTGAGTATGGCTACCGGTGGGCAAGGATCAGCGCGCGGCTCGATGTCAGGCGCGTGGCCGTGCAAGCTCTGACCGCAATGTACGGCAAGGCGGCTGCTAGAGCTGCAATCAATGAGGCAAGGCGCGTGTCGGGCAAAGATAGGTAATCTAGACTCTGCACAAATGGCAACCACCACCAAGAAAGACTATTACGAAATCCTCGGCGTAAAAAAGTCCGCCTCCACCGAGGACATCCGCAAGGCGTTCCGAAAGCTTGCGCGCAAATATCATCCGGACGTCAATCCTGGCGACAAAGCTGCCGAAGAAAAGTTCAAGGCCCTCTCCGAAGCTAACGACATACTCAGCGATCCCAAGAAGCGCAAAATTTACGACCAACTCGGCTTCTATTCAGACAATATTGATCCGGCGGCGGCTGAGGCTTATGCGCGTGGAGGTCCAACCGGTGCCGGCGGATTTGGTGGTTTTCCCGGCGGGCAGCCCGGAGCCGGTGGTCAGGGCGCGAACTTCGATTTCGGCGGATTTGATTTCTCCGATTTGTTCGAAGGAGCCGGGCGCGGGAGAACGGGTGGGGGCACGGGAGGTTTCCGCGACATCTTCTCCGGAATTTTCGGCGGACGCGGTGGCGCCGCCACGCAAGAAGGCCCCGAGCCGGGCACAGATCTCGAATACCAGGTGAACGTGCCTTTCTGGACGGCGATCCGCGGGGGCGTCATGCGCCTGAACCTCACCCGCCGCGATGTCTGCAGCAATTGTCACGGAAATGGCTACATTGAGGCGCCGGGCGTATGTCCGCAATGCAAAGGCAAGGGGACAATCGAGCAGACCGGCGGACGCATGAAGTTCAACGTGGCTTGCCCGCGCTGTCACGGCACCGGAAAGAACATTTCAACTTGCCCTACCTGCCATGGCGAAGGGACGGTAGAGCGCGCCGAGCCGCTTGAAGTGCGAATCAAGGCGGGTACCCGCGATGGACAGCGCATTCGAATCGCCGGCAAGGGCAATGCCGGGCTGCACGGCGGCCCACCCGGAGACCTCTACGTCATTATCCGCACCGGTGATCATCCGGTATTCCATCGCGAGGGCGATGACATCCACTTGAGCGTTCCGGTTACGGCCACGGAGGCGGCACTCGGCGCGAAAATCGAAGTCCCGACCATTGATGGCCGGGCGCAGCTAAAGATTCCTCCGGGAACGCAGTCTGGCCAGAAACTCCGGCTGAGGGAAAAGGGCGTGCCTTCAGCAACCAAAGAAGGCCGCCGCGGAGACGAAATCGTCGAAATCAAGGTGACGGTTCCCATGCCCCGCGATGAAAAGACAAAAGAACTGCTGCGCGAACTGGCGAAGCTGAATCCCGAGGATCCCAGATCGGAACTGTTCAAAAATCTTTAACCACAGAGGACACAGAGGATCACAGAGGAAAATCACTCAACTGTGATGTAGCGGCCTTATGCAAGTCGTTTGCAGCGTCGCAACAGGCTACTCCTTTTACGTAAATCAGATTACCCGCTGCATCGTGACCGCGGCCATGAAAGTCCACTCAGTGCTCGGACCAGGGCTACTGGAAAGCGCTTATCAAGCTTGCCTGCTGCATGAGCTTCGCAACCAAGGTTTGAGGGTCGCTAGTCAGGTTGGGCTGCCGGTCGTTTACGACGGAGAGAAGATTGACCTCGGTTACCGGATCGATCTCGTCGTCGAGAATCTGGTAATTGTCGAGATCAAATGCGTTGAGGCGATCAATACCGTTCACCAAGCTCAGCTACTCTCATACATGCGCCTAAGCGGAAGGGGCGTCGGCCTTTTGATCAATTTCCATGTTGCTCATCTTCGTGATGGCATCAAACGGATGGTAGACGGCCAAGATTGGGTGAAATACTCCTCTGTGTTCCTCTGTGGCCTCTGTGGTTGATGGTCGTTACAAAAATTTTCAAAATTCTTCTTGCATCCCCGCGAATTTCCCGTAATCTCATCCCTGCGAACTAACTCCAGCGGAATTTCCGGAATCCAACTACCGGAAGCCCGAAGCGCCCAGCCCGCGCGGAGTGGCTGAGAGTGAGTCGCTCGAGGAGGAAGCCATCGAAATTGGCCGCAGCTAGCGCCCGGCGTCAGGAAGTCCTCGCAGCCGCCACCGTTTCCAACCGCAAAAAATCTGTCCGCCTCACCTTGTGGCCGCTCGTGGCCGCAACCTTCTTTATGGTCTCGGGCGGAACCTACGGCACAGAAGACATCGTGCACGGCGCCGGCTATGGCCGCGCGATCCTCATCCTGCTGCTCACTCCAATTCTTTGGAGCCTGCCTACCGCCTTCATGATTGGCGAGCTGTCGAGCGCTCTGCCGTTCGAGGGCGGTTATTACGCCTGGGTACGCCGCGCTATGGGCAACTTCTGGGGATTTCAGGAAGCCTGGCTCTCGCTGGTGGCCTCGATCTTCGACATGGCGATTTATCCGACTCTCTTCGTGACCTACCTCACGCGCATGTTCCCCTGGTTCGCCGAAGGACATCGCGGCCTGATGGTGGGAATTGCCGTTGTTGCCGTCTGCGCTCTGCTGAACATCGCCGGAGTGCGCGTAGTCTCGACGACTTCGCTGTGGCTATTTTTCGCTTTGTCCGCGCCATTCGCACTAATGGTGGTTCTCTCGCCCTTTAAGTTTGGTGCGCTGGCGCATGCCGTGACCAAACCCACGACTTCGACGGTCGACATTCTTGGCGGCCTGCTCATCTGCATGTGGAATTACATGGGCTGGGACAACGCCTCGACGATCGCCACTGAAGTCGAGCGCCCTCAGAGGACATATCCACGCGCGATGCTGGCGGCAGTCGGCATTGTCGGGTTGACCTACATTCTGCCAGTTGTGGCAGTTTGGCTGACCGGGCTCGCCCCCACAGCCTGGGAAACTGGTTCTTGGGCAGACATCGCCGGAATGTTAGGCGGCCCGCTGCTCAGGATCGCTCTTGTGCTCGGCGGCATCATGAGCGGCTTCGGGATGTTCAACGCGCTCGTCATGAGCTACTCGCGACTGCCGCTCGCGATGGCTCAGGATGGCATGCTGCCCCGCGTGTTCGGCAAGCTGCATCCCCGTTCGCGTGCGCCGTGGGTTGCGATCATCGCCTGTGCAATCGGATGGGCCACATGCCTTGGCCTGGGTTTTGAGAGATTAGTCACAATCGATATCCTTCTCTACGGCGCCAGCCTGCTGCTCGAGTTCGCCGCGCTGATCGTCTTACGCGTACGCGAACCGGAACTGCGCCGTCCCTTCCGCGTTCCCGGCGGCACCTTCGGAGCCATTGCGGTAGGCATCCCTCCTATGCTGCTGCTCGGCTTCGATCTGGTCCGCAGTCAGACCGAACAAGTGCTGGGAATGAGTTCGCTTGCGTTCGGCCTGATTTTGATCAGCGCCGGCGTGGCGGCGTATCTCTTAAATCACGCCCTCAAACCTGCAGGGTGGGCGGCAGCGGAGCGGCCGCGAACCGCAACATAAAGATCAGACCGCGCAAGGGCCAAAGGCGAACTTTCCCCCCTCTGGCGAACTTTCCCCCCTCTGTGGTTACTGTTATAGACTTTCGGCAATGACTAAACGCCGCTCCAAAGGCGCCTACATGATTTCGGCTGTTGCAGAAATGTACGGCATCCATCCTCAGACTCTGCGTCTCTATGAGCGGGAGGGCCTGCTCAAGCCCTCCCGCACCGAAGGCAACACGCGTCTCTATACCGACGAGGACTTGCAGCGCCTCGAATTCATCCTTAATCTTGCCCGCGACCTCGGCGTGAACATCAGCGGGATCGCCATCATCTTGCAAATGCGCGAGCGCATGGAAGAGATGCAGCGTCAGATCCACGACTTCGTGCAGTACATCCAGGAAGAAGTGCTCTCTCGAGCCACGGCCGCAACGGACGCTTCGCGCGGCGCGATCGTGCCAGTGCGCAGGCCGATGGTCACTCCGGCGCCGCAAACTACGCGAAAGAAATAAAGCTGCAGGTGAAATGACTTGCGCACCCAAAACGACCCGCCAGGCGTAAGTTTTCCCTACAGGCTATTCCTGAGTACATCTACAGTCAGCTCTCAAATTGCTGATGCACGGCCAGTTCGAACACCGCCGTCCAGCCCTCCACTAGGTACGAAACGTGCCATGTCTCACAACGTCGCACCTGATCCTGCCACTTCAAAAGGGGAAGACCAATGAACGACAGGCATGAACCAGAAAAATGGCGTGTTCTTTGCGAATTGGCCTCAAGGGAGCAGGATTCCAGCAAACTCATCGGTCTCATTAGGGAGCTCAACCGCGCCCTGGACGAATCCCTGAATCTAAAAATGCACCGGGTGTGCGCCACGCCAGCGACGCAATAGATTCTTTGTTGCCTTCCGTCATTCTGTTTTTGTGTGGCGCGGGCGCCCGCGAAAATCTTGGATCGCCACTCTGGCACCGCTCGGGAAGCGCCTTCATCCGCGGCAGATCTGGCGTGCCGCGAAAATTTCTGCAGCCTGAGATTCACCCCGCACAAAACACAACATTACCTCCGTCATTTGTCCAGCCCTTAACCCCGTCCTACTCTGGTCGCACTCGGGAGCGCAGCCATGATCATCTTCTTCTTTCTTCTCTTCCTCGTCGCCGGAGTCGTTCACATCTTTCTCGGCCACTTTGCCGACGGAGGCCTCCTCCTCGGCCTGGCCGCTTTCCTCGGCTTCGTCGCCTATTTCATCGGCCGCGAAGCTAAAGAAAAAAGGATGGTCCTACTACCGAGGCCTTAAGATCACCCCCCAAACCGAAGTCACGCAATATCAGGCTTGCATGTCGTTCATCGTCATCACCAGCCGATTCCGTTCACGCTTTCTGCTCGTGGGCCGCGACCCATCTTTCACGCGTTTCACCTTCACGCTGGTGACTTTCATATTCGGATGGTGGGGCTTCCCCTGGGGCTTCATCTTCACTCCTCAAGCCATCTACCGCAACCTGCGTGGGGGCTACCGCCAGACCATCTCCGAACTTTTTCCCAAGATCGACGACGAACTCTCTGGCCGCAAAATCTCGCAGCGACTCTCCACCGTTCTCGCCAACGCCAAGGCCGAAGCCCGCGGATAACCAGCTCCATGGATAACCAACTCCATCTCACGTTCGGCGAATGCCTGATTATGATCTGGGGTCTGATCGTCTTTTACTGGATGAGCCGCGCCCCAAAATCCTTACTGCAACTGCTTGGACTCGGTGCCGAAACCGATCACACCTGGCTCGTCTCGCTGGTCCGCCGCTCCGGAAAATTCTTCTTCTTCTGCCAACTGAACGCCATGCTGCTCGGCCTGGTTCCTTCCAGCATGACCCGCGCGTTCCCCGGTTCTTCCCTCATCGCGCTTGCCGCAGCAACCGCAATTTCCGTCTTTATCCTGAGAAAACCCCGCAGCGCCTAACCTACCCGTTCGGGAAGCTACTTCATAAGCTGCGGATCTGCTTTAAATATGCGGATGCGTGTTAACGTCGCGCGGGCGCCCCTTCGACTTTCCCTTCGGCTGCCCCTTCGCTGCGCTCAGGGCTTCGGCAAAGCAGGCTTCGGCGAAAACGAGGCAGGCCCTCGCCCGCGAAAGTCTGTGGTTTCCGTTTTCGGTGCCGCAGAAGAACTCTTGTTTGGGATGGCTCAGAAGAGCTCCGGTTTTTTGGGTGGCGCAGAAGAGCTCCGGTTTTTGGGTGGCGCAGGGCTTCCAGCGCTGCGATAGACGCTTTCTCATCAGCGCGCGCTTTAGCGCCTGAGGTAAACCAGCCCATCCTTCCGCAGCGCGTTACAACTGTCCCTGAGCATCCCCAATGCCGGGTAGTGGTGCAGTTTGGTAAGGAAGCGAGCAAAACGCGCGATTATTGCGTCGCAAGGAACGCGACGCTTCGCGCGGCTCGCCCAGATCCTTCAGTGCGCAAAGAACGCTTGCTTCAGGATGACAATCAAACTGCACGACTACCCAATGCCGGCCCCGCGCTCATCAGGCGCGACTGCCACCGCGCCGTCCTTTCCGTTCTGCCTGTGTCGCCTGACCGGCGCCGACTTCTACAGCCATGCAGTTCGATCACGCGATCCTCAAACCATTGTCATTCGGAGCCGGCATTATCGGCTGCGCTCCGCCTTTATCGCCTTTATAGAGGGGAGTACGGGAAGAAGATTGATAACGATTTCCGTTTCGGGAATCGGGTGGTATCCCCTCCCCCTGATCTATGCTTTTCATAGATTTAGCGTGCATGTCACAAGTCAAATCTTTGAGTTTACAGCACTTACACGCAAAATCTTGAGCGCGTGGTAGTTACGATTATCAAAAGAGCTGAGTTGCTTAAAACAATCAGAATGGCGTGATTGAGAAATGAGGTCAAGACCTCGGGAGTACCGCGGAGTACCGCCAAAATTCTCGGCGTGAATCAGGCTGCCGTGTCGAAGCTGGGGTGCCGCAACGGAGCGCCGCACCGACATGTACATCAGCACGCTGGAAGATTCTGTCCCCGCCATGGGAGGACAATTGGTAATCACCGTGGTCTTTCCCGAAGGCAGAGTTCAGATCGATCAATTCAAGAAGCTCAGAGAAGAAAAGCAGCCGCAAAAAAGGTGTCCGTACGATAGTGGGTCATCTCACAATTCTCACGAAACGCTCAGGCGCCAGACGGCGGTGGAGTCTTACCCGGCAAAAAAAGGCAGTATGGGCACCCGGCGGTTTTCGTTAGAGTCCCTGGCGTGACTCCAAGCTGGGAAGAGAGCTTCGACATGGGAGTCGGTTCACCAAGAAAATCCAGAGTGAACAAGATTTTGAGCTGCTGGGGCGTAAACGAAACTGCGGACTTGGGAAGCGTATGCCCAAGCAACGTTAGCTGCTGCATCATATGTTCGAAGATGCTGGCGAGGTCGGCTGCAGGGCAGCCCCTGACCGCCCATGAGGGCTTGTGGACTTCCGTTGGACGACTACTCGAGTGCTGCGTCTAGCACTGTTTCTGAAACCCCGCTCCAAACTGATGTAACCCGAGTCTTAATATCTCAGAGTCCAGTGCAGCATGTTCCAGGTGAATACAAACCAAATTACACCGACGCATGCCAGCGCAATTAGGGTATCCCCGAGGCGGGTCCAGAGCCAACGCTCGGGTTGTTTCCAGGAGCGAACCGCGTTGTAGATAACGATCAAAGTACCCAAGATACCTAGCCAGCCCACAATTTGGATCAGTCGCAACCAGGGATTGTAGTGTGGGCTCAATAGGCCAATGTCCCTGAATGCCATGGCAAAAAAGCCGGCAAAGGCAGCGAAAAAGGTCAGGTCCAACAAGCAGACGATGCGCACTAAGAGTCGCAAGCGTCGTTCGCGCGGCGTCAGAGTGAGCCTTTGGCCATAGTGCCGCCGTATCAACGCCGCTATCGGCCACAGCAACACTGTGAGAAGGAGAATCGCGAGGGAGCTGATGATCAGTGGCAAATTCAGCATGCTGTTCTGGTACCACAGCGCTTTTTCGAAAACCATGAATGGAAAATCGATGACCAACAGCAGATTGTCGGAATTGTCGCGCTTGAATGCGATTTGATCTTGTCCGTTAACTTCTCGGAACATGAGAGGGCCGATCTCACGAAACTTTTTCGGCTCACCATTCAGGTCCTTCAGGTCATCGACACTGATTGTGCCATCGCTGTTAGCGGAGATTTTTGACTCGCCAACGGCCGTCAGTACGTTGAGAATGGTCGTTTCAGAGCGGCGACTGACGATGTACCTGCCAGTTAGGGATCGCGCGTCCTGAGCAGCATTGGCCACCTGAGGGCCAGCCACTGTCGGGTGAGGAAAGTAGCGGTCGAGAAAGTTGTGCCAGACTGCTTCGCGGGCGCTAACTTCGCCCTTCCCGGCGCTGTTGTAGGAAATAAAAAAACCGACGCCCATATCTGGAATCAGGTGCAGGTCACTGTGGAAGTATTGGGTATCGCCACCGTGTCCAATGATTCTGTGGCCGTTCCGGGTTTCTTCATAAAACCCCAACCCCATGGCGTTCATCCCTGGCAGGTTTTCAAACTGGCGCGAATGCATCAGCCGAGCTGTTTCCGGCCGCAGTATCCGAACGCCCTGAAATTCTCCCTCCTGCAGGTGGGCAATCATGAAGAGAGAAATGTCAGCGGCCGTTACTGAGGAACTTCCCGCCGGCGCTGCCTCCACATATTCGAACGGCTTAGCCGGTTCGGAGGCAACGTCATAGCCCTTTGACATTAGCGGCTTCAAGGAATCAGGCAGCGGTTGACGGAACGTCGAATGCGTCATGCCCAGCGGCTTGAGGATGTGTTCCTCGATATAGTCGTCGAATGGCTGCCCGGACACGCGCTGCACGATATATCCGGCCATCGCCGTGGCGTAGTTGGAATATGCCGGGATGGTGCCGGGTGGAAAGATGCGCTGCGGCAAGTGATGTTTCAGGTAATAGTCGATTGGCCGAAGATCCTTCGCATCGCGGACGAACAGCTCCTGGATGGTTTCTTCGAAGCCCGGTGTGTGGGTCATGCAGTTGCGGAGCGTAATTGGTTTTGGGTACGTGGCTGGAATCTTGAAGTCGAGATAATCATTCACATCGCGATCCAAATCCAGCTTGCCTTGCTCTACTTGTTGCATTACCGCTGTCCATGTAAAAAGCTTCGAAATTGAACCAGGACGGAATAGGGTATTCTCGGGTGAAACCGGGGTCCGTTTTTCCACGTCGGCATAGCCGTAGCCTTTGGCAAAGAAAATCTTGCCGTCTCTTACGACTACAATCACGGCTCCTGCGATGTCTTCTCTGCCTATTTGCACCGGCATTAATCCGCCGAAGAATGCGTCCAGATCATCTGCAGTCAGTGCGTGGGACGTGGTGGGTATAGTCACGCTTTTGGGAGGCTGGCGCTGCTCTCTCCGCGGCAGAGCTGGCTTGGGTCCTTGTGCGTAAGCTGCGATCGCGGCCAGAGTGAGAAATGAGTACGCCAATCCCGTGACGACACGTCGAAACGTCCGAAAGCTCTTATAGTCACTACTAAAAGTCAGCAGCATGATGCTTCGTCCTGGTGACCTGCCCCATTCTTCGCGCACGGCATCATACGACACTTTCCACGTTGATCGGTCCCCTTTTTCTGTCACACTTTCAAGGCGAGTTTCCAGCAGCTTGTGAGCCCGGCAAATCGCCCCTCAAGGCGATTTGACAGGCGAACTCACTCGGCGTTCGTTAGCTTGCGTCAGGCCACAAGCCATTACTCGAGGAGGAAAAACGTACGGGAGTGATCGTCGATTACAAGATATTCCTCAAGGAAACAAACAGCGGCCCGCAGGATTGGGACCTTGCTCTTGCGATCGAATACAAGAATCATGCCGCCATGGACGGCTTGACCGCCAAAGGCGAGGCGGTGCGTGACAAGATCATGGGTGGCAAAC
>Ga0070717_10000861_pt1 | contig 20088 bp, 13 predicted proteins | sample LARL113metaG_FD_71366 | JGI IMG/M metagenome (GOLD analysis project Ga0070717, IMG submission 71366) | Corn, switchgrass and miscanthus rhizosphere microbial communities from Kellogg Biological Station, Michigan, USA - LAR L11-3 metaG | ecosystem: Host-associated > Plants > Roots > Rhizosphere ... | reverse complement strand
GGGACTGCTTCGTGCGTGAGCGGAAGCTCGCAACACTGAACATTCCAGGCCGGAGAGAGCCGCTAGAGTTTGGTAGAACTATGCGAACCTTGGCTGAACGCGTGGTGGGATCGAGAACGCGAGAGATATCCTGCACCTTGCCGTGAAACACTCTGTCCGGGTATGCATTCAGGCGAATATCAGCGGAATCGCCAACCTGCACTTTGCCGAGATCGTTTTCGTAGACATCGCACACTACCCAGACCTGCGATAAATCAGCGATCGTAAAAAGGTTCGGAGTGTTATCCAGACTTTTTACGCCCTCGAATCCGGCGACGTTCTGCTCAACGATGGTTCCGGAAACAGGCGCGCGCAGTTCAATCAAAGGGCTGGGGTGTGCAGGATCACCGCCCAGCAGGCGAACGCGCTCCTGCGCGGTTTGCAGATCAACCTTGGCTTTATCTCCGGTGTCCTGGGCGAGCTGCAAATCTTTCTCAGCCAGCGCGCCCCGCGAAAACAGCAATTGCGCGCGTTCCAGTGCCTTGCGCGATAGGTCTTCGTCAGCCCGTGCCTTCTGATAGTCAGCAGTTGCTGCGGCCAAGTCGGGGCTGGAAATCACCAGCAATACCTGACCCCTCTTAACGCGGTCTCCTAACCGGGTTCTGAGCTCAACTACGCGGCCAGAACCGAGCGAAGTGACGTGAATCGTCCGGGTCACATCTGGAGTGACGCTACCGTTGGCGTTCAGCACAGCAGGCAGTTCGCGTGATTCTACTTTCGCCAGCCTGAACAGCTCCGGATGGTCCACATCGTAGACGCCCGGTTCAAGCGTCACTTCTGCCTTCGCCGGAGTGGCTTTCGGATCATTCGAGCAGGAGAGCAGGAAAGCGAAACAGAGAACGATAGCTGGGGAGAAGAAGAAGACTCTGTTTCTCATGGGACCACCTCCCGGCCAATGGCCATATTCAGTTGAGCCGCAGCGGTCAAGTAAGAACCAACGAGCTTCACGTAGTTCAATTGCACGCTGCGGTACTCTGCCTGCGCATTCAGGAAATCCAAGAGGGACGCCCCGCCATTTCTGTAGGAAAAGAAAATCGTGTCGCGCACGCGCACGGATTGCTGCAGGTACTTGGCCTTGTACGGGCGCAGCAGAATCAAAGTGCTGTCCAGGGTGGCATAGCCGGAATCTACGTCACTGAGCACGGCTGCTTCGGTGGCGTCGCGCAATCTTTCATTGCGTGTGATGTCGAGCTGGGTGCGCAGCTTCTCTCCCTGGTTTCGGTCAAAGATGCGCAACGGGATGCTGACACTGACACCCAGAGTATCGATGCCAAACGGATTATTGTTGGAAGAGTTATGCGTATACCACGCACTGAAAGTTGGATCGGTTGAGCCGTTCGCAACCGCCAGTTTGTGATCGGTCTGAGCTTTGTCTACGGCTTCGACAGCTGCTTTCAAATCGGGACGCGTATCCAGAGCAATTTTCCTGAACTCATCGCGGGGCAGGAGTTGATCGCTAAAATCGTATGGCCCGGTCACGTCGAATTGCTCGATCGGCGTGCGATCGTTCAGCAGCGTGAGCAACTGAATTTTCGCCGTGCGCAGATTCACTTCTGCGGTCTGTACGTCAGATTCATACTGCACCCGCTGCAGGTCCAAGCGGTCGAGATCGATTTGCGCAATGTCCCCCGCATTGAAACGATTTCTACTGATATCGAGCACGCGATCGTAGTAGGCAAGATTGTCTTTCGCCAGTTGCAGCACCGCCTTGGCTTGCAGCGTGGACACAAACGCGCTGCGCAAGTTGAACAGCAGACTTCGGTCCAGATCGGCATGGCTAAACTGGGCGATCATGGTTGCGTTTTTGGCGCTTTCTAAGCGCAGCTCCCGCTTGTGCCGCCGCTCGTGGAGATAGCTAATGTTGGGCGACTCAAAAGTGCCAGCGAACGGCCGCCAGACGCCTTTATAGGGAGCGATTTGGGTCGCATCCGCCGTCAGACTGATCGTCGGGTTGGGGTGAAGGTAAGCAGTGATCTCCTCCGCTCTCGACTCGTCAATGTTCAGCCGGCTCGCTCGGAGTGTCGGATTGTTTGCTTCGAAGCGTTCTCGCACCTTTTCCCATGTCAAAGGTTCCTGCGCCCAGCTCTGCAAGCACACACCAAAGGCGATCAGGGGCAGAGAACTCTTCATAATCTTTCTGCTCATCATCTTTCTGCTCACCAGCGTTTCCGTCGATAAGTCAAGTTGGGGCTGGTTGCCCGCCTGCGGTACACGAACTTCTCAGGCAAGCCCAGGAATCGAAATTCAGTTTTGAAATTGAGGGGCCCCTGGGTCGGGCGACGAAATCTTGCAGTTAGCTAGCAGCGGGGACGGGAGGAGCACGGCACGCATCTGTCCAAAGCTGTGCCGCCGCAGGAGCAAGCGCTTGCTCAATCAGAATTTGACCGCACACGTCCTTAAGCGGGAATGTTGAGAATGAAACCGTGAGGTGAGTCGGCAGAGCACCGGCAGTACTCAAAGCGCATGAAGATTTTTGCGCCACTGCCTGCTTCAGCCGCTTCGAGGGATTGCATTCTTCCATCTCCGGCCGCAGCGGATGCAGGTCATCCGTCGCCGAGACGACCGGAAACAGCAGCACGACAACACATGCCAAAAGTATCAGCTGAGGCAGGTGATCAACGCAGCGTCTGCCCCGGGCAGAGACTATCCCATGCCACCACAACCCGAGAGTGAGCAGCGCCAGCAAGAACCACAAGAGATTGAGCAGTAACTCCATATCTGCCTGAAGTCTCCGCAAACTCAGGAAAGCACACCGATTCAGCCATAGTTTTGCAAGTTCCGGGTTGCAAGTCAATTGGCGGAGGTACGACGTGCAATTTACTACTTAAGGTGGCAGATGGAGGGCTGACGCCAGTCGGCCGGCTTAAGCGGCATTCCTTGGCAACCAACTACTTACTACTCCGAATCCAGCAGAGTAGCTAAACTCCCGGTTCAGCGTTGGAGGTAAATATGAGCAGGTCTGTCCTGGCATTCGGAGTTCTCTTCTTCGTCACCTTCACAATTGCACAAACCAAAGCAGCCAATCTTCGCAAAACACAATCACCGTCAGCCGAGGCCACGAGTCCCGCGCACGTGCTCCCCGTAAAGCGAGTCGTGCTCTACAAAAATGGCGTGGGATATTTTGAACACGCCGCCCGTGTGCATGGAACGCAGGACCTCAGCATCGATTTCACTTCGTCGCAGCTCAACGACGTACTCAAGTCGCTTACCGCCGTCGATCTGGGAGATGGCCGGATCTCGTCGGTGCGCTACAACTCCATTGCTCCGCTTGACGAGCGATTGAAATCGCTGCGGCTGCCCTTTGGCGAGCAGGTGACGCGAGCGGGATTCCTACACGCGATGCGTGGCGCGCGCGTCGAGGTTCACAGTGGCGCGAGTTCTGCCATCGGACGATTGCTCAGCGTGGAGTCCAGCCGCCGGCAAGATGCGAAAGGCAACTACGTCGACGTGACCGAATTCTCGGTCATGACCGACGCAGGGGAAATGAAGAACTTTGAGCTCAACCCAGCCACGTCGGTGCGAATCGCTGATCGCGACTTGAATGACGAAGTGGGGCGTTATCTGGGTCTGATCGGCTCTTCACGGGCGAGAGATGTGCGGCGCATGGCACTGACTGCTTCGGGTTCGGGCGATCGCGAGGTGTTTGTTAGTTACATCAGCGAAGTGCCGATCTGGAAAAGCACGTATCGAATTATCTTTCCGGACAAGCCGGGAGAAAAGCCGTTGCTGCAGGGCTGGGCAATCGTCGATAACACAATCGGCGAAGACTGGAAAGATGTCCAGCTTTCACTCGTAGCGGGTGCGCCACAATCGTTTGTTCAAGATATCTCTCAGCCGTTCTACACGCGACGCCCAGTGATCGCGCTACCCGAATCGGTGATGCTTACACCGCAGTCGCATGAAGCGTCGTTGCAAGTGCCTGAACCGATTCCGGCGAGCGGACTGGGCGGAGGCGTTGGCGCGGGAGTGGGTGGCGGTACCGTCGGTGGTGTGTTCCGTGCTGGTGCCGTGCTCAGCGGCCTGCAAGGAACCGTGAAAGATCCATCCGGAGCGGTCATTCCAGGTGCCCGAGTGACGGTTCGCAATGAGGAAACCGGTGCATCTCAGGTGACGACAACGGATTCGAATGGACGTTACAGCTTCAACAACATACAGGCTGGAAGCTCCGCCCTATTCGTAAGCGCACAGGGGTTCAAGCGCTACGATTTGAGCAACTTCTATTTGGGCGTCGGCCGTACAAATGAGATCGATGCGACCCTGGAGGTTGGACCGGCCACCGAAACTATCGAGGTTCAGGCCAGCGCAGCAAACGTATATACAGAGTCCTCCCTTGTGGGTAGCGCTGGCAAACAAACCGCTGAGGCCGAAGGCAAATCCGCCGGCGACTTTTTCGAATACGACGTCAAACAGAGAATTTCGATCGCGCGCAATCAATCGGCATTAGTGCCCATTGTTCAGAATCACATCGACGCAGAGAAAGTCACACTGTGGAACGAAAATTCACCGCCGCTGCGAGCCGTCTGGATCAAAAACACCAGCGGGCAGGTGCTTGACGCGGGCAGCTTCAATGTGCTCGAAGCCGATGCCTTTGCTGGGGAAGGCGTGCTGGAAAACATTCATCCTGAGGAACGCCGCTTGTTGTCTTATGCCGCTGACGCTGCCGTACACGTCAAGTTTGAAGACGAGGCCAGTGACAATCCCTATACGCGGATAAAAATTGCGAAAGGGGTGATGTATCTGCTCCAGGAGCAGCGAGCAAAGAAGAAGTACACCATCCGCAACGCCGACACAGAACCCCGCCAGGTCATTGTTGAATTTCCTTCGCAGGAAGGATGGGAGCTGACGAAAGGCACTCCCAAGCCGGAGGAATCTTCGGCCTCATTCCACCGCTTTCGAGTTCCGGTCGAAGCAGGCAAGTCGGCGGAGTTAACGGTGGAATCGTTTCATCCTCTGGAAACGACCTACGAACTAACAAACCTCGATTCCGACGAAGTCGCCTTGCTTGTCCAGCAGAAACGGCTTACGCCGGTCATGCAGCAGTCCTTCAACCGGATTCTCGCGCAAAAAGACAAGATCGGCGGCATTGATCAGCAAATCAATCAGCGCAAGCAGGAAAGCGATCAGATCGCGGCCGACCAGAATCGTATCCGGGAGAACATGAAAGCGCTGAAAGGCAGCTCGGAAGAGCGTGCTCTATTGCAACGCTACACGAAGCAGCTCGATTCGCAAGAAGACCGTATCGCGACTCTGCGGGGTGAGACCGATGGTTTACGCAAGCAGCGCGATAGAGCGCGGGCCGAGCTCGGGTTGATGATCATGGATGTGAATGTGGACGAAAGCTTCTAAACACACGAAGGGAAGCGCTCGGCCGGCGCTTAGGAGCTTCTTCTAACCCCAAAGGTCGCAAAGAAATACGACTTGCGGACGCCGGGCGAGTTCCGTATGGAGGCCAAGCCCGACCCCTTGGCCTGCATTACACTGATTTCAGATGCCTCTGCAAATTTCGCACCTTCGCCGCTGGTTCGCGCTTGGCGCCATTGGCATGGTCTTGCTGGTGGCCGGGATGTACCTGTACGCGCGGCATAAGGTGAGAAATGCGCTGAAAGAAGTTCCGGAGAAAATTGGCCTTGAGGTGCAGCAGACTGCGCAAGGGTTCACCATCTCACGCTCGGAACAGGGGCACACGCTGTTCAAAGTTCAAGCCAGCAAAGCTATCCAATTCAAACAGGGCGGGCGCGCAGAATTGCACGATGTAGCGATCACGCTCTATGGCCGTGATTCCACGCGCTTCGACCAAATCTACGGCTCGGACTTCCTGTACGACCCGCAATCAGGAGACGTTGCTGCTCAGGGTGAAGTACAAATCGATGTTGAGGCCAATCCGCAAGGACTGACGAAGCAAGACCAAGCAGTTCCTAAGGAATTGAAAGATCCAATTCACCTTAAGACGACGGGCTTGACCTTTAATCAGAAGACTGGGAATGCGTCCACGAAAGAGAAGGTTGACTTTGAAATTCCGCAGGCGAACGGTTCAGCCATCGGAGCGACCTATGTCGCTAACACGAGTGTGCTCACTTTCGAGTCACACGTAAACATTGTTTTTAACGGAACGCTACCTGCGCGAGTGACTGCCGCGCGAGCGGCGATCAAGAAGAACCCCCAGGTCGTGGTGCTCGACCTTCCTCACGTGGAGAATGGAGCCCAGCGATCACAGGCAGAGAAGGCGACTATATTTCTGCGTCCGGACAACAGCGTCGATCGTGTGCTAGCCAGGGGCGATGTGCGGGTTGAGGCATCTGCATCTGGTACCCAGAGCACCCAAGTGCGCGCGGCGCAGTTGGACCTGCTGATGATGAGCAAATCTGGAAGTCTGCGCACAGCGACGTTCTCCGGAGATGTTCAGATGGAAAGTTCCGGCGCGCAACGCGCGGAGGGAACTGCGGGACGCGTGGTTTTGAACTTCTCCGGAAAGAACATGCTAACGACCGTGCGCACAGAAGAGAACGTGAAGTTGGTGGCCCATCAGAAGCCGGCATCCGGCTCGGTCGCTGCCCAGGATATTGAACTCACGGCCGCCGCAGTAGATTTTGTCGTCACAGATGGAAACCGGCTGCAACGCGCGGAAACCTCGGGAGCGGCACAAATCGCAATTCAACCGGCTGCGCCTGACACGCTACAACGCACTCTAGTGACGGCCGGCAAATTTCTGGCGTGTTTCGACAACCTTGGACAGCTAGCTTCCGTCCACGGCGCGCCAGAAGCGCGCATCGTGACGACAAATCTGGGCCAGCCGGATCGAGTCAGCACTAGCGACACGCTGGACGCCAACTTCCGCCCAGGCAGCGGGATTGAAACGATCATTCAACAGGGAAGCGTCGCTTACGTTGATGCCGAACGCAAAGCCTGGGCCGACCGCGCCCGCTACACCCCCGCAGATCAGGTGCTCGTTCTCGCGGGTTCGCCCCGGGTCGTGGATGGCAGCATGACGACCACGGCGCATACGATGCGCCTGAACCGCGCGACCGGCGATGCTTCCGCTGACGGGGATGTGAAGAGTACTTACAGCGATCTGAAATCGCAGCCGAACGGCGCGTTGCTCGCGTCATCCAGCCCGATCCATGTTACTGCTCGGGCCATGCTGGCACATCGAAGTCCCGCCGTCGCCGATTACACAGGTAACGCACGCCTCTGGCAGGACGCGAACATTGTCGAAGCGCCTTCTATCCGGTTCGACCGGGATCAACGATCTGTGATCGCGCAGGGATCGGCTTCGCAGACGGTTTCCACAGTGCTTGTTCAGACCGATAAAAGCGGGAAAGTTACGCCGGTCACAATCACGTCATCGTGGCTCTCTTACACCGATAACGAGCGCAAGGCACACTTCGACGGGGCGGTGCAGGCAAAGGGCGCCGACGTGATCATTAACGCGAATCAGATGGATGTGTATTTGCAGAGACGGGGGCAATCTGCTGCGACTCAGGCACTTGCGGCAACCGGGCGGGTGGATCATATCGTCGCCACAGGACCAGTGCTGATTTCTCAACCTAGGCGGCATGCTACGGGAAATCAGCTCGTCTATACGTCGGCCGAGGATAAATTTGTCCTGACGGGCGGTCCGCCCAGCATTTTTGATGCCGAACACGGCAAAATTACCGGGGTTTCGTTGACTTTCTTTAGGCACGATGATAGGGTGCTGGTTGAAGGCAACGATACATCCCCTACCGTCACCCAGACGCGAGTGGCACGATAAATGCGCACGCTGGCCACCGACGATGTCGGCAAATCTTACCGTGGCCGCCGGGTTGTAAACGGGGTGAGCTTATGCGTGCAGCAGGGCGAAGTGGTTGGTTTGCTTGGACCTAACGGCGCTGGCAAAACCACTACTTTCTACTCGATTGTGGGTCTGGTCCCCCCCGATACAGGCCGCGTGCTCATCGACGACGAAGATATAACAGATGTGCCCATGTATTTGCGGGCACGCCAGTACGGAATCAGTTATCTCCCCCAAGAAGCATCGGTGTTTCGCAAGCTTACGGTCGAGGAGAACATCCTCGCGGTGTTGGAGGCGCAACCTATCTCCTGGCACGAGCGCCGAGAGAAGATGGAGAAGCTGATCGATCAATTGGGATTGGAGCATATCCGGCTAAATCGGGGATACGCATTGTCAGGTGGTGAGCGGCGGCGTGTGGAAATCGCCCGCGCATTGTGCATAAACCCAGCATTTATTTTGCTGGATGAACCGTTCTCCGGAATTGACCCGATTGCAGTGCTCGATTTGCAGAAGATTATTTTCGATTTGAAGGCTAGCGGAATCGGCGTGCTGATCACCGATCACAACGTGCGCGAAACGCTCTCGGTCACAGACCGGGCGTACATCATTAATGAAGGACGAATTTTCCGTCAGGGAACGCCCGAGCAGTTAGGCGGCGATCCTGAAGTGCGGCGGGTTTATCTGGGCGAGAGTTTCTCGCTGGTTTAGAAGGTGTAAACCACAGAGGTTCTATTGGTCTGTGATCTCTGTGGTTAGAACAGGAATTGCGGTCGGACTATGGTGTTGTTGCAACCCAAGCTGCATCTGAAAGTCTCACAGAGGCAAATCCTAACGCCGGGCCTCGTGCAGATGGTCAGCGTGCTTGCGCTCAACAAGCTTGAGCTCAGGGACATGATCACTGCCGAGATGGTTGAAAACCCAGTGCTCGAGGAACTGGAAGATTCCGTTCCGCTGCTGGATGACGTCAACCGCCGCGAGGAAGAACGCCCGGCTGCGACCGTCGAAGAAAACCCAATCGCTGCTGTCGAGAAGAAAGATCCGTTCGAGGAAATCGATTTCGGCTCATTTTTTCAGGAGTATCTCGATCCCGGCTATCGCAGCCCCGGCGAGATGGAAGAAATCGAGAGGCCCTCCTTCGAAAATTTTCTTTCCAAGCCCAGCAATCTTGTAGATCACCTCATGTGGCAATTGGGATCGTTGCCAGTGCGCCCTGAGGTGCGCGAAGCCGCCGAGCTGATCATCGGAAACTTGAGTGAAGACGGATATCTGATTGCCAGTGATGAAGAGCTTCTGGGGACCGCACCACCAGCGCCTCCTGAAGCCGACATCACTATGGTCGAGAGTGTGGTAAAAGAGGCGGCCGCGCTCGGCATTGGAGCGGATATGGAGCCGCCGCAAGAAAGTTCGGAGAGCGACGCCTCTGTCGCGATTCCTTCCGAGTGGGAAGAGGGTGCGGTCACAACAGAAATGGCGGGCATAGCTGCAACCGCAGTTGCGCCTGCTCCTGCAGCATTGATAGCCGAGTCGGCAGTCCCAAAAAATGAGGCAAGCGCAGCATCGGCCACTTCCACCCCTCCTGTATTTACACCTAATTTCAGCGCCGCAGATCTGCGCGAAGCTCTCGAAGTGGTTCAGCAACTCGACCCGCCGGGGGTTGGCTGTCGCGATCTTCGCGAATGCCTGCTCTATCAATTGCGCTATCACCAGCAGCAACTCGCATTGCACAAAAACGGCAATGGCGAGGCCACGGCACAAGTGCTTGATGACGCAATCGCGATAGTCGACCAGCATCTCCGTGCGCTGCAGCTCAAGCAGCACAAAGAAATCGCCAAAGCGCTGAGCCGACCTATCGAAGCGGTGCAGCAAGCGCTGGAGTATATCCGCACCCTCGATCCGCGTCCGGGATTGCGGTACAACAAAGCTCAGCCACGGCTCATCGAGCCTGACGTCGCCTTCGTTAAGCATGGCGATGAGTGGCTAGTGGTAATGAACGAGGAAGATGTTCCACAGCTGCGCCTGAATCCCGCATACCGCCGGCTGCTGACTCGCGATGGCAATGATAAAGATACTCGCAACTACGTCAAAGAACGCTACAAGTCCGCCATTCAGCTCATCAAGAACATCGAGCAGCGCAAGCAGACCATCATCAAAGTCTGCCATTCCATTCTTGCCCGTCAACAGGAGTTCCTCGAAAAAGGCATAGACGAGTTGAAACCGATGATGATTAAGGAAGTCGCTGAGGAAATTGGCGTGCATCCTTCCACCGTGAGCCGCGCGGTGGCGAATAAGTATGCCGACACACCGCAAGGTGTATTTGAACTTCGTTACTTTTTCAGTGAAAGCGTGAATGGGCCGCAGGGCGGCAACACTTCGCTATTGATCCTCAAGCGCCGCGTCAAGAAGCTCATCGAAGAAGAAGATCCCACCAGGCCGTTGACCGACGAGCAGATTACCCGCATCCTCCAGTCGCAGGGCATCCAGGTCACTCGCCGCACGGTCGCGAAATACCGGGAAGACATGCGCATCCCGAGTACCCACCAGCGCAGAGTGAAGAAATAATGTGGAAGTTAGAAGTAAGAATGCAGAAGTAAAACCTGGAGGTGAGATTACAGGTGCAGCGCCCGTGAGTATTGCAATTCTGCATCTTCTCACTTCTAAATTTCCAATGCGGTCCCCGGATTCCTATGGTAAGAACTTCAACAGAGGGGCGCTCATGAACGTGGAATACACCGGCAGGCAATATGAAATCACTCCCGCCATCCGCAAAGAAGTTGAAACCGGCCTCGCAAAAATCCGCAAAATGTTAGGCGATAAATTCGACAGCAAAGTCATCCTGGCGGTAGAGAAACATCGCCATAAGGCTGAGATCACGATCAATCCGCGCAACGGACCTCTGGTTGGACTGGCTCAGGCTGGGGACATGATTTCTGCGGTTAATGAGGCGTTCGAGCACCTCGAGACTCAAGCGGTCAAATACAAGACGCGCTGGCGCAGCAAGAAACGGCATCAGCAAAAGAAATGGAATGGAAGGGAAGGGCAGGCGGAAGTATTGCAGCCGGCTGTCGGATTGAGCGAGAAGACCGCTATTCCGGTGGTGGTGCACAAATTCCCTCAAATAGCCAAGACGACTGATGTGCACCTGGTGCGTTCTGATGAAGCAGTCGCTATACGCCCTATGACTTTAGAAGAGGCAATCAAAGAAGCGCATTTTCGCGATCGCGATGTGTTTGTGTTTCGCGACAAGAAGGGCAAAGTGATGGTTCTCCATCGCACACGCGATGGGAAAATGGAGCTGATCGAGGCGCCGTAGAGCGGTGAACCTAGAAAACCGTGGTTGCTGAGAGGACCCGAACTTTTTCCGACTGCACTGAGGCCAACGTGTCCAGGGAGGGAATGGAAACCGGCGGCAACAAGGTCTGCTCGGGTGGAAGCGAGCCAGCGTTAACAGCTTGCACCAGCATCTCGAGGGCTTTGCCGGCGTTGGGCGGAATAAATATAGTCGCGGCAAGCAGGCCGCGTTTCACGTAAGTCTGGCCCGTTTTTGGAAGACCGTCGCATCCAGTAAAGGGCAACCGCAGCCAACGGTCACGCGCCACATTATCAGGAAGTTCCTGGAAGGCTTTACGCGCGCCCAAGGCCATCGAGTCATCCTGCGCGGCGATAAGATCGATCGGCGTTTGATGAGAGGTGGACAGCCGCAGCCAGGAGCCGATGGCTTTGTAAGCGCTGGCCTCTGTCCATTGGCCGCGCATGATTTTCACCTGTACATCGACCGGCTTAGTCTCATACATGCCGCTGGTCCGCTGTTTTGCTGCCAGACTCTCTGAAGGCCCCTGAATGTAGAGCACCGACCCACCCTTCGGAAGCAGTGCAGCAAATTGTTTGCCTTGAATGCGGCCAATTTCTTCGTGATCGGACGTAATGCTGAAAATCGGCACCCGATACGCCTTGCGCAACTCGGTGATGTATTCCACGTCTCGATTCAGGACCACCCATGCGATACCGGCAGCCGCGGCCGCGCGCGCTACCTGGGGAAGAGCAGTGCCGCCGACCGGCTCAAATATGATGCCGTCTGGGTGGGCATCTGAGCGCGATTGGATAACCTTGAGCAGCTGCTGACTTTGTGCAATAGAGTCGTTATCCGCGTGGACTATCTGTACGTCTGCCCCCAGCCGGCGCGCGGCTTCTTCAGCGGTCGCAGCTTGCTCGATCTGATAATCATTATCGGTTGTAGTCAGCGACAGCAGAAAATTCAGTTTCTTCATGGGGGCCTGGTGAAATGATAGCTTGATTTTGGGACACAGGATGGTTACCGGAGTAACTTCGGCCTGCCTAGGCAAGCGAGTTTCGCGCTGATTGAGGCCGTCCGGCTTCCTATTGGCGGGGTGCTAAAATGCGCGCCTCGGAGAAACCTCATGCGCAAACTGCTGATCTCATTCGTCTTGTTTTTCCTGGGTTCGAGGCTGCTGTGGCCGCAAGCCAAACTCTCTACCCATTGGGAAGAATTAACTGCCGCGGACTTCCGCAGCGCTATTCAGCAATCCCAGGGCACATGCCTGCTGCCCTTTGGCATTCTGGAGAAACATGGCCCGCACCTGCCGTTGGGCACTGATCTGCTCGATGTGCGCTATGCCACGCTGCACGCTGCCGACCAGGAGTACGCCGTGGTCTTTCCCGAGTACTACTTCGGCCAGATTTTCGAGGCCAAACACGAGCCCGGAACCATGGCGTACAGCACGCATCTGCAACTGGAGCTCTTACAGGAAACCACCGACGAGATGGCGCGTAATGGCTGCAAGAAAGTTCTGATCGTGAACGGCCACGGAGGCAACGAGAGCCTGCTGCCGTTTTTCGCGCAATCCCAAATGGAAAAGCCGCACGATTATGTGGTCTACGATTTAGGTCTGGTGGAGACCGCTCCCGGCGGGCCGGCGAAGAAGACGAAAATCGATATGCATGCCGGCGAATCGGAGACTTCGAAAATGCTGATTTCGCGCCCGGACCTGGTGCACATGGATCGTGCCGCCAGTGAATCAGGTGCGGATATGGCGCGCCTGAAGCTCCCGGAAAATGTCTACACCGGAATCTGGTGGTATGCGCGTTTCCCGAATCATTATTCCGGAGAAGGCGCGGCGGGGAACAAAGAGCTTGGCCAGTTCGAAATGAATGGCTGGATCGATGGCATCGTCAAAGCCATTAGAGCTGTGAAAGCCGATGATCAAAGCTTAAAAATAGAAAATGAGTTCTACGAGAAATCGAAACACCCGCTGGAGACAAGGCCGTAGTCCACACGGGCTTTAGCCAACCACAAGCGCGGGACTCGAGTGCGGGTGTGGCCAATACGCCGATCTCTGCGCCTACTGGCCGCTCAAGCATGCGGAGTGGAATGGATGGACGCCCACTGATCTGGTGTTTCCCTTCTTTTTGTTCATCGTCGGCGTGTCGATGGCGTTCTCGTTTTCCTCGCGCCTAAAGCGAGGAGAAACGAGGCCTCAGCTGATAGTGCACGTGATGAAGCGCGGGTTGATCCTGCTTGCGCTCGGCATTTTCCTAAACGGCTTTCCAAATCACGATCACGTTGCGACATGGCGCTTCTATGCCGTTTTGCAGCGTATTGCGATTTGTCACGTGATTTCGGCAGCCTTGGTGCTGTGGACCGTCGCGGCTGGATAATCGCAAGCGTCGGTTTCCTTGCCGGATACTGGATCTTGATGCGCTTTATTCCCGTGCCTGGATTCGGCATTCCGACGCACGACATTCCCTTGCTGGACCCCGATCGCAATCTGGCAGCATGGCTGGACCGCAAGCTGCTGATGGGACACTTGTATGAAGGCACGCGCGATCCCGAGGGCGTTTTAAGCACTATTCCTGCGATTGCAACCACCCTGTTGGGGGTTCTTACAGGTGAGTGGTTACGTTCTGAACGCGGTGCGCCGGCAAAAGCTGCCAGTATGGCATTCATGGGAGTCGCCGCGTTGGGGCTGGGTGAGTTTCTCAATAACTGGTTCCCAATCAACAAAAAGTTGGGTTGTGGACCAGCTCTTACGTCGTCTTCACCTCTGGATTCGGCTGGTTTGTTTGGCGATTTGCCACTGGATTCCCGACGTCAAACACTGGCGTCACTGGACCCAGGTGTTGCTGGTCTTTGGGGCGAATCCGATTGCTGCATACTTCCTTGCGGAAATCATTGCCCATTGGATTGATCTTGTGCAGGTTCAGTCGGCGGCTAGTCCGATGACGCTGCAGGAGATGATTTATCAGCGATTCTTTGCCGGCCTGCGCAGCCCGGCGACTTCTTCACTGCGGTATTCACTAGCCTTCGTCTTAATGTGTTGGTTGCCGATGTGGCTCCTGTATCATCGCAAGGTTTTTCTAAAGATCTAATTTACAAAGCATGCTTTACCCGAAATCCGGACCTGGGATCCCGGGCGTAACTCTGACTTCTGACTTCTTAATTCTTGCGCAATCTGATCGGGTTACCCGGCCCGGTAACCAGCGTAACTTTGGTCTCTCATACCCTCGTGCTAGGCTCCTTAAATCTGTAGGAAATCAGCCGTTTTCGAGGAGCGGATGTTCCATCCCCGCCGTGCCTGGCTGTTCGCACTTTTAGACGAATTTGCTTTTGCTGCCGCGCATGCCGAAACGAGAGCTACGCACAAGGTCGCCTCGGCCACGCTGCCGGTGACAACTCGCTCTACGCCAGCTCGCAAGCATTTTGACGCCGCGCTGCAAGATCTTCGTCTTTCTACCAAAGCCGATCCTGATTTTGCCCAGGCGCACCAGCCCTAGCGCGGAGAACCGGCACATGCCACGAATTCCCATTATCCGGCTTAGACCGACAGCAGAGGAGCTGGAGCCGCCACACCTCACTCGTTACGCCCCCACAATTTCGCTTGAGGGCTTGCAAGTCGGTGTCGATAACCTCCGCCATGATGTTCATTTGAGCTTCAAATTTGTGGATCAAGCGCGCCTTCAGATCGCGCGCCTCATCGTGCGGCACGGCGGCATGGAGGGATTGCTGGCCGCGGAGGCGCTGGAAAAGGCTCGCGGCAGCAGTGCCGACAGTATGTCGAAACCAACCGGCAAAGTCCAAGCGTCGGAACTGAAGCCACTGCTTTCGGATTTCCACATTGCGGCATTGAACCACGCCAAGGCTGCCGGAAATCTCTGTGTCGACATGCTGGCGCGGTTGGCGATTATCAAATTCTTTCGCGTTGAGCTGAACGCACAATTTGCTCAACTGTTGGAACGCGGCCGCATGATGCTCAAGGGCTACGAAGGGGTGCGGCAACAGAAGGCGCTGGAATACCGCGAGCGGGTTGCGGCTTTTCAAGTCGCAAAGAAAATCATTCTGCGGAAAGCCGGACAAGAGCTGTTTCGCACGCTGCGCGAGATCGAAAAGGAAACTTTGGCGCGCACGCGCCGCTCTCTATTTGGCGGCAGCGCGGAAGCAGTGTACATGCTGTTCCTGAATCCGTTGATCTTTATTGAAGACGGGCGCGACACCTACTTGAACGCTGAGCATTACGTCATGTTGGGCAATTTCGATAAGGACCCAGACCGCTTCTCAAATATCCGCAGAATCGCTTGCGAATTCATGCACTCGATTCACTTGGAAACAGAAGGCAATGAAGACGTACTCGATAGCTGGCTCAATGTCCCTGAAAATGCGCAGGAGATGGTGGGAGCAGGCGGTGAAGATTGCACTCGCGCCCAGAAGGCTCGGCTGCAAATCTGGACAGACCTGCTCGACCGCGAAGAGCTGATGGAGTACGCAATTGCCTCTTATGAAGTAGCGCCGCTGCTTTCCGAATACTCGCCTCGCATCAATCCGCAGCAGCTAAAACACGCGCTGATCTCACGCCACGAACGCGAGCGCGTAGAAAAACTAATTGAAGAGCATGGAAAGCTTTCCTGCGAGAGCCTTTACGCAGCCATGGCTCGCGTCGCCGGATGCCGCGGCGCCGAGCGCGGAAAGGTCGCGGGACGCTTTCTCCGCGATTTTATGCGCTATCATCGCGATCTGCGCCGGTTGGAGGCGTTGAACGGCGCGCTCGATAGCGTAAATCTGGTCGGCAATCAGAAAATCCGCGATCTCTCGGCCATGAACGGGACTCTTTATGAGTTCATGCTGCCGGAGGAGAAAAAGCTGGATGAAGACAAGATCCTGCGACATGTGATTGTCAAAGCCGATGTGCGCGATTCTTCGCGGCTTACTCGTTCGCTGCTCGAGCGGGAGATGAATCCGGCTTCCTATTTCGGCTTGAATTTTTATGACCCCGTGAACAAGTTGCTGGCGAAGTATGGCGCGGAGAAGGTTTTTCTTGAAGGCGACGCAATCATTCTTGCATTGCTGGAGCGCGAAGGCGACAAAGGTCTTGCGGTAAGCCGCGCTTGCGTTCTGGCGCGCGAGATCATTGAAATTGTGCGCGGCTACAATCAGTTGCTTCAGCGCGCCGGTTTGCCTGGCCTGGAGCTGGGAATCGGAATCTCCTTCCAGGATTCCGCGCCCATGTATCTCATGGATGGCGAAGATCGAATCATGATCTCTGACGCGATAAACGAGAGTGATCGCCTGTCTTCCTGCAACAAGCGCGTGCGTAAGAGCATGGAGCGTCTCAACAGCCCGTTTAATGTTTACACATTTCAGACTGTCAGCGACGCCGACACCGCCGAAGGCCCAGAAGATTTCATCATGAAGTACAACCTGAACGGCATTCGGATAAGCGAAGCCGCATTTCAGCGACTGCAGCAGGAAATCTCACTGGAAGCTTGCCGTCGGCGATTCCCGCAGCTATGGGGCAGCGAAGAATTTCGTTTGTTGTTGGGTACCGTGCCGATCGGGAACGATATCTTCCGAAAAATTGTGGTGCGCGTCAGCCGCGTCCCGCAAATTGATCCTTCCACTTTTTCGTTGCACAAATGGACTGAGCGTATCTACTACGAGGTCTGTACGAATCCCGCTGTTTATGCGGCTGTGGAAGGAAAGGCGGCCGCGGGAAAGTAGTTCCTCGGCGGCCTTTGCGATCGTTCTTTGCGAACTTTGCGGTTACAAGCTTCTAACCGCAGAGGACGCTGAGGATTCGCAAAGGGCGCAGAGAACAACTCTCCATCATCTAAAAGCCAGATCTCGTCCGACTCACGCGGAAAGGAATGGCCACGACAGCTTCCAGATCGACCGCGTTGCCGTTTTTCGTTGCGGGTTGGAATCGCCAGTGTGTCAGTGCGGCCCGAGCATACGCGTCGAGCCGGTCATCCACTCCTTGCAGCACGCGCACTTCGCCGACCGAACCGTCGCTGCGGATGATGGCATACAGCGTCACCGTGCCCTGCACGTTGCGTCGCATCAACTCGAGAGGGTAGGCGGGATCGACTTTTTGAAGCGCGATTGGCGCAGCGAGATCAGCTTTATCACGGCTGTTGCCTAATTCAGCAAAGCGGATGACCCAACTTCCACCGGAGGAGTTGAGATTCGGCATGTTTAGGGTCATCGAATAGAACTTTCGATTGCCGAAAACTTTCTTCTCGAGGTCTGTTGCACCGCTAGCAGAAGCCTCCGTTGCGGGTCGCGACGGCGAAGTGCTCGACACGCGCGGGGGCGTTGCGTTGGCGACGAGTGCGCCGTCTCCTTTCGCCGCTTGCGAAGAGCCGTCGGCTCCATCTGTGCCCCCCTGGCCTGCGACTGGGCTGCTTTGTGCACCCGGCCCTGCTCCGACATGCAAACCTGCAGGCAGTCCGCTTGCGCTGCGACCCGATCCCGTGCCGCTTCCATCGTGGCCTGTTCCGGTCGCTACGTCCGGTGTTCCGGGACCTCCATGTTTGCCCTGCGGTGTTGCGGAAGATGTGCCACGACGATTGCCGGCGGGCGGATCAATCGGCGCGTTGATCACTGCCGGGTGAATGCTGAGCGCGATGAGCTGGCCACCGCGACTCGATGTGCCGGTTCCGGCAATGGCAGGTGGTGGAGGGACAACTGCGCCACCCCCGCCCAGCGCAGGCGCTCCTCGGGGGACGGCGCGCTGCTCCGCCATCGGCAGCCGTGGCGAGGGGACGATCACGTCCGAATGGCCGATATTAATGTCTCCCAATTTTCGCGCAGCGGTCATATCGACGTTCGGGGGTGGAGCAACCACAGCCCCCTGCGGACTCTGAAAGCTGCGGGCATTTGCCGCGTAGATCTCCGATGGAGGCGCAACCACTCCCTGCTGCAAGGATGGACCTTGATGCTGCATCGCTCGGGTGACATCGGGAGGTGGGGCGACGACTGATATGGGCGAAGCGGGAAGGTTCATCTCTGCAACCGCGCGGGCTACCAGTGGGACCGGCCCGGGCATCTGCGTCCAGGAGACGACGTTGGGCAGCGGCACATCGTGACTGAGTTTGATATCAGGTGGAGTGACGATCGTCTGAGTACGGTTGTCCGCTTCCGGCGGCACAGAGATGATTGGCTGCGGAGCATACTCCGGCTCGCCTTTTTCCTGCTGTTGGATTTGCCGGTCACCCGTATCTAATGGTGGCAGGTACTCCGAAGGCGAGTAAGAAATGACTTCATCCTTAGTAAGTACAGGTTGATTAAGTATGCGCGGCTGAGGCCAGAGTTGGACCGCTCCCCACAGCAGCGCAATCACTGTGACGTGATAAATCGTGGACTGGCCAAATTTCGACCACGGCAAGCCAGAGGCGACGAATACATCGCTCCAGAATTCGGCCGGGGCGGATGAAATCTCAACCTCGCTCGGAGAGCTGAAGAGATCGCGGATATTTCTAAGGAACTGCCTGCCCCAGGGCTCCAGTTGCACCAGAAACTTAACTTCGGGCGCGGTTATGGTGGGTAAGTCGGTCGAGGAGTCTGGGAATTCCGAGGCTGGTTTCATGCGAGACAACAAGTGAGCCAGAGAACATCATTATAGCTGCGGAACCCGGACTGTGCGTTCTGAGGCCGATCTTTCGATGCCCATTCTGGGAGATGCAGACATTCCGCCTTTGTCGCAGTAGAATCGCGGTGCGAACCGATTTTGCACTAGCCCCCAATTCCGCGAGGAACAAGGAATGCCGGATAAGGCCTCCGCCACCCAGACAGCGACCCACATTGATTCCATTCTGCAAGAGCAGCGAAAGTTCGAATGTCCCGAACACTTCCGCCAACAAGCGCACATTAAAAGTCTGGAGGAGTACGAACGCATTTACCGCGAATCCGTAGAGCAGCCGGAACAGTTCTGGGGACGTATTGCAGAAGAATTGCATTGGTTTAAAAAATGGGACAAGGTTCTGGAGTGGAATTGCCCGTGGGCCAAGTGGTTCTCCGGCGGCCAAATCAATCTCTCGTACAACTGCCTTGATCGCCATGTTCAAACCTGGCGGAAGAATAAAGCGGCGCTGATCTGGGAGAGTGAACCGGGCGAGATTCGCACGCTCACTTATCAGCAGCTTCATCGCGAAGTGCAGAAGTTCGCCAATGTCTTGAAATCTCTTGGGGTGAGGAAGGGTGATCGCGTGGCAATTTACATGGGCATGACGCCGGAGTTGCCCGTTGCGATGCTGGCTTGCGCCCGCATCGGCGCTCCGCACACGGTAGTGTTCGGCGGATTCTCATCCAACGCTTTGATTGATCGCATTCACGATTCCCAGGCGGTAGCTGTGATTACGCAGGATGGTGCTTATCGTCGTGGGTCAGAAGTGAAACTGTTTCCCGCGGTTGAAGAGGCCTTGAAATCTTGCCCCTCGGTAAAGCACGTGGTCGTTTACAAGCGAACGGGTTCAGTAATCAAACTGCAATCGGGCCGCGACCATTGGTGGCACGACCTGATGGCAAAAGCTTCCGACGAATGTCCTGCTGAGCCGCTCGCTGCCGAACATCCACTCTACATCCTCTATACCTCAGGAACGACGGGCAAACCGAAGGGAGTGGTGCACACAACGGCGGGTTACTCGATCGGAATCTACATCACAGCCAAGTGGGTTTTCGATCTGAAGGAAGAAGATACCTATTGGTGCACTGCCGATATCGGCTGGGTTACTGGCCACAGTTATATTGTCTACGGGCCTCTGCTAAATGGCGCCACCAGCCTGATGTATGAAGGCGCGCCAAACTTCCCTGAGCCGGATCGCTTTTGGAGCATTATCGACCGCCACAAAGTGAATGTCTTTTACACCGCACCCACGGCGATCCGCACGTTCATTAAGTGGGGCGACGAATGGCCGAAGAAGCACAAGCTCGACAGCCTGCGCCTGCTGGGGACGGTCGGCGAGCCGATTAATCCCGAAGCGTGGATGTGGTA
>Ga0070717_10000860_pt1 | contig 20120 bp, 22 predicted proteins | sample LARL113metaG_FD_71366 | JGI IMG/M metagenome (GOLD analysis project Ga0070717, IMG submission 71366) | Corn, switchgrass and miscanthus rhizosphere microbial communities from Kellogg Biological Station, Michigan, USA - LAR L11-3 metaG | ecosystem: Host-associated > Plants > Roots > Rhizosphere ... | reverse complement strand
CCCGTCTCGCTCATGTCGAACACCGGCGCAGTGACGAACTCCACCGGACGGGTGAAGTACCGGCTCTCCGTCCCGTCCAGCCAAGCGGCGGGCATGTACACGACGGTCATCACATACACGATCCTGGGGACGTTCTAGGGACGCAAGGCAATTTTCAATGCTCAATTTCCAATTAATTTCCAATGATGCAAGCAAGTACGAAATATGACCTGGAGGAACGGACGGCAAAATACGGCGAGGGGAGGCCCAGGAGCTCACCTTGATATTCCAGAAGATAACCAACGCCCTCAACAAGCGATGAATGTAAATTTCAGCATTGCGACATTCACTGAAAATTAGAAATTGGAAATTGGAAATTGCCGCACTGCTCGTCGCGGGTTCATTTTCGTCCTTCGCCCGCGGCACGGCGGCTGCCCCGCTGCCGGTGGCGATAAATCCCACGCGGCTGGAATTCACGGCCGCGCCCGGCGGGCACATCGAGAGCGCCTTCAAGCTGTGGAACGGCACGGACGCGTTCCTGCCGGTGCACCTGGAGGCGATGGACGTGGGGCCGCAGGACGAGCTGGGGCATGCGGCCGTCGAGGCGGAGGACGCGGCCAACTCGCTGAAGGCCTGGATCACGCCCGTCTACCCCGACCTCGGCGTGGCGCCCCGGCAGGAGATCGCGCTGCCGTTCTCGCTGGACGTGCCCGCGAACGCCGACCCGGGCAGCCACTGGGGGGCGATCGTCGCCGTCACCGCGCCGGTCATGGGCGGCGGCGGGGCCGCCGTGCAGGTGCGGACGGGCACCATCCTCCTGGTGCGGGTGCTGGGAGATGCGAAGGAGCAGCTGACGCTGGACAGCCTCTCGATGCCGCGCTTCGCGGAATCCCCGCCGATAGCGCTCGAGGCGCGCTTCAAGAACGAGGGCACGGTGCACGAGGCGCCCACGGGCGAGATCGAGGTGCGGGACATGCTGGGGTGGCTCGTCGCCACTGCGACGCTGCCGGTGCGGAACGTCTTGCCCGGCGCCATCCGCAAGAGCGAGATCTCGGTCGGCGACGGGCTGTGGCTCGGCAGGTACGCGGTTTCGCTGCACGCCACGTACGGGGACAACGGGCAGGAGCTCGCCTCGATGCAGTACGTGTGGGTAGTGCCGTGGCGGACGCAGGGATGGAAGGCCCTCCTCGCGTTCCTCCTCATCGCCTTCGTGATCTGGAAGCGGCGGAACTTCGGGGCCGCGTGGTATTTCTTGAGGACTGGCCTCCCGCCGCCGCAGGATCCGTAAGCATTAAACGATTGTTCGGGTATGTTAATAACCATCATCATCGCCATCGCGCTCGCGCTGCTGGGATACGCCCTCCGTCGGAATCTCCGGCGCTTCTGGCACGTGCTGTACACGGGGGACATGGAGCCCGACTGGGAGAAGCTGGGGGCCGACTACTTCATCGCACCATGGGAGAGGAGGCGCTTCGAGCAGCGGAAGGCGGCGAAGGCCGCCCTGGCTACGGCGGACGCCGCGCGGAAGTAGTCGCGCCCATCGACTCAGCGCCGCCGGTGCGCATGGAAGCTCTCGAGTTCGGCGATCTCGGCGCGGATGTCGGTGCGCCTCCTGACCAGCGAACCGTGGCGCGCGACCTCCTCCGGCGTCCACTCCCTGGGGTTGGGGCGGAGGGCCGCGAACTCCTCCAGGCTCCTCTTGACCACGGCCAGCTCGGCGTACAGCCTGTAGAGCTTCGCGGTTCGATCCATGGCAATCACCCACATCGAAAGGCGCCAGCGTGGGTTTGGCTTCGCCGGGCGTCGCCGGGCTCCAGCCCTCGCGGTTTGCGCTGGGGGTCGAGCGCTGTCTTTCGGACGACTCCCGGCCTTCCTCACTCTTAGCGCAATGCGCCCTGGATTGCAGTGATTGGGAGCACTGGCAGCAATATTCGATCGTTCGCGTGGGTTCAGGCGGTGCGGTCGAAGGTCCCGTCCACGTCGATGCCCCACTCCTCGAGCAGCCATTCAGGGACGTAGACGCGGTTCCTGTTCCTCTCGCACCATAGGCGGAGCGTGCGCGACCCGGCATACATCTCCGGCGTGAGATGTAGTTGCCTCGCTTGCAGCTCGAACTCGGTGGCGAGGGCGGGAGCGGGCGGGATGGGACGCCCCCAGTTCGGGTTGCCGCGCCTGCGCATGCGTGCCGCCGTAGGCCCCGATCATACGCCGCATCGGGCGTCTCGGCAGGAGAATCTTCGCGCGGACAGAGCGCGGTTTGCGGCGGGCATCGCGCCGTGGTATTTGTTGCGCATGGCGGTTTCAGTGGAGATGCACCATACAGGCGACGCCACGTCGCAGCGGGAGGTTGTCGCGCTCGTCGAGCACGTGCTCGCGGACCGGCCGGGAAAGTGGCTCGTGTCGATCGTCGGCTCCAAAGGGAGCGACCGCTGGGAAATGCGGATTACGGGGCCGAACGCCTTCGAGCGGTCCTACACGCTAGAGGGCTCCGCCGGCGAGCACGAGCCGCAGGCCATCGCGAACCTTGTGGCTAGGATGGTTCCGGGGAGGATCTAGCGATATTGAGCTCTGCTATTGCCAAAGTCGCGGCAGTGAACATGCTCATTCGGTAGTCCTCGCTCTCCCATGGTTTGCGCTGCGGGGGTAGGCTCCGTGCAAGAACAGGAAAATGCTCGGCAACTCGCCGCGCGCTTTCGTATTTCGTTGAGGTCTCAACGTTGTCAGATGCTTTGCGGACAGATGTCCGATAATTCTTAGCTTCGGCAGCAACTCCTTCGAGTAATTTTTCGCGGAGGAGCTTCTGTCGTGGCAGCGTTCGTGACGCGGTGCGAATCACGAGTACCGTCGGCTTCCAGAGATCGAGCAGTTGCCTCAATCTTCTATGGAGCAGAACGTCAGTCGGCTTACCCTTCTTTCGACAAGAGCGCACGCCCCAGTCCAAGAGGCTGTCTGGGGCCTCGAGCACCGCGTAACCGAAGCGGCGTGGATGGAGATCGAGAGCCAGGATTCTGACAAAGCTTTTGTGTCTCATGCTGCAACGAGTTTAAAGTTGGGCACTTCGAGCAGTCGATGGGAGATCCATTGGAACTTTTGCATGATCCTTCTTCCTGGACTCTGCGGGTCGGTGTTCGCCTGGAGCCTGGTCTGCAGCCTCTTCATCTGGTAGCGGCTATCCCTTGCCACCGAGTCGCTCAACCCTGCGAACAATTCAGACACCGGCTTGCCGTACACCTCCTGGCAGGCGAGCGCCGTGCGCAGGGATGGCTGCCTGGCGCTTCTCTCATATCTCGAGAGCTCAGACTTGTCTTTCAGGCGTATCAGAAAGGAAACTTCACTCTGGCTTAGTCCGGAGTGTTTGCGGTAGGTCCGTAAGTAGTTGGGCAGTCTTCGTGTGGCCATCGACTTAGAAAGTCAATTAGAAGCGGCACAAAGGCACTCTTTACGAAGATACAACTATAAGTATATGTCAAGGCACATCAAGGAAATTTAAAAAAAATCTAAAATATTTCTAAAGTCTCCGAATCGTCGCTTGCTTATGCGGAAATCCGATCCAATGTTGCCAATCTGGCAACATTGCACGTCTACACGACCGTCCGCGGACAGTGGTAGGGTTCGGACGTAATCATTACTCGCCGCACAACATGGATCTTCAATCCGAAGCCAAAGAATACACCGTTTCCGTCCGGACAAATGACATTCACAAAGCGATCGCCCAACTGGGAAGCGCGCTCTATGACCTCCTCGAACAGAGGTTGATGACTGCTGAGGACGAGGAGGAGGAATCCGACTTCGATCAGTTTGCGCGGGAGACGCTCAACGTTCTCGCGAGATATCCGGAGCAACTCTGCGGGGACGACTCCCGATTGGGTGAGACGGAACTGGACCGGGATGATGTCGACGCGTCCGAAATCGACTGATTGATTCTCCGCGGCATCTCTCTCCTGGCGTGCAGAACTCGAAACTTGCTTATCACAAGAGTTTCCTTCTGTAAACACCATGGAGCACGGGGGAGGGATGCTGCAGCGAGTCACTCCATTGCTCAGCTGGCTCTGCTGCCACTTTTGTTCTTTCTTGTTCGTTATTTCCTTCGTCTTTGCACCTTCACAGCCTCATACATACGTTCTTCCCTCTCGTCTGTCCGCAGCGAAAAGAACGATTCATCCAACGTGAAAAGGAGAAGCACATGGAAACCGGAACACTGCTGTCCCACGTGGACACAGACCTCGTCACTCGGGAGCAGTTGGCGCTAGTAGAGACGCCGGATGCGACCCGTTCCTTCAAGCCCGTGCCGCACATCGAGCTCATCGATACGCTGGAGCACGTTCTAGCGCTGAACCGGATCGCCATCTGGAAAGAGCAGTTCGCCCTGCGCCGTGACGGGTCAACGCTGTTCGGGGTTCTGCAGCTGGCGTATCAGGATACGGCGGATGGCATGGCGGCTTTGGGCCTGCGCACCTCCAACAACCGCACGATGTCCATCCAGATCTGCGCGGGACTGTCGGTGTTCGTCTGCGACAACATGGTCTTCAGCGGGGACCTCATCGCCCTGAACCGCAAGCACACGGCGGGGCTGCACCTCAGGACCGAGATCAACCATGCCGTGCTCCGGTTCCAGGACCACTTCGGCAAGCTCACGGGCGAGATTGCGAGCTTGAAGGAGAAGCTGCTGTCCGACGGCGAGGCGAAGGCGATCCTTCACGACGTGTTCGTGAAGGGCATCCTGCCCATACGCCTCCTGCCGGACGCGTCGAACCTCTACTTCGAGCCCTCCGTGGACGAGTTCCGGCCCAGGAACGCCTGGAGCCTGCACAACGCCTTCACCGCCGTCGCCAAGGAGATGCCAATCACCACGCGCATGCCGGCCATCCAGGAGCTGGGCAGGTACTTCGGCATGTCGAACGGCGCGGGCGAGACCAGGGAAGGGTGACCGCATGCCGCGCCGACCTCTATATATAAGGAAGCGGACCAGGGGAACGACGTGGACCCCGAGGCTCACGGTCAAGGAGGCCTTCGCCATCTGCGGCTCGCTGAGCAAACCCAGCAAGATACCCGGCCACGGCTACGGGCTGCCGGCGCACCGTTGCCGCATCGGGAGCCTCTTGCAGCTCGTCCCGAAGTCCGTCTGCCACCACTGCTACGCCATGCGCGGGCGGTACCTGTTCCCGGTGGTCCGGGCGGCGATGGAGAGGCGGTTCGCCAGCCTGTCCGATCCGCGCTGGGTCGAGGCCGTGAGCACGCTCATCCACCGATCGGGGGACCGGCACTTCCGGTGGCACGACTCCGGCGATCTGCGGGACCTCGAGCACCTCCGGAACATAGTCCAGGTCTCGCTGAACCTCCCACGGGTCAGATTCTGGCTCCCGACGCGTGAGTACCAGACGGTCGAGGCCTACCGAAGGATGGACGGCAAAATCCCGGCGAACCTCTGCATCCGGTATTCGGCGCACCTGGTGGACGGTCTTCCGCCGGTTCGCTACGGGCTGCCGACGAGCGGCGTGCATTCCAGTAGCGTCGTGCCCGAGGCGGCCCATGTCTGCCCGGCACCCAAGCAGGACATGAAGTGCGGCGACTGCCGGGCATGCTGGGACCCGTCGGTGAGGATCGTCAGCTTCCAGCTCAAGCACGGAGGCTCCCATGGCGCGCGATAAGGTGGACTTCCGGATCGTCGACTGCGGCGCCATATTCCTGCTGTACCCGAACACCCGACGCGCCAGGCGGTGGGTGGAGGAGAACCTGCCGCAAGACCACGTCAAGTTCGCCAATGCCTCTCTGGTGGGGCTGCGCTTCATCGACGAGGTCACCGACGGGATGCGGGCGGCCGACCTGGACATCGAGTTCGACAGAGTCCCGCTTGCCAGCTGACCGAGAGCAAGAACGACAGAAAAACGATCGGACAAGCAACCTTCCGGCCGCTGACCAACGTGCCAGCGGCCTTTTTCAAAACTCACATCCAATTTATTTTTTCGATATGAACTTCGCGCACAAGTACGTGATCTTCATGAAAGGCGACACGCTGGATGAAATGGCTGAGGAGGCACTTCACTTTTCCTACATTTACGTCATGCGAGCGCTGCAAGAACACCGCAGCCAAGGCAGGAACGGGGAGTACGAGGCCTTTGCTTTGGAACTTCTCGCGATGCTGCAGAAGCACCGGTACCTGTACACCAGTCCGCCAGAACCACCCTTGCCGGATTGAAGCTCTACGCAGCTTGCGGCAGGAGCAGGGTACTAATAAGAGCCGATAAATGGCTCCGCTACGTAAGTCGAATCGATCCTTCATATATTTAAGCCCAGGTTTCGGGAGCAGGGTCGCCCAGAGATTCCCCTTAAAACTCCTCTTAACTGTGCCGGTGAATACCCCCTAATATGAGGCAGCTCCAGGCACGGCATATTCTCCTTTTTCGCATCCTCCGGGACCATTGTTTGTTCTTAACGAGGAGGCAAATTCAGCGTGTTTTGACCCTGCCCACGAATTCGACGAATAAGGACCTCCAGTGGCTGCTTTCCGAGAAGTATCTCGGCCGGCGGTACCGGGCGGACACGTTCGGGCATTTTCAGACGCCGGTGTACTACCTGGGGACCTCGGGGTGGCACATGGTCGGGAGGCCCATGGACGACTACAAGGAGTACCGGCTCCGGATCCAGCGGCGGGCAGAGCACCACATGGACCACCGGCTGTCGATCTACGACGTGTTCCTGAAGTTCATCCTGGAAGGGGAGGCGAAGCGGATCATCGACAGCGAGGACGCGTCGTGGCAGGAGGCGATCAACTTCGGCAATGTTCCCGACGGCTGGATCGAGTTCAAGGACGGCGGTGCATTCGTCGAGGTGGATCGGGACACGGAACGGCCGACTGTGTTGCGGAAGAAATTCGAGAGGTACATTGCATTCGAAGAATCGGGCGGGTACAGAAATCTATTCCCCGACTGCACGTTCAAGGTCCTGGTCTTCACGACCACCGAGGAGCGGATAGAATCGCTGGAACAGGTCACTTCGTCGGACAACATCTGGTTCTGCACCATGGAGGAGTTCCTGAGAGAGAAGCTGGACCATGCACACTGGTTCGCACTGCGCGGCTTCTATGCTCTACCTGCTGTTCCAAAAGAGGAAGTGTAAGAACTGCGGCAAGCTGTCCCACAAGGACGTACTTTTCTGCTGGCTTTGCGGCTGCTCGTTCGACTCTCGGATCTGCGTCTCCGGCCACAAGAATCCGCCGTGGGTTCGGCACTGCCTGACCTGCGGCAAGGACCGCTCCTTGATGTCCCAGCCGCACACTTCCAAAGACCTGTCGTTCGTACGCCATCCAACACGACGGTCGACGTATCTTCCCGGACGCCAGAAGGCCCACGTCGTCTTTGCCTGGCTGGCAGTGTCCTTGGGCATCGCGATCCTGTGCTACGTCGCATTAATTGTCGCGCGTGGGATATGACAACCAGCACGCCTCTCACGCTATCAGGACTGCTGCCCGGCTTCGTCGCCTACCTGGGCTCGGAGCGGCGTTTTTCCGCGGGGACGGTTTGCAAGTACAAGGAGAACATCCTATGGATCATCCGGCATCGGGGCGATGTTGCTGTGACTGAGATAGATTTGCAGTGGATCGTAAATACCAAGTCCCACCTCATCTCCAACGGCACGGGGCATTCCCGCGTGGCAGGGATCACCTATGCGCTCAAGAACGCGCTGCTATTCGCTCGGGACGTCCTCTCCATCCCGGTGATGAACGTGACGCTGATCCGAGCGCCGGCGGCTCCGCGCCGCGAGGTCGTCTATCTGACTCCCGAGGAATACAGCGAGTTCGTAGAGGCGATTCCCCTGTACACCTGCTTTGGCCGGCAGCGCCTGTCGCAGTTCTGCTTCCGGGCGCTGGTGGAGACGCTCGCGGCGACGGGCTTGCGGATATCCGAGGCGCTCTCATTGAATATCGACTCCGTCGACCTCCTGAAAGGGGAGGCGGTGGTCATCGGCAAAGGCAACAAGCAGCGGACCGTTTTCTTCACGGACCGCGCATTGACCTGGATCAACCGTTACCTGGCGCTGCGAAAGGACAAGGATCAAGCCTTGTTCGCAAACATGCATGGCCAGCGACTCCGCGTCACCAACGTGCACACGTCGTTCCGACGGGCGAACGGACAGATGTCCAAGCGCGTCGCCAAGCACATCACGCCGCATGTCCTGCGACACACCACGGCGACGACCCTGCTGCAGCGCGGATGCCCGATCGGGCACATCAAGGAGATCCTGGGGCATCAGAATCTGGAGACGACCTGCCGCTTCTACCTCGGGCAGCTTACCAAGGCCGAAGTCAGACGGGCATTCGTCGCGTACATGCACTACGAAGACTCCGCTCCGGGCGTGCCGCATCCACCGGCATAGACTTGTAACTTCATGTTATCGAGCTATACTGAGGGCATAACCTTAACAACTCCATTGAGCTAAGTGACCGTTGGATGCATTGTTAGGTGTGCGATACTTTCCTCGTCAATCCATGAACAAGGATGTAGAGGAAACATCCACAATCGTTGCGCCAATCATTTCTTTTTAGAATTTGATTTCGGACGTTTCAGTGCTGTTTTTTCCGCATTCCTATGCGGATATGGGTGAAAGTGCCAGAAAGCCTCACGTATGTGTTTCTTTCATCGACATTTTCCCCTTAATAGAACAGTACCCAAAACACAGAAGATGTCAAATTTCTAGAGTCGTTACGGACGTCGCGTAAGTCTACGGTTATCTACGGTGTTGGGTGGATCGAACCTCCACGCCGTAGCGAACGGTGAACTGCAACGACGAGCAATCCGTGAGTGTTTGCCGAGGGACTCTCGAAGATCGGCACGTTCGTAGATCGTAACTACGTTCTATTCAGGGCAACGAAAAGCATACAACGGTCACCTTCCTTTTTGGAGTGGCCGTTTTATGTTTCTCTCACAGCACTCCGGGGCCCTCGTCCCGGTCGGGACTGCGCCCCTAACGCCTCCCCAGGCCCCGGAAAACGGGCGGCAGGCGACGATCCGCGAGCTCATGCCGTACTTCCTCGGCTACGGCAAGGTGGAGCTCCGCTGGGCGCCGGGCACGCTGGAGAAGTACGAGGACGCGATGGGCTGGGTCATCCGCTGGCTGGGGGAGATCCCGCCGGGGCGCATCGCCCAGCAGCACATCCTCCTCATCAAGACGCAGTGCGCCAGGCGCAACGTCGGGCCGAGCAGGATCGCGCACATCCTGGCGGCGCTGAAGGCGTTCCTGCGCTTCTGCCAGCTCGCGGCCGGCATCCGGACGATGGACCCCGAGGAGATCCACTTCCCGCGGATACCCAGGCGCGAGGTGACGTTCCTGACGCCCGACGAGATCCAGCGGTACGTCGGCGCGATCCCCGTCCGCACGGGCCCGCGCACCATCGACATGAAGTCGCTGTGCTTCCGGGCGCTCGTGGAGGTGCTCCTCGGCACCGGCATGCGGATCTCCGAGGCCCTGTCCCTCAGGCGCTCCTCCATCGACTTCCGGACGGGGGAGGCGACGATCATCGGCAAGGGCAACAAGGAGCGCGTGGTGTTCTTCAGCCCGCGCTCGCTCGCCTGGGTGAAGGAGTACGTAACGCGGCGCAAGGACCGGGGCGAGGCGCTCTTCGTCATCGGCGAGCGCGGCCAGGCGCTGCAACTCCAGTGCTCCCATGCCTGGTTCCGGCGCTTCCGCAAGGCCATCCGCTTCCCGAAGCCGGTGACCGCCCACATGCTCCGGCACACGGTGGCGACGACGCTCCTCTTCAACGGGTGTCCGATCGGGCACATCAAGGAGATCCTGGGCCACGACCGCTTGATTACTACGTGTAACTTCTATTTAGGCGTGGATAAGAGGGCGGCGAAGAAGGCGCATGGGGACTTTCTGGACTATGAGCGGGAAGAGACACTTGATTCCGAGTAGCAGCCCTTGTCCAATCCCCGTGCTTAGCTACTATGTGTATGGGGCCTCATCGCCTGCCTTAACTGACACAAAAGAACAAGTCGCCGACGGTGGTGGTTTGTTAGTAAGATACGCTTATGGTGGTCGATATCAACTGGAACGCTTTTAGAGCAAAGTTTAATAATCAAGAGCAGTCTGCCTTTGAGCGACTTTGCTATCTTCTGTTTTGCAAAGAATTTGGCAAGGACACGGGCATTTTCAGATTTAAGAACCATGCCGGCATCGAAACTGATCCAGTTGAAAAGGATGGGCAAGTCATTGGTTGGCAGGCAAAGTTTTATAGCACAAGTCTGTCAGAGCATAAGCAGGATTTCATTGACTCGATAGATTCTACAAAAGCGAGACATCCCGCAGTAACTAAACTACTTTTTTACACCAACCAGGAATTCGGACAGGACGCCAAGAAAACCGATCCCAAGTACAAAACGGCAATCGAAAGTCACGCGAAAACCAAAGGCATAGAAATAGAATGGCGGACGGCAAGCTATTTCGAATCTCCCTCTGTTTGCGAGCACAATTTCATCGTCGCGCAACACTTTTTCAGCCTGAATAAAGGAATACTGGATTCTATCGCCGACCTCTCCCTTTATACAGAGTCGGTTCTGAAACCCATTCGCTCCGAAATTCCGTTTGGCGGCAAAACGATCAAGCTCGACCGATCAGCCGTTGTTGCTGGGCTAACAAATACGGCCAGCAAGTCCCCTGTCGTAATCCTTAGCGGAGGGGCGGGTGTCGGCAAGACGGCGGTCATTAAAGATTTATACGACACCGTTAAGGGCTCCGCGCCATTGTTTGTATTTAAGGCCACGCAATTCAAAAACATTTCTCATATCAATCAACTGTTCAAGAACTACGGAGAAATCACGGAATCCGACTTCATCAACGAGCACAAGGGTATTCATCCGAAATATGTAATTATTGATTCCGCTGAAAGACTGTCCGAGGTGGAGGATCAGGATGTTTTCCGACTGTTTCTTTCAGACCTTCTGGAGAACGGCTGGAGTGTCATTTTCACGGTCAGGTACGGCTATTTGGACGATCTCAGGTTCCAACTCAAGGAAGTGTACAACTCTAGTTTCTCTTCTGTGAATGTTCCAGACCTTGCTCCTGAGGAACTTGAGAAGATCGCCAACGATCACGGGTTTTCACTTCCGCGCAATGACAGATTGGTTAGCCTTTTGATGACACCGCTATATCTCAGTGAGTATTTGCAAAACTACGCCAACATAAAAGACACCATCAGTTATGCGGAGTTCAGAGATATCATTTGGAAAAAGCAAATTCAAGATGCGGTTCATCAGTCGGCAAATCTCCATAGGCGACGAGAAGAATGCTTTTTGCAAATAGCCAACAAAAGAGCCAACGACGGTGGGTTTTTCGTCACAGCTGATGGCTGTGACCATGAAGCTCTTCAAAAACTGGAAGCTGACGAGATTATCACGCACGACGCCAACGCCGGGGGATACTTCATAACTCACGACGTTTACGAAGAATGGGCTTTGGACAAGATCATCGACCAGGCTTTTGTTCGTGCTAAGAATTATCAGAGTTTCTATCAGGAGATAGGAAACTCCCTCCCTATTCGCAGAGCGTTTAGGAGCTGGCTATCGGATAAGCTTTTTGCCGACGATGAGAGCGCGAAGCGACTCATCGATTTTACCATCAAGGATGCCCCGGTCGGCAACCATTGGAAGGATGAGGTATTGGTGTCGGTACTGCTCTCCGACTACTCCGGCGTATTCTTCCAGCGCTTCGAACAGGAGTTGCTCAAAGAACCCGAGAAGGTAGTTTCTGATGGGGGATCTTCCAAGCTCGTAAGGACGTCGAGCGTTAGTTACAAATACAAGGAGGAATTGCTTCATAAGATCCTCTTTCTATTGCGGATAGCTTGCAAGACGATGGACGAGGAGTTTCTGCGTCTCCTGGGATTTAAGAAGGCAAGCGCGATCTCTCTGAAAACCGTTTTCACAGCTCCGAAAGGAACCGGATGGGACTCCACCATAGCCTTCATAAATAAACACAAAGCCAAGCTGCAGTTCAGGTATATGGGGGCGATTCTTCCCGTGCTTGATGATTGGATCCGTAGCCATAAGCAGGGAGAGACTACCAAGAACGCCAGCCAGATCGCGTTGTTTTATTTGGACGAGCTTACGAAGCAGGAGGGCTTTTATTTCAGTGACCGTGACGACACGAAAGACAAGTTAATCAGGACGATTCTGAACGGTTCCGGCGAGGTAAAAACGGAACTGACTCGGATCGTGAACGAAGTCGTGGCCGCAAAAGATACAAGTCACAGAGGCCGGTATTACGAACTGGTCAAAATGATTCTTTCGTCGATTATGGATAGCTCCGAAGTCTCGAAGCATCTTCCTGCGGAGGTCATAAGGCTAGCGAACCTTTTTTGGTTTCATACTCCTAAGAAGAACCGCTACTCGTTCTCTGGCTACAGGAACGACATTGAGCAATATTTCGACTTGCCGGAGGAACATCTCAGGTATTATCCGGCAAGTGCCTTTCAAACCCCGATATTCCAACTGTTGCAGACAGATCCCCAGGCAACGGTTGCCTTTATCTTGTCTTTCACGAATAAATCGATCGAATATTTCGCGAAGACCGAGTTTGCACAATACGAGGCGGAAGAGATCGATGTAGTCGTTGACGATTCCGGAGCGACCGTCAAGCAATACATTTGCGATCGGATATGGAATATATACCGGGGCACCCAAGTGGCACCTGAGGTGCTTGAGTCGATTCACATGGCCTTGGAAAAATGGCTGCTTATGGTCGCGAAAACGGCCACGCCAGAGGTTCTTGAGAGTTGGTGTCTATACCTGATGAAACATTCTCGGTCCGCATCTATAACCGCTATTGTCGCGAGTGTCGTCTTGGCGGAGTCATCGAAGCTGTTCAATGTCGCGAAACTGCTATTCCGAACGAAGGAGCTTTTCTTTTTCGACACATCGAGAATGCAACTGGATATGTCAGCAAAGGGTATGTATGCGATCAGCCATGACCCGACTGGCATTTTTACAAATGAACGGATTCAAACCTGCAATGATAAGCATCGATCAGGGTCTCTTGAAAATCTAGCACTTCAGTACCAGGTGTTTGCCACCGAGGGCGAAGGAGAAGATGTAGCTAAACACAGGCAGGAAGTCCTCTGGAAAATATTCGATGACCACTACAAGCAGTTGCCCGACAAATCCAAGGAAACGGCGATGGACAAGACATGGAGGTTATTTTTAGCTCGGATGGACAGGAGAAAAATGAATATCACGACGGAGACAAAGGATGATCAGATCCTGATCAGCTTTAATCCCGAGATTGATCCCGAGCTAAAGCAATACAGCGAGACTTCGTTGGCTAAAACGTCGGAATCAATGAAGTACCTGCCCTTGCAGCTATGGGCACGATATAGAGTCGAACGAAACGAAGACTACAAGAAGCATCCGCAATACGAAAACGACCATGCGCTTGTCATTGCCGAGACAAAGAAAGTAGTCGAAGGGCTAAAGGACGACAAAAGCGAAGATAAAAGCTTTTCCTTGTTTTATCATTCGCTTCCTGCGTACGTTTGCGCCGTGCTCATACGAGATTATCTTGAAAAGCTCGATGCTCAGGAAAGAGCCTTCTGCAAAGATATACTCTTCGAACATGCTTCCGCGCCTCTTAGGGAGGGTTACCGTTACCAAATTGGCGACGGAGTGGACGTGGCCATTAGCGCGCTTCCGTCATTGTTAAAAGTATTCCCGAACGATGCTGGCGAAATAAAAAAGATTTTGCTGCTCACTTTGTTCCTTTGTTCGACTCGTACCCAGTTGGCATGGGAGGCCAGCGGATGTTGGATCACCCGACAGGAGCGATCCTGAATACCTTGTGGAAAGAAAGTTTCGCGGACGCGAACTCCATTTTTGTGGGATTTCTGATGCTGAAGCCAGCATTTGACAAACTAGGAGAAGCAACCCGGCGAGAAGGCCACAAGCGCGGTGTTTACGAATTCTCCAACCATGACTTGCTCAAGATGTTTGTCAAAACGCATGAAGCGGAGATAAACAAGATCGTTTCGAACAAAATTGCGTATTCTGACATTGTGAACATCGATCAGATAGATCTCGATACGCTTATAATCGCGTTCAGGCTACTACCCATCGACACGGCTGACGAGACGCATCAAACATTTTTGCATCAGATCTTTCCGATCTTTTCAAAGAAGCTGTTTAAAGATAGTCGAAGACGCGACGGAGAGGACTCCTTCGGCTACAGTGATAAGCAGAGGTTTCTGAAAAAGCTCTCTTATGTGGTCTTGTCTTCCAAAGTCGAGAACATAGAGGTGTACCTCACGCCATTCTTAGACGATTTCAAGGACTCGGAAAATGTAGCACGATTATTCAGTGAATTTGTCAGCGCGGAGGATAGGCTGGCGCAGTACGAGCAGTTTTGGACAGTCTGGGAGCTGTTTTACCCGAAGGTTGTAGCCTTGGCTAAAGACAAACATTCGCGGTTCTATTCCAAGGAAATCATTCATAACTATCTCCTGGCGTGGAGGTTTTGGAAAAAAGAAGCCAGAGAGTGGCACAGTCTAAAAGATCGAGAAAGGTCATTCTTCAAAAGGGTCTCAGAAGACGTGGGTGGGAATCCGGCTACGCTCTACTCGCTCTCGAAGCTCCTGAATGATATAGGTTCCGGCTTTAAGGATGACGGGATACATTGGCTCAGCGACATGCTAAACAAGAATCCTGAATTGTCCACTGAGGAGCTGGAAGTGAATACCGTTTATTATCTAGAGACTCTTGTACGCAGTTATGTTATAGGAAATCGGAATGCGATCAAGAAGACATTGCAACTCAAGAGTCGGATTCTTATTATCCTAGATTATCTTCTGTCGAAAGGGTCCGAAACCGCATATCTCTTGAGAGAGGATATTCTGTGATAGCCACCATCGATGCAGACTGGTGCTTCGCCTCTCCTGACCATGGATCATGGTGTTTGGTGGCCAGCCAATTCCTGGTGTGCGGCCCGCCCATTAAACAGGAGCGCCCAACAGTTCAACTTCCGGATAGGCTAGCGACTAACCGCGAGTTGGGAGGGGCGGCAGACGGGCCAATGGGAAATCCTGTGGACTACTGCGAATCGGCCTGCCATTCCCTGATCCGCTCCTGCATGATCCCATAGCACTCGCAGGCCACCTCTTCCAGCTTCTTCCGATCAATGATCTCTACGTCTCCGCGAGTGTGGGTGATCAATCCCGCCCTTTGCAGTATTCCCGCGGCGACGGTCACGCTGGCGCGTCGCGTTCCCAGCATCTGGGCTAGAAATTCGTGCGTCAATGGCACCGAACTCGATCCTATGCGGTCGGCGCTCATCAACAACCATCTCGCCAGCCTCTCGTCAACCTCATGCAGCCGATTGCAGGCCGCGATCTGGGTCGCTTGCATGGCCAAGTTTTGCGAGAACTGCTGCAGCTGCCGCTCTAGTTTGGGACACCGACGGAGGACTGCCATCAGCGTTTCGCCATCCACCCGGAACGCCGTGCCCTCAATTTGAGCGATCGCCCGAGTGGGGGCGCTTCGAAGGCCCGCAACCAGCGGAACGCCTACGAAGCCTTCCTTGCCGACCAGACCCACTTCCACGCTCTTTCCGTCCGGAAACACGGTCAGGATGGAAACCAGCCCGGTGTCGCAGAAATACCCGGATTTCAAAGTGTCGCCCGGCTCATGGAGCACCTGGTGGGTCTTCAACCGGACGAATTCCAATTTTGACAGCAGGATCTGGCTCTCTTTGGGCGGGAGGCCGAGCAGGATCGTGTTATGGATGTGGTTTCCATCGCCGTCATTGAAGGGTGGCTTCGGAGAGAACTCTGCAGGCGGACGCGGCTTGTTTGCCATAACGGCTCCTTGCGCAGTGAAATTCCGTCAGATTTTCGCAGGGAACCGTCACCCGAAGGGCGCGGCGGAAAGATGCTAGAAGAGACACCTCTAGACTACTCCTTTCTATGCTTTGTGTTGGAAATAAACGCTGCTGCCGGCATCTCTCGTCGGTACCTTGCCGTACGGGACACTGTACCCTATCGTACGGTTTCTACCCGATGGACGCCCGCTGCTCAAGGTATAGGGTTGAGCTGACCCTTCCTCGTGCCGTCCGTCGGCCTGTACCTTGCGGCGCGGCCAGCAGCCTGCCAAGGGCCCGGAGGGCTGCGTATGTCTCACTCCATTCTGATCGCGGATGACAGCCTATTCATTCGGGAGGCCCTGTTTAATCTCTTCGAGCGGGAGGAGGACTTCGACGTTTGCGGAGAGGCAAAGAACGGAAAGGAGGCGGTCGAGAAGGCTCGGGAGCTGCACCCCGACTTGATTCTGCTGGACCTCTCCATGGAGGTGATGAACGGGCTGGACGCGACACGCGTTCTGAAACGGCTGATGCCAGAAGTGCCAGTCATCATGTTCAGCCTGCACAGTGGTCCTTCCACCGAGGAAGAAGCCCGTTCCGCGGGCGCGTCCGCGCTCGTCTCGAAGTTCGAGCACGCTTCCGTCCTGCTCGGCAAAGCGCGCAGTGCGCTCGAGCCCAAGAATCACGAGAGTTCAAGCCCCTCTCCGCCAGCAGCCGTCGGTCGTGAGAAGCCTTGGTAATTGTCATCAACGAACCGGAGGCTATGCGACGATGCCCGATGCTCAACTTGCCAGGGTGATATCTGCGGAGATCCGACGGGCTTGAGGGTCAGAGTAGTAGAAGACGTCGACATCTACGATTGCGTCCCACTTCTCGGTCATTGAAGGAAGCGATTCGGTAGAGGATGAGGCTGGATCGGGACAGATGTCCCATGTGGCTTTTGTTCATCGCTTCACTAAACTGGGCAATATGTTTGCTAACAGGCGAGCCGCTTAACCTTAGCAACGCCCATCGCAATCCAACAATCGAGAACCGTGTCGGATCTCTCGGCGATTTCCCCGGAGCTCCGGAGTTGCCGTTGCCGTACCCGTGCCAAGTAACAGGGGCGTTCAGTGCGAGTCGCGGCGCGAGCACCCAGTCTGTTCGAATCCCGCCAAGTTCAAGCGCAACATACCCGGACGGCAAGAGGGCCCACTTCCTGTGGCAGGGCCTCGGGTGAAATCCCCAAACAGCCCAGTCGGCGCCAGGGGCACCCGCCCAGCGGCGCGACCAGTTTCCGCGAAACTCTGCTTTACTTTCGGGGTTGGTTATAACATTATTGGTAAAGCTAGTGCGTCCTCTCCCGCATATTCCGAATGGAAATGGAAAGGTTGGGATCGTGGACGACCTCTCGCATCAGGAACCAGTCTCAGCGCACAACTGGGACGGCTCCGCAGTTGCTGGCATTGTGGCGATCCTTCCTAAACCGGAGGTAGCCGCATGCTAGCCACTCTGCAGCGACGCCTCCTCCAGATCCTCACAATCGGGTTGATCCTCACCCTCGGAGTGGTTGCGTACACGTGCCGAGCCGCACTGGGTTATGACAGGCTGAACGATCAGGTTCAGCGAACCCACCAAGTGAAGGAAGAGCTGGGCGCCATTCTTCGCCTTGTGGTCGACGCGGAAACAGGCCAGCGCGGCTACTTGATCACGGATGATCCAGTCTACCTGGAGCCGTACCAGGAAGCGACCTCTCAGATCGAGGCCCGACTGGCTAGGCTCGACAATCTCACGAAGAACAGCGCTCCTCAGCAGCAAAAGATGCACGAGCTTCGACGGATCGAAAGAGAGGAGCTCGCTGTCCTGCAGCAAACCGTCCAACTGGACAGAGAAGGCCGCGACCTGGAAGCGGGCCAGCTCGTGCTTTCCGGCGTCGGCCGGCAGAGGATGGACGAGCTTCGCCATGTCGTAGCTGATATGGAGCGGGAGGAGGATCGAGTCCTTGCGATGCGGGCGACCCTTGCCAACCGCGGCCAGTGGACCGTGGTACTCGCGTCCTTGGCGATCGCAGTTCTGTCCATCGTTGTATACCTCTTGGTTGTCCGGGTGGTGAGGAGCGCCGCAAGAAGCAAAGAACTGGCTCGCACCGAGGTCGAAAAGCGGCTTCTCGCGGAAGAGCGACTTCGCTCCGAGTCAGAAGCAGCCCGCGAGCGCGAGCGAGCGGAGGCGAAGTTCCGGGGACTGCTGGAGGCGGCGCCAGACGCCATGCTTGTGGTGAATCCTGCGGGCAAGATCGTCTTGGCCAATGCCCAGGTGGAGAGGCTGTTCGGCTATCGGCGGGAAGAGCTGCTGGGTCAAGAGATTGAGATGCTGGTGCCGGAGCGCTTTCGCCGCATGCATCCGGGACACCGCACCGGTTTTTTCGGCGAACCGCGAGTGCGATCCATGGGTGCGGGCCTGGAGCTGTTTGGCTTGGATAAGGATGGCCAGGAGTTTCCGGTGGAGATCAGCCTCAGCCCGCTGCAGACGGACGAGGGCACTCTGGTTACGAGTGCCATCCGTGACATCACCGAGAGGAAACGGGCGGAAGAGAGCTTGCGCCTCCTTTCCGGCCAGCTGCTGCACCTGCAAGATCAGGAGAGGCGGCGCATCGCGCGCGAGTTGCACGACAGCGCAGGCCAGACACTCGCCGCCCTGGGCATGAACCTGTCGTTAGCGCAATCTGAAGACGGCAACACCGCTCCACGTGCGGCAAAAGCAATCGAGGAAAGCGTCGGCCTTGTACAGGAGCTCTCGCGAGAACTGCGCACGATCTCTTATTTGCTGCATCCGCCACTGCTTGACGAGGTTGGGCTCGCCCCGGGTCTTCGTTCGTACCTGGATGGGTTCAGGGAACGCAGCAAGATCAGCGTCGATTTGGAGATCTCCGAGGATTTGGGGCGTCTCCAGCAGGATTTGGAAACCGCCATTTTCCGGATCGTTCAGGAGTGCCTCACGAACATTCACCGCCATTCGGAAAGCCCCGTCGCCAGAATTCGCATCAGTCGCTCTGACAGCGAGGTCAGCCTGGAAGTGGAGGACAGAGGCAAGGGCATACCGCAAGAGAAGCGGGAGGCCATGGGCTCAGGGGGCACGCCAGGAGTCGGAATCCGGGGAATGCGCGAGAGGCTCCGGCAACTGGGCGGCAACTTGGAAATAAAATCTAACGGCAGCGGAACAGTCGTAGTAGCACGCCTGCCGGTCGTCAGAAATTCTTTGGTCGTCGCCTGAAGGGGAAGTTGTGAGAGATCACCAAGAAGAATGGGAAGAGTTGTGCCAGCAGGCATCGGTCGAGCAGGACCGTGAGAAACTGCTCCAACTTGTTGTCCGGATTAACGAGCTATTGGAAGCTAAAGACAAGCGTTTGCAGAAAACCACCGTGACGCCGGTCGCTAAAGGCAATGGCATCTTTCAGATTGCCTACGATCCGAAGTTGCTTGTCAGCAGGGCAGAGTTGTTGAAGAATCGCGGGTACGAGGTCGGTTCAGTACTTGGCAACGACGAGGCCCAGCGCGTTCTCGATAGCCACGAGAGCTATCTTCTCTTCATAGTCGGACATGCCGCACCGAGGGAAACGCGAGAAGGGATGGTCCGGTGGTTGAAGACGAACTTTCCCCAAACAAGGATCCTGGCACTAAATCCACCGCAGCAGGCGAATCTAGCTGAGGCGGATTACAATCTCGTCCTGAACGGCCCCGAAGGGTTGCTTTCGATAGTGGCAAACGCAGCTGGATGAACACCGGCGGCACTCACGATCTACTCTGAGACAAACGGCAAAATGCTCCCTGCCTGGTTACAAAATCTGTATCGGCTACAGAGCATGGCGATCCATAGGATGGGCTTTCGCGCATCTTGGCAAAGCGATCGACGCGATTGGCGACAAGAACATAACGGTTCCCGATTTCACCTCTGCCAGCTACCGTGGCGACTAGTGGAACACCTGCTAATGGACGGTGTCGTCCCCCAGTCAGCCGTCTATGAGACAGGAGTCTGACGACATCCGGCCGGGGAGCCTGATGTGCTTGCCGGATGCGGGATTGTGCGAGCGGGAAGCAATTCTCGTCACCTAGTCTGAGCCCCTGTGATCACGAGTAAAGTGAATGCCGCTCCAAAACCCTTGTCCCGCAAGGCTTCTACCGGACCGTCCGGGAACGACTACTGATTTGTCAGTACAACCTGACTAGCCCGAATGTCTCACAGCGGGGGAGGTAGCGACGAAAAGTAGCTCGATCGGGCGACGGAGGGCAGGTCAAGATCTGGAAATCATTGTGCGGACCTTCATCGGC
>Ga0070717_10000858_pt1 | contig 20149 bp, 14 predicted proteins | sample LARL113metaG_FD_71366 | JGI IMG/M metagenome (GOLD analysis project Ga0070717, IMG submission 71366) | Corn, switchgrass and miscanthus rhizosphere microbial communities from Kellogg Biological Station, Michigan, USA - LAR L11-3 metaG | ecosystem: Host-associated > Plants > Roots > Rhizosphere ... | reverse complement strand
GTCTGATTGATGACGATATAGCCGCCGCTCTTGAGCCAGACTTTGGATTTCAGCGCCTTATCAATTTCTTCCTTCAGCCCGAACTGTTCGAATAGCGGCGTCTCTTTGGTATAGAGTTTCACGCGGCGAACGATGGCTGGCTGAAAACGGTTCGCAAAGCGGAGGATGCGTTCATATTCCTGTTCCGTATCCACCCAGATAGCGGAGAAATCGGACGTCACCTGGTCGCGCAGAATTCGCTCGACCACATTCAGGTCGTGATAGATCAGCGCCGGTGACTTGCCGTTGTCCGCGCGGCCGCGGATCTCATTCCACAGTCCTTTGAGAAAGCGGATATCAGCACGCAATTCCTGTTCATCCGCGCCCTGCGCCGCGGTGCGGACGATGAACCCGCCATGCCCATTTTCGCGCTCGCTCTGAATGATCCGCTTCAGGCGCAAGCGTTCGTCTTCAGAAGCGATTTTGCGCGAAACGCCGGTGTGGTTCACTGTCGGCATATAGACCAAAAAACGTCCAGGCAATGCGATGTGGCTGGTGATACGCGCGCCCTTTTTGCCGATCGGTTCCTTCGCGATCTGCACCAGAATTTCCTGGCCCTCTTTTAAAAGGTCAGTGATTTGCGGCAGGTTCTGCGGCTCCTGGCGGCGGAAGCGCTTTCCCCCTCCGGCGCGGCGAAATCCTCGGCGCGAGCGGTCACGTTCGCGATCGAATGCAGGGCGGGCCGCGCGTTGTGTAAAGGCCGCGGTTGCTGCCGGAGCACGGACTTCGGCACGAGCGTCGGTTGTTCCCGTGCCCTGGCCTTCGGCATCCAGGAGAGCTTCGGCTTCAGCCTGGGCTTGCTCCAGTTCGGCTTCTTCTTCGGCAACTTCATCCACTTCTTCTTCGGCCTGACCCACCTCCGCAATTTCATGCGAGATGGGCTCCGCGGAGAAGGGAACTACCGGCGCTTTATCCTCCGCCGATGCAGCAATTGCAGGCTCTGCGCCAGTACCGGTCTGCTCACCTGCAGCGTGGGTTTCTTCTTCGAACTCTTCGAATCCGACTTCTTCTTCGATATCCTCCACGTACTCAGAGAGGTCGGCTTCTTCTTCATCGATCTCTTCTTCTTCCATTGTGCCGGCAGCGGCTGCCGCGATCGACCGATCTGAGTGCTCGGGGACCGCAGTCGAACGGTCATCCACCTGCCGGTCATTAATCTCGTTACTGGTTTCCTCGCCAAACACAGCAGCGACATTCAGCTCATGCTGCCGCTTCTGGGCGCGATTCCAATCCTCGGAATCGATAGGCGCTCCGGCGGAGGAAGGCTCAGAGCTCCCGTGATCATGCTGTGCTGCCGAATCGGCGAAGACGCTCTTTTCTTGATTGCGCTCTCTAGAGCCAATGTTGAAGTTATTTCGGTTCTCCGCACTCTCTCGCTCAAAATCAGACTCATCAGTAGCTTCTACAAATAAAGGCTCATCCTGGGGAAAGGTCTCCGAAATTGATGATGGCCCGGTTTCGTTGGGCGGCTGAGTCTCGCCGGCTCCGCCGAGGTCAGCAACCACTGGCTGGCCGAGACCGCGATATTTTGAGATAGATTCGCCCGGTAAAACGATCGGCTGGTATCCAGGTGGCGGGCCATACTGATCTTGTTCCGAACGGGATTCGGTCTGTATCGGCCGGGGAAACTGGTCGCGGCGTCCGCGGCGCCGGCGTCCCCGCCAGCCGCCTCGTTCACGGTCTTCGCGGAGGGCGGAACCCTCTCTGTTTGCTGGAACTGACACACTCGCTGGAGTTGGGCGACCGTTGCCTTCTCCATGAGCAGTACTCGCTTCGGCTTCCTTGGAGACGCTTTCCTGCGGTTTGGTATTGATCTCCGAAGCCGGATTAGTAATTGGCACCTCATCGAGGTCCTCATCCTGGTTCTCAAGCTCCATGAAATCGGAGACGTACAGGAATGCGTCGCGCTCCAGGCCAATGTCCACGAATGCCGACTGCATTCCGGGGAGAACGCGGGTTACACGGCCCTTGTAAATGGACCCAGCGAGGGTGTATTCGTTCTCGCGCTCCAAATACACTTCTGCTAACTGATCGTCTTCCACCAGGCCGACTTTGGTCTCGTGCGGCGTGGAAGACACAAATAATTCTTTTGTCATTTAAACTCCGGTTCGTAAGCCATTCCTCGGCTACGGAATCACCGGATGAGGGACGCACAATTGCGGGAGAGATTGAAGCTGCGATGAGCAAGCTAAAGCAGAACGTTCAGGCCCGCAGTCATTTGGTTGGGCTCGGCTGGGTTCTGGACGTACTAAGTTTTTTCCCACTGATCGCAATCTGCCCGGGGTTGTGACCGCTCTCTCAGTTGGTATTGTTTATAGTTCCGACCGCAAATTCTTAAATCTGCGATGGGATAACTGAGGGGGCCGTTACCTGCCCGAGGCTTCCACTTCAAAATCCTGCCCGGCATTGTCTCCATCGCCGGTGAGTTGCCCTCTTCACGCGAGGGCGGTCGTAATTTTTTTGTGTGGATCGGACAATCTTGTCCGACAAACCACTAACATCTACAACACTTGCTTGTGCTCACTGAGCTAACTCTTCGCCCGGGTCTCGCGGACAGGAGTGTCCGTGCCACACGGGCAATTTGCTTCAGTTCACGAAGCGGCGCATGCGGACGTTCATAACCATTCCCAGCGCCAGGAACATAAACAGGACCGATGACCCCCCGTAACTCATTAAGGGCAAAGGTATTCCGGTGACCGGCATAAATCCGACCACCATGCCAATGTTGACCAGTATATGAAACGCCAAAACCGCTACCACACCCATCACAATAAACGTGCCAGCGCGGTCGGGCGCTGTTTGCGCGTTCTGGGTTAGACGCATCAGCACAATAAAGTATAACAGCAGCACCGCCAGAGCGCCTACAAAACCATGTTCCTCAGAGAAAGCGGCAAAGATGAAGTCGGTATGCGGCTCGGGCAAGAAAGCCAAGTGAGTTTGCGATCCAGAACTGCTGCCCCACAGTCCTCCTGAACCTACTGCGATTTCAGATTGCTTGACGTGATAACCAGCGCCTCGCGGGTCACTATCGGGCGCCATAAAGCTGATCAAGCGCTGCTTCTGGTAGTCCTTCATGTGGTGCCAGGCCAATGGCATGGCCAGACCGGCAAGCATCACGACTATGAGCGCCTGCTTCCATCGTATTCCGCCGAGAAACAGACCCACGATTGCTATTGGCAGATACGTCAGCGCCGTTCCAAGGTCCGGCTGGGCCAGCACCATCAGCATAGGAATGCCAACGATGGCACCTGCTTTCACGAAATCCGACCATGAAAGCTCCCGGCTTTGCAGATCGGCGAAGTACTTGGCGACGGCCAAAATCAGGATTAGCTTTACCCACTCCGATGGCTGAAAGTGATTGCCGCCGGGCAGTTTCACCCAACGTCGGGCACCCAGGTATTTTTGCCCGAACAACAGGACCGTCACCAGCGATGCGACCGCGCCAATGTACATCCAGTGCACCTGCTCGAGCAGCATCTGGTAATTCAAGACGCTGACCAGGAGCATGCCTCCCAGCCCGCCAACGATCCAGTACATCTGTTTGACGTGCACGCCAGCGAACTTGGTATGCATGGTAGCGCTGCGAATTTCAATCACCCCAAGCGCGCAGATGATCAGCACAAACGCCACCAGCACCCAGTCAAAGTCGCGAAATGAAACATTGCGAGGCATATAAGTCGTCAGCTGTCAGGCGTCAGCTGTCAGTTAACCCCTCCCATTCCTGGTGCTGCCGTCGCCGACTCTAACGGCTTCTTTGGCAAATCAACCTGGTATTGTCCGCCGTTCAGTTTGTCCTCGTTCCCGTCTTCACCCCGTGAAGTCCAGAGCGCCCCCACTTCGACGCCGCCGTCTTTGACTGGTCCCTTCGCGACGTTTGTTGGTTGACGGCGTTGCTTATCTACGTACGCCTTGATCACTTGTGTCGCGAATCTCGCGGCGAGTTTGCCGTGCTCTCCGCCTTCGAACAGCGCACATACGATGATGTCAGGGTTACGGCGAGGAGTAAATCCAACGAACCAGCCGTTTTGGGCCAGATCTTTATCGCTTGCATGTTTCGCACGTGTTGCCAGTGACACAACCTGTGCCGAGCCGGTTTTTCCCGCGATATCGATGCCGGCGATATGCGCCGATGGCGCGGTGCCCTCAGGCAGCAGCACCCGTGCCATAGCGTCGGTAATGACATTCCAGCCATTCGGATCGATCGGAATATTTTTCACATCGGTGTAACGACTCACTTCAATATAACCACTCGGCAAGTTCGTGGGGTTCACCACATGTGGCACAACCATGCGCCCCCCCACTGAGATCGCTGCAATCGCGCGCATTAGCTGCACTGGAGTGACGGTTATTGCACCTTGCCCGATTCCTACAGAAATTGTTTCTCCAGCAAACCATTTTTGTCGGAAATTGCGCAGTTTCCATTCCTCCGATGGCATTACTCCGGTTGCTTCATCGGGCAGATCAATTCCGGTCTTCTGTCCTATTCCGAATGCTGTCGCATATTTCGCCATGCGACCAATGCCCAGCTTCTCCGCTAAGGTGTAAAAGAAAACGTCGCAGGATTGGTAAATCCCTTTCGTGATATCAACGTCGCCATGGACACGGTGCTCGAACGCAACCCAGCACTTAAAATTCCTTCCATAAAATTCTGCGCTCCCATTGCAATGTACATTGAGGGTTTGTGCGATGCCTTCCTGCCACCCGGCTGTCGCCATGATGATCTTGAACGTCGAACCGGGAGCGAGCTGCGCCTGGATTGCCTTGTTGAGAAGAGGCTTGTCGGGATCGTTAACCAGCTTCATCCAGTCGGCGCGGCCAATCCGAAAGGCGAAATTATTTGGATCGTAGGTAGGCCGGCTGACCATGGCCAGAATCTCGCCACTGTGAGGATCCATCGCCACAAGCGCACCGTTTTTCCCCTCCATGGCTTCTTCGGCTGCAATCTGCAGATCGACGTCAATGGTCAGCTTCAGTGGCTTACCTGGGACCGCGGGCTTTTCGTCCAAAGCCTCTCCAACTTCTTTGCCGTGGCTGTTGACGACCACTTGGCGCGAGCCGTTCGTGCCCATCAGTAGCTGGTTATATTCCAGCTCGACTCCTGATTTTCCCACCACATCTCCGGGGTTATAGAGCTCGAACTGCGGCTGGTTCAGCATGTCCTCGCTGACCTCGCCTACGTAGCCGACCAGGTGCGCCAGGAACCCCTTTCGCGGGTACAAGCGGCGGTAGCCCATGATGCTGTCGAGTTCCGGCAACTCGTTCTTATGCGCTTCAATGAACGCCTCTTCGTCCATGGTGATGTCTTCTTTGAGGTAGATCGGCTGGTACTGTGGCAGTGCCGCAAAGTGGCGAATTTTTTCGCGTACCTCTTTCGGGTTCATATGCAGGCCTTGCGCAATCAGGTCGGCATCACTCTCTAGATTGCGGGAAGAATCGCGCATCAGCAGCGCAGTAAACGACGTGTAGTTATCTACAATCGTGCGCCCATAGCGATCGAGAATTTTTCCTCGTGGCGCGAGAATCGGCACATTTCTAATGCGGTTCTTCTCAGCTGCAGCGGCGTAGTAGTCGCTCTTTGACACCTGCAGCTCCCAGAGCCCATATGCGAGAAAAAGAAAAATTGCCAGAATAATGTATTGCACCGCGGTCAGGCGGATATGGGAGGGCTTTTCATCGCGGCCAAACATAAGTCAGTTGTAGGTCCTTCGTCGTAGGTCGTTGCTAAAGACTGCGGCGGGACGGGTTAACTGAATTGTAAATCTTCTCTGGAGTAAGCAGGACGGGAAGTTAGTAACGAAGGTCATGCACACCACCGACAGATGGGAAACTGCGGGACGACCAATTTTCACGCCCGCTCTTTCAGGCGGTCCATCAGCGCGAACAGAAAAACGCCGAAAATCGCATTCGCGAACGCGGATTCCAACTCATGCGCCCAGTTCCAATGCAGGTTCAGGCGAACCATGCCATGCGCGATCGTAAAATAAATAACTTCGTGGATGATATCGAAGCCGGTAATTACCAGAAACCGGGTGCCGACGCTTTCCACGTCCAGCTTGACTCCCAGTGACGATGCTCCGTATCCGACGACAGTCTTAGCGATCCCATATAACCCAATTTGGTGATGAGTAAGCGAATCCTGTAGCAGGCCGATGGCAGCTCCGGTTATTAGGCCGGCGACCTGGCTACGGCGAGCCATGGCGAAGAAAATCACAATCAAAAGCGGCAAATCGAAAATCGAGAAGAACGGGAAACGCGTTGGCAGAAACGCCTGCAGGAAAACTGCCAGCAGGGGAATGATTATGGTCACCGGCAAGCTGAACCGGTAAACCTCAATCTGCTCACGGGGTGTGTAAGTCAGGGCCACGGTCTATTGGGGAGTATCCCCGGGCGGATTGGGCTGGGGCTCGGTTGAGGTTGTGTCCGGGGCTGGCTTGGGGGTCGCCGGCGCTGGAACTTTGGCAGTTGGTTTCGACCCTTGTGGCGAAGGCGCAGTTGCAGGGATTGTTCCCGGTGGGACAATAAGAGAATTCGTCCCCGCTGCTTTACTTGCCGTGGGTTTCGCTACCACAGATCCCGGAGCAGCCACGGCTTTTGTCTGTCCCGCCATTCCTGATGATTCGGTAACCGGCTGAACGTGGACGGCATGCGGAACAACGATGTTATGAGCGGCTGCGGCCGCGCCCACAATGTTCGGAGGTACCGCGGGTTTATCAGGCACGGACGGCAGGCGCTCGGCCAAAATATCGGATGCGCGCCCGGACACTGCAGTCGAAACCGGCTCGCGCTCTTCTTTTTTCACAATTACCAGTACCTCTTCGAGGCGGTTCAGGGTCGCGCTTGGCTTGACGGAAATTTGCAGGAACTCATGCCCCTTCTCAATCCTGTCCACGGTCCCAATGATCAGCCCTTTGGGAAAAATTTGGTCGCCCCCGCTGGTCAGCACTCTGTCGCCGGCTTTGACCTCTTCGTCCGCCATGATCTTATCGATGACCAGCTCGCCGGAACTCTTGCCTTTCAATATTCCCTGCAAACGCGACTGCTCAAGAATTGCCCCGACCCCGCTTTGCTGATCATTGATCAAAAGTACCAGCGACGTACTCCCGAATACATTGATCACTTTGCCGACCACGCCGGCTGCGGATATCACCGCCATATCCAGCTTAATACCGTCGCGGGACCCTTTATCGATGTAAACCGTTCGCGACTGCTCACTGCCGCTCGAACCAATCACTTGGGCGGCGAGGGTCTTCGCGACGAACTGTTCTTTGAATCCCAGCAGCATCTGCAAACGGTGCGCCTGGTCGGCATCTTGTTTCAACCGCACTTGCTCGATTTGCAATTGTTCGATCTGGTCCCGCAGGTCGCGATTTTCCTGCCGTACGCCGCGCAAATAAAAATAATTGTGCCAAAGATCAGAAGTTCCACCCTGGATCCGAACCAACGCTTTTTCCAGCGGAGTAATGGTCGAAACTGCCCATACTCGGATTAGACGCACGGGTTGCTTCTCACTCGAGCTCTTTACCTGCACCGCAAGTCCCAAAATTTGGAGGAAGATGGCCGCGGCTAGAAAACTGACATTACGATAGCGGCCCATAAGGTTTTCCATAACATAGCTGTCAGCCATCAGCTTTCAGCCATCAGCAAGTCTATCTACGCAGCAAGAGTTCACTAGCGAGAAAGGTTTCTTTTTCCTTTGCGTACCTCTGTGTCCATTCTGGTCTTAAGTCGCTTTGCCGGGTCGCCCATCGACCGAAGACTGACAACCCACCGAAATGACCGGTGTAATTACTCGATCGAAATCTTCCGCAGCAGCTTGAAGTCGCTGAGCATCTTGCCTGTGCCGAGCACCACGCTGCACAGCGGATCATCGGCAATCGACACCGGTAATCCGGTTTCTTCGCGGATGCGTTTATCCAGATTCTTCAGCAGCGCGCCGCCACCGGTCAAAACAATTCCGCGGTCGCTGATATCTGCCGAAAGCTCAGGAGGCGTGCGTTCCAATGCAACCCTTACCGCGTTCATAATAGTCGAAACGCATTCACTCAACGCTTCGCGAATCTCGCTATCATCCACCGTGATCGTCTTCGGCACGCCCTCAATCAGGTTGCGGCCTTTTATTTCCATGGTCAGAGGCTTATCCATCGGATACGCCGAACCGATTTCCATTTTGATTTGCTCGGCAGTGCGCTCGCCGACCAGCAGATTGTATTTGCGCTTCAGGTAATTCATGATGGCTTCGTCCATCTGATTGCCCGCCATCCGCACCGAGCGCGAATAAACGATTCCGCTCAGCGAGATCACAGCGATGTCAGTCGTCCCGCCGCCAATATCGACCACCATGTTGCCGGACGGTTCCGTAATCGGAAGCCCCGCGCCGATAGCCGCCACCATTGCCTGTTCCACCAGATAGACCTCGCTGGCCTTCGCCCGATACGCCGAGTCCATGACCGCGCGTTTTTCCACCTGCGTAATCTCCGAAGGCACCCCGATCACAATTCGAGGATGCACCAGCATCTTGCGGTTGTGCGCCTTCTGGATGAAGTAGTTGAGCATCTTTTCGGTGACCTTGAAGTCGGCAATTACGCCATCTTTCATTGGCTTGATGGCGACAATGTTTCCCGGCGTGCGGCCCAGCATCTCTTTTGCTTCCTTACCGACTGCCTCTACTTCGCCGGTATTTTTGTTCAAAGCCACGATCGAAGGCTCGTTGACCACAATGCCTTTTCCCTTCGCGAAAACCAGTGTATTGGCGGTCCCTAGATCGATGGCCAGATCGCTCGAAAAAATGCTGAACAGCGACCTGACATTGTGCCCGCCCGATGACCCGTTACGAAATCCATTGGATGACATGCTTTTGTCCCTTTGATTGATCTAGAACGCTTCGGCACAACTCTGCCGAAGACCGGGCCCGGCCCGAAGAAATTCAATTGTTCTGGGTCTTTGATCCTTATTGTAAGGATTTTTCCGGCCCAGCGCTAAAAATAAACCCGCTGAATGCACCAACAAGTCCAATGCAGGTAACCGTTTCACTGGATTACCACCTTTTGTTGCTCCGTGTTCACGCCACCCCGCGCGTCCTGAGCGGTAACGGTGATCAACGTCTCACCATCGGGAAGCGGAGGGGTGAAGTAATGGAAGCTGCCATCAGTGCCGACCACCGGTACCTCATGCCCATTCACCATAACGCGCGCGCCGGCTTCAGTTTTGCCGGTCAATTCGATCACGTGTCCATGCTGGATGAAGGGGTCGAGGGTCAGTGAAATTTTCCCCGAGTCGGCCGCTTTGGCGATGATAGTGAATCGGTTCTTCTCGCTTTCGGGCGACTCTTTGTCCTGCGCGTCAAGCGACCTCACCATCCAGTAGTACGGCCCTTGGTTTAGCCCCGAGACCATCACGTCCGCCGAATTCACTTTTCGGTCCAAGATGAGGGAGGAAAAGTAGGGGTTCCGCGAGACCTGCAGGCGGTAAGCTTTTGCGTTCGCCATCGCCGTCCACGAAAACTCGATCGGCTTGGGGTCGTGAGAGATGAATATCGGCATCATGTTGGCGGGAGAAATCGGAGTCGGCGGACCGATCTCTTTGATTTTCTCGAGGCGTCCTGTGTTGGGTTTGAAGCTGGCCTTTTCCCAACCCGCCAGTTGCAGGGTTTCTCCCGCGCGTTCGACCGTGCCGCTACCTTTGGTGATCAACAATTCGTCATGTTGGGCTTTGGTGTCTTTACTCACTCGGGCAGCGCTTTCGGGAGCCAGGGACGCGGTTGCGCCGTCTAGAATAACTTCCGACTTCGAACCCTGTGCGTATGTTCCAGTCGACAGGTCGACAGTTCCGGTATTGACGCTGACCGCGACATTGGTCTGCTGGCGGTCATTCGCGGAATTCTCTTCAATCACGATCAGCGAATCCTGTTTGACCGTGTAGTTCGTACCATCATTAAATACAATCTTCGCCATGCCTTCGGAGCCGGTCTGGATCACATCGCCCTTCTCGAGGGGAACACTGTAATCTGCGTGCACCCACTCGTTGCTGTTGGCCTTCTTAATGCGAACCGTGCCGTCGAGCGCGGTGATGTGGGCCTGCTGCGAGACAACTCCGCGATTTGCCGTCGGCTGCGCAGCCACACGCTCTAACATGTTTGTAAACAAGCTATTGATTGCTTTTCCCGCACTTGCGCTGAACTCGGGGAATGTGTACCGAGTTGCAACCACCGCGGCCATCAAAATAGCCATAACGAACAGGATCACGCTGCGGTAGGTGACGGTCTTCCAGGCAATCTGAATTCCTGGCTTGTGGTTCGAGCGCACGAATATCCTCTGCAGGACGGAAGCGTCCCTTGGATTTACGCCCAGATTATTACAGGCTAGAGGGAGGCAGTAGCGGTAAACCACTTACTTTGGGTTACTGAGGTCACAACTCCCAATTGGTTGGAAAGTTTTGGCGTTTACAGGATCGCTCAGCAGGAGAGGTCAGGCTACTGACGATCACGTTTGGACGCCTGCTTTGGATTGCATTTTCGCTTGGATAGATAGTCCTCCCTGGCACTTCGGAGTCAAGCCACTATTCCGGTGCAGATTAACCCTAACTTGCAGAAAATTGAAATTTACGACAACCCACCGCCGAGCGAACAACACCGCGTAAATCCGCCTCCCTCAACTTGCCCCTCCCCTGCCTGGGCGGGTAGCATGAATGGTTACCCGGAGGACTTTAATGGCGACTGATACCCTTACCAGGCCCACTATCGAGGGCGATGCCTCTCGTCCCAACATTTATAAAAACTTCATCGACGGCGAATGGGTCGAATCCGCGTCCGGCGAGACTTTTGAAGACCGCAATCCTGCCGACACGCGCGACGTAGTCGGAATCTTTCAAAAATCCAATAAGGACGACGTGAACGCCGCTGTTGATGCTGCAACAAAAGCATTTGTGAAGTGGCGGCTGGTTCCAGCGCCCCGCCGCGCCGAGATCATCTACCTTGCCGCCGAAATGCTGGCAGAACGCAAAGAAGAATACGCGCGTGACATGACCCGCGAAATGGGTAAGGTACTAAAAGAGACTCGCGGCGACGTTCAGGAAGCCGTCGATACGGCGTATTACATGGCCGGTGAAGGTCGGCGCCTGTTCGGTCCCACAACTCCCTCTGAACTACCGAACAAATTCGCGATGGCGATTCGCCAGCCGGTAGGTGTCTGCGGCATGATTACGCCGTGGAATTTCCCCATGGCGATTCCGTCATGGAAGTTGCTACCAGCGCTGGTATGCGGCAATACTTGCGTGATCAAGCCGGCGCAGGACACTCCGCTTTCCACTTTCAATCTGGTGCGAGTGCTCGCCGACGCTGGCGTGCCCAAAGGTGTGGTGAACATCGTCACTGGATTCGGTCCGGACGCGGGTGCGCCCATGCTTGAACATCCCGAAGTGCGTGCAGTGTCGTTCACCGGGTCTAGCTTAGTTGGTCGGACGATCGGCACCGCGGCCGCTAAGACCTTCAAACATTGTTCGCTGGAACTGGGTGGCAAGAATCCCATGATCGTCCTTGATGACGCAAATCTGGATTTGGCAGTTGAAGGTGCGCTCTGGGGAGGTTTTGGCACCACGGGCCAGCGCTGTACCGCAACCAGCCGCATCATCGTTCAAAAAGGAGTGTATCGCGATTTTGTGAGGCAGCTAGTCGAGCGCACGACGAAGCTTCGGGTCGGTAACGGACTGGACGAAACCATCGACATGGGCCCAGCGATCAATGAGAGGCAATTGCAAACGGATCTCCAATACGTGGACATTGGCAAGACCGAAGGGGCGAAGTTGCAGTGCGGCGGCAACCGCCTCGATAAGGGCGACCACCAACATGGATTCTTCATGGAACCGACCATCTTCACCGATGTTGATCCCAAGATGCGCATCGCGCAAGAAGAAATCTTCGGGCCGGTGGTTTCGATCATCCCGTGCGAGGACTTTGATGACGCGGTCGATATAGCTAACAACATCGAATATGGCCTGTCGTCGGCAATTTACACGCGTGACGTTAACAAGGCGTTCGCTGCCATGCGCGATCTGTATGCCGGCATCACTTACATCAATGCCCCGACGATTGGTGCCGAAGTTCATCTTCCCTTTGGCGGGACCAAGGCCACCGGCAATGGCCATCGCGAAGGCGGAATCGGCGCAATCGATTTCTACTCGGAGTGGAAGTCAGTGTACGTGGATTACTCGGACCGCCTGCAGAGAGCCCAAATTGATCGGCCGGAGTAGGGAGGTGTCGTTGACAGTTCGTCGTTGTCTAAAGTCAAAGCCTGTGGGGCGGAGAACTTTTACATCGGCCTGATTGCTGGAGTATCTTCTCGGCGGACTTGGCTTCCTGAGCGGTTAAAAGCTTTGCTCTTGGTTTTGTCTCATGGTTAAAAGCTTTTTGTTTCGGAAATGACGGTTAAAATGTTTCTATGCCCGTAACCCAAACTCGCGAAATCGTCCCCGCCCAACGTCTCGAGAACCTGCGCTATGCCATCCGCGACCTGGTGGGTCTGGCCGATGAAGTCAAACGCCAAGGCCACAAAGTTTTGTATTTGAACGTGGGCGATCCGAACATTTTTGATTTCGCCACGCCACCCCATGTAATCGAGGCCGCCTATCGCGCCATGCGAGACAACAAGAATGGCTACGCGCCTTCGGCCGGAGTGCCCGAGGCTCTCGAAGCAATCCGCGCCCAGGCTGAGCGAAGCGGAATCAAAAGCGTTCAAAATATTTTCGTAAGCAATGGCGCCGGCGAGGCAGTTGACCTCTGCCTAACTGCGCTCCTCAATCCAGGCGACAACGTGCTCACCCCGCGCCCGGATTATCCTCTGTATCCCGCTGTGCTGTGCAAGGCTGGCGCCGATCCGAATCCCTACTATTTGAATGAAGACGATGGCTGGCAGCCCGAATTGGACGACATTAAGGAGAGGATCAATTCACGGACGAAGGCGATTGTTCTGATCAATCCCAACAATCCAACCGGTGCGCTTTGCACTCGCAAAATGCTGGAAGATCTCGCCGAAGTGGCCCGGCAGCACAACCTGCTAATCATCGCCGATGAGATCTACGACAAGTTGATCCTCGATGGCGGTGAGCACATTTCAATAGCTGCGGTTGCTCCGGACGTGCCCATAGTCACAATCGGCGGATTGTCAAAAAATTATCTTGCTCCGGGATGGCGCATGGGTTGGGGCATAGTGAGTGGTGAAGCGGCGGCGGTGAAGCCCTACATCGAAGGTATTCACAAGATGCTGCGAGCGCGCCTTTCGGCCAATCATCCGCAACAGTACGCAATCAAAATCGCGCTCGAAGGACCTCAAGATCATTTGGTCGAAGTGCGCCGGAAACTCACCGCGCGCCGCGATCTCACTGTCGAAACCTGCAACTCGATTCCGGGCATGAGTTGCGTTCCGCCTCGCGGCGCTTTCTACGCTTTCCCGCGGATCGATGTCCCCGAAGACGATGCCGTCTGGGTGAAGCAATTGCTGCTTGAGAAGCACATCCTGACGGTGCAGGGTTCAGGCTTCGGTCAAAAGCCCGGCACCAAGCACTTCCGCATCGTGTTTCTGCCGCAGGAAGAAACACTTAAACAGGCATACTCAGAGATTCGCGATTTCATGAGCCGGCGCGGTTGAGGGTTCAGGTCTTCGCTTTTTCTAATGCCGATTCGTCTCGTTCGCCATCACACGACTGCTTTGGATGTTACTAGGTAATCTGATCTAATCCTCTCAGTGATCGACATTCACTGCCACATCCTGCCGGAAGTAGATGACGGCCCGCAATCCTGGGAGATGGCTGAAGCCATGTGCCGAATGGCCGTGCAAGATGGCATCGAACACATGGTCGCCACCCCACATTCGAACGATCGTTATTTCTACGACCGCCAATATCTCTCGACCTTGCTCGAAACGTTGCAACGGCGCATCGGACCTCATCCAGAGCTGAGTCTGGGCTGCGACTTTCATCTTTCCTTTGACAACATGCAGGCCGCACTGCGCATGCCCGAAAGATTTTGTATCGGCAAAAGCCATTACCTGCTTGTCGAATTCAGCAACTTCAGCATCTCTCCGCAAGTGGACGATTGGTTTACCCAGATGCTTCAGCGTGGTATTACACCCATCATCACTCATCCCGAGCGGAACCCGATTTTGCAGGAGAATCCACAGCGTGTTGTGAAGTGGAGGGAACTGGGTTGCGCAGTGCAGGTCACCGCCTCGGTATTCACCGGATTCTGGGGCCCGCGCCCGCGCCAGATCGCCAACTGGTTGTTAAAAGAGAAAACCTTGCATTTTCTTTCTACCGATGCTCATGACACCAAACGGCGTGTTCCGATACTTTCAGAGGCGAGAAAAGTAATTGCGAAAGACTTCGGCGAGGAACTTGCGCAATTATTGGTCGAAAGCAATCCAGGCGCGGTGGTGAAGGACCAGCCTTTGCCTTACTTTCCACAGAATTGACGGTTTATTGTGCCGGGACGGCAGACATAGTCGAAGGGGCCGAAACTTGCGCAGAACTAGCAGGCATCGAGCTGCCAGCAGCCGGCGCCGCTTCTGAAGCTTTTGCATTGGATCTCGAAGTCACACGCGCACTCGGCGGCACGCTGTTCATTGTCATAGCGCTTTCCGGATTCAACAAATGTTCGTGGTCAGGGCCGAGTCCCAGCCGAATCAGAGCGCGGGAATCTGGGATCGATTTATTCTGCCAGCCCTGGTCCGCCTGATAACGGCGCATCGCTAGTTGCGTGGACGCGTCCCATTGGCCGGAAGGATCTCCCTTGAGGTAGTGTTCGCGGATAAGGGCTTCCTGAATCTCTCGCACTCGGTTTCCATCAATCGCCTTTTGTCCGCGAGCACGCGTTTTCCGTGTCCTCTTGCCGGCGTGGTGAACGGCATGGTGTGCGGACTTTGGGGCTTTCGCCACGGAATTCGCGGGTTGTTCCTTCGTCGTCGAGGCGCTGCCCAAGGCCAATGAGGCTAGAAGCAAAGGCGCGGCCACAATCCCGAATTTGTTGAACTTGACATCCATGCTCAGTCCTTCGCCCGAATCAGCAGTTCCGGCGTCCACTCATGATCTCGCGGAGTCGGCTGTCGTGCCAGTTCCGATGGTGCAAGTAACGGTTACGGAAGTGTTCCGGCCAAAAATATCGTGCCGTCGTTCCGTCCCGCACCCCTTTGCCGGACCAAAAATACCACATCCTGACCGCTCTTTAGCGCCGCCTGCACGCGGTCGAAATCATCCACGCTGTTCACCTTTTGTTTGTTGATCTCCAGGATTACATCTCCGCGCGTCAATCCAATATCATCGGCAAAAGATCCCGGCTTGACTTCCTGGACCACAACACCCTGACCGGAAGGAACGTTTAGCCGGTCGGCCATTTCGGGGGTAAGATCGCGCACCATCGCGCCCAGCTTGCTCTGCTTGGGAGTGGTTTGTTCGCCACCCTCTTCTTCGTCGCCCAAACGGCTGGCGAACAACTTGGCACGATCCGCGACCGTCACCGCGGCTTCATCTTTTTTACCATTGCGGTAATACCCAAGCGAGACCTTCGAACCAGGCTTACGTCCAGCGATATCGGAAACCAATTCGTCGCCGTTCTTGATCGATTTTCCATCGACCGAAAATATAGTGTCGCCGACCTTCAGCCCAGCCCGTTCCGCCGGACTGCCGGGTACTACGCTGGAAATCGTAATCCCGCCCTGCCCACCATAAACGCGGGCAATGGCCGGATTTTCCTGCGCGTTGAATTCGATGCCAATGGAACCACGCTCCACCCGGTGCTCGGGACCGGTCAGTTGGTTGTAAACCTGAGCAATAGTATTCGAGGGCAGCGCGAACCCTACTCCAGCGTACGCATTCGTGTCCGTTAGAATGGCAGTGTTAATGCCGATTACTTCGCCATCCATGTTCACCAGCGGTCCACCTGAATTTCCGGGATTGATCGCAGCATCGGTTTGAATAAACGATTGAAACTGGCGATTGGGAACGATGTTCCGTCCCTTTGCCGAAACGATGCCGGCTGTTACCGTTGCCTGTAACCCAAACGGGCTTCCCACAGCGAGCACCCAGTCTCCGACTTGCATTCCATCCGAATTGCCTAGCTTTGCCGTTGGCAACGCGTGGTCCACTTCGATCTTGATAACGGCCAGGTCAGTTTCGGTGTCGCTGCCAATGACCTTGGCGTCATGTTGAACTCCCGGAGCATCGTCTTGCAGGTGGACCCGAATTCGGTCCGCTTTCTCGACCACGTGACGATTTGTAATTATGTAACCCCTGGAATCTACCACTACACCTGATCCCAGCGAGCGCTCGCGAATCGGACCCTGGTCGCCGCCTTGTCCGCCAAAGAACTTATCGAAGAAGTCGCCAAACGGGCTTTCCTGGTCCCCGCCTTCCTGGTCCTGATCGTTGCCGCCACGCCGACGCGATGGCTTGATGGTCGATTCGGTATTAATGTTGACCACTGCGGGCTCGAGCGCCTTTGCGATTTGCGAAAACTGATTGGAGAGCTGGCGGGGCGAGGGTACGGTTAGCGGAGTCGCATCAGCGGATCTCTTCTCTTTCTCTTGTCCCTTAACGCCATATGAAATTACGGTGCCGATTAGAATGCCCACTGTTAGGGTAAGCAAGATGACCGCCGTGAAGCTCAGTCGGTTGGCTTTATAACGCCTCCATAAGTTGGCGCGCGCTTGCATGTCAAATAGCCTCCAAAATTTCAAAGCACTGATTATACAGCCGGAAAGCGTGGGCAAAGATGCCCGGTTAGCCCTCAGCTCCTTAGACGCAGGAGCATGCCAAAGTGTTGTTGATTTCGCCCCCGAAAGAAATGTGACTCTCAGATATGGGCGTTACTGATCGGTAAGCGCAATGTAGGTGAAGCCGCCGCCCGTCGCGTTGACCGCTACCACAGTTTGGAATTGGTTTTGGGTCAATGCCAATGCACCCGTGTCCAGCAAGAGATCGGTTGTGCCCGGCGAAGTCATAAAAATCTCATAATTACCGATCGCCGCTGATTCGTAAGGCGTGGCTTGATCGAAAGAAAGGCTGGTCGCAACCGGCGTGGCTCCCGCCAGGCCAGTCCCAGCGCTGACGATATAAACGTCAGCCGGCCCCATCGCGGCAGACGCGTTGACTATCCGCACCTTGCCGGTGCCGGTGCCGGTGGTCGTCTTCGTTGAGCCATCGGTGAGCAGAACGGATTGAATTTTCGATGCTGACCCGGTCAGAAGAAGCGTCAGGTTGGCGCTGGCGGTCACTGCAATAGTCTGATCAAAAATTGAAGTCGAATTACTTACGGTGAGTGCCTGGACTTGTCGCTGTCCGGCCTTGACGGCCATATATGCGGTTGAGTTGGTGTAAGCCAGCGCAGTCGCGACCTGGGTTCCGTCAATCAGAATGTCCACTCGAGGTGCATCGGGCGAAGCCAAGACAATTCGCAGTTGTTGAGTTGTGCTGGTGCTGCCGCCGCCACAACCGATCATGCCCACAAGCCCCAGACACAGCGCAAACACCCCGGCACGTCTGCCCACGTTTTTCCTCCAGTGCAAGTTTGTTGTTTATCAGAAATACAGGAATTCAGGAAATAGGATGCGGCCCAGAACCTATAATGATGCGCCGCGGCGTGGATTTTCGCTGAGTCGCGGGATTAAGTCGATAACTCAGTTTGGCGACAGAGTGAAATTTACCGTGATTTGGGTGTCCACCTCCACGGGACTTCCATTCAGCAAATAAGGCCTATACTTCCACTGCTTCACCGCGTCGATTGCGGCCGGTGCGAGTAGCGGATGCCCGGTAATTAGTCGGACATCCTGAACGTTACCGTCCTTGCCGATAATTACACTCATCACTACGGGACCTTGTATTTTTGCTACTTTCGCGTCTGAGGGATAGGTGGGCGGCACTTTGGAGATGACCATGCCCTGCATCACTCCTTGTGACACCCGCACCCGCATCGGCCGGCCTTGAGCGGCAACTCCGCTAGTTTGCGGTTTCGTATTTGACATTGATTGCACATCGATTTGGGGACCAGCAGAGCTTCCCCCGGCCCGAGCGGCCGCCAGTCCCGTGGCGCGTTCGCCGGCGATTGCTACTGCGGAGATCGCCTCTCCACTCCTCAAGCACGTGGTCGCCTTCCCGTCAGTAGCAGCCCGCATCGCTCCGCTCTCATCGGAGCAAAAAGCGCGCTGGCCGGAATCCGGTAGTTCCGGTTCAGCAACAACTTTGTATTGAGTGCCGTCGCAGCCGGAGATCGCAAATATGTACCCTGCGTGTTTGCCGGTCACGAGATCCCCGAAAAGTCCTGTGGCCGCGGACGTTTGGCCATTATTCTGCTTGCTCTTCCCACCCAGATCCGAAAGGCTGCACGCGTATACTCCGTGCGCGGAATGATAGGAATTTTCTGCGCTCATTACGTTCTGTACTCCCCATCGCGCGCCCTGCTCGTTTTCCTTGTTGCTTTGCTGCTGGATAGTTTTCAGAAAATCAGGGTCCGCCAAGGGTATGCGGACGGTGACACTGATCTCATTGAGGCGCCAGACGTCGGCTTCCGTCTTCATCACAAAAGTAAAGTGCGGAATAAATGGGAGGGTTTGTTCGTTCGCATCTTTGGTGACATGCACTGAGATCTCAATCTGGTCTTCATCGCCCGATAGGTTATCCCCTTCGACAGTGAGTTCTATTTTTTCGTTCTGTTCCGGTTCCTCCGCCTGAAGCAGTGTCGGCCCGGTGTCGAACGTCTCGAGCTTAGTGCCGCCTGTCTTGGCCATATTTGCGACGGCTGAAAATTCTTCGAGTACGTTCATGCCGTTTGCCCCATTCATCCTCTTCAGGGCAGTGCGGGTCGTATCCGGCAAGTGCTTTTCCAGATGATTGGGGGCTGTACTGAAAAACATTTCAATCAACGCTTGCCGCGCGGTTTGGGGAGGCGGTGGCGTCTGAGCCCCAAGTGAACCGACGAACAGTAGAGGAAGGAGCCATGCAAAAGGACGGCGCACCGGACCTCCGGAACGAGAAGTGCCGCTAGCATATCAGAGTTGCTGCAGCCCTTACTCGCTCTTTACAGACACCGGTGGAGAAGTCGCTGGCCCAGCCGATGGGCTTTGCCTAATAACAACCAGAGAAGCGGTAGTTGTTGGGCAGCCGTAAGACTTTTTAGGCAGCAGCTAATTATTATCCACCTCGGCATAGTTAGCGCAATTGTCGGCATATACCCCGAGATGCTTGGGCGAAAAAACTTTCCACCAGCACTTTTTGATCCAGTGATGTACTCGGAAAATGTCGTCGTAGGTCACCTTGGTATAAACGACAACGTACCTATCCCCGGCAATGAGTTCATCGCGCTCCCTTTGTTCAAGCGGCCTACTCTCCAGCAGCATTGTGGAGTTGATGGGGCGAATAGTCGTTGCTATGGCGTTCATCGTCTCACCGGGTTGCAAAATGCCAATATTGTCAATTCTGTGCGGATTGGGGAATGTCAAAGCTGCTTCCTTGTTAAATTCCACCGTTTTTACCATAGTGTGCCCGTGCACGTTTCGCGCTGGTGTTTTGCCAGTATCTATTGCTCTAACGTAGAGTTCAATCGGCCGGTTTTCCTCTGGGATGGTAATTCCGGTCTCGCTAAGCGTCAGCCAAGCGCGTTCCTGTTGTCGCATCTGCCGCTGAATAGCTTTGACGCTGTCTTGGGCAGCATCAGCTTGCTGTTTCGCGATCTTCAACTGGCGGTCAACTCTTTTGGTGGCCTCAACTGCATCGGCGGCAGCTTGTTTGGCTTGATCAGTCAGGATTCCTGTTTGAGTTCTCATTTCTCCGAATTGACGGTAAAAAACTACGAGAGTTCCTATCGCAACCGCAAAGGTGAGAGCGGTCAGGATGACCATATGCCAGTCTGGATTCCTGAACCATGGTTCGCTTGCTTCTGGATTGGGATTGGCGGCCTGATGGACGTTTTCGCCATGTGGCTGATTAGGATTCGGAGCAGGCGGAGCCGGAACGGGTGGGAGTGGTGCGGGTGGATTGTTCTGGCCTTGCTGATTATTGGGGGCAGCGTTTTCCCTATCACCCACGGGACAGACCTCCTCATCGGTTAGGGGAAGAGGGAAATGTTAAGCCAGTT
>Ga0070717_10000857_pt1 | contig 20162 bp, 14 predicted proteins | sample LARL113metaG_FD_71366 | JGI IMG/M metagenome (GOLD analysis project Ga0070717, IMG submission 71366) | Corn, switchgrass and miscanthus rhizosphere microbial communities from Kellogg Biological Station, Michigan, USA - LAR L11-3 metaG | ecosystem: Host-associated > Plants > Roots > Rhizosphere ... | reverse complement strand
TAATTGCCTACACCTACCTCGGCTATGTGGGCTGGCTCTGGGTGCGTGGCTGCTGGCGTCGCCGGCCGGTGCAATCCGGTACGTTTACGCCGCTCCTCTCCATCATCATAGTGGTCCGCAATGAGGCGAATGTGCTAGAGCACAAGCTGCGGAATTTGATGGAGCTGCATTATCCCGAGGACCTCATCGAGATTGTGGTGGTCTCCGACGGATCGACCGACGGGACCAACGCGATCCTCTCCCAATGGGCGAAGGTTCCGCGGGTGCGGGTAATCCTCAACCCCCAGGGGCGCGGCAAGGCAGCGGGGTTGAACGATGCCATCAAGGAGACCGGCGGAGAAGTTGTAGTTTTCACCGATGCGCGACAGAGAATTGAACCGGACGCGGTGCGGCTGCTGGCAGAGAACTTTGCTGATCCAGCGGTGGGCTGCGCCAGCGGTGAGCTGATGCTGGGGGATCCTGACTCCGGAGAAGCCGCCAACGGCATGGGATTGTACTGGAAGATCGAGAAGAAAATTCGAGAGCTGGAAGCAGCTTTGGGCTCGGCAGTGGGTGCAACCGGGGCCATATACGCAGTGCGTCGCAACCTGTTGGTTGCAGTTCCACCCGAAACCATACTGGACGATGTCTACATTCCGATGCATGTGTCGCGGCAAGGTGCACGGGTGGTGTTTGACCCGCGCGCACAGGCTTGGGACGTGCCCGATCTGGGAGCCGACCGGGAGTTCGCCCGCAAGGTACGGACGCTGAGCGGCAACTACCAGTTGCTGCAGCTGGCGCCTTGGCTGCTGACCAGTGCCAACCCGCTGCGCTTCGAGTTTGTAAGCCACAAGCTGCTGAGGCTGGTGGCGCCTTTTGCGCTGGCCGTGGTGCTGGTGACGTCGTTTTTGTTGCCGCAACCGATTTACCGGATTGCATTCGGCCTACAGTGCATGTTTTACGGGCTGAGCCTCTTGGCGATGGCGCGACTGAAGCGGGGTCCGCTGGCTCGGATGGCCGATGCCGCGTTCACTTTCGTGGTGTTGAACATGGCGGCTGCGGCGGCCTTCGCGAACTTTGTTATGCGACGCAAGGCCATGTGGATCCGGTAATCGTGGAATGCTTGTCTGAGGGTGGAAGGATCTTTTTGATAAACACACAGGAGCAAGTCTGGCAAAGCACGCCGCCGCTGCGAGGGAGGGAGGTCTTGAGCGGCGCCTTCTTCTGGCTGAGCGCGTTTTACTTTGTCTATTGCGCCAGGCCTGAGGACTGGATTCCCGGCTTGAAGTACATTCCACTGGCTAAGGTTACCAGCTTGTTTACGTTGTTGGCGCTCATCATGAGCGTGGGAAAGACGAGCCGCAGATTTCGAGACCTGCCCAAAGAAGCTCGTTATCTAATCGCCCTCATCGGGCTGCTGATCCCTTCAGCATTGTTATCTCCGGTGTGGAAGGGCGGCGCCCTGACCCATTCCCTGGACTTTGGCAAGGTTGCTGTCGCTTGGGTGCTCACTTTCCTAGTGGTTACCAGTTTGGCCAGGCTGCGCCGCATAATTTTCATCCAGGCAGCCTCAGTAGCGACTATTGCCGCAGTCTCCCTCGTGAAGGGCCACAATACCCCGCGCCTGGAAGGGGTTCTGGGGGGTATTTACAGTAATCCTAACGACCTCGCGTTCGCCATTGTGCTGTCGCTTCCTTTCTGTTTGGCGTTCCTACTCCGAACACGCAGTCTGCTACGGAAAGTACTCTGGGCATTTGCCATGCTGCTCATGGCGGCCGCCCTGCTTCAGACGGCCTCTCGCGGTGGATTCATCGAGTTCGCCGTAGCGGGTACGGTTTGCCTGTGGCATTTCGGTGTCAAGGGACGGCGTCCGCAACTGGTTGTCGCCGCAGCCTTAGTTGGGGTAGCGTTGCTGATGCTCGCTGGTGGCCGGATGAAGGAGCGATTCTTCGCCATCTCGGGCGACGAGATAACCTCAAAGCTTGACCAGAGCGCATACGGTTCTTACGAGGAACGCCGTGAGCTGATGATCAAAAGTGTGCAGGGGATGGCGCATTACCCGATCCTCGGCGTCGGAGCACATAATTTCGTCACTTATTCGGGGCGGTGGAAAGAGGTACACAACTCTTATCTCCAGATGGGGGTGGAAGGGGGCATCCCGGCTCTGATCCTCTATCTCATTTTTTTTGGGAGCGGCTTCGCCAACCTGAAGCGGCTGCGGAAAAGAAGGGATCTGGACGCGGAAACTACACTGTTCGTCGGAGCCTTGCATAGTTCGTTGGTCGGCTTTGTAGTGGGAGCCCTTTTCGCACCCGAGGCGTATCAGTTCTTCCCCTATTTCGCGGTGGCGCAAACATCCGTCATTTTGGCCATCGTACAGGAACAGGAACCCGCTGCGGTTTCTTCGGCGGAGTTGTCGAAGCCACCCCAGATTCAGGCTGCAGGGTACAGAAGAAGCGAGATACCACAACCGGTTCCGTACGTCCGTTGACCGGTTTTTTTAAGAAAGGGGCCTGTGCTCCCACGGCCATGGGTAATTTTTTTCGTTTGTATTGGGTACTAGGGGCCGAACGAAGGCGCAAACAGCAATGAAGATGATAGATGCACAATTATCCCAGCGTGATCGAGCCGAAATTGAACGCGGTGCAGCAGAGGCCCGAAAGGTCATTCTTAAAGGAGTTGACCGTGCTCAGATTGATCGCTGCCTAAATCCGTCCCCTGACACACTACCGCGCGAGGAAAATAATACCCCTTCCGATCTTTCCCCGTCCCGCCGGGCTCATCAATCCACGGGAATCCCGGGTGTTGCCACGCGCCGCGGTGGGCGAGCGTATCGAGCCCTTCGGTGGCTTCCGAATTATGTTTGGCAGAGGCTCACTAGACGCCCTCCTAGCGGCGAAGTACATCTAATCTTTGTATTGGCTGACCACTTCGAGCCGGGGATTGTGCCGCAAGACCGATCTGCTCGACCTCCCTACGACGAGCAAGAACGCCGGCTCGAGAATTGGTGCCGGGAGTACCCCCCGCTCGTCGACCCGTGGCGCGATCATGAAGGCCGCCCCTTTTGTCACACGTATTTCTACCCCGCCGAGCAGTACGACAAGGGCCTGATGGCACGGCTGGCCGACCACTGTCACGCAGGCTGGGGCGAGATTGAAATTCATTTGCATCACGGTACGCAACAGCCGGACACGGCGGAGAATACAGCTCGCCAGCTGGTCGAGTTTCGGGACACTCTAGCGTCGCGGCACGGGTGCCTTTCCTCTTTGGATAATTCAGGGTCCCCGCGGTACGCCTTCGTACACGGCAATTTTGCCCTGGCCAATTCCAACCAAGGGCGAGGATGCGGCGTCGAGTCGGAGATGCAGGTGCTCGCTGATACAGGATGCTACGCCGATCTAACCTTGCCGGCCGCCGCCTTCCACGCGGCCCAGACCGGAAAAATCAACTCGTTGTATGAGTGTGCGTTGCCGCTGAACCGGCGGGCTCCCCAGCGGCGAGGCCGGGACCTGCAGCGCGGACGACGTCCTCGTGTTTTTCCGCTAATCGTGCAGGGGCCGTTGGTGCTGGACTTCGCTCCCTCAGGCGGATCCAGAAGGATTGGCATCGAGAATGGCGCTCTGACCGCACCGAATCCGCCAGGACTATCCCGGCTGCGGCTGTGGAAGCAGGCTGGGATTTCCGTACGGGGACGCCCGGAGTGGCTGTTCATTAAGCTGCATTGCCATGGTATGGATCCGACGCAGAAGGCTGCCGTTCTGGGAGCTCCGATGCGGCAGTTTCTGCGTGAACTCGTGGCAGGAGCACAAGAAAGGCGGGAAATCCTGCATTTCGTTTCGGCGCGCGAAATGGTGAACATTATTCTGGCGGCGTGCGATGGGCGCGAAGGAAATCCGGGCGAGTACAGGGATTACCGTTTGCAGCGACTCCGCCAGCCATCGTCCAAGCCGTCCGGCGACGGAGCTCCACAAGTTGTCCTGAAAGGATAGTGCATGTGCGGAATCGCAGGTATCGTCAGCGCGGAACCTGGCGACAGGATTGAAGCCGCGAGCATCCACCGAATGTGTGACGCCATCGTGCACCGTGGACCCGACGACGAAGGAATCTACGTCAAAGACGGCACCGGTCTGGGCATGCGCCGGCTTAGCATCATTGACCTGGCCGGTGGCCACCAACCAGTTTTTAACGAGGATCGATCGGTCTGGGTGGTCTTCAACGGAGAGATCTACAACTTCCCGGAGCTTCGTCAAGAGCTCGAAGGCCGTGGCCACCTCTTCTACACGAACACCGATACCGAGGTGATCGTCCATCTGTACGAGGAAATGGGGGCGGACTGCGTTCAGAGGCTGCGGGGTATGTTTGCCTTTGCGTTATATGACGAGCGCCAGCGTCGGCTGCTGATGGCGCGTGACCGTCTGGGAAAAAAGCCACTGCACTATGCATCTGTGAATGGCCGCCTGCTGTTTGGCTCAGAAATCAAGTCGATCCTGGCTGCAGCTCCCGAACTCGCGACCATCAACTATGAGGGCCTGATGCAGTACATGTATTTTGGCTACATCCCGGATCCCCTCACCGCCTTCGTGCCCATTCAAAAGCTGCCGGCAGGTCATATTTTGGAATTCGAAGCGGGGGAGGTTCGTGTCCGGCAATATTGGGATTTGCCGCCGTACAGTACGCACTCGCCCCGCAGCGAAGAGGAGTGCCTGGAAGAGCTCGAGTATCGGCTGGCGGAAGCCGTGCGCATCCGTTTAATAGCCGATGTTCCGCTCGGGGCGTTGCTAAGCGGGGGCACGGATTCCTCCACGATTGTGGCCCTTATGGCCCGAGTTAGTTCTAAGCCGGTTAAAACCTTTTCCATTGGTTTTGGGCATGGCGACTTCAATGAGGCTCCGTACGCTAAATTGGTGGCGCAGCGGTTTGCTACCGACCACCACGAGTTGGTGCTAGAGCCCAACGTAGTGGACACGGTAGAGTCGCTGACGCGCTCACTCGAGGAACCTTTTGGAGACTCCTCGATGCTGCCCACATACTACGTCTCTTGTTTGGCCCGTCAGCATGTGACGGTGGCTTTGTCCGGGGATGGCGGCGACGAGATTTTTGCAGGGTATGAACGCTATCATATCCATCTCCGAGACCGGTCTCATGACTGGATTCCCCAGTGGGCTAGTCGCTTTTATCGCGAGCAGATCCACCCCAGACTCCTCTACCAAATGCCGGGACGCAATCTCGCGTATAGTATTTCGTTGCCTTGGCAAGAGCGTTATATAGAGGGGATTTCTCTCCAGGCTTTCCAAAGAGAAATGGCGCTTCTTTCCGATGACTTTGTCACTACTTCGGAGCCTCTGAAGCTGTTTCGCGAATATATCGACCAGGCTCCGGCGCGCGATCCATTGAGTCGCCTACTTTATTTGGATACCAAGACCTATCTGCCAGGCGACATTCTGACCAAAGTCGACCGGATGAGCATGTTGACATCCCTGGAAGCACGGGTGCCAATGCTTGATCACATTTTCCTCGAGTGGGTTACGGGATTGACTCCGGAATGGAAGATGCGAGGTAGAAGTCAGAAGTACATCCTGAGAAAATTGGCGGAGCGAGTCGGAGTGCCGGCCCAAGTGCTTTACCGGCGTAAGCGGGGATTTGCGTTGCCGCTCGTCCACTGGATCCGACATGAACTGAAGGATCTGATACTCACTGTTCTCCTAGAACCACGAACCCTGCAGCGGGGGTACTTCAATCCACAAGGGGTCCGTCAGCTCCTCGACGAACACCTCCGAGGCCGTCGTGACCACTCGCCCCGCATCTGGCGACTCTTGATGTTTGAACTGTGGCACCGGAACTTCCTTGAGCGATTCAGGACCGAGAACTTGGGCCAGCCCCTCGATCATGCCATCTCCTTGCCGGGGGGCATTGGATGAGCTCACCATTGGGCCGGGGATTGGAAGAGTTCAGCGCGGCAACGGGCAACAGCCAGTCGAGCCTGCAAGCATCAGCCGATGTGCAAATGCTTCCGGGCGTCTTTTTGATGATCGAGAGCCTTGAGACGGGTGGCAGCGAACGCCAGTTTACAGCTCTTGCCCGCTCTCTTAATTCTGACTCATTTCGCTTGTATTTAGGCTGTACCCGTCAGCGAGGAGCTTTTCTCGAAGGCCTGGGTGAGTTGCCAGAGTTTCCACTGGGCGGCAGCTTGTATGGCCTGCAATCGCTGCGAACGCGTTTCCGCCTGGTTCGTTATCTGCGAAAGACCGGCATTGCCATCGCCCAGTCGTTCGATTTCTATAGCAATCTCACTCTGATTCCCGCAGCGCGCATGGCGCGAGTACCCGTGATAATCGGCAGCCAACGCCAGCTTGGCGATCTTCTCAGCTGGGCGCAGTCCCTGGCGCAAGCGGCCGTATTTCACTTGTGCGACAGAGTGGTGTGCAACTCGCGCGCCGCAGCTGACCGCCTAGTGGAGGAAGGCTTGTCCGAATGCAAGGTGGTCGTCATCGGCAATGGTCTCCCGCCATCAGCCTTCGCGGAAACTCTGCCCGCACGGCCCCGCCCACCCGGACTGCTGAGAGTGGGTATGATCGCGCGCATGAATGCTGGGTACAAAAACCACCGAATTTTTCTCCGTGCCGCGGCCCGGCTCCGTGGCAAGTTCCCGGTTTTAGAGATCGTGCTGGTTGGAGACGGCCCGCTGCGCCCGGAGCTCGAACGTGAAGCTGAAAACTTAGGGTTAGGTGGTCAGGTATGCTTTCTTGGAGACCGGCGGGACATCCCTGCCATTTTGGCTTCGCTGGACGTGTCCGTGCTGCCTTCGACTTCTGAGAGTCTTTCCAACGTCATCCTCGAGTCCATGGCGGCTGGCTTACCGGTAGTGGCGAGTCGTGTGGGAGGGAATCCCGAATTGGTCACCGAAAACGAGGGGATCTTGGTAGCGCCGGACCAGGAAGAGGATCTTGCGGCCGCGATCGAACGCCTGCTGCGTGACCCGACCCTGCGCGCGGAGCTCGGCCGTAGCGCCAGGCGATTCGCTCAGGCGAATTTCACCCTCGAACGAACGCGAAAACGCCACGAAGAGCTCTACTGCGAAGTGCTCGCGGAAAAACGCTGGCATCCGAATCCCGCCCGGTTGGCTCGGCCGATTTCTTCCAGAAAGAGCAATCCCTTGCGAGTGACAGTAGTGGCCGCTTCGCTGCGTTACGTAGGTGGGCAATCCGCGCAAGCAGACTTGCTTATGCGCAATTGGAAGAACGATCCGGAGGTGGAGCCACGGCTGATCCCGATCGACCCTGCTCTGCCGCACGCTCTCGCCTGGGTGGAGCGTCTTCCTTTTCTGCGCACCCTGGTGCGCCAGCCCTTCTACTTGCTGGCACTCTGGCGAGGTTTAAGGGATGCTGCCATCGTGCACATCTTTTCCGCGTCCTATTGGTCGTTCTTATTGGCACCGGCGCCGGCATTGCTCATCGCTCGCCTGAGAGGGAAAAAGACACTGATCCACTACCACAGCGGCGAAGCGCGGGACCATCTGCGACGATTTCACAGCGCACGTTCACTTCTGCAAAAAGCAGACCGGCTGGTGGTTCCTTCCGGATACCTGGTCGACGTTTTCCGCAAGTTTGGACTCCAAGCCCAGGTGGTGCCGAACATTGTGGATCTGAGTCACTTCCCTTTTCGGGAGCGGAAGCCGCTGCGTCCTCACCTGGTCTGTACGAGAGGATTTCACCCATATTACAGCTTGGATGTCGTGGTGCGTGCATTCGCTGAGGTTCGCCAGGGTTTTCCCCAGGCACGTCTCGACCTCGTCGGTAAGGGCCCTTCGGAAGCGCAGATTCGCAATCTCGCCTGGGAATTAAATCTCTCTGGAGTTAACTTCACAGGTGTAGCGTCGCGGAAGGAAATAGGCCACTTTTATGATCAGGCTGATATTTTTATAAACGCCTCGTGGCTGGATAACATGCCGGTTTCGATCCTGGAAGCCTTTGCTTCCGGTACGCCAGTGGTCAGCACTGCCCCGGAGGGCATGCGTTATCTGGTCGAGCACGAGCGTACTGGACTCCTCTCGGACGTGGGGGACCCGAAGGCCTTGGCGGCAAACGTTATCCGCCTTTTGAACGATCCCGGGCTCGCCTCGCGCTTAGCGTTCAATGCATACGAAGAATCGCAAGGCTACTGTTGGACTACGGTGCGGCAGCAATGGCTGGACATCTATCGCTCCATGCAACGTTCGAAGTGGTGAAGCTCGAGAAATTAGTCGCTAGTACGTGTTTGGAGATTCGAGATCGCTGCGAAAACGCCGCTGCGAGTAATGACGAACAGTGCAAAGTACTTTGATGCGCCGTGCACGCCGGCCAGGGCCTTACTGCGTTTGCTCTTATGGCTGATTGTTGCCGTGGTCGTCATTCTGCTTTGCCTGCCGTGGTGGGGCGGTAATCTCCTGATCGCCAGCGATCCTTTGCCCGCCCACCTGGATGCTGCCGTTGTGCTCCAGGGTTCGATCTCCGGCGAGAAGGCGCGGATCGCCGGAGCAATGAGACTTCTACAGCGGGGCGTCAGCGGGCGAGCCCTGCTGAGCGTTCCAAAAGAATCTTACTGGGGCCAGTCGATACCGCCACTCGCTCGCAGTTATATCGAAACAAACTACGGGGGTGATTTGGCCGCACGGGTAGATTTTTGCGAAACCGGACCGGACGTGAACTCCACCGAGCAGGAGGCAAGCGCGATCAGCAGCTGCATCCAGGAGCATCGCTGGCAATCCGTTGCGATAGTCACTTCGAACTATCACACACGCCGTGCCGGCATTATCTGGAGAAAAACCGTCAAACAATACAGTCTGCGGGTTCAGCTCTGGATCTACGGCGTCCCGGATCCTGAGTTCCAGCCACAGAGATGGTGGCGCAGACGCCTTTATGCGAAGACCTGGTTCGTGGAATGTTTGAAACTGGTGTGGACGGTGTTCGCCGGGTAGGAGTTTTTTCCCTGCACGCTGAAATGGGCGGAAGAGGTTCGCGTCTCCTGGTTCTTCCAGATGGGAAAGACACGGAAATGGCCCCAAACGAGAAACTTACGATGCAGACCTATGAAAACCTTGAAGCGTTAGAGTATCTGCGGCCAGACTGGGAAGCTTTGCTAGCCGAGTACCCGTTGGCCACCACATTCTCCACCTTGGAGTGGCTGTTGCCCTGGTGGCGAGCGTTCGGAGGGAGTGACCGGCTGCGAGTCCTGGCGTTGCGTGATGCCTCCTCCTCGCTCCTTGGTGTAGCGCCCCTGGCTCTCACCACCCTTCGCGGTTTTCCCACGCCGCTGCATTTGCTGCGGCTCATGGGGGACGGCAGTCATGACTCAGACAATCTGGACCTGCCAGTGCGATGTGGCTATCAGGCCGAATTCAGCCGCGCGCTTCTCGACTGGATGGAGCGTAACGCGGGGGATTGGGACGTCTGCCAGTTGAACACGCTCCCTTCGCAGTCTCTCGTGGGCACCCAACTATTGGATGATCTGAGAGTGCGCGGGTGGAAATGGTTCATCGCAACGCAGCCTCAGTCCGTAGTGGAGTTGCCAGAGACCTGGGAGTCTTACCTGAAGGGGATCTCAAGCAAGGAACGCGGCAAAATTGGATTGAGAGCCCGGCGTTTGGAAAAGAAGTACAGGGTCAAGCTTCGCAAGTGTGCCGAAGAAGGCGAGCTGGATCATTTCCTGGAAGCTCTCTTCGAGCTGCATGGCAAGCACTGGCAACTGCGAGGTCTGCCTGGAACAATGCATTCCTCCGCCCGCCGCCAGTTCTACCACGAATCGGCCCGGCTCTTGCTTGCACGCCAGAGGCTGGAGTTTTGGGTTCTTGAACTGGACGGAAAGATTGTGGCTGCACAGTTTGGATTTCGCCATGGAGATACCGTCTTTTCCCTACAGGAGGGTTTCGATCCGGCCTATTCCTCTGACAGCGTGGGCTACGTACTGCGCAGTAAAATCCTGAAGCAACTAATCGCGGACCGCATTCGCAAATATGATTTTCTCGCGAGTACTGACGATTCGAAAGTTCGCTGGGGAGCTGAGGTGAATAAGTATCTCAACATCGCCTTCGCACGCCCGCTCACGCGGGGTAGTTTCCATCTGACCATTAAGTACAAAAGTGTAGAAACGAAAGCTTGGCTACGAAATCACTCGCCCGCCTCGGTGTGGCAGGCTTTGAAGAGTGTGCGCGAACTTTTGCGGGAAAGCTGAGCCGAGGAGCTCAGCGTCTTAGGGCTTCGTGCACCGTCACCAGCTCGTAGCCAACGGAACGCATCACATCTCCCCAAGCTGACTCGATCTGAGTCACAGACCGCTCCGGTAACGTCGATTTCCAACCGCCCGAGACTGCCTTACGAACGAAGGGTTTATCCTGCCGCGTCCTCTTAGTCTCTTTCCATTGGTGCGACTGCTGTTTTTCCAGAATGCGCATGCGGTCGGCTGAACTCAGTTCGACGGCGCGAGCCACCCGCGCGGGACTGGAATCCAGGCCGAGGAAGGAAGCGATCTTGGCGCTTTCCCCCGCCGTGTTGTCTTGCATATCTTCGTAACGAAGAAGCAGAAACTTTTCCTGGCCCTGCCGTGGGGCAATCCAACTGAGGACGTGGTCACGCCACGAACCGATCGTGGGTTCGAACTCGGATTCCAAGAACCGCGGCACGAATTCTTCCAAGCCGCAATCCTCCGAAATCACCCTTCGTTTGAGCTGAAATTCGTAATACGAGACTGCGACGTCCCGGGGATCGCGCACGATGTAGATGACCTTTTGGTACCGCGGATCAAAGCATTCATGGCTCTTTATAATGCGAGGTCTTGGAAGAGCACGCAGAATCCGATCGGGAACGTCATAAATTTCGGGGATACGCGATTCAAGCCTGGCAAAAGTGACGGGATCCTCAGGATTCATCAAGTTGCACACCAGGAAGCGGGTCCAAGTGTTCCCAGATCTCGGAAAGGAGACCAGAAACGTGTCGTCCGGATAGACGGTTAACCCTCGCGCAGCCATTTTCCGGCCCGTCACCGCTCTGCCATAGGCCGCCAGTCGTTTCATTAGGCTCGACATTGATTTGGGATACCTCAAGTACGCACCGTATGTGTGTATTCAGTAAGCTTAGGTTTCAAGGGCGCTGCGTCTTACGCCTGATCGGAACCTTCACTGCGGTCCGGTAGTGAGCCCAACACAACGCGCTACAGTAGCATTTCCGATTTCGGAAGCGCAAGTTAGCGGACGGCAATGGCCGGGAGCCACTCACGTCGCCTCTTGTCGCCGATTCGGGCTGATATTCAAGTCTGTGCCGGTGCTTGGGAACGACGGAACCTCTTTGCCATATCCACAAGGTTGAGCATTCTTTCTCGGTGCAGGAGCAGGAGGGTGGAAACGTAGACGACCACACCGGCCGCAATCTCAAAGATCAGCCGAACAAGCAATCCCCGGCTGGAGGGGATCGTATACTTCACCAGTCCCACCGTCAGGGTTAGCACCACGGTCCCTTCCAAGGCGGGCCGGATGGAGCGGAAGTATTCGCCGACGTGCATGTCTATCGTCTTAAACACCTTCCGGTAGAGCGGAACCGCCACCAAAGGGTAGGCAGCAACCCAACCCCAGGCTATTCCGGCGTTTCCCCAATTGCTGCCGATATAGAAGGCGGTGGGAAGAATGACCAGCGCGGCCAGATCATTCCACATGACGTACCGGGCGTTGCCGACTGCCGACAAGACCTTGGAAAGAAGAGCGACAGTCGACCGAAAGGCAGCGTATATGGAAAGTACTTGCAAAGGTACGATCACGCCATCCCACTTGTGACCGAACGCAACAGGAACCAGTTCTCGCGCCACCAGTCCCAGTCCGACCGTGGCCGGAAAGGCGGCGAGCGCGATAGCTCCAGTCAGAGTGCGCACATATCGGCGCAGCGCGGCGGGCTCGTTTTGAACGGCGGCGAGGTATGTGGGAGCCACAGTGGTCACTATGGAAGTCACTTTCTCCATGGGCACATTGGCCAGGTTCCAAGCCATGCCATAGAAGCCCAGGGCAGTCTGGCCCAGAACCCTGCCGGCCGTTAGGTTATCCAGCCTCTGATAGGAATTCAAAGCCACGATCGATACCGAGCTATGCCAGCCGAACAGGAGCTGCTTCCGAATAGATTGCAGTCGTGGTTTGGAGAATCTATGCGGCCGAGCTCTCAGAATGAGCGAGCTTCGGACAAATGTTGCCAGAAGATTACCCAGCACCAACGCCCAGTAACCCAAACCCAAGAACGCTAGCACCAAGGTTAGCACCGCGGTGACAATTGAGCTGACAGCGTCGTACCAGGCAAGCAGTCCAAACTGCATCTCCTTGGCCAGCAGGCCTTCAGAAACCGCGCGGAGTGAAAGCGGCAAAAGCGCGACGCAGGTTACCACCGCTACTGCGGACAGGCCAGGAGTCCTGAAGAATATTGCAACTGGCTTAGCCAGAAGGGCGGCGAGCACAAAGCACACGAGGCCGAGCACCACGGAGATAGTGTTCAACTGCCCAAGCTGGTCTTCAGTGAGATCGCGGAATGTGATGATGGTTCGCGGAATACCGAGCTCACTCACATACCGCAAATAAGGTAAAAAAATGACTGCCATCGCTACAATGCCAAAGTCAGCTGGCGTAAGCAGTCGAACCACGAACACGAATGAGGCCCAGGAGAGGATCTGGCTGGACCAGTCGCCCGCCGCGCGCCAAACCAGGCTTCGGGCTAAGGACTGATCCATTCCCCTATTAGGGATGGCCCGGTCAGGGGAGATGGAACCCCTGTCGGTAGTGGTTTTCTCGGGGTTAGGTGCGATAGTTGGCCGTATATCCAAGATCGATTCCTTTCACCACAGTTCAACGATGAAAAAGGGCAAATATCGAACCGAACGTCCTTAGGCACCTGGCCTAACTAATCTTCCCGGTCGGAAGTGAACATGAAAAATCGCCCGTCTTGTGACACGTTCCCTCGAGGTTGCGACCAAAAGCCGTTCTTCGCCGTGCTGTAAGTGTGGGCGAAGCGCCACACCTTGGAATCCTTCCTGTCCATCTCGACGCAGACATTTTCCCAAGGGCCGTTGACTGCGAGTGGCGTACGAGGCGTGTTGAGATGGTACCTGGATAGGCATACGGGTTGGAATCGTCCAGATTCAGATTGTTCTACGAGAAGTGATGGTCATACCCTAGCCACGTGTGGGTTGCAGCCCGTTGATGACGTTTGACGACGCATCTAGCTGGTTTAACGGTCGCGCAACCAAGTCGAAAGGATGGCTCTGGCCGGATGGTCCTACGATGTGCGAGTAACCCATTACGCGATGCCCGGAGCATAGCGAAGTACACGCGACCCCATTCGTCGTCTCGATCTCCCAGACCAGCCACTTACCCGGACTCCCGCGACCGCGGGTGATGCACACGAACTTCCGCGATTTCGACATCCGAGAGTTGTGCACCCCTAGCGATCGGAATGGAAATGACCCCCTCGGTTGAATATGTCAGGCAAGCACCTGCTGGACAGCAGGATAAGGACGCCTCGTGCTTGCAAAACAGTAGCCGATTGCGATTCAGATTTCACCTGCTACCATCCCCGCTCTGGGTAGTGTAACGCCGTGCGCGTGACTTGTGGGGCGGTTTGTCTTACATTACCTCAAGAAAGGCACAAGTGCGAGACCCAACCAGCGACCAAAAACACTGGGTAATGTCGGCAGCCATACGTCCCAAGATGTGGCTTAACGCCTAGGACCTCGAGGTATCTGAGTTGGGCTGATGGGGCAGGGTTGAAAGAATAAGCTATCATACTGGTTGTTTGCCAGCTTAGACATAAAGGCTTCGGGAAAGCGATTGGGGAACCATCTAGAGAATGATCGAGTAACAGAACGGAGAAAGTGCCCGGTGTTCGTTATGGGCTGTCATCGGTCCGGAACGAACCTGATTTACGATACCTTGCTCTCGGCTGGCGGTTTTGCCATCTACCGTGGATATCTGCCGATCTACAAGATGCTAATCCCCCGCTTTGGTAAGCTGGAGAAGCCTGAGAATCGAAAAAAGGTAATCGACACCTGGCTTCGGAGTAAAGGTTTCCGCAGGTCAGGTCTTGATGCACAGCAACTGGTGGCTAAGCTGCTGGGCGAGTGCAGGAATGGCGGCGATTTCATCCGGATCATCATGGACGGAATCGCTCACAACCAGAACGTGATTCGTTGGGCCGTCTATGACGCCGATAATGTGCTTTATGTCTCCCAAATCAAGGCCGACATCCCCGAAGCCCTCTTCGTTCACATTGTCCGGGACGGGCGGGATATCGCGCTCTCGCTAAAGAAGATGGGCGGCTTTAAGCCGTTTCCCTGGGACCGAAGATCGCGAAGTTTGCAGGAAACGGCATTGTATTGGGAGTGGATGGTTCGTAAGGGACGGCATTACGGACGTCAGATTCCCGCTGACTACATTGAAGTTCGGTACGAAGATCTGATCTGCGATCCTCGACGTACTCTAGCAGCTCTCGGCCACTTCCTGGATCACGACCTTGACTATGACCGCATTCGAGGCACAGGTTTGGGTAGACTGCGCGAGTCAAATTCATCATTTCGGGACGAGGGAGTGCAAACTGAGAGAGATCCGGTGAACCGCTGGAAGGAGAGGTTGTCGCGCGAAGAAGTGGTCGGCATTGAGGCGCTGGTCGGCAAGTGTCTGGAAGAATTCGGTTATTCCTTAACCACATCGGAACTAGAAAGAAAGCGAAGTTTGGGGGCAGCGTGGATGCGAGCTCTTTATCCAAGTTTTCTCGATGCCAAGCTGTGGCTTAAGATAAAGACACCGGCAGGGAAGCTGACCAACTTGTCTCCTTTGGAGCTAGCTGATCCAGGTTCCCAAACGCATCCCACGCCGTGAGCGAGTAGTTCTTCGGCGCTGCCGCGAGAAGAAGTTATCTTTTCAAGCCTGTCCGGCGCCCGGAGACTTCGATGGGAATGATCGGTGGCGGCGAAGGCCGAATGCCACAATGTCATTTTCTCTAGGACAGCATCCGAACTCGCAGAGCTGCGCAGGCTCTAGCCGCTGATTATCGGCGGTCGAGTGTTCGCACGGGATGAGCCCGCATGCTGAACACAGTTAACACTCGTCGGCGGAGCGATTCAGCAATAGAGATCGGATGCGATCGTAGGCCGAATTACCGAACAAACGCTTTGCAGATGAGCGGGCCAGATCTCGCGCCTGCAGTTTCCAGAGCCCACGTCCCTTGCAGAGGCGTTGAAAAGCCTGGAGGCTGGTTTCGCGCATCACGGCGACGCGCCCCAGGGAAAACGGATCGGCTTTCGGAGAATTGGCGCTGGCGCGGCTGGTGGCAACGGAGCGATAACCAGCTCGCTTCGCCACTTCGGCTACCCGCCGATCCCAACGGCCACCGGGACAAGAGAAATGTTCTATAGGACGGCCGGTTATCTGTTCCAATTCGATCTTGGCTATAACAATCTCCTGGTAAAGTTTGTCTTCTGTAAGGTCGGACATATAAGCGTGAGTCATCGAGTGGCAGCCGATTTCAAATCCCAAGGCACCCAACTCGCGTAGTTGAGCTTGAGACAAGTAGCCGCGTTTGCCCAAAAAACCAACGGTCACATAGAAAGTAGCGTTGTTTCCGGTGTCCTTGAGGATTGGGGCCGCGGCGATGAAGTCGGTCTCGCAGCCGTCATCGAAGGTAACGGTCACACCGTGCTCCTCCGGGAAGGTGAGCCCTTCCCCTATGCTCATGCTTCGGCTGCCGGCCTGCTGAAGCCAGCTCATTTGCGAGCGGAAGTCACTCTCAATGAGGATGTAGCGTACATACCCTGGCTCGGACTGGCATAGGGGGCGGCCAGGTAGTTCCAACTCGTGGTACATCACGAACACGCTCTCGCGCGGCGTCATCAGAAAATCCTTCTCAGTTGCGCTTTAAGCGATTCCGGAACCCGGATCCCAAGTCGGTCCAGCGTCTGCTTCCCGTTCTTCAGGAAGCGCCACATGCGGTAGGAGCGATCATGCACCAGTCCGAATTCAGTCAGGAGTTCCTGCGGCAGTGCGCCGGAGGATGGCAGCTGTAGTTTATCCTTCAGTCCCTGGTAGTTCCCATCGGCTAGCGCCGCCAGGATCGGGGCTGGTTTCGCCGAATCGCATTCCAGGCCCACGAAGAGACCACGAAACTGCTTCTTCCAGTGCAGATCCTGTCCGTAGAAGGCGCGCATTTCCGGGTTGCGCTTCTTCATTCTTTGCAGGAGTGTAAAGGTACTGGGACGCGGGGCATAGCGGCCATCATATTTGGAGTTCCACGTCTCAATCCCTCGCGGCAAAACCAGGAAGTTTTCCATCCAGGAAAAAAACTCGTCTTTGGGATGAGCGATCACCGAGACCGCTCCCTGAGAGTCAATGTGGTGAATGACTTCCTGCGGATCTGTGGTGTTCGCCAGCCTGGTCGCACCGTAACCCAAGATGTGCATGCGGCCCTCACATTCGAATTCCAAGCCGGCGACGAAGACCAACTTTTCGTCTGAGAGTGCGTCGCATTCGCGGACGTAGAGTTGGATCGACTCTTCGTCGAAGTACTCAGCATGATCATTCATGCATACGAAGGCGCATCCTTCTGCAAGGAAGATCTCTCGCAACTCGGGCAGGGTGAACTCGCCGTCCGAGTAGGTGCTATGGATGTGCATCGCGCCCTTAAGCATGCGTGCTCTCTTCAGCAGACTGCTTCCTCACGATACGCTGGACGAAACTGATCCAGTCGCCGAGTTCTGGAAGCGGGTCCCGCAACTGAAACAGATCATGGTAAGTGCCGGGAACGGGCATGAGTACCGACAGTAAGGTATGAAGACGGCCAGGGTAGCGCCCCGGAAATCCTGCCGGTGCGCCCCTCCAGACTTCCAACAGATGGCGAGCGTCACCCAAGAGCCAGCGGCAACGAATTCCAATGCGATAGCTGCTAGACGGTGCGATATCACCGTCTTCGGCCATGCGTGCCAGCATCGCGGGGAAATCTGCGCCGGCGTAACAAGCCAACGGCAGCGAATGCCAGAAGCGGCCGTTGACCTCAATGAAAACCGGCGGCTCCGACCCTTTCTTCCGGAATTCCACCATAGCCACCCCATGCCAGCGCAAGGCACGCAGCATCGCCAGAGATGAGCGGCGCATGTCGGGATCAGGCGGAACACTCTTTCTTAAAGCGCTGCCCGAGCCTGTGGGGTACACGTCGCGAATCCGCTGATGGGCGAATTCGGCCCGCAGATCGCCATGGTTCAGTAGGGCGAAGTACCCCATTCCCTCACCTGCGATGAATTCCTGGAGCAGCACAGCCGAGCCGCGGCCGCTGATGTCGCCATAAGCAGCCTCGAACTGCTCTGGGTTGCCGGCGTAACGTGGGCGGCCCGCCGTGCGCACCTTTCCGTCGCGAGTCAACTCCTCCGAGGCACGTGGCTTGAGCACGACGGGATAGCAAGTGGAGCGTGCGAGGTCTCGCGCCTGTTTGAGACTCGACATAAGCAGCGTCTTGGGTACCGCGATACCGAGCGATGCGGCCAACTGCGTGGTCGCGTCCTTGTCGAAGGCGCGGAGCAAGTCGGCGTGATCGGGCAGCACCAGGCGCGCACCGGCAGAGATCAATAGATCACGATAGGTTGAGATAGGCAGCGTCGTTAGTTCGGTCATCGGCAGGATGAGCGTCCCCGGTTCCTGGCGAACGAGATCCGCAATCTTCTTGACAAATGCGTCCGCATGCTCCTGCGGCGCAGGGTATTGGAAGCTTCCACGGCAGAAGCGTGACAACCCAGCCTTGGACCATGATGCGGACTCGCCCACCCACACGATGTGGCCGGCGGTGGCCAGCGACCGCACGCTGGCCACCGCCTGGTTCTGATTTCCGTCGAGCACCAGGACCTTCATGAGTTCATGGGCACGCTGGCGCCGGCGCTTTGATCCGGGCGGGGAACCTGCATGGTGGCCTCGAGTACCTCGACAAAGCGTCGCACAATGCGCGACCAGTCGTACTGAGTTGCGAGTTCGACGGCGGCTTGCTCATACTTGCGGCGAAGCGTTCTGTTCCGCAAGAGCAAGAGAGTCGCATCAGCGAACGTCGCTGCGTTATCGGCTAGAATAAGGTCGCGGCCGCTCTGCACGTCCAGTCCTTCCGCCCCGATGGAAGTGGAAACCACGGCCTTGCCTACCGCCATTGCTTCGAAGATCTTAAGCCGAGTTCCTCCCCCGATGCGTAGCGGCACGACCACCACGGTGGCGTGGCGCAAGTAATCGGCGACCGAAGCTACAGTTCCCGTGACTTGCACCCAATCGGACGCCAGCTGCTTGACCTTGTCATGCGGATTGCGGCCCACGATCTGGAAGATCGCGTCAGGAAATTCGGCACGGACGCGCGGAAAAATCTCCTGGCAGAAGTAATTCACCGCATGGATATTGGGTTCCCAGTCCATCGATCCCGCGAAGATGATCGTCGGCGGGTCAGCCTTTGCGGGTGGGGCCACAGGGAACCTGCTCGTATCCACCCCCGTCGGAACCACGCTGATTTCGCAACTGCGGTCCATCTGTAACATGTGTTGGCGATCGTGATCGGAAACGGCGATGATGTGATGGAACCGGCCCAGCGCGGCGCGCTCGTAGCGCGCCATCTTGGCGGCTTCGATCCGATAGGCAAAGCGTTTTGCCGGATTCGGCTCGGTGGAAGCCATGCGCCGCCACAATGCGGTCTCCACGTTGTGCTGGAATAGGACAGTGGGGATTGGAAGCGGGTGCGGGAAATTTAGGGAAGCAGAGAGAAAATCACAAACCGCAACGTCAAACCTACGCTGGTTGAGCCACGACGCCACGGTGCGCTGCACCTCTGGGTGAGTAAACTTGCTGACCGCAAAGGGGGCAGGTTGCCACACCCGACGCAGATAATCAACCGATTGCTCCACCACCGTGGTGTCTGGACCGGCGGTATGGATGGTATACGCGTCCGGAAATTCGTTGCGGATTTCGGCTTCATAGCCGGGATCACGCCGCCCTCCATAATAGGAGAGCACTGTGACTTCGTGATCCCGCGCCAGATGTTTCAGGATGTTGTAAGAACGGATCTTGCCGCCGGTGTCCACCGGCAGAAGCTTGCCCGCCTTGACCCAGAGGATTTTCACTATTCTACCAGCAGATGCCCTCATAGTTGGAACTGCCCGCAGGCCGGCGGGCCTTCTCCAGGTTCACCAGGTCAATCACGATGTGGTCCGGCCGCAGGTGTTTCTGCAGTTCCTCCTTCTTGACGCCGCGTGTCTCGATGACCACGACTTCGGCCTCGGCTAGCACCTCCCCCAACCCCTTGCAAAGCAGACTGCCGATGTGCGGAATGACATTCTCGATGTATTCGCGATTCGAACCAATCAGGCGCCCCAGCGAAACGTTATCGTCCCAAATCTTTATGTGGCGCCCTTCGCCGAGCAGATGCTTGACAAGCTGCACCTGTGGGCTCTCGCGCAGATCGTCCGTGGCAGCTTTGAAGCTCAGTCCAAGGATGGCGATTTTTTTCTTGCCGGTTTGTAACACCATTTCGATCGCCCGTCTCCGGTGCTCGTCATTGCTGGGCATAATGGATTCGAACAGCGGCAGCCTGAGGTCCAGTTCCTTGGCGCGATAATTGAGTGCGCGGACGTCCTTGGGCAGGCAGGAGCCGCCAAAAGCAAAGCCGGGTTTCAAGTAGCTGGGCGAAATGTTGAGCTTGGTGTCGGCTGCGAAGATCTCGATTACCGTTTCCGCATCGACCTTGAGCTCCTTCGCCAAGGTACCGACCTCGTTAGCGAAGGCAACCTTGAGAGCATGCCATGCGTTGCAGACGTACTTCACCATCTCGGCGGAGCGGAATGAGGTTTCGAAAATGCGGCCCGGAGCCCAGGCATAGAGCTCTCGCAACAGTGCGGCGTGCTGTGGATCAGCGGCGCCGATGATGGTCATGGCCGGTTCGAGGAAGTCCGTTACCGCCGTGCCTTCGCGCATGAACTCTGGATTCACGCATACGCCAAAGTCCTTTCCCATCCCTTTGCCGCTGGCCTTCTCCAAAGTCGGAACGACGATGTTTTCTGCCGTGCCGGGCAATACCGTACTGCGCAGAACGACCAGATGAAATGAGCCTTTCTCCTTCAGGGCCTCGCCGATTTCGCGGCAAACTGGCTCGACATGGCCAAGGTCAAGCTTGCCA
>Ga0070717_10000856_pt1 | contig 20172 bp, 16 predicted proteins | sample LARL113metaG_FD_71366 | JGI IMG/M metagenome (GOLD analysis project Ga0070717, IMG submission 71366) | Corn, switchgrass and miscanthus rhizosphere microbial communities from Kellogg Biological Station, Michigan, USA - LAR L11-3 metaG | ecosystem: Host-associated > Plants > Roots > Rhizosphere ... | reverse complement strand
CTCGAGGTTCCCGAACATTGCCTGATAGCCGCGCGTCTGATCGCCCGGCGCGAATGGATGAATGCGCGAAAACTCCGGCCATGAGATCGGATACATCTCCGCCGTGGCATTCAGCTTCATCGTGCACGAGCCGAGCGGGATCATCGACGTCGTGAGCGACAGATCCTTCGCCTCCAACTGGTGCAGGTAGCGCAGCATCTCCGTCTCGGAGTGATGCGTGTTGAAGACGGGGTGCGTGAGATAGGTGCTGGTACGCGCAAAGCGCTCGTCGTAGCGGTCGTCGATGTCGCGCGCGAGGTCCTCCGGCTTCCTGGCTTCACCGCCAACTGCGAATACCAGGAGCAGGTCGCTCAAGTCCTTGAACGTGACCGTTTCGTCGAGTGAGACGATCACGTCGCCATGCAACGCGCGCAGGTTGATACCCTTTTCGCGCGCCGCGGCGACGATTTCTTCCGCCGTCGCGCCGGACTTCGCAACACGAACGCGCAATGTGTCGAAGAAGTCGTCATGAGCAAGATCATAACCAGCGTGCTCGAGCCCAGCCGCGAGAATCGCCGCGTGCCGATGGATGCGCCGCGCGATCCAATGCAGACCCTTCGGGCCATGCCACACGGCGTACATGCTAGCGATCACCGCCAACAGCACCTGCGCCGTGCAGACGTTGCTCGTTGCCTTCTCACGCCGGATGTGCTGCTCACGCGTCTGGAGCGCCATGCGCAGCGCCGGCTTCCCGTCGGCATCCCGTGACACGCCGATGATGCGCCCTGGCAGCAGTCGCTTGAATTCGTCGCGTGTGGCGAAATACGCCGCATGCGGACCGCCGAATCCGACCGGTACGCCGAAGCGCTGGGTGCTCCCGACGCACACGTCCGCGCCCCACTCACCGGGCGGCGCGAGGAGGACGAGACTCATGATGTCGGCGGCAACGACGAGGAGCGCGTTCGCGGCGTGCGCCTTCTCGGCGAATTCGCGATAGTCGTGAATGGCGCCGTCAGTCGTCGGATACTGCACGAGCGCGCCGAAGACGTCTTTACCGAACTCGTAATCCTGGAAATCGCTGACGACGACTTCGATGCCGCGGGCGTGAGCGCGCGTCCGTACGACGTCGATGGTCTGCGGGTGGCAGCTGTCGGCGACGAAGAAAACCTCCTTGCCCTCCTTCCCCCGGGCAGCGTAGGCCATGGCCATCGCTTCCGCCGCAGCCGTGCCTTCGTCGAGCAGCGACGCGTTCGCGATCTCGAAGCCAGTCAGATCCATGACCATCGTCTGGTAATTCAGCAGAGCTTCCAGACGACCTTGCGCGATCTCCGCCTGATAGGGCGTGTACGCCGTATACCAGCCAGGGTTCTCCAGGACATTCCGCTGTATCACCGGCGGCGTTATGCAATCGTTGTAGCCGAGGCCAAGATAGGAGCGGCAGACCTCGTTCTTCCGCGCGATCTTCCGAAGCGAGGCCAGCGCCTCGAACTCGCTCAGCCCACCATGAATCGCCAGCGGCCGCATCAGTCGGATCGACTCGGGGAGCGTGGCATCGATCATCGCATCGAGGGAGTCGAAGCCGAGCGTTTGCAGCATCTCCCGCTGCTCGTCATCGGATGGTCCGATATGGCGGGGGATGAAGCTGCCCGCATCCATATGCTTGTGTGTTGCCCTCTTCGACTGCTTTGTGCTCATGCGGAAGCCTCAGGAGACGACGAACGTCTCGCGTGTTTGCTGAATGTGTTTGGTGTACGGACGCCCGGCACGGCGAGCGGCCGCCGCCGTCGTAGCTTGTTGTATCGTTTGCTGGTGCATCAGCGCTTGGAATCTATTGAAAGGGTCAAGCAAGTTCGTTCTCCGATCCCCCTTCTTACGATGTGGTATCTCCTGCACTCACCGCCCTCGACCGGCGCTTCCAACATGGCCATGGACGAGGCCTTGATGCTGTTCGCGGCGGAGTCCAACGCCTGGATCTGTCGCGTCTATACATGGAACGCGCCGACGCTCTCGCTGGGACGCAATCAGCGGGCGTCCGGGGCTTACGATCTCCCGCGAATCGTCGATCAGGGCATCGACGTGGTCCGTCGGCCGACAGGTGGGCGCGCTATCCTGCACGATCGCGAGGTGACGTATTCGGTCGTCGGGCCGGTGCGAGATGCCGGGGACCTGCGCGAATCCTACGCGCGCATCAATCGTCTCTTGGTCGCCGCCCTGCGGACTCTCGGAGTTGCTGCCACTGTGGTCGAGGACCCTGGCTCGAGGGACCCCGGCCTGGAGCAGCCCGGAGTCCTTCCCTGCTTTCACCATCCCTCTGTCGGCGAAATCACCTTCAAAGGACGCAAGCTCGTTGGTAGCGCACAGTGGCGGTCCGACGATGTCCTCCTCCAACACGGTTCGATTCTCGTGGACGACGATCAGATGCGCCTCTCTTCGCTGCTGATCGAACCGGGACCGGAGATACCGGGCGCAGCTACCCTCCGCGGCGCACTCGGCGCGGTGCCTAGCGAGTCCCAGGTGGCAATTGCGCTTTTCGATGCAGTGCGCTCCATCGAAGACAGGGATGCCCGCCTGATCGAGCCCGACACACGGCTGGTCGCCCGCGCGAATGCGCTGCGCGACCACTATCTTGACGAAAGCTGGACCTGGCGGCGCTGACGGTTCCACTCCTTCCCTCCTTCCACCGTCTCCCTCCCGCATTCCCACCATGCGCACGAAAATCCTGCCCTTCGTCCTCTGCGTCGCCATCGCCGCGTGCGGCGGTCGCGAGAGCCCGGCATCGACCTCCGCGACGGGAGGAACGATGGTCGTCGCCGTCCCAGCCGACGCCGGGACCATTTTCCCACCGCAGGTCTACGAGTTTCTCGGCGCAGCCGTTCGCGACAACGTCTACGATCGCCTGGCCGACATGGGCGACGACTTGAATACCGTCGGAGACAAGGGCTTCACGCCGCATCTGGCCGACAGTTGGGATTGGTCACGCGACTCGCTGTCGGTCGCTTTTCATCTCAATCCGCGCGCCCGGTGGCACGATGGTCAGCCGGTGCGCGCGAACGACGTGCGCTTCAGCTACAAGATTTTCAGCGATCCCAAAGTAGGCGCCTCCGTGTCGCCGGAGATCTCGAACATCGACTCGGTATCGGTACGCGACTCACTCACCCCCGTGGTCTGGTACAAGCAGCACCGTCCAGAGTCGTTCTACGATTTCGTCTACCAGATCTACATCATTCCCGAGCACATCTTCAAAGACATTCCGCCGGATCAGCTGCGCACGTCGGACGCTGCAAGAAAGGGAATAGGCAGTGGCCGCTTCCGCCTTGCACGGTGGGAGGCAGGGCAGCGCATCGAGCTCGTCGCGGACACGGCCAATTATCGCGGACGCGCGAAGCTCGATCACGTGATCTGGACCATTGTTCCCGACGCTTCGGCAGCGTTGGCTCGTTTGCTCGGTGGCCAGGCTGACTTTCTCGAATCCCTCCCGGTCGATCAGGTGCATCTGGTGGACAGCAGCAAGAGCGTGCATTCGGTCGGTTACCCGGGGCTGCAGTACGCGTACATGGGCTTCAACCTCGTAGACCGCAAGAATCCATCGCGCCCGCATCCGATCTTCGGCGATGTTCGAGTGCGGCGTGCACTTTCGATGGCGATCGACCGGCGGGCGATGCTGCAGAACGTCTTCAATGGCGCCGGCCGCCTGTCATATGGGCCCTTTCCGCGCGGCATCTCCTTCGCCGATACGACGCTCGCGCTTCTGCCATACGACGTGAGCGCGGCGAAGGCGCTTCTCGATTCGGCCGGCTGGAAGGAGCTTTCGCCCGGTGCGACACGCACCAAGAATGGCCAGCCCTTGCGCTTCTCGCTCATCGTTCCCGTTTCAAGCCGGCCGCGCATGGCGTACAGCGTTCTCATTCAGGAGGCGCTCCATAAAGTCGGTGCCCAGGTGGACCTGGAACAGGTACAGGGCAACGTTGCGGGCCAGCGGGAGTTCAAGCGTGACTTCGACGCGACACTTCACGGCCAGTTCACGGATCCGAGCCCGAGCGGGTACAAGCAGCAATGGGGCTCGGCCGGTGTGCCGCCGGCGGGACAGAATTGGTTCTCCTACAGGAATTCCGCGTTCGACGCACTCCTCGACAGCGCGCTCGCCACGGCGGATGCCTCGAGGATGCGCGCGGACATGCGGCGCGCCTTTCAGATTCAGATCGCTGACGCGCCGGCAGTCTGGCTCTATGACATCCCGACCATCGTAGGCATACAGAAGCGGATTCACCCGCAGCCGATGCGACCCGATGGATGGTGGATCCACCTCGCCGACTGGACGATTCCACCTAACGAGCGAATCGATCGCGACCGCATCGGGCTCGGCGGCACGACACCGTGAGCGAGGGCTGAGTTGCGGCGGTATCTCGCCGCGCGCCTACTGCAGTCGCTGATCGTCGTTGTCCTCGTCACGACGATCAGCTTCTTCCTCATCCGTCTCGCCCCCGGCGATCCGTTCTCGTTCACCGACTTCACAATGAACAATGTGGTGCGCGAGCAACTTCGCACGCAGTACGGCTACGATCAGCCGCTGCCGAAACAGTTCATTCGCTTTCTCGGCAATGTGGCCCACGGCCGTCTCGGCTATTCGCATTCGATGCAGCGAAACGTGGGAACAGTGCTCGCCGAGGCCGTACCGCGCACGCTCCTGCTCATGAGCGCTGCCATATTCGCCGCGTTCGCACTCGGGATTGCCATCGGTGCGCTTCAGGCAGTGCGCCACGGCAGCTGGCTGGACCGCGCGACATCGGCAGTGCTGATGTTTTTCTATTCCATTCCCGATTTCTGGCTCGCGCTGATGGCGTTGCTCGCCTTTGCCTACTGGATTCCGCTCTTCCCTTCCGGCGGAATGACGGATGCGGTGCTGCACGATTACATGTCGCTCGGCGGCCGCATCCGCGACGTGCTCGCCCATCTCGTGCTGCCGGCGCTGACCCTCGCGCTCCTCAGCGCCGCCGGCATCGCGCGCTACCAGCGCTCCGCCCTTCTGGACGTCCTGCCGCAGGACTTTGTCCGCACCGCACGCGCAAAAGGGCTTGCCGAGCGAACCGTGGTGATGAAGCATGCCCTTCGCAACGCATTGCTCCCTATAATCACGCTGGTCGGGTTGTCGCTTCCCTCGCTGGTTGGCGGCGCGTTCTTCGTGGAGAAGGTTTTCGCGTGGCCTGGTATGGGCTATGTCGCCGCCAGCGCGATCAACGCTCGTGATTACGATCTCGTCACCGGCACCGTGATCGTTGGTGGGATCATGGTAGCCCTTGGCAGCCTGCTCGCCGACCTGCTCTATGCCGTCGCCGACCCGCGTCTCCGCTCCCGCTGACCGCCTGGCGGCGTCGCTCGTCGCGCCGGCAATGGCGGCCGACGCGCCGTCTCTCGTCACGCGTCGGCGCCTAACGGGAACAATGTGGTGGTCGCTGGCGCTCATCTTCCTGTTGTGCATCATTGCGATCTTCGCGCAACAGCTCGCGCCCTATCCGCCTAACGCGCAGCTCGACATCATCGGGCTCAAGAGCCGGCCGCCTTCGGGCGCCCACCCGCTGGGTACCGATCAATACAGCCGCGATCTGCTCAGTCGAATGCTCTTCGGCGCGCGGATCTCGCTGTCCGTGGCGATGCTCGCGGTATTGCTCTCGGCGACGGTGGGTACCGCCTATGGATTGATCTCCGGCTATCGGGGCGGTCGCGTCGATGCCGTCATGATGCGGCTGCTGGATGCGTTCCTCGCGATTCCACGCGTGTTGCTCCTCGTGGCGGTGCTGGCGCTGTGGAGCCCAGTGCCGCTCAGCGCGCTCATCCTCGTCATTGGACTCACCGGGTGGTTCGAGGTGTCACGCCTCGTTCGTGCCGAGGTGCTTTCGGTAATGCAGCGAGAGTACGTCGTCGCGGCGCGAGGTCTTGGAGCATCGGGGCCGCGCATCGTCTGGCGACACATCCTTCCGAACGTGCTCAATCCGGTGATCGTCTCCGCGACGCTCGGCGTGGGCAACGTCATCATCCTCGAAGCGGGGCTCTCATACCTCGGCATTGGTGCGCGTGCACCGACGGCGAGCTGGGGCTCGATCTTCTTCGACGGCAGCGATGCATTTCAGACGACATGGTGGATTGCCCTCTTTCCCGGGCTGGCGATCATCCTCACCGTGCTGGCGTTCAACGTCTTCGGCACCGCCTTGCGCGATACGCTCGATCCACATCAGCTTGCGGGCGATCGCGCCCGCTGACGGAGGATCATGGCTGACGCATTGCTCACGATCGAGAACCTGCGCACGTACTTCTACGGTGAAGCAGGCGTTGCCCGCGCTGTGGACGGGGTGACGTTCTCGGTGGGCGCGGGTGAAACCGTCGGCCTCGTGGGGGAATCGGGCTCCGGCAAGTCGGTGACGGCGCTCTCCGTCCTGCGTCTCGTTAGGCCGCCCGGGCGTCTCGAGGCGGGCAGCCGCATCGCCTTCGAGGGCCGCGACCTCGCGACGCTGGGCGACCGTGAGCTGCGGTCGATTCGCGGCGCCCGTATCGCGATGGTGTTTCAGGAACCGATGACCGCGCTCAATCCGGTGTTCACGGTCGGCGATCAGATTGCGGAAGTCGTACGCATTCACGCAAAGGCATCGCGTCATGACGCGTGGCAGCGCGCGGTGGAGATGCTCCAGATCGTCGGTATTCCCGCGCCGGCGCAGCGGGCAAAGGAATACCCGCATCAGCTTTCCGGTGGCATGCGGCAGCGCGTTGTCATCGCGATGGCGCTCGTCATGAATCCCGCCCTCGTCATCGCCGACGAGCCAACGACGGCGCTCGATGTCACGATTCAGGCGCAAATCATCGAGCTGTTGCAGGAGCTGCAGCACCGGTTCGGTATGTCGATCCTGCTCATCACGCATGATCTCGGTGTCATCGCCGAGACGGTGTCGCGCGTCCTCGTGATGTACGGCGGCGAGATTGTCGAAGAAGCGGCGGTGAAGACGCTGTTCGCGAGCGCGCACCATCCGTACACGGAAGGATTGCTGGCGGCGATGCCTAAGCTCGGCGAGAATCGCGAGCGCTTGCGGACGATCCCCGGCACCGTCCCGCCGCCGACGAAGTGGCCACATGGCTGCCGGTTTCACGATCGCTGCCCCTATGCCTGGGAGCGTTGCCTTAGTGAGCATCCGCCGCTCTACCAGATCGAGAGCGGGCACGTTTCGCGCTGTCACCTCGCCGAGGAGCCGGAGCGGCGTAACCATCCGCACGAGCCCCTTGTCATGCACGAAGTCGGGGGCCTGGGTATGGAGCGCGGCGGGAGTGGCACGGGTCGCGGGCCGCGTGAGAATTCGGCGGACCGGAGTGCACGGTCGTGACACCAGCGAGCTCGCCCAACGGCACACCGGCAGAGGCAATTCTCTCCGTCTCGAATCTCACGAAGCACTTTCCCATCGGCGGCGGACTTTTCGGCCGCAACCGGGGCGCCGTACGCGCCGTGGATGGCGTCTCTTTCGATGTAGGGCCCGGCGAGACTTTGGGGCTTGTCGGTGAGTCCGGCTGTGGAAAGTCGACGACCGGACGCGTCATCCTTCGGCTGCTGGAGCCGACGAGCGGCTCGGTGCGCTTCGAGGGACGGGACGTCTTCGCGCTCGATGGCGCGAGCCTGCGTCGCCTTCGCCGGAAGATGCAGATCATCTTTCAGGATCCATTCTCGTCGCTGAATCCGCGGATGACGATCGGCGCGATCGTACGCGAGGGCCTAACCATACACCGGATCGCCGAAGGGGCTGCCGCGGACGCGCGGGTTCGCCAGCTACTCGACGAAGTCGGACTGCGCCCCGAGTATGCGTCGCGTTATCCGCACGAATTCTCGGGCGGCCAGCGTCAACGAGTCGGCATCGCCCGCGCTCTCTCCGTCGAACCGAGCTTCATCGTGTGCGACGAGCCGGTATCAGCTCTGGACGTATCGGTGCAGGCGCAGGTGGTGAATTTGCTGCAGGATCTGCAGCGTGACCGGGGACTGTCGTACCTGTTCATCGCCCACGACCTGTCAGTCGTCGAGCACATCGCCGATCGGGTAGCGGTGATGTATCTCGGTAAGATCGTCGAGCTCGCACGCGCCGAAGATCTGTATCGCGAGCCGCTGATGCCGTACACGCAGGCACTGCTCTCGGCGGTGCCAGTGCCGGATCCGGACGTGAAGAAGAGTCGGATCGTGCTCACCGGTGATGTCCCGTCGCCAGCGAATCCCCCATCTGGCTGCGTATTTCATCCGCGCTGCACGCATCCACAGAAAGACCCCGCCTGTGCCGCGATCATACCGCCGCTCGAGGAGAAGGCACCCGGGCACTGGGCGGCCTGCATCAAGCAGCCGCCGACCAGCGTGAGCTGGGAGCAGCAACAGGCGCATGGGGCTACGAAAGCTCCCGAGCGTTATCTGCCGATCATCGCGGTCGACGCACGCGCGTAACCGAACCTCATCCAAGCAGGCCAAATGGCGATCAATCGACCCGTGTTCGACCAACCAGACGCCGCCGCCGTGACGGTGGACGCCCCACCGATCGACCTGACGCCGTACACGCAGAACCGTGGCTTCTTTGGCCAGCCGCGCGGGCTCGCGACGCTGTTTTTCACCGAGATGTGGGAGCGCTTCTCGTTCTACGGGATCCGTCCCCTGCTCGTGCTGTTCATGACCGCCGCCCTCGCGCAGGGTGGGTTTGGCTTTGATCGTGTCACTGCGAGCTCGATCGTCGGGATTTATGCGTCGTCAGTGTACTTATCGTCCCTTCCGGGTGGGTGGATCGCAGATCGCTGGCTCGGTCTGCAGCGCTCTGTTTGGTACGGCGGAATCTTCATTGCCCTTGGCCACCTTTCGATCGGCCTGTCGGCGTTCTTCGCGCGCAGCTCCTTTTTCATCGGTCTCGTCCTGATCGTCATCGGGACCGGCCTGCTCAAGCCGAACGTGTCCGCAATCGTCGGTGATCTCTATCCCGAGGGCGGGGCACGGCGAGATGCCGGATTCTCGATTTACTACACTGGCATTAATCTGGGCGCTTTCTTCGGATCTCTCATTCCCGGCTGGCTCGGCGAGCGAGTGGACTGGCACTGGGGATTCGCCTCGGCAGGCTTCGGGATGTTGCTCGGCCTCCTCACGTTTCGCCTGCTCACGCCGCGCACGCTTGGCCCAATTGGCCGCGAGCCTAACGGGACCGTCGAGGAGCAACGGCGTGTTCGGTCGATCTCGTTTGCGCTCCTCGGCATCATCGCCCTAGTGATCGTCCTCACGATGGCCGGCGCGATTCGAATCAATGCCATCAAGGTCGCAGAGAATTTCGCGGTCATCATTCTGGCCCTCGCTCTGGTCTACTTCGCGTACCTTTTTTTCTTCGCTGGATTGTCTACTCACGACAAGAAGCGCGTCGCGGTCATCATCGTGCTCTTCGTCTTTGCGACGATCTTCTGGAGCGCCTTCGAGCAGGCGCCCACGTCGCTGAACCTGTTTGCTCGAGACTTCACCGATCGCCGCATTTTCGGCTGGGAATCGCCAACGACGTGGATGCAGGCGGCCAATTCGGTGTTCGTGATCCTTCTCGCGCCCGTATTCGGCGTCCTCTGGCTCGCGCTCGGAAAGCGTGGGCGAAATCCTTCGAGCCCAGCCAAGTTCGCGTTCGGGCTGTTCGCCGCCGGCGCAGGATTCTGGGTGATGCTCATCGCCGCAAACAAGGTCATTGCCGGCGGCGCTGGTACCCGTGTGTCGATGTGGTGGCTGACTATCAGTTATCTCTTTCAAACGTTCGGTGAATTGAGCTTGAGTCCCGTCGGCTTGAGCTCCATGACGAAACTCGCGCCGCGGAAATTTGTCGGCCAGATGATGGGCATCTGGTTCATGGCATCCGCGTTAGGCAACCTGATCGCGGGGATAGTCGGTGGCAACGTCGACCCGAACAAATTGGATGAAATGCCGGTGCTGTTTCAGCGCACGGCGATCTCGCTCTTCATCGCCGCCGTCGTGTGCGCAGCGCTCGTCATCCCAATTCGGCGTCTCCTCGGCGCGTCCGACGGAGACTGAGGGCGTTGGGCGTTGGGCGTGGCGCCCACTCAGCGCTCGTAATCGCGCCCCGCACCCCGCAACACGCCCCCAGCCCCTAGCTCAGGGCCAGTTAAAGATCGACGACGGCACCGTTCGCTCGCGCGCGAGGGCGACGTCGTCCGGCTCGCGCCAGAAGAACGTCGTGCGGTCGCTGCTCGTGATGCGGAATTCGAGTCGCCGCGGGCCAGCGGGATTCAGCGGCAGCGCGATATCGAGGCGCCAGAGCCTCGCCGAGCGCGTCGGGATGCTCGCGAGGACACTGAATCCCGCCGATGCGCGAAGCGGTGTCGACTGGCCGAATGGAATGTCGCCGGCCCAGAGGCGGCCAACGTCGCCGAAGACGGCGAGCCCCGCGTCGCCCAGACCTAACGGCTGACCCATCACGTAGCGCTGCTCGAGACGGACGATTGCCCGCTCCGCGCCCGGCCGCAAATCGTTGGAGTAGCCGCGCACGCCGTCCCGCGTCTCACCCAGGGTCAACGCGAACGGTATGCGCATGCGCCAGCCGCTGCTCCACTCGAACGACGCGATTTGAGTCTGCGTCGGACTCACCTTGAAGTAGTGCGCGAGATGGCCGGATGTCACGACACCGTCCCAGAGCCGGGTGTCCTGGCTTCGTCGGCCCTCGCCCTGGAGCTGGAGACGCAGGGCCATGTTTTCGGTCGCCACGCCCGCATACAGATCCCCCGACAGGAAGAGGTCATGCTCGTTTGCGCCTAACGCGGCGACGCTTCGACCGACCTCCGTTCCGAGCTGGAATCCTACCGGGAGATCCTGCGTCGCCGTCAACGCATCGAATCCGCGGACCCGCACGAAGCTGATGTCACGAATACCCCATAGTGCGTTGATCCGCGCGATGCGATGCGACTCGTACCGACCGACGAATGCGGTCGTGGTATCGGGTAGTGTCACCGCCGGCGTGATGAGGATCGGTGCATCACCGACGCTCTCGGCTTCTCCGGAGATCGACGCGCCGAACAGGTTCAATCGTCCGGGCGGTCCCAGGCGCGCGAGACCACCAACATCGAAGTAGCGCCGCTCGAAACCGATCGCGTGCTGCTCGTTCGCGCCAGGTGAGAAGAAGACGTAGTCGTCATTGTTCCCGACACGCACGCTCCACGCCGTGCGTTGCAGGTCCGTGAGAAACGGGTACGCGGTGCGCACCTGCCAGTGGTCGCCGAGGGGGTCGCGCTGGCCTTCGACGTTCAGGATGTACGGCAGCGCACCGAACTGATAATCGGTGAACTTCATCCCGAAACCTTCGCGGAACCGCTCGTCGTGGCGCCAGTTGCCGACGAGGTACATCCCCGCCCCGCCGAGATTCGAGCTCCCGACGCGCGCCGCGGTGAGGAAGGGACTCGCGGAAGTCACGGTGCCGCCGACGATCGTCGCGGTTTCGTCGATGGTCCGCACCTCGAGATCGACCGAACCGCTGTCATTGGGGAACGCCTGAACGGAAGCGTCGGCGAGGAAGGGCTGTGCGCGCAGAATTCGCTCGGACTCCGACCGGCGAAGCTCCGTGCAGATGTCGCCTCGCGACATCAGCAAATAGCGCCGGATCAGATCCGGGCGCGTCGTCGTGTGGAGCGAACGCACGACTTCGGCAGCCACGGGCACTGTCCGCAATGCGGCGACCGACGGCGCCGACGAGTGAATGATGATGTCGTTCACGCGCTGGCCCGTGCAGCTCACCGCCCGACGCGCCGGTGCGGCGCTCAGCACCGCACTCGTGTCCTGTGCAAAGAGCGTCGCCGGGAGAACCGCGATGAGCAACAGCTCAACGCCCCTGATCGGCGCGAGGCGTGCCCGACGCATGCGGCTCGGCAGCGTTCTACTTGCCCATGCGTCGCTTCAGCTCCTCGAGCTTCCGCGCCGCGTCTGCCTCATGATCCGCCCGCGTGCGGGCGCGCGACAAGCCATCGATCTCCTGACGCAACGATTCGTTCTTTCCAGCTCCTGAAAGGTCGGCATCGATCTCGTCCATCGCCGCGTTGACCGCGGCCGCCTGACTCTTTCCTCCGGAAGGAATCCCGCTCGCCGCCTGGCGAAGCTCGGTCATCATCTGCGCCACGTCGCGCTCGGCAAGCGCGAGCTCGCTCTCTTGCGCCTCGAGCTTCCGCGCGAGGACTGCAATACGCTCGGTGTGCATCTGCTCGTACTGCGTCGCGAGGCGCACCGTCTCCGCATCGTTGATCTGTTCAGCGAGTTGCCGGCGTCGGAGCACCGTATCGAGCTCGCGTCGCTCCGTCTCGAGGCGACGCTTGGATTTCTCGAGCGCATCGCGCAGATCCTGCAGCCCCACCTTGGCCTGGACGAGCGTGTCACGCATACGCGACACGATCTCCCGCCGCTCCTCCGGTGGCGTCGATCGCGACAGCAAATCGTCCAGCGACTTCCGCAGATTCTCGAACACGGGTTGTGGCCTGGGTGAATGCGCGCGCTTAGGATAGTGATGCGCGTACTACGCACGCAACGAGGTTTTTGTCGTCATCCCGAGCGCAGCGCCTGGCCTCGAGGAGCGCAGCCGACGAAGGGAGGGACTGCTTTTCCCATATGAAGACGATCGAGAACGCCTCTCCGCTCGTGGCAGTGACTGCGACCACCGAAGTCATTGGGGGCTCGTTGCGCGTGCGCGTCAACGCTGCATACACCGAAGCCCTCGCGAAGGTCGGTCTCGTCCCGATGGTTATTCCGCCCCTGCCGCCCGCGACTGCGAAAAGCATCCTCGACGGCGTGGCGGGTCTCGTGGTGACCGGGGGCGAGGATGTGTCGCCTGATCGCTACGGTGAGGAGGCCCACCCGACCGTTGAGGCGCACGCTGGACGCGACGACAGCGAGATTGCGCTGGTTCTCGAAGCGGAGAGGCGGCGAATGCCGACGCTCGCGATCTGTCGCGGCCTTCAGGTCGCCAATGTCGCACTTGGCGGAACACTGGTGCAAGACATTCCGAGCCAGCTCGCGGACGCGATCGCGCACGATCCAAAGGATCACCGTAGCGCGCGAGTCCACGAGGTGCATGTCGACAAGCATTCCCACCTGGCGATGGCACTGGGAACCGACTGCCTGATGACGAATTCTTTCCATCATCAGGCGTTGGCAATGGTTCCGAGTGCGTTATGCGTCAGCGCGCGTTCGTCCGCGGACGGAGTGATCGAGGGTGCCGAATCAGCCGATCCGTCGTGGTGGATGCTGGGCGTCCAGTGGCACCCGGAGGAGTTGACGGAGACACCGGAGGCCTGGGACAGAAACTTGTTCGCCGCGTTTGCCAACGCTGTTCGAAGTGGTGGAGGTACGGGGTAGAGGGTTGCGGGAAAGGGAAAGGCCGACGCGTTTGCCGTCGGCCTTCCTGTTCAATCACTCTGCCCTCTACCCGCAACCCGGCAACCCGGCAACCCTCAGGACGCCAGCTTCCACCTCGTTTCGTCGGCCACCTGGCGCATCAGGCGCTCGGGGGTGTGGACGTTCGGGAAGAAAAGCCAGTCGCTGAGGGAGTTGAGGGCAAGCCGTAGCAAGCCGAATCGATCCGCTGCCGCGGCGTAGAGTGGAGCGAGGCCGTGCTCCTCCGCCAATCGATGTTCCGCAGCGAGCTGGAATCCGCGGCGACCCATCTCCTCATAGTACTCGAGCTGCGGACCGCCGCGATGCCAGCGTCGCTGCTCGACGTAATCGGGAAAGATGCCACTCAACCACAAGGCGTAGTTCCCGAGATGCGCACGCACGAGCAACGCGCGCCGCGCATCAGGGTCGTTCACGTCTTTGAGCAGATCGGCGAGCGCGGCGTAGATCTGATCGTCGCTGTCGCCGACTCGAGCCGCACGGTCCCGACTGCCGAAATGCACGACAACGGCCGCGAGGTAATCGGCCAGCAAGCGATCGCTCTCGCCTAACCGTCGCAGGGCATGTCGCACCATGACGTACGTGAAGAGCGACAACGATGCATGCGTGCCCGCGGGCGAACGCATCAGCGCGAGGGGAAGCGCGGGGTCGTCGAGGATGGCATCGATTCCATCGTTCGCGAGCCGCGTTTCCAGGTCATTCAGCTCCCGATCTGAGCCACGGGCGAGGATGCGCATGGCCAACTGCGCATCATTACGCGTGAGATGCTGTCTCGTGTTCGCGAGAATCATACAGCGTGCCTCCTTCGCTACTATGTACCCCGAAGACACTGTGGGGTCACAGGCAGATGCTATACCGCGGACGGAGGCAAACGAGGAAAAGCAATAACTCTGGCACTCAGTGTTGGCGACTGCTAATCGATTGTGTGACGGCTTCACTTGTCGGACGCGTCGACCGGTTCGCGACAACAAGTCCCGCGTCCAACATCAATCGCGAGATGCGAGCCATTTTGTCGTAGTCGATCTTGGACGCTTCGTCTGTCACACGATGGTAGTCCTCATGCATGCCCGTTGTGAAGAAGATGACCGGAATGTTCTTCTTCGCGTAGTTGTAATGGTCGCTGCGCTGATAGATGCGCTCCGGATCGTCGGGATCGTCCTGCGTCCGATCGATATGAAGCGGCGTCGGCATCGCGCGATTCACCGAGTCCACGACCATGCCCACGCGCCAACTCAAATAGTTAGGCGCGGCGCGGGGCCCGATGAGGGCAACCGTATTCGAATCGTTTCGGCCGATCATATCGGCGTTGAACTCCGTCACGATCGAATCGATCGGCACGGTGGGATGCGACGTGAAGTACGTCGAACCGAGCAATCCCTTCTCTTCCCCGACGTGCCACACGAAGAGCACAGAGCGGCGTGGGCGGTAGATCATCATCTGTTGAGCAATCGCTAACAAGGCGACGCTCCCCGATCCGTCGTCGTCGGCGCCGTTAGCGATCGTATCGACCATTCGTCGACGGGCGGAGCTCATCGAGGGCACGATACCGAGGTGATCGTAGTGGGCGCCGTACGCGAGATACGTCTTGTTGAGTCGAGGATCCAACCCGCGAACCACGGCGACAACGTTGTACCCGGTGAACGGCACGCGGTCGATCTCGACATGGCCGGAGAATTGGCGGCCGAGTGACTGAGCCCGCACGTCGTTAGGCCACCTGACCGGGAGCAGCGGTGAGCCGTGTCGTGCCGGGCCGATGAGCAGCATCGGAAGGTGCTGGCCAGTGTCGGGTGCTTCCGCGGCGGAGGGCCCGTCGAGTACGACGTTCCGCAACAGTGTGGGTAGCTCGCGCTGGTAGTCGTCCTCTTTCGCGCCGGTCATGAGATAGACGATGGCAGACGGGTGAAGGGCCATCAGCCGCACCGTCCGATACGTCATCGCCTCGTCAGCCGCGCGCTTCTGGTCCGCGGTGGCCTTCGCCGGAACGTCCACTACCGTCACGACCACCTTCCCTTCCAGATTCAGGGCTGTCAGCGACGCCGCTTCGTTGTCAGTCGATGGGCCGTTGCCCACGAATACGATTTCGCCCTCCGCATTGCGGCTGACCGGTGGGCTGTCCGGACCGAGCGAGATGGCCGGGATCACATCCGCACCGAGACGGAGGCTCTGCGCCCGTCCGTTGCCGGAAGTCACGCTGAGCTGCGTCGTCCGGGCGAACCTCTCGCGGACGAGCGGTACGCGCTGCATGTAGAGGCTGTCCCCTGCCGGCTCGAGTCCGAGCTGCTGGACGCGTCGCGCAAGGAATGCCGCGGCGTGCAAGGCCTCGGGAGTCCCAGTCTCCCGGCCGCGGAAGGAATCATCAGCGAATATGAAAAGATCTCGCCGCAGTTCGGCGGCGTTGATCGAGTAGCCAGGATCGCGACGCGGCGCCGGGGCGCCCTGTTGAACGACCATCGCCGTTTGTGGAGGCGCATGCGAGCATGCGGCCGGCGAAGCAGCGACGACGACGAAGAGGATGGTTCGGCGAGACATGTCGTTGGGATCGAGCCGCGCCACAGTCGACGCGGCGCTAGATCGACGATCCAGCGAAAGCTCTGAAACGGTGGCGCTCGCTTGCTCACCCTCTAATTTTCGAGGCGGACAAAGCACCCGATCATCGAACCGCTGCCTCAGAGGATGCTCGTTGCTGTACATCTGCATTCCAGCGTACGACGAAGCGCCCACCGTCGGTCTCCTGCTGTGGCGCATTCGCAAGGTGTTTCAGGAGTACCCTCGGGAATACGAGATCCTCGTATTCAACGACGGCAGCGCCGACGGCACGGGCGAAACGCTCCAGGGCTACACGGACGTCCTTCCACTCACGATCATCGGCAGTGAGGAGCACGTTGGCTACGCGCGTGCCCTCGATGCGCTCGCGCGGGAGGTGTCGCGTCGCACGCGCTATCCGCGCCGCGACGGGATGATCGTCATGCAGGCCGACTTCACCGACCAGCCGGAACATTTGCCCGAGCTGATCAAGCGCTTCGAGGGGGGCGCCGATCTCGTCATCGCCGAACGACCCACCGGCGCGGACCAGGCGACTCCACCCAAACCCGTTCGATGGATGCGGCGCGTGGCACCATGGGTCCTTCGTCCATTCATGTCGGTCCCCGGCGTCACCGATCCATTCGGAACGTTCCGCCTCTATCGCATAACGCTGCTGCGCGATCTCCTTCGTCACGCGGGTGACGAGCCGATCGTCCAGGGAACGGTATGGGCCGCAAATGCTGACCTGCTCGTCCGCACCGCGCCATTCGCGCGACGGATCGAGACAGTGTCGCTTCAGCCTCGTTATGATCTGCGCCCGCGCGCGAGTCGAATACATCCTTGGACTGATGCCGTTGACCTTTTTCGTTTCGGCCGAACCCACCGTGCGCGCGCCATTCCCGTCAAGGCCAAGCCCGAAGCGACGCGCTGAGCGGACGAGGCGTTTGGCCTTCAGCGTTGAGCGCGGGGCGTTGGGAATCCGGATCGTCGCTTTCGCTCTCTGCGCGTTGTTGCCTTTTCAGCTGCGGGCACAGGGCGTCACGCAATCGAGCGGCGGGAGTGCTTCGAGCATTCCCGGTACGCCAGCCGTCGTTCCATTTGCGAGCGGCGAGCACCTTGAGTACGACGTGAAGTTCGGCTTTCTCCACGTCGGCAGTGGGTCGATGGAAGTCGCCGGTATCGACTCGGTTCGCGGTCACGCTGCGTGGCACACGGTCTTCCAGGTTCACGGCGGCACACTCTTCTACAAGGTCAACGACCGGCTCGAGAGCTGGATCGATGTCAACAACCTCGTCTCGCTTCGCCACTGGCAGGAGCTGAGTGAAGGTCGCCGTGAGCGTGAGCGACGGTTCGAGATCATGCCCGAGCGCGGCATTGTGGTCGAGGAGGGCAAACCCGAGGCGCCGACAGTCGCGGAGCCTCTCGATGACGGCGCCTTCCTGTACTTCGTGCGCACGATCCCGCTCGAGGTGGGCAAGACGTACCAGTTCGATCGCTACTTCCGCCCGGATCGGAATCCGGTCACCATTCGGGTGCTACGGCGCGAGCACATCACTGTCCCCGCCGGTGAGTTCGACGCAATCGTTCTGCAGCCGATCATCAAGACGAAAGGGATCTTCTCGGAAGGCGGACATGCCGAGGTCTGGCTCTCCGATGACTCGAACCGGATCATGTTGCAGATGAAGTCGAAGCTGTCCTTCGGATCGTTGAACCTGTATCTGACCTCATATAGACGCGCCGCCGCCCCCGCGATGCGTCCGGCCGAGCACAGCACCGCTATCTCGCCGCCGTGACCGGCGACCCGTCCTCCGGATCTTCACCATCGTCGCGAAGCGCCGCGAACGAAGTGGATCTCAGCGCGATCAAAACCATTCCGGTCGCGCGGAGGCCGAACAAAGTGCGCGCGGAGGAGTTCGCGCATCCGCCGACAGGCGATCGGAGCTTCGCCGCTTTTCTCACCTCGCTTCCCGACGTTCTCGTCGCGCGCGATTTTCTACGCGTGGTCGACGCGATTGTTGCTGCCGCGCGCGGCCAGCGTGGTGTCGTCGTCATGCTCGGCGGCCACACCGTGAAGACCGGCCTCGCGCCACTGTTGAACGATCTGATGGCTCGCCGGGTGATCACGCACGTCGCGATGAACGGCTCGGCCTCGATTCACGACTTTGAAATCGCGCGCTTCGGAGGTACGTCCGAGGACGTTGCTGCTGGGCTGCGCGACGGCAGTTTCGGAATGGCCGAGGAGACCGGACGCGAGATGAACGACGCGTTCGTGCGCGGCATGCGTGAGGAACGCGGCATGGGCGAGGCGCTGGGGCGTGCACTCGACGAGGCGGATCGTTCGGGACGCCTTGCCCACCCCGAGCTGTCGGTCTTACTGGCGGCCTACCGACTGGGTGTGCCCTCGTCGATCCATGCAGCGTTAGGCGCGGAGATCATTCATCAACATCCCGCGGCGAGCGGCGCGGCGATCGGCGACACGAGCCATCGCGACTTCCGGCGGCTGGCGCACTCGCTCACAACGTTGGACGACGGCGGCGTCGTGCTCAACCTGGGAAGTGCCGTCATCATGCCCGAGGTGTTTCTCAAGGCACTCACGATCGCGCGCAACTTGAATGGGGGCCGGCCCCGCAACTTCGTCACCTGTGATCTCGACATGCAACGTCATTATCGGCCGCGAATGAACGTCGTCCAACGACCGACGCTCGAGGGTGGCAAGGGCTATGAAATCACTGGCCATCACGAGCTGATGGTTCCACTCCTCGCGTGGGCTGTCGTCGAAAGACTCGACCCGGCAAGTGAGCCCGCAGAAAACAAAAACGACCGCGCATGACCGCGCGGTCGTTTCACCATTTGCCGACCACAAACCACCGACCACCGAACTACACAGCGGGGCCCGACCACTTCTCTCGCAGCCGACGCGCTGTTTCGGGGCTGAAGACTCTGATCAGGAGATAGATCACGAAGCCGATGGCCGCGATCTTGAGCGCGAACAACGCCAGGCCAATGAACAGGCCGATGATACCAGGAAGGATACCAAAGACGAATCGCAGAGCGATCAAACCGAGCACAGCGAACAGCCCGATCATGAAGATTGTGCGGAGCATGCGGCGAATCTCCCGAACGTTGAAAGACCAACCATCACCGAGCGGTCGTACGCCGCGCCGCTGGCAAGAGTTTCACTTCGATTTTCGCGTGCGCTGGCTCCCCGCGCCAGTCCCCACGAATTTCCTTTCTTAATGTCCAATTTCCTCCCTCCTTTGACCGATTCGTCCCAGCGTGGCGCCTGACGTCATCGTCGTCGGCGACGGCGTAATCGGTCTCGCCTGCGCACTCGCGATCGCTCGAGCCGGTGGCACCTGCCGCGTGCTCGGCCAGACGGAACGTGGCGCGGCGTCGGCAGCGTCCGGCGGCCTGCTGGCACCCTCGATCGGCTCCGCCGATGCCGACTTCCGGGCTTTCATGCGAAGTTCGCGCGATCGATATCCCACGTGGGTGCGCTGGCTCGCTGAGCGTACGGGAATCGACATCACTCTAAGTCGGGCGGGAATCATCGAGCTCGTGAACGATGATCGACAGAGCCCGTCCTCAGCGAACAGCCTCGATTCGGCGGCATTACATTCGATCGAGCCCCAGCTTGCCTGGAGCGGAGCGGCTCGGATGCATGGCGATGACGGTTTCGTGGACAACGTGCGCCTCCTCGCCGCGCTCAACGAGGCAGTACGCTGCGAATGGTCGATCGACAGCGGCGACGGTCGCGTCGCGTCGATACAGCCCGGTGCGAACGGCTGCTCCGTCAGTACCGAGGACGGTCGAACGCAACTGGCGAGAACGGTCGTGATCGCCGCTGGTGCATGGTCGGCGCTGATCGCTGGTTTGCCACGTCCTATTCCCGTCGAGCCTGTGCGCGGCCAGATGCTGCTCCTTCACGGCTGCCCGATCTCTCACGCCATCTCCGCGCCGGATGCCTACCTCGTCCCGCGTGGCGTGGGCACGCTCGTCGGTAGCACCCTCGAACGCGTCGGCTTCGACAGTACCACGACCACAGGCGCAAAGGAGCGGCTACGAACCGCAGCGGTCACCGCGCTCCCGAGTCTCGCCGACGCTGAGGTCAATGGCTTCTGGGCTGGCCTGCGACCGATGACGCCGGATAGTCTGCCTCTCCTCGGCCGCGATCCTGACCTTCGTTCTGTGATTTACGCCTGCGGGCATGGAAAGAATGGCATACTGCTCGCGCCCATAACCGCCGAAGTAGTCGC
>Ga0070717_10000855_pt1 | contig 20185 bp, 18 predicted proteins | sample LARL113metaG_FD_71366 | JGI IMG/M metagenome (GOLD analysis project Ga0070717, IMG submission 71366) | Corn, switchgrass and miscanthus rhizosphere microbial communities from Kellogg Biological Station, Michigan, USA - LAR L11-3 metaG | ecosystem: Host-associated > Plants > Roots > Rhizosphere ... | reverse complement strand
GCGGCCGGGCAGCTCCTGGTGAATTTCCATGATCTTGCCCACGTAGCTGTGCTGCCCGTAGGCGGCGACCGCGCGGGCGTCCTCGAGCACCAGGCTGTGCTGGTAGATCCGCTCCCGCGCTAAACGGACTTTACCCCGTTTAGTATTCCGGCCGTAGAGTGAATTCCGTGGACCAGCCCCCGCTGCCTTGGGAACAGGTGTCCCGGGAACAGGTGTCCTGGCCAGTGCGGGCCAGCAGCGCCGAACCCGCCGAGCGCGCCGACGCCGCCCGCAACCGGCGGCTCCTGCTGGCCACCGCCTGCGAGATGCTGGCTGAGGAGGGGGCGGACAAGCTGACCATGGACGGGCTGGCCGAGCGGGCCGGGCTGGGCAAGGGGACGGTATTCCGCCGGTTCGGTACCAGGGCGGGCATCTTCCGGGCGCTCCTGGATGATGCCGAACGGACCTTCCAGGAGCTCGTCCTCACCGGCCCGCCGCCGCTTGGTCCGGGCGCGCCCCCGCTGGACCGCCTCGTCGCCTACGGCCGGGCCCGGATCGACTTCCTGATCGAGCACCGGGACATCGCCCGCGCCGCCCTGGACGGCAGCCAGCCCATCCCGGCCGGATCCCGTACGCCAATGTCCCAGCTGCACATCAGGGTGCTGCTCGGCCAGATGGACCTCGGCCCCGCCGACCTGGACGTGCTCGCCGTCCAGCTCAACGCCGCCCTGGACGGCCCGCTCCTGCTCTACCTGTCCGCCGACGCTCTCGCCGAACCCGCCCCCCGGACCGCCGAACGCATCGCCCGCGGCTGGCAAGACCTCATCCGCCGCGCCTGCCGCCCCTAACCCCTCGCTCCCATCACCCTCCTCGCCCGCCCCGGCCCGGGGCCGCAGCCTCCCGGCCGCCAGGTGCACGCTATTGACGATCTAGTTAGTTAATTACTGCTTAACATGCGAGGCATCGGGTTCTCTGCCCTGCTCGCCTCGCACCAAGGCGGCCACGCAAGCGAAATCGGCGTCGGCGAAGCCCTTGGCGCAGGCCTGGTCGAGGAACCGGCGGGCGGCGCTGGTCACCGGCAGCGGCAGCCCGGCGCCGGTCGCGATGCCGAGCGCCAGCTCCAGGTCCTTGGCCATGAGCGCGGTGGTGAACGATACCGGGGCGGCCCCGGCGGTCAGGTACGCCTCGCGCTTGTAGCCGAGGAAGGGGGACGCGACCGCGCTGGCGGTCAGGGTGTCGTAGGCGCTGTCCGCGCTGATGCCGGCCTGGCCGGCCAGCGCGAGCGCCTCGGCCACGGCCTGGTTGGTGGCCGCGATCATGATGTTGACGGCCAGCTTCATGGCCGCCCCGGCGCCGGAGGGGCCGAGGTGGAGCTGCCGGGCGGTGAGCGCGGCCAGCACCGGCCGGATCCGCTCGAACGCCGCCGCCGGGCCGCCCACCATGGTGGTCAGCGTGCCCTGCTCGGCCAGCGCGGTGCTGCCGGACACCGGGGCGTCCAGGAAGTCCGCGCCGTGCCGCCCGGCCTCGGCGGCGATCTCCCGCGCGGCGTCCGGCCCGATCGTGCTCATTCCAGACCGTGAGCGGGAAGCCGTGTCCGGCCAGGCGGGTGGCCATGGGCAGGCCCATGTGCCCGAGGCCGGCGAAGCCCACGCGCATGGTCAGCCGGCCAGGACCGTCGGCGGCTCGTCCGCTCCGGCCACCCGGGTCTCGCCGCGTCCGGCGGCCGTGTTCCGGTGGGACTGGCTCTCCCGCAGGGTGTCCAGCGATCCGCCGGCCGTCCAGTACTTCTGCCCCGCGACCAGGAGTTCCTCGGCGGGGAACTTGGTGATGACCTCGCAGCCGTCCGCGGTGACGACGAGTTCCTCCTCGATCCGCGCGGCCGACCAGCCGTCGCTGGCCGGCCAGTAGGTCTCCAGCGCGAAGACCATCCCTTCCTCCAGCGGTTCCGGATGATCCAGCGACACGAGCCTGCTGAAGATCGGTTTCTCCCAGATGGACAGGCCGACTCCGTGCCCGTACTGCAGGCCGAAGGCGGCCATCTCGTCGGCGAAGCCGAACTCGGTCGCCCGCGGCCACAGCGAGACGATGTCGGCCGTGGTCGCGCCCGGCTTGACCAGCGCGATGGCCTGGTCCATGTACTCGCGGCAGCGGACGTAGGCGTCGCGCTGCGCCCGGGACGCGCTGCCGACGGCGAACGTCCGGTAGTAGCAGGTGCGGTAGCCGAGGTAGCTGTGCAGGATGTCGAAGAACGCCGGGTCCCCGGGCCGGATCAGCCGGTCGGAGTACACGTGCGGGTGCGGCGAGCAGCGCTCGCCCGAGATCGCGTTCACCCCCTCCACGTACTCGCTGCCCAGGTCGTACAGGACCTTGCTGACCAGGCCGACGCACTCGTTCTCGCGGATCCCCGGGCGGAGGAACTCGTACAGCTCGGTGTAGGCCGCGTCGACCATCGAGCACGCCTGCGCCAGCAGGCTGACCTCGTCGCGGGTCTTGATCCGGCGGGCCTCCATGAACACCTGCTGGCCGTCCACGGCGCTGACGCCGGCCGCGGCCAGGGCGGCCAGCACCGGCATCTCGGCCACGTCGACGCCCAGCGGCTCGCCCTCCAGGCCGTGCTCGCGCAGCACGTCCACGATCTTGGCTGCGACGTCCTCGGCGATCGCGGCGTCCGGGTGGAAGGCGCCGCGCAGGGTGGAGATGCCGGCCCGCGCCCCGGTGCGGGCCGCGCCGTCAGGTGAGGCGGGGCCGTCGGTGTGGTCCAGCCAGGGGTTGTAGAGCTGGTGATGGCGGGCCGCCGAGCCGAAGTCCCATACGATCGGCTCCCCGCCGCGGGGCAGCAGCGCGAACCGGATCAGCTTGTCCATGGCCCAGGTGCCGATGTGGGTCGAGGTCATGTAGCGGATGTTGGTGAAGTCGAAGCTCAGCAGCGCGCCAAGCTCGGACCGCTCCAGTTCCGCGTTGAGCCGGGCCAGCCGCTCGGTCCGGAGCCTGCCCAGATCGACCCGGTTCTCCCAGTCGACGGCGTTCTGGCCGAAGGTCTGGGCGATCCTCATCGAGCTTGCCTGCCGTTCCATGCCATCATCGCGGGCGCACCTCCGCAGTCAGGTACCGGGCGCTCGCGGCCCCCGGCGGGTGCCCTCTGTATTACCGTTGATGAACATTGGCTGTCAAGAGTCACTGAACAGCAAGGGGCATGTATAGTGCTGGTTAAACACCAGGATCCCCGGGCAGAGGGCACGCTTCCGTGAACGTAAATGTAGGCAGCTTGATCCGGCGGGAGCGGCAACGGCAGGGCCTGTCCCTGCGCGAGCTCGCCCGCCGGGTCGGCGTCTCGGCGAGCATGCTGTCCCAGGTGGAAACCGACCGCACCCGCCCCTCGGTGAGCACGATCTACGCCATAGCGACCGAGCTGGGAATATCCATCGACGCGCTGCTCTCCGACAGCGGCGGCGCGGTCAGCGCAGGCGGCGCCATGGCAGGCTCGCGCCGCGGCCCGGCCGGCGCGCCATCCCTGGACGAACTGGCCTGCCAGCTGGTCAGGCCCGAGGACCGGCGCAAGCTGGAGCTCGAGTCCGGGGTTACCTGGGAGCTGCTCAGCGACCTGCTGCCGCACCTGGTCGACTTCATGTTCGTCACCTACGAGCCGGGCGGGCGGTCCAGCTCGTCGGGCAAGCTGATGCGGCACACCGGGACCGAATTCGCCTACCTGCTCCGCGGCAAGCTGAAGATCCAGGTCGGCTTCGACGAGTACGTGCTGCAGGCGGGCGACGCGCTGGCCTTCGACTCGTCCGAGCCGCACCTGCTGGTGAACGAGGGTTCCGAACCCGCCGAGGGGATCTGGTTCGTGCTCGGCCGCAGGCTCACCCCCGAATCGCACGCCGCCCGGGTCACCATGCCCGGCGAGCGCCCGGTCCGGATCCTGCACCGCGGCGGCCCGCACCTGTCCGCGCGCGACGAAGCCCCGCGCGACCCCAGCTGACCGGTAGGCCAGGTAGGCCCCGGCTGGCGCGCCGTGACTCGCGCCCGTCGCGCCCGTTATCTGAGCGTTTCTGAACCGCACCGTTAATTACCTCTTGTGCGCGACGAGCCTCCGCGTTAGTCTCACTAAACATCGCGTATGCCAATGCTGAACATTGGCGGTCGGCGGGCGTTACGGCAGCACGCTCGATGAGGAGAGACATGGCGGACTCGTTTCGTGTCGGCATCGGGGATGTCCCGGCCGTACCCGGCCTCGGCCCGGATCAGGGCTGGGTCGGGATGACCGTCCAGTTCCTCGTCGACGCGGCCAGGGCGGGCGCCGAGCACGTGGTGTTCGGTCGCGCGGTGTTCGCTCCCGGGCAAGCCGAGCACCAGTGGCACCGTCACCCGGGCGCCGAGGAGTTCGCGCTGATCGTGCGCGGCCGGGGGATCGTGCTCGACGGCGACAACGAGATCCCGGTGTCGGCCGGGGACGTGGTCTTCCACCACAAGGGGGCCTGGCACGGCTTCCGCAACACGTCAAGCTCGGAGGAGGCGGAAATGATCTGGGGCTGGGCCGGGGCCGCCTCCCGCGCCGAGGCCGGCTACGAGTTGCGTTACCCGCCTCAGTAACGGATCGCGCGATGGCAAACAGTGGCTTCGGGATGGCGCGCTGGCGCCGGTCGGCCGGCATCTGGGTGGCCACCGGACTGCTCTTCGCGCTGAGCGCGGTCCTCCAGCCGAAAAGCCTGGGCGCCAGCGCCCTGGCCGCGCTGTGGCCGTTCACCGCCGTGCTCATCCTGGCCGCGGTGGGCCAGACGCTGGTGGTCCAGCAGCGCGGCATCGACCTGTCGGTGCCCGGGTTCATCTCGCTCACCGTCGTGCTGGTTACCCACATCCCGGACGGGAAGCCGGCCAGGCTCGTCCCGGCCATCCTGCTCGCCTACGCCATCTGCCTGGCCGCCGGGCTGGTGAACGGGCTGCTGGTCACCCGGGTCGGGATCACCCCCATCGTGCAGACCCTGGGCATGAACGCCGTCCTGTACGGGATCGACCTCGGCATCTCCCAGGGCACGCCCACGCAGACCACCGCGGAAATGCAGTCCTTCACCAGCGCCTCGTTCGCCGGCATCCCGCTGCCGCTGGTGATCGCGCTGGTCATCGTCATCGTCATCGAGTTCACCGTCAAGCGCACCGCGTTCGGCCGCCGGTTCGAGGCGTCCGGGGCCAACGCGACGGCCAGCCGCGCGGCCGGCCTGCGCGGAAACCGCTACCAGATCTCGGCCTACCTGGGCGCCGCGCTGCTGTACTGCACCGCGGGCGTGCTGCTGGCCGGAATCGTGTCGCAGCCCGACCCGTTCCAGGGCAACAACTACCTGCTGCCGTCGGTGGCCGCCGTGGCCCTGGGCGGCACCTCGCTCCTCGGCGGCGTCGGCAGCGTCGTCGCCAGCGCCATGGGCGCCTTGTTCCTCAGCCAGTTGCAGCAGTTCGTGCTGGCCACCGGGGCCAGCGCGGCGGTGCAGAACCTCGTCCAGGCGGGTGCCCTGGCCCTCGCCGTCACCGTCTACGGCCTCCGGCTCCGTCCCGGCCTGCTCCGTCGCGGGCGGCTGGGGCCGGGCCGGCTGGTGAGCCGATCGCGTTCGCGGCCGCCGGCCGCACCCCCGTCCCGTGACGGGACCGCAGACCCGCAACCCGACGATCACCGGGCCCCGGTCACCTAAGGCCTCACGGCCCCTCTCCTACACCCATCACCGGCCAGAACCCGAACCTGGCCCCCGATTCAGTGCTTAGTGCCCTAAAGCGAAAATCAGGAGCGACCCGAGATGAGACACAAGCCCACCGGAAGCACCACCAGACGCAGGTCACGCCGGATCATCGGCGCCTCAGCGCTGGCCGCCCTGTCCCTGGCCATGGCGGCGTGCAGCAGCGGCGGAAGCAGCAGCGGCGGCACCACCGCGGGCGGCACCACTGCAGGCGGCGGAGGCGGCGCGGCCAACAGCAAGTACCCGTGGTGCGGTCCGAAGCAGGCCTCGATCGCGCTGGCCGACGGGTTCGGCGACAACACCTGGCGGGAGCTCACCCGCTACTCCGCCGTCACCATCGCCGCGGAATGCCCGAGCGTGACCAAGTACGTCTACGCCAACGGCGAGGGAAACACCCAGAAGGCGATCTCCGACATCAACTCGCTGGTCGCCCAGGGCATCACCGCGATCGTCGACTTCCCCGACGCGGGCAAAGCCATGCTCCCGGAGCTGACCAAGGCTTACCAGGCGGGCACCATCGTGGTGCCGTACCGGGTCTTCCCCGGCGGCACGGCCGGGCAGAACTACAACGCCTACCTGTCCACCGACTTCACCTCGGCCGGCGTGCTGTGGGGCAAGGACGTGGCCAGCGCACTGAACGGCCAGGGCAACGTGGTCTTCCTGGGCGGCCCTCCCGCCAACTCACAGAGCCTGGAGGAGTACCAGGGCCTGCAGAGCGTCTTCAAGAACTATCCGGGCATCCACATCATCGGCCAGAAGCCCTACAACGTCACCAACTGGGACCCGGCCACGACGCAGCAGGTGGTGGCGTCGCTGCTGTCCAAGTACCCGAAGATCGACGCGGTGGTCAGTGACTTCGGGACGGCGCTGGCCGCGTCCTTCCCGCAGTTCCAGAAGGCCGGCCGGCAGATCCCGGTCATCGCGACCGAGGACGGCAACTCTCTCGGCTGCGACTACGCGTCGATGCACCAGTCCGACCCGGCCTTCAAGCTGTTCACGGTGTCCTCGCAGACCTGGATGGTGGAGTACGCCATGCGGTACGCCATCGCCCTGGCCACCAAGGGCACGGTGCCCTCGTCCACCGTGGTCCCGCAGCAGAACTACGAGAACTCGGTCACCGGCAGCCCGAACCAGCCCGTCTGCAACAGTTCGCTGCCGGCCACGGCCATCATGTCCAGCGGCCTGACGGCCGCCGAGCAGCAGGCGGCTCTGAAGGGCGTCATCCCCAGCCTCGAATCACTGCGCTAGGCCGCGATGCCGGGGAAGCGGACCGCCCGCTTCCCCGGCACCGGGCATGGCAGGAAGGAAAGGCGCCATGGCAGTCACCGCCCAGCGCGTCCAGGTGCTCAGGCTGGCCGACGTCTGGAAGAGCTTCGACGGGGTCGACGCGCTCAAGGGCGTCACGTTCGAGGCCAGGGCCGGGGAGATCCACGCCCTGCTCGGCGAGAACGGTGCGGGCAAGTCGACCCTGATGGCGATCGCGGCCGGCTCGCTCGAGCCGGACCGCGGCGCCATCGAGCTCAACGGCGAACCGGTCAGCGGAGCGTCGCCGCTGGCGGTGCGGCAGCGCGGGTTGTCCATCGCCTACCAGCACCCGGCCCTGGTCCCCGACCTCACCGTGGCCGAGAACATCGCCATGTGGCTGCCGGACCAGCTCCGCGCCGCCGGGCAAGCCGGCCGGGGAGCCGAAGACTGGGCCAGGTCCCAGCTGGCCCGGGTCGGCTGCACCGCCGCGCTCGGCCAGCGGGTGGGCAGCCTGAGCGTGGTCCAGCGCCAGCTGCTCGAGGTGGCCAAGTCGCTGGCCGCCGACCCGTCCGTGCTGATCCTGGACGAGCCGACCGCTTCGCTCGGCGCCGAGGAGACCGCCACCCTGTTCGCCGAGCTGCGCCGGCTGGCCGCCGCCGGCGTGGCCGTCGTCTACATCACCCACCGGCTGGCCGAGGTGCGCGAACTGTGCCAGCAGGTCACGGTGCTCCGGGACGGCGCGGTCCGCGGCAGTTTCGGAGTCGGCGACGTCGAAGACGCCGAGTTGCTCGAGCTCATCGTCGGCCGGGCGGTAACGGCCGAGTTCCCGCCCAAGGCGCACACCGCGGACCAGGCGCCCGTGCTGGTCGTCGAGCACCTGTCCAACCGTGCCTTCCACGACGTGTCGCTGACCGCGAACGCCGGCGAGATCGTCGGGCTGGCCGGCATCGTCGGGAACGGCCAGGCTGAGTTCCTCCGTGCCCTGGCCGGGCTCGAGCACGCGACGGGCCGGGCGGAGCTGCGAGGGAAAGCACTCAATCCCAACCGTCCGGACGCCGCGCTGGACGCGGGCGTGGTCTACCTGTCCGGCGACCGGCTCGGCGAGGGCCTGTTCGGCAGCCTCTCGGTGCGGGAGAACGCCCTGGTCTCCGTGCTCGGCCAGTTCAGCCGCTGGGGCGTCATCCGCCCGCGCGCCGAGGCCAGGGCCGCCGAAGCCCAGCGCGAGGACCTGTCGATCAAGGCACCCTCCATCGAGGCGAACGTGCTCAGCCTGTCCGGCGGCAACCAGCAGAAGGTGCTGCTGGCCCGGGCGCTGCTGAACCGGCGGGCCGCGCTGCTGCTCGCCCAGGAGCCGACCCAGGGCGTCGACGTCGGCGCCCGGGCCGAGATCTACCGCATCCTGCGCCAGGCCGCCGACGCAGGCGCCGGGGTGGTCATCGTGTCCTCCGACACCCGGGAACTCGAGGGGCTCTGCGACCGGGTGGTGGTCTTCTCCTCCGGCCAGGTGGTGGCCGAACTCCGCGGCGAGCAGGTCACCGAGGACGCCATCGCGCACGCCATGCTGACCTCGACCCGCCGCCGCAGCCAGGCGGGCCGGCCAGCTGCAGAAAGCACCGCCAGATTCAGCAGCGCCAGGGCCTGGCTCCGCCGCACCGCCCGCGGCGACTACGCCTCGGCCGGCGTGCTGGCCCTGGCCATCGTCGCGCTGGCCGTGTACACCCAGGCGCACAACGCGCGGTTCCTGTCCAACTTCAACCTGAGCTCGCTCACCGTGCTGATCGCGGCGACCGCGTTCATCTCGTTCGGCCAGGAGTGCGTGATCCTGACCGGGGGCATCGACCTGTCCGTCGGACCGCTGGCCGGCCTGGTCGTGGTGATCGGCTCGTTCTTCGAGAACAGCGGGCACAGCGCGATCGTCCTGGCGGCCGGGTTCCTGATCATGCTCGCGGCGAGCGCCGCGGTCGGGGTCCTGAACGGCAGCATGGTCAGGTTCGCCAGGTTCACGCCCATCGTGGCGACGCTGGTGACCTACATCGCGTTGCAGGGCGTGTCCTTGGTGCTGCGCCCGTTCCAGGGCGGGTACATCTCGTTCTCCATCCTGCGCGCCATCAACCGCAGCGTCGGGCCGGTCGCCATCGCCTTCCTGGCCGCGGTCGCCGTCGCGGTCGCGATGGAGCGGGCGCTGCGCCGGTCCCGCTGGGGCCGGAGCATCCGGGCCATCGGGTCCGATCCGGCCGCCGCGTTCCGGCTCGGGGTCAGGCCCGGCGTCACGATCGTCGGCGCCTACGTCGCCTCGGCCCTGTTCGCCAGCGTCGGCGGGATCCTGCTGATGGCCCAGATCGGCGTGGGCGACCCGACCCAGGGGGTGAACTACACGCTGGCCTCGGTAACCGCCGTGGTGCTCGGCGGCACCAGTATCTTCGGCGGCCGCGGCTCCTTCATCGGGGCGCTGTTGGGTGCCGTGCTGGTCGAGCAACTGCTCAACGTGACCACGTTCCTGCAGCTCTCCCAGGCCTGGCAGTACTGGTTCCAGGGTGTGCTGGTGATGGTGGCGGTGGGCATCTACACGCAGGCCAGGACCAGGACCGGCCATCTGACCCAGGCAACCACCTAGACACCGGAGCAGACGATGCGCGCGCTGATATACCCCGCCCCGGACCAGGCCGTGGTCATCGAGGCCGAACGGCCCACGGCCGGCCCCGGCGAAGTCCTGCTGCGTTCCCGGGTGGTCGGAGTGTGCCACTCCGACCTGGAGCTGCTGGCGGGCCGGTACATCATCCCGATCGGCTACCCGATCACCCCCGGCCACGAGTGGGCCGCGGAGGTGGCCGAGACCGGACCGGGCGTCGACGACCTCAAGCCGGGCGATCCGGTGGTGGGCGAGTGCGTGGTCGGGCCCGGCGGGCGCGACCACTTCGGCTTCTCCATCTCCGGCGCCGCGGCCGAGTACTTCACCGCCCGGGCCGAGTGGCTGCATAAGCTCCCCGGGCACCTGACCTTCACCCAGGGCGCGCTGGTCGAGCCGTTCAGCGTCGCCTACGCCGCGGTCCGGGCCGGTGTCGTCGACCCGAGCGACCGGGTCGCGGTGCTCGGCGGCGGCCCGATCGGGCTGCTGTCGGCCATGGCCGCGGTAGGCCGGAACGCGGCCGTGACGCTGATCGAGCCCCGGCCCGACCGCCGGGCCAAGGCCGCCGAGCTCGGCATCCCCGCCGTCATCGACCCGGCCGCAGGTGACCTGGTGGCACAGGCCCGCGAAGCGACCGGCGGCGAGCTGTTCGACGTGGTGATCGAGTCCGCCGGGCACCCGGAGGCGATGGCGCAGGCGCTCACCCTCGCCGGGAACCACGGCCGGGTCGTCTACGTGGGCATCGACGTCGGCCGCACGGTCCCGGCCGAACTCGGCCTGATCCAGGCCCGCTCGCTGCGCATCCAGGGCATCGTCGGCTCGGCCGGGATCTGGCCGCAGGCGATCAGGTTCCTGGCCAGCGGCGTGGTCGACCCGACCCCGATCGTGACCGCCCGCTACCCGCTGGCGCGGGCCCCGGAGGCGCTCAAGGCCGCCTCGCTCGGCTCGGGCAACATCAAGGTGCATATCGAGGTCGCCCCATGAGGCCAGCACAGTGAGGGCCGCCGTCTTCCGCGCCCCCGGCGACGTCCGGGTCGAGTCGGTGCCCGAGCCGCCGCCGCCCGGCCCCGGTGAGCTCCTCATCAAGGTCAGCAAGGCAGCGCTGTGCGGCACCGACTCGGCCGAATGGGACCACGGCCCGCTGCTGGCCCGCCCGCCGGTGATCCTCGGCCACGAGTTCACCGGCGAGGTAGTCGCGGCGGGCGAGGGCACCGCCGGGTTCGAGAACGGCACCCGGGTGGTCAGCGGGGCCGGGATCTCCTGCGGCCGCTGTGACTGGTGCGCCGCCGGCCGGACCAACCTGTGCGCCCGCTACCAGACACTCGGCCTGCACCGGGACGGCGGCCTGGCCGAGCTCGTCCTGTCCCCGGCGGGAATCTGCCGCGTGGTGCCCGACGGCCTCGACGACACCGGCGCGGCCATGGCCCAGCCGCTGGCCGTCGCGCTGCACGCGGCCCGGCGCGGCCGGGTCGGGCCGGGCCGGGCCTGCGCCGTCATCGGCGCGGGCGGCATCGGCGCGTTCATCGTGGCCGCCGCGGCCGCGCTCGGCGCCAGCCCGCTCATCGCCGTCGACGTCGCCACGAGCCGTCTCGACACCGCCGTCGCGCTCGGCGCCACCCACACGGCCCAGGCCGAGGACGCGATAACGGCGGTACGGGCCGCCACCGGCGGCGACGGCGCGCACGTGGTGATCGAGGCGTCCGGCGCGCCGCAGAGTCCGGCGGCTGCACTGGGCATGGTCCGCCGCGGCGGCGATGTGGTGGTCGTGGGGCTCCAGGCCCATCCGTTCGGTATCGATCTGTTCGATGTGTCCACCCGGGAGATCGGCCTGCACGGGACGCTCGCCCACGTGTGCGGCGAGGACCTGGCCGAAGCCGTCTCGGTGCTCGCTCGCACGCCGCTGGCCCGCACCGTCCTCGGCGACGTGATCCCGCTCGCCGACCTGGTGGAGGCCGGGCTGCGCCCGCTGGCCGAGCGCACCGCCACCGGCAAGATTGTCGTCGACATCGCAGGAGGTACCTGATGAGCATCGCGATGCGGGCGCAGAGCCACGTCGGGATCACCGTGCGGGATCTCGACGCGTCCGTCCGCTTCTACCACGATCTGCTCGGCCTGGAGATCTGCACCGAGCCGAGCCCGTGGTTCGACGAGCCCGGCCTCGGCCAGGGCGTCGGCGTGCCCGGCGCTGCGCTGCGCCAGGTCTGCCTGCGGCTCGGCGACACCATGCTGGAGCTGCTGGAGTACCGGACGCCGCCGTCGGACACCGAACGGCCGTTGCTCTCGCACTGTCTCGGCGCCAGCCACGTCGCCTTCGGAGTCGACGACATCCAGGCGGCCAAGACGGAGCTGGAGCGCCAGGGTGTCACCTTCTACTCCGACGTCAACGTGGTGGACGACGGGGTGCTGGCCGGCTGGCGCTGGGTGTACTTCGCCGACCCGGACGGCTACCCGCTGGAACTGGTCGAGAACGCCTACGAACGGCCGGGCGGCCACGCCGAGGGCATCGCCCGCTACCTCAGGGAAAGAGGGTGAGCCATGCGCGCCCTGCGCTTCCACAAGGCACGTGAGCTGCATGTCGAGCAGGTCCCCGAGCCCGGACCGCCGGGTCAGGGCGAGGTCCTGCTGCGCCCGCTGATGTGCGGGATCTGCGGCACCGACCTGCACGAGTACACCGACGGGCCGATCGTCACCCCGGGCCGCCCGCACCCGCTGACCGGCGCCGAGCTGCCGCAGATCCTCGGCCACGAGTTCGCCGCCACGGTCGCCGCGGCCGGGCCGGGCGTCAGCCACGTCAGGCCCGGCGACCTGTGCACGGTCATGCCGCTGATCCACTGCGGCCGCTGCCCCGAATGCCTGCGCGGCCTCGGGCACCTGTGCCGCACAATGGCGTGCACCGGGCTGAGCAGCGCCTGGGGCGGCCTAGCCGACCTCGCCATCGTGTCGGCCGGGCAGGTGGTGCCCGTCCCCGAGTCGCTGACGCCGCGGCAGGCCGCGCTGATCGAGCCGACCGCGGTCGCCGCCTACGGGGTGGACCGGGGGCGGCTGCAGCCCGGGCAGACCGTGCTGGTCACCGGCGCCGGGCCGATCGGCTCGCTGGCCACGCTGTACGCGCTGGCCGCCGGCGCCCGCCGGGTGGTGCTGTCCGAGCCCGACCCGGCCCGGCGAGCCCGGGCCGCCGCGCTGGGTGACGGCCTCGGCGGGGTGATCACCGCCGACCCGGTACACGAGCCGGTCACCGAGATCCTCGACGAGCTCACCGGCGGGGTCGGCGCCGACCTGGCGATCGAGTGCGCCGGCGTGGAAGCCGCGCTCAACCTGTGCATCGACGCGGTCCGCCCCGCGGGCACCGTGGTGCAGACCGCGCTGCACATCCGCCCCGCCTCGATCCGGGCCGAGACCCTCGCCCTGAAGGACCTGACCCTGATCGGCACCTGGTGCTACCCGATCCAGGACTTCCCGCGGGTCGCGGGCCTGATGGCCAGCGGCCGGCTGCCGGCCGAACGGGTGATCAGCTCGGTGGTCCCGCTGGAGTCCGCGGTGACCGGAGGGTTCGAGCGGCTGATCACCCGGGGCACCGGCGAGGTCAAGGTGCTGATCGAGGTGGCATCGTGACCCGGCTCGGCGTCTGGTACGACTTCCGCAACCCGGCCCGGTGGCGGCGGCCCTGGCCGGAGCTGTACCGGGAGACCCTGGACCAGGCGGCCCGCGCCGAGCAGCTCGGCTTCTCCTCGATCTGGCTGTCCGAGCACCACTTCAGCGAGGAGGGCTACCTGCCCTCGCTGGCCGCCGTGCTGGGCGCGCTGGCGATGCGCACCTCCGCGGCCCGCCTCGGCACGGCCGTCCTGCTGGCCCCGCTGCACCACCCGCTGCGGCTGGCCGAGGACCTGGCCGTGGTCGACCAGCTGTCCGGCGGCCGCCTCGACGTCGGGCTCGCCCCCGGCTACAAGCCGGACGAGTTCGCCGTGCTCGGCGTGCCCAAGGGCGAGCGCGGCGCGCGCACCGACGAGACCATCGAGATCCTCCAGCTGGCCTGGCGCGGCGAACGCTTCTCCTACCAGGGCAAGCACTTCCGCTTCGACGACGTCATCGTGGCGCCCCCGCCGGTGCAGAAGCCGGCCGGGTGGCCGGGCCCGCCGATCTGGGTTGGCGGCAGCAGCCTGGCCGCAGCCCGCCGGGCGGCCAGGTTCGGTACCTGCTTCATGCCCGACTCCGGTGCCGGGCGGGACGTCTACGACGCCTACCGGACACACGTGACCGCCCCGGCCCGGGTGGCCACCAACCGGGTGCTGTTCGCCGCGGACAGCCGGGACAAAGCCTGGGAGATCTGTGGCGACCACCTCCTCTACCAGTTCAACGCGTACCGGCAGTGGTTCTCCGCGGCCGGCGACGACGACTCGCACGGAGAGGAGCTGACCGACCCGTCGGTGCTGAACCCGGAGCACTACTACGTCGGCACCCCGGACGACATCCTGGCCGCCATCACCGAGAGCCAGCGGCGGCTCGGCTACGAGGAGCTGGTCTTCTGGGCCCGCCCGCCGGGCATGCCGATCGAGCAGAGCACCGCCTCGCTGGAGCTGATCGCCCGGCACGTGCTCCCCGCCCTGTCCGAGGGGGCGGCCCCGTGACCGTTCGGGATAAAGTCGCGCTGGTTACCGGCGGTGGCTCGGGGATCGGCGCTGGCATCGCCCGGGTGCTGGCCGCGGCCGGTGCCCGGGTCGCGGTCGCCGACCTGAACGAGGACGCCGCGGCGGCCGTCGCCGCCGGCCTACCCGGGCTCGGCGTCCATCTTGACGTCACCGACCGGGCCAGCACGGACGTGGCCGTCACCCGCGTCGAGCAGGCCCTCGGCCCGGTCGACGTGCTGGTCAACAACGCCGGCATCTCGATCGTCGCACCGTTCACGGACATCACCGACCCGGACTGGGACCGGCTCCTGAACGTGAACCTGCGCGGCGTGCTGATCGTGACCCAGCGGGTGCTGCCGTCGATGCTCAAGCGGCGCTCCGGCCGGATCATCAACATCTCCTCGATGGCCGGCAAGGAAGGTCTGCCCAACCTGGCCTGCTACTGCGCCACCAAGTTCGGCGTGATCGGACTGACCCAGGCGCTGGCCAGAGAGGTGGCGGACCGCGACGTGACCGTCAACGCGGTCTGCCCTGGCGTGGTCCGGACCCCGCTGTGGGACGACCCGGACACCGGGATCCTGCGCGAGCTGGATGGGGAGAACGGCTGGCAGGCTTTCCTGGCCGGGATCCCGCTCGGCCGCCCGCAGTCCGCCGAGGACATCGGGCACGCCTGCGCCTACCTGGCCTCGGACGCGGCCGCCAACATCACCGGCGAGGCGCTCAACGTAAGCGGCGGCCAGCAAATGCACTGACTCGGTGATCCAGCCCGCTAACCCGCGCCATCCCACCTCCGCGCTCTTCCACCCGTGCGCCATCCCGGCACCCGCGTCACATCAGCCGCTCGCCATCCCGGCCCTCTGCGCCTTCCCGAACTCCGCACCTCACCCTAATCGTCAATGAACTAACTTGTTAGTTCATAATTCGTATTATACGGGCGCATGCTTGTAAAGGTGTTGTTATCGGTTCGACACATCTCGGCGCGGACTCGACGGCGGGAACAGGAATGCCAGCCTTGACGTGACGATCCAGGGAAAGGACGGCGATGACCCAGACCTCCCGACCGGATGCTGCGGCTCCGGAGCGGCAGCGCGACAAGGAGCGGACCCGGCAGGAGATCCTCGACGTCGCCATCAGCGAGTTCGCCAGGAACGGCTACTCGGGGGCGCGGGTAGACGAGATCGCCGCCCGGACCCGGACCACCAAGCGGATGATCTACTACTACTTCTGCGGCAAGGAGCAGCTCTACATCGCCGCCCTGGAACAGGCGTACTCCACCGCCCGGGATGCCGAACGCCAGCTCGACGTCGAGCACCTGGACCCGGTCTCGGCGATCCGCCGGCTGGCCGAGCTGACCTTCGACCACCATGAGTCCCATCCCGACTTCATCAGCATGGTCGCGACTGAGAACATCCACCGGGCCGAGTTCATCGCGAAGTCGAAGGCGCTGAGCGAGCTAAACACGCCAGCGGTGTCGGTGATCGCGAGGATCCTGGACGACGGCCGCCGCAGCGGTGTCTTCGTCCGCGACGTCGACGCCATCGACGTGCACATGCTGATCAGCGCGTACTGCTTCTTCCGGATGTCCAACCGGCACACTTTCGGCGCCATCTTCGGCCTGGACATGCTCGACCCGGGCCGCCGCGACCGCTACCGCCAGCTGATCGGCGACCTGATCGTCAGCTACCTCACCACCCCCGCCGGCTAGAGCCGCCCAGGCGCTGCCTGTGTGCTTCCGGCATACTGCCGTGACCCGTGATCCCGGGGCCGCCCACGCCCGCGGCGAAGATGGCCTCCCGCGTCGTGCCGACAACCACGACGATGTCACATCGTGGTGCACCTGACCACGATAGAGCTCCGTCATTTCATCGCTCCAGCATGCTGGGATGGCCAGCAGCCGACGGTAGCATCCCCTTCGTTGCCGCAAATACGCGAAGGAGAACCCGATGGTGGTGGTGCTGGTCGGCTTCATGGGGGCCGGCAAGACCACGGTGGGGCACATCATTGCCGAACGGTTCGGCCAGCCCTTCGTGGACAGCGACGTGCTGATCGAACAGCGCCTCGGCCGCGACATCCGCGACATCTTCCGCATCGAGGGCGAACCCTGGTTCCGCCAGCTCGAGCACACCACCGTGGCCGAACTGGTGCGGGGGCAGGACGCGGTGATCGCGCTGGGCGGCGGCGCGGTCGAGGACCCGCGCAGCCGGGCGGTGCTGCGCAACGCCCGGGTGGTGTACCTGCGGGTCAGCTACGACGAGGCCATGGCACGGGTCAAGAGCGACGAGTTCCGGCCGATGCTGCACCGGCCCGACCTGGACGAGGTGTACAAGCGGCGGCTGCCGGTGTACGAGGACCTCTCCGTGCTCACCGTCGACACCGACGGCCGGCGCCCCGACGCCATCGCCCACGAGGTGCTCGCCCAGCTCACCCGGCTGCCCGAGACGCCGCCCGGCAGCTCCAGCGTGTTCGTGACCCCGGTCGGCGGGACCTACTACGCCCACATCGGCCCGGGCCTGGTCGACCAGGTCAGCGCCCTGCTGCCACCGCTGCCCGAGGTGGAGCGCGCGCTGATCGTCGAGGCCGCCGAGGACACGGACACCGCGGCCAGGGTCGCGGACCAGCTGGCCGCGGCCGGCATCCCCGCCCGCCGCGCCGCCCTGCCGGACACCCAGGAAGCCAAGACGTTCCGGTCCGCCGAGTTCCTGGCCGACGTGCTCGCCGACCACGCCCTGCACAAGGACGACCTGGTGGTCGCCGTCGGCGGCGAGGCCATCTGCGACGTCGCGGGCTTCGTCGCCGCCACGTTCAACCGCGGCATGAAGCTCTGCCTGGTCCCGACCACGCTGGTCGCCCAGGCCGACTCCGCCGTCGGCGGCAAGAACGCCATCAACCTGAGGCGCGGCCGCAACCTGGTCGGCACCATCCACCAGCCGGTCGTCGTGGTCAGCGACATCGAGGTGGCCTGCGCCAATGCCCAACGCGGTTTCAAGGCCGGCCTGGCCGAGATCGCCAAGCACGCCCTGATCAGCCCCTCGGATCTGCTCGGCCACCTGACCGGCGCGCTGCAGCCGATCGTCCACGGCGACCCGGACGCGATCAGGGCCGCCACCACGCGCAGCATCGAGATCAAGGCCGACATCGTCAGCCGGGACGAGCGGGAGCAAGGCGACCGGGTGGTGCTGAACTACGGCCACACCTTCGCCCACGCGATCGAGCAGATCCGCGGTTCCGAGGCCGAGGACCAGGGCGAGGCGGTCGCGCTGGGCATGATGGCCGCCGCCCACCTCGCCTTCCGCCAGGGCCGCATCGGCCGGGCCGTGGTCGACCAGCACCAGGAGCTGATCGCCGGGCTCGGCCTGCCGGTCGAGGGCGGGTTCCGGCTGGCGGACATGGAGCAGGCCTGGATGCGGGACAAGAAGTACCGGCACGGCGTCCGCTTCGTGGTGCTGAACGAGCTCGGCCGTCCCGAGGCCGGGGTTACCGCTGACACCGCCACGCTCGACCGCGCGCTGCGCGACCTGGCCGGCCGCTGACAACACGGAAAGGATCCCGATGAACCGCGTCGCCGCCTCGCTCGCCACCGAGGACACGGACAGCTGCCTGCGCGAGCTGGACCGGCTCGCCCCCCGGATCGGCCTGGCCGAAGTCCGCCTCGACCTGATGCGCACCTTCGACATCGGGAAGCTGGTGGCGAACTCCCCGGTCCCGCTCATTCTCACGTGCCGTCCGGAGCGCGAGCGTGGTGGATTCACCGGTCCAGAGGCCGAACGGATGGGTATCTTGCGCTCCGCCCACGACTCCGGCTGTGCCTACATCGACGTGGAGGCCGATCGCCTCGACCTCGTGGCCGGCTGGGGCGGTGGCTCGCCGACGCAGGTCATCGCCTCGCAGCACTGGTACGGCCGGATGCCGCCCGACCTGCTCGACACGTACCGCGAACTGCGCGACCGCTGCGCTGTGGTCAAGCTGGTGGGCACGGCGCAGTCGGCCGCCGACGTGCTCCCGGTGCTCCAACTGCTGCGCGACGCCACCACGCCGGTCATCGGCATGGCCATGGGCGGCCCGGGCACCTGCACCCGAATCCTGGCCCCCGCCTTCCGGCACACCGTGCTCACCTACGGCGCCACCACCCCCGCCGCGGCCACCGCCCCCGGCCAGATCACCGTGGACGAGATGACCGACCGCTACGCCCTCCACCTCGTTACCCCCGCCACCCGGGTCTACGTGCACGTCACCCGGCCCGACGACGCCCTATCCGCCCAGCAGCAGGCCGAACCCGGCGCCGAGCTCCACGTCCCCCTCCGCGCCGAAGACCCCGCCGCCCTCTCCGCCCGCCTCAGAGAAACCCTCCCCTTCACGATTGCGTGACGCCGCACCCCTCATCTAGGCGACGCTGGCGCCCGCCGCCAGCTCCGCCGCGGCGGCCATGCAGGGGGCGCTGGCCGTGCCGCCGGGCGCGGCGGTGGACAGCGCGCCGGCCGCGCAGCCGAGCGCGGCCGCCTCGGCCAGACCCAGGCCGTCCAGCAGCCCGGCGATCAGGCCGGCGTCGAAGCAGTCGCCCGCGCCGGTGGTGTCGGCCGGCGTCACCGGCGGCAGGCTGACCCGGCAGCGCGCCGGCCCGTCCGCGCACAGCGCCCCCCGCGCGCCGAGCTTGACCACCACCCGAGGCCCGGCCGCGACCAGGGCCGAGACGGCGCCGTCCAGGTCATCCGCCCCGGCCAGGTGCAGCGCCTCGGCCTCGTTCGGCAGCAGCAGGCCAGATTGCGCGATCGCGGCGGACAGGTGCGGGCCGGCCCACCGTCCTGACGGATCCCAGTTGGTATCCAGGGACGTGGTGGCACCCGCCGAACGGACGGCGGAAAACAACGCCCCCAGCCCCGGCCCGAGGCCGTCCTGGAGCAGGAACCACGAGCTGGCGTGCACGTGCCGCGCGCCGGCCAGCAGCGAATCCGGCACGTCCGCCGCGGTCAGCGAGGCCACGGCGCCCAGCGCGGTCAGGATGGCCCGGTCCCGGCCGCGGGACAGCGCCACCGTCATCCCGGTCGGCGCGTCCTCGCGGACCACGACGAAGCGGACGTCCACTCCCTCGGCGGCCAGCTGATCCCGCATGAACGCCCCCGCCGGATCGGCACCCACCGCGGCGACCAGCGCGACCCGCAGCCCCAGCCGCGCCGCGGCCACCGCGGTGATCGCGGCCGAACCCCCGATGACCAGCGAGATCCCGTCCACCAGCTTCTCCTGCTGGCCGAACGCGGGGTCCACGTCGGAACCGAGGACGAGCACGTCCGGGTTGCAGTCACCCAGGACCACCAGGTCGTGGTCAGGCCGTGACAACGTCTACCCCGGCGTCCTGCAGCCGGGCCGCGTCCTCGGCGGCGATGCCGGCGTCGGTGACCAGGACGTCGATCTCGGCCGGGGTGCAGATCCTGGCGAAGGCGCGCTGCCCCACCTTGGAGCTGTCCGCGACGATGATCACCTGGCGGGCCTGCCGGCCCATCAGCCGGTTGATGCTGGCCTCGCCCTCGTGGTGCGCGGTCGCCCCGGCCACCGCGTCGATCCCGTCCACGCCCAGGAAGGCCACGTCCAGCGTGACCTGCTCCAGCACACCGGTGGCCAGCGGCCCGGTCAGCTCGTAGGACTGCGGCCGGGCCACGCCGCCGGTGGTGACGATCTTGATGTGCTGCCTGATGGCCAGTTCGGTCGCGATGTTCAGCGCGTTGGTGACCACGGTGAGCGTGGGGGAGGGACCCGCCGAGCCCAGATCCGAACGGGTGGCCAGAGCCCTCGCCACCTCCGTCGTGGTGGTGCCCCCGTTGAGGCCCGCGACCTGGCCGGCCCGGACCATGCTGGCGGCCAGCGCCCCGATGCGCTGTTTCTCGGACGGATGCCGCTCGGTCTTGTAGCGCAGCGGCAGGTCGTAGTTCACCCCCTCGGCCACCGCGCCGCCGCGGATCCTGGTCAGCATCTGCTGGCTGGCCAGCTCGTCGAAGTCC
>Ga0070717_10000854_pt1 | contig 20194 bp, 17 predicted proteins | sample LARL113metaG_FD_71366 | JGI IMG/M metagenome (GOLD analysis project Ga0070717, IMG submission 71366) | Corn, switchgrass and miscanthus rhizosphere microbial communities from Kellogg Biological Station, Michigan, USA - LAR L11-3 metaG | ecosystem: Host-associated > Plants > Roots > Rhizosphere ... | reverse complement strand
GGGAATGAAGAAGTATGGCAAGAAAAAATGGCGGAGCTTTGTTAAGGACGTCGTAAAGCGTCTGGTTGCTACCCTCGAACCCGACGATGTAGTCCTCGGAGGAGGTAACGTAAATAAACTAAAGAAACTACCTTCGGGTAGCCGTGCCGGTGACAATAACAACGCCTTTCTCGGCGGTTTCCGCTTATGGCAAAAAGCAAAAGACCGGACTTAACGTTTCACACGGTCGCTGCCGTTTCGAGCCTCTTTGTCCGCGAGACGAAGGGCAAGCCATTTGAAGTTATGTAGCACCCGAGAGAATCGAATCCATTCGTAGGCTCACCAACAAACAGAATTAATCTAGTATGACACAAACAAACCAGCACTTGACGTCGCGAAGGGCTTGGAGGGCTCTGGCGGCGCACCAGAAAAAAATCAGAGGCCTGCATCTGCGACAATTGTTCGCCGCAGACCCCAAACGCGGTGAGCGGATGACAGCCGAAGCCGCCGGACTGTTTTTGGACTACTCGAAGAACCGCATCACGAACGAAACGGTCACACTTCTGCTGAAACTGGCGGATGAAACTGGTTTGCGCTCGCGCGTCAAGGCGATGTTCAGCGGCGAGAAAATCAACGTCACAGAAAATCGCGCCGTGCTGCACGTCGCGCTGCGTGCGCCCAAAGGAGCGCGCATTCTGGTGGAAGGGAAGAATGTCGTGCCAGATGTTCACGCCGTGCTGGACAAGATGGAAGGATTTTCAAAACGCGTTCGCAGCGGGGGGTGGAAAGGGCATACCGGCAAGCGCATCAAGAACGTCGTAAACATCGGCATCGGCGGTTCTGATCTTGGACCGGTTATGGCTTACGAGGCACTCAAGCATTACAGCCTTCGCAGACTCACCTTCCGTTTCGTCTCCAATGTGGACGGCATTGATTTTGTGGAAGCAACGCACGATCTCGATCCTGCGGAGACGCTCTTCATCGTCTCTTCAAAAACCTTCACGACGCTGGAGACGATGACCAATGCGCAGAGCGCACGCGGCTGGCTGCTCAAAGGACTCGGCGGAAATCCGAAGGCGGTGGCGAAACATTTCGTGGCCGTCTCGACCAATGCCGAGAAAGTGTCCGCGTTCGGCATTGATACGGCGAACATGTTCGGCTTTTGGGACTGGGTCGGCGGACGTTACTCAATGGATTCAGCCATAGGGCTCTCGACGATGCTAGCCATCGGACCAGATAACTTCCGTTCGATGCTCGAGGGGTTTCATGAGATGGACGAGCATTTCCGCACCGCACCGTTCGAGAAAAATCTGCCGGTGTTGATGGGTCTCCTATCGGTTTGGAATAACAACTTCCTCGGCGCACACACCGTGGCGGTTTTGCCGTACGAACAGTATTTGAAACGATTCCCGGCCTACTTGCAGCAGTTGACAATGGAGAGCAACGGCAAACACGTCACGCTCGACGGGAAGAGAGTTGATTACCAGACGGGGCCCGTTTACTGGGGCGAACCTGGTACCAACGGCCAGCACTCCTTCTACCAGTTGATCCACCAGGGCACCCGGCTTATCCCGTGTGACTTCATCGCATTCGCCCAGGCACTCACGCGATTGGGCCGGCATCACGACATCCTTATGGCGAATGTATTTGCTCAAGCCGAGGCACTGGCTTTCGGCAAAACGCCCGAAGAAGTTAAAGCTGAATGCACTCCGGACCGGTTGGTGCCGCATCGTGTCTTTGAAGGTAACCGTCCGTCGAACACGATTCTCGCTGAACGGTTCACACCGGAAGTCCTCGGCAAACTCGTCGCGCTTTACGAGCACAGTGTCTTCACGCAGGGCGCGATCTGGCACATTGATTCGTTCGACCAATGGGGCGTCGAGTTGGGCAAGGCGCTGGCGCAGCGCATCATTCCCGAAGTGGAAAGCAAGGCTTCTCCCAAGCTCAAGCACGACAGCTCAACGAACAACCTGATCCGGCGTTACCGGAAATTGAAGCAGGCGAAATGAAGACTCTGGGTTACGACCAACGACTCTACATCCTGCCATTCGACCATCGCGGCTCGTTCGTTACAAAAATGTTTGGGTGGCACGGCGGTCTGACCCCGGCGCAGACCGCTGAAATCGCAGCCGCGAAACGGGTCATTTATGATGGGTTCAAAGCCGCCATTGCTGGAGGTGCGCCGAAAAACAAAGGAGGTATCCTCGTGGATGAACAATTTGGAGCAGCCATTCTGCGCGATGCGAAAGCCAATGGTTTTGCCACCGCTTGTCCGGCCGAGAAGAGCGGGCAGGATGAGTTTGATTTTGAATACGGCGATAGCTTTGCCAACCACATTGAGGCCATTCAACCGACTTTTTGCAAGGTGCTCGTGCGCTACAATCCCGAAGGCGACGCTGCATTGAACCAGCGACAGACGGCGCGGCTGAAAAAGCTTTCCGATTACTTACATTCCAAAAGCGAAAGCCGGTTCATGTTTGAACTGCTCGTCCCCGCGGAGAAGGCACAGCTCGAACGGATCAAAGGCGACAAGAAAGCCTATGATTTGGAGCTTCGTCCCAAGCTGATGGTTCAGACGATTAAGCAGTTGCAGGACGCAGGCGTCGAGCCGGATGTGTGGAAGATCGAGGGACTCGATCGTCGTGAAGACTGCGAAGAGATCGTGTCCGCAGCACATCGCGGCGGGCGGGACAAAGTTGGATGCATCGTTCTTGGACGTGGTGAAGACGATAAGAAAGTGCGCGAGTGGTTGACGACAGCGGCTGGCGTCAACGGATTCGTCGGCTTCGCTGTGGGTCGAACGGTTTTTTGGGAGCCGCTCGTTAACTTTCTTACCAAAAAGACCTCGCGTGAAGCCGCTGTGGCGCAAATCACCCGGCGTTACCGGGAGTTCGTCGAAATCTTTGAACACGCCCGACCTTCATAAAGCACCAAAGCTATTAACCACCACACAAATCCTGAAATGAAAACAAATTCACCAATGCAACTCGGAATGGTGGGACTGGGCCGGATGGGCGCCAACATGGTTCGCCGACTCCTCAAAGCAGGTCATCGCTGCACCGTGTTCGACGTATTTCCGAAAGCGATCCAAGACCTGGCCAATGAAGGAGCGATCGGTGCTTCCTCGTTCGCGGACCTAATAAAGAAGCTGGAAAAGCCTCGCGCGGTCTGGCTGATGGTTCCCGCCGCGGTCGTGGACAAGACCATTGCCGACGTTCTGCCGTTGCTTGAAGCGGGCGACACGCTCATTGACGGCGGTAATTCCTATTACGTGGACGATATCCGGCGCGCTAAAGAAATCGCGGCGAAGGGAATTCACTACCTCGATGTCGGAACCAGCGGCGGCGTTTGGGGTCTTGAACGCGGTTACTGCATGATGATCGGCGGCGAAATAAACGTGATTCAACGCATGGATCCCATTTTTACCACGTTGGCACCCGGAATTGGCGACATCGCACGCACGCCGGGCCGCGAGAAACTGGGCGGCACCGCCGAACAAGGTTACCTGCATTGCGGTTCCAATGGTGCCGGCCACTTCGTCAAAATGGTTCACAACAGTATCGAATACGGCATCATGGCCGCTTACGCCGAAGGTTTTGGTGTTTTGAAGGCTGCCTGCAGTGGGAAACAGCAAAACGAAGCTGACGCCGAGACAACTCCGTTGCGCGACCCCGAACATTATCAATACGAGTTCAACCTAACCGACATCTCTGAAGTTTGGCGACGCGGCAGCGTGATCACGTCCTGGCTCCTGGACTTGACGGCGACCGCATTGGCTGCGGATCCGAAGCTCTCGCAATTCGCCGGCCGGGTCTCCGATTCCGGTGAAGGCCGCTGGACGATCAAAGCGGCGATTGACGAAGACGTGCCGGTGCCAGTGCTGACGACGGCACTTTATGAACGGTTCACGTCGCGTGGGGCAGCAGGTTTCCAGGACAAATTGCTGTCTGCAATGCGCTTCGGCTTCGGCGGCCACTTGGAGAAACCCGTAGCGAAAATGTCGTGAACCAAATCCATTCCGACGCTCTTGTTTTTTTTGGAGCCACTGGCGACCTGGCTTACAAAAAAATTTTCCCGGCACTTCAGGCGATGCTTAAGCGTGGCAGCCTTGATGTGCCGGTCATCGGCATTGCTAAGTCAGGTTGGAATCTCGATCAACTCAAAGCCCGGGCCAAAGACAGTCTCGAGAAACACGGCGGACTTGATCAGGCCGCTTTCGAAAAATTGAGCGGGTTGCTGCGCTACGTGGACGGCGATTACAACGATCCCGCCACCTTCCAAGCCATCCGCCAAACACTCGATTCGGCTCGGCAACCGGCATTTTATCTTGCGATTCCGCCAGCGCTGTTTGGCACCGTCGTGGAGCAACTCGGAAAGTCCGGTTGTGTCACGCAGGGAGCGCGCGTCATTGTCGAGAAGCCGTTCGGGTCTGACCTTGTCAGCGCACAGCGGCTCAACGGCATTTTGCTCGGTTCGTTCGACGAAAACAGAATCTTCCGCATCGACCATTATCTGGGAAAGAAGCCCGTGCATAACATGCTGTTCTTCCGCTTCGCGAATGCACTGCTCGAACCGCTTTGGAACCGGCACAACGTGGAGAGCGTGCAGATTACGATGGCCGAAGACTTTGGCGTGCAAGGTCGCGGCGCATTCTATGACCAAACAGGGGCTGTCCGTGACGTGATACAAAATCATCTGTTCCAGGTTCTGGCTAACCTGACGATGGAGCCGCCGGTCCGAATCGACAGCGAATCCATTCGTGACGAAAAGGTGAAGGTATTGAAAGCGATCCTGCCGCTAGAAACAAAGGATCTCGTTCGCGGACAATTTCGTGGTTATCGAAACGAGCCCGGCGTTGTCGCCGACTCCAACACAGAAACCTTCGCAGCGTTGAGGCTGGAGATCAATTCCTGGCGTTGGCGCGGGGTTCCTATCTACATCCGGGCCGGGAAATGTCTGCCTGTGACCTGTACGGAAACCGTTGTCCGGCTGCGACAACCTCCAACGATGTATCAAGGGTTCGATCTAAAAATGAATCACTGCCGATTACGAATCAGTCCGAGCGTCGCATTCGCCATCAGCGTGAACAGCGTCGCCGCGAATGATGAAACAGTGAACGAACCCGTTGAAATCGCGTGGGGACACTCACCGCGCGCTGAAGAGATGGATGCTTATGAGCGAGTGCTTGGAGATGCGATGGCGGGGGATGCCACTCTTTTTGCGCGGGAAGATTACGTCGAAGAAGCCTGGCGGATTGTTGATCCGGTGTTGAAGGCCAGAACACCGCTCTTTGAGTACGAGCCCAACACTTGGGGACCAACCGAGGTGGAGAGACTTACGCCAGTGGAAGGCTGGGAAAATCCAGTCCTGGACGGTCACGAAGCAAAATGAAGTGTTCACCGTGCACAAACTTAGCCGTGAGAAACCTGAGGCCGAGGCCAGCCAAAATGTCCGGCGTAACAAGATCGCGTTTCGGTGGCGGCGCCTCATCAAGCATTTTCATTCGCGGCAGCTCGCGCAGATCCCCATCGTCCATCGCCGCTTTGAGAACGTTGCGAAGCATGATCAGGTCGAGGTTCGCTGTTCGCTCCGAAACAGGTTGCAACTTGCGACCGCAAAAAATTCCGCCTTTCAGCCGCTTGTCGAGATAGGCGGTAATGGCCGGCGTAGCGATCTGATCGATCCGCACGTGACCGAGATAATCACGCCAGCGCTCGATTGCCTGGCGTTCATTTTCCAGCGTGCCCGGTCGCTTGCGCTGCACTTTTGCTTTCTCAAAGTAAACCACGACGTAATCTGCAAAAAAGGGTTTGCGGCCGGGGCTTCTCACGCCGCTCATGCCGCTTGATCTCCAGCGCTTCGCGCGCGGCTGATACAGTGCGCACGGGTTGATTGTCGCCATCCCGAAGCGGGAATCGGCGCGCCGCCTTCTTCCCGTTGCCGAGATCGACCCAAAGCTGCGCGTAATAACGACCGCCGCGAATGTAGAGACCGGGGATTCTGCGATTGCGAGAATCGCGCGCGGCGATAAACTGAGCCTGATGATTGGCAACGGAAAAGTGAGGCATTGCACTTCTTGGATCTGTCAACCAAAGCGCTTTGGGGTTGCTTGGCATTGCACGAGCGTTCACAACATCACTCTAGCACAAAGCTAAAATGAAGCCGATCACACTTTATAAGTGCTTCGTAATCAAGAAGCCAGGGTGGCGAAATTGGCAGACGCGCCAGACTTAGGATCTGGTGGAGCAATCCTTAGGGGTTCGAGTCCCCTCCCTGGCAAAAAAATTTGCGACCGCGCATTGACGATCTTGCGTAGATTTCGCAAGATGGCGCTGCTCACCAATCTGCGCAGGTGGCGTGCTGAAATTGTCCGCAATCTGTGCAGCTGTAACGAAGGAGGAAATAATGAAAACTCGTAGTCGTTGGGTCATTGCGATCGCTGGCGTCTTTTTACAAATTGCGCTCGGTGCCGTCTACGCCTGGAGTGTTTTCCGCGTGCCGTTATCGAAGCAATTTGGATGGAGTATTTCGCAGGTCACGCTCACCTTCACGATCAGCATCTTTGTGCTCGGCTTCGCTGCCTTCTTCGGCGGCTTGTGGATGGCACGGAGAGGACCGCGCGTTGTGGCTTTGACCGGCGCGGTGCTTTATGGCCTGGGCGTCTTTCTGGCGAGCTTCTCCGCAAACAAGCTTTGGTGGCTTTATCTTAGTTACGGCTTTATCGGCGGCCTTGGGCTAGGTCTCGGCTACATTGTTCCTGTAGCTGTGCTGGTGAAATGGTTTCCTGATAAGCGCGGCCTCATCACAGGAATTGCGGTTGGTGGTTTCGGTGCTGGTGCGCTGATAACTGCGCCGGTCGCGACACGGCTCATTCAATCGGTCGGCGTCCTAAGTACCTTTGCTTATCTCGGCATCGGCTACTTAATCATCGCAATCATTGCCGCGTTGTTCATGCAGAACCCGCCCGAAGGCTACCAGCCGCAAAACTGGACACCGACTGCCAGGGAAACCGCGGAGCGAGCGAGCCATGACTTCGTTCTGGGTGAAGCACTGCGACGGTGGCAGTGGTGGGTGCTCTGGCTGATTTTGTTTCTAAATACTTCGGCAGGCATTTCTCTGATTTCGCAGGAAGGGCCGCTGTTTCAGGAGCTCACTGGCGTCACTGCGGTGGTGGCCGGCGGCATGGTCGGAATCGCGAGCCTGGGCAACGGCGTCGGCCGCGTGTTTTGGGCGTGGGTCTCCGACTTGATAACGCGCCGCGCGACATTCGCCGTCATGTTCATTTTTCAAGTCCTACTTTTTTGGTTCCTGCCGAGCATCACCATGTCGTCGATAATGACGATTGTGGCTTTTGTTATCCTGATGTGTTACGGCGGCGGGTTCGGTACCATGCCGGCTTTCACCGCAGACTACTTCGGGCCGAAGAATGTAGGACCCATTTATGGTTTGATGCTAACGGCCTGGAGCTTCGCCAGTGTGTTCGGCCCGCTCTACATCGCGCGCATGCGTGAGACTAGCGGTCATTATGCCACGGCGCTGCACGTGATCGCCGGCGTGATGGCGGTGTCTATTCTGTTGCCAATCATCGTCCGCCCACCGCGTCGAGAGGCTGTCGGCGAAACAATTGGTTTGACCCCTCATCCGGCGCCGCCTAGAGATTGACACAGCAGAATTCTGCCATGGCCTCATTCGGTACTTTGCTTTCGAAATGGCCGCTCGTGCGGCAAATTCGAGAAGGCAAAGACGGAACCGGGCTTGAATCGATGTCCAATAAAACGCGCGCGATGCACGCGCGGATCGACAATGCGCAAGTCGCACGTTCCGTTTGTCCCTACTGCGGTGTCGGTTGCGGTCAACTGATCTATCACAAGGACGGCAAGCTCGTTTCGATCGAAGGCGATCCCGAAAGTCCGATCAGCCAGGGAAACCTTTGCCCGAAAGGCGCCGCGTCGTTTCAATTGCTCACGCATGATCGGCGCGAAACGAAAATGAAATATCGCGCGCCGCGCGCGAAAGAGTGGACGGACATTTCGCTCGATCGCGCTATGGACATGGTGGCGGACCGCGTGTGGGAATCGCGCAAGCGCACATTCGTGCACAAGATCGACAATCGGACGATCAATCACACGACTGCGATCTGCCATCTCGGCGGCGCGACTCTCGATAACGAGGAAAATTATCTCATCCGAAAACTCTTCACCTTAGGCCTGGGAATGGTGTGCATATCCAACCAGGCGCGGATATGACATAGCAGCACGGTGCCCGGTCTGGGCACCTCCTTCGGCCGGGGCGGAGCTACGACCGCGCAACAAGATCTCGCCAACGCGGATTGCATTTTGATCGAAGGCTCGTCGATGGCCGAAGCCCACCCGGTCGGTTTTCGCTGGGTCATGAAAGCAAAAGAACGCGGCGCGACCATTATTCATGTCGATCCACGATTTTCGCGGACGAGCGCGCTGGCTGATATCTGGGTGCCGATGCGCGCCGGCGGCGACATCGCGTTTCTTGGCGGGCTCGTTAGGCACATCATCGAGAACAACCTTTTCTTTCGCGATTACGTCGTTCACTTCACCAACGCGTCATGCATTTTGCGCGAAGATTTTCGCGACACGGATGAGGGAGAAACGGGCTTTTTCTCAGGCTGGAACGAAGAACAACGCGCCTACGCCAAAGAGACCTGGTTCTACGAAGCTCACCCGGATCTCAGTTTCCCAGAGCGCGATCTGACCCTGCAACATCCCCGCTGCGTATTTCAAACGTTGCGACGCCACTTTGCTCGTTACACACCGGAAATGGTGGAGAAGATTTGCGGTATCTCGCCCGCTCTCTTTCACAAAGTTGCCGACGCGCTTGTCGCTGCGTCGGGTCCGGACAAGACCGCGGCGATTTGTTATGCGCTCGGCTGGACGCAACATTCCAAGGGAGTTCAGATCATTCGCACCGCGTCGATCCTGCAACTTTTGCTCGGCAACATCGGTCGGCCCGGTGGTGGGATTCTCGCGCTGCGCGGTCACGCTTCGATTCAAGGCTCGACCGACATCCCGACGCTCTACGATATTTTGCCCGGTTATCTGTCGATGCCGCGCGGCAACGGCAGTGAGGAAACGTTACGCGACTACCTTGCGCATCAAACCAAGCCGACTGGTCTGTGGAATAATTATCCTAACTACTTCATCAGTTTGTTGAAGGCGTACTACGGCAAGAACGCGACAGCCGAAAATGATTTTGGATACAGTTGGGTGCCAAAGATCACGGGGAACCATTCGTTCTTCGAATATCTCTACGACATGGCCGACGGGAAAATGGAAGGCATGTTCATGATGGGCCAGAACCCGGCGGTCGCGGCAGCCAATTCGCGCTTCCAGCGAACGTCGCTCTCGAAATTAAAATGGCTGGTCGTGCGCGAGATGGTCGAGATCGAGGCGGCAACATTCTGGCGTGACTCGCCCGAGATTGAGCGCGGCGAATTAAAGACGGAAGAGATCGAGACGGAAGTTTTTCTTTTCCCGGCCGCAGGTCACGCGGAAAAGGAAGGGGCGTTCACGCAAACGCAACGCATGCTGCAATGGCGGCAGAAAGCAGTCGATCCGCCGGGCGACGCGCGTTCCGACGCGTGGTTCATGCACCAGCTCGCCTTACGGCTGATTGCCAAGGCAAAACAATCGTCCGATCCGCTCGATGAACCATTGCGTGCGCTCAATTGGTGGTATCCGGAAGACAAACTGGGCGATCCGGAAATGGAAGCCGTGCTCGCCGAGATCAACGGTTGGTACACAGCGCCGCAACCGAATGCCGACGGTGTCGTGTTTGGCGTCGATCGCGACGGCAACCCGCATCACGGTCCGCAGATCGACGGATTTGCCAAACTGAAAGCCGACGGCTCGACTGCAAGCGGCGGCTGGATTTACTCCGGCGTCCTCGGTCCGGACAAAATCAACAAGGCGAACTCGCGCAATTCGAAGAACTATCTCGGTCACGGGTGGGGCTTCGTCTGGCCGGCCGACCGCCGTATTATATATAATAGAGCGAGCGCCAAACCGACCGGAGAGCCCTGGAGCGAACGAAAGAAATTGGTCTGGTGGGACGCAGCGGAGCGCAAATGGGGCGGCATCGATGTTCCCGATTTTGTGCCTAACAAGTCGCCCGAATTTCGTCCAACCGGAAACGAGAGTGGACTCGACGCCATCCCCGGCGACGCACCGTTCATCCTGCATGAAGATGGACTCGGCTGGCTATACGTGCCGAAAGGTTTGCAGGATGGCCCAATGCCAACGCACTACGAACCACTCGAGTCGCCGGTGAAGAATGCCCTTTACTCGCGCGACACGAACCCGGTGGTGAATTGGTTCACGCGCCACGAAAACCGTTTCGCGCCGCCGGGCGATCCGCGTTTTCCATTTGTCCTCACGACTTATCGACTGACCGAGCATCACACTGCCGGCGGGATGTCACGTTTCCTCAGTCATCTTGCAGAGTTGCAACCGGAACTGTTCGCGGAAATGTCTCCTGAGCTCGCGGCCGAACTCAAGATCAAGAACGGCGATTACATTTCGATTGTCAGTTTGCGCGGCGCAATCGAATCGCGCGCACTCGTTAGTCGCCGCATGCGGCCGATGCAGCTCAACGGAAAAACCGTGCATCAAATTGCAATGCCTTTTCATTTTGGTTCGGCCGGACCCGTGCGCGGCGATGCCACCAATGATTTAGTTCCGATTTCGGGCGAGCCGAACGTCACCATCATGGAAGCCAAGGCGCTCGCCTGTAATATCGTGCCCGGCCGATTGCCGCGCGGACCGGCATTCGAAGACTGGATCAAAAAATACGTGCCGCAGGGTGGCCCGCCGAACCTGCATCCGGAGCAACCGCCGGCCAGCGCATCTCCTGGTCCAGAAAACGGTGGTCACGGTCTACACGGAAAGGGCGATAACCGATGATTGGCGAAGGAATTCAGAGCACGAATCAGCGAAAGCATTCCTACGTGCACGATCACGTCGAGGTGGGATTTTTTACCGACCCGAGCGTTTGCATCGGCTGCAAAGCTTGCGAAGTCGCGTGCAAGGAATGGAACCAGGTGCCGGATGACGGGTTCGTATGGTCGGGCAATTCCTACGACAACACCGGTCACCTCGGCGCATCGACCTGGCGTCACGTGATGTTTCTCGAGCAAGATCGACAAAAAGGGAATCAGATCACGGGCCCGATGGGTCTGCCCATTCCGCATTCCGCAATTCAAAATCCGCAATCGGAAGATCCGTTCCGCTGGGTTTTTCTGTCCGATGTTTGCAAGCACTGCGAAGAAGCTGGTTGTCTTGAGGCGTGTCCGACCGGATCAATCGTGCGCACTGAAGTTGGCTCAGTGCTGGTGCAGAACGATGTCTGCAACGGCTGTGGCTATTGCGTCGTCTCATGCCCGTTCGGCGTGATCGATCGTCGACCGTCGCCGTTGCCGGATGCAGGCGGCGCATTCAAGTGCACGTTTTGTTACGATCGACAAAAGAGCGGCCTCGTTCCGGCGTGCGCCAAAGTTTGTCCGACCGAGTCAATCGTGTTTGGCCGGCTCGATGATTTGCGCGCCCGTGGAGCGGACCGCGTGCAGCAATTACAACAAAGTGGTTACAGTGACGCGCAACTTTACGATCCGACCGAAACTTCCGTCCGCGGAATTCACGCCTTCTTTTTGATTCTCGGTGAACCCGAAGCCTACGGACTACCTCCGAAGCCGCAGATTCCAACGATCTATTTGAAATCGGCGTGGACCTCGGCGTTCGCGACAGCGATTGCATCAATCATCGCGACGTTTGCTGCATTCCTCTTTTTCAAGTGATGAGAATAGATTCTGTGCGTCGAACAAAGGTACTCCGGGGAGCGCACGCGCCCTCGCGTGCCGTTTTCGGCGCCTCGCCGAAGACCTCCTGGCTCATCGACGAGCGTTGGACGGGGCGCCCAGCGCAGCACGCGAGGCCGCGTGCGCTGCCCGGAAAATCGCATGACGAACGAGCCTCAATCTGAACAGCGATTAGAGCGCCTTCGCGAGGAGGCTTGGGAAAAAGGCGTCGTTCCGGGGAAAGGCGTCGATGTTGTCGGCGGACCGATTCCGCGCAAGCCGGGTTACTACGGCCAGCCCGTGGTCAAACCGCCGGTTTGGACGTGGGAAATTCCACTCTACTTCTTCATGGGCGGGATGGCGGGAATGTCAGCCGTGATCGCAAGTGGAGCGATCATCTTTCACCATGTCGATCTTGCGCGCACGGCCATGTGGCTCGCGGCCATCGCTGGAGCGGTCCTTTCACCGATTCTGCTGATCATTGATCTCGGTCGCCCGCATCTTTTTCTCAATATGCTGCGTGTGTTTAAATATCAATCAGCGATGTCGATGGGCGCCTGGATTCTCAGTTTGTTCGGTGCTTGCGCCGTTCCAGGTTTGATCGTGCTCGAATTGCACGCGCATCAGATTTTCCCTGGCACACTCGATCAACTCCTGCGCGTCGCCGCCGGCATCTTCATTTTTGGTTCGGCAATTTTCGGAACTTTGCTCGCGACTTACACGGGAGTGTTGATTGGGGCAACCGCGATTCCCGCGTGGTTTTTGCATCGTGTGCTGCTCCCGATTCATTTTGGAACCGCGGGATTAGGATCTGCGGCTGCACTGCTGGAATTGCTGGGGCACCGGATCCCCGAGCTCAACTTCCTTGGGTTTTACGCGGCCGGCGTTGAATCGGCGCTCCTGATCTGGCTCAGTATCGATAAACACGGCGCGGCCGATCGAGCAATCCACGAGCATGGCTCGGGCTGGCTTATTCGGATCGGCGAAATTTTGAACGGTCCGCTCGCGCTTGTTTTGCGGTTGTTTTCCCTCGTTCCATTTGCAGCACTTTCGTTCTTAATCGGCGCGCTGATCAGTCGGGTTGGCTGGATCGCAGTGGGCAAAGTTTCCGGATCCGACCCGGAATCTGTTTTCGCCGCGGAACGTTATTAGCCTTCTTCGAGAATGACGCGCTCGACGTGCGAGTAGACGTTGAACGACGGCGGTCGAAGAAAACCGACCAAGGTCTGATTGCTCTCTCTCGCAAAATTCATCGCCAGAGTTGAAGGGGCCGAAACTGAGGCAACGATCGGAATTCCCGCAGACAGCGCTTTCTGCATGATCTCGAATGAAGCGCGGCCACTTACGAGGAGAACGTGTCGATCTAACGGAAGGAGTCCGTCGAGAAACGCGCGGCCAATTACTTTGTCGACAGCATTGTGGCGACCGATGTCTTCGCGCACAACTCTTGGTTCGCCCTTCAGGTCGAAGACCCCGGCGGCATGAATTCCACCGGTGCGCGCGAATTCGCCCTGCTGTTTTTGCAAGAGCGCCGGCAATGACAGCAAGGTCTCGATTTCGACCCGAACGTTCTGTGCAGTCGCGATCGGAGGAAAATTTTGCTGGATCGCGGCGATGCTGTTTTTCCCACAAATCCCGCAGCTGCTCGAAATGGTTCCGAAACGTCTGGCGGAACCGAGTTTCAATTTCACCCCGGCCGCGAGTTCAACGGTGACGATGTTCTCGCGAGTTTCCGAAATCGCCGCGATCTCTTTGCGTTCGCGAACGATCGCCTCCGACACCAGAAAACCAGCCGCGAGTTCATCGTCGTGACCGGGCGTGCGCATCGTCGTTGCTAGGCTTTTGCGGCCGACGCGGATCTCGAGCGGCTCTTCGATTGTTAGGTCGTCCGGTTGGTACTCAAGTTCGCCGTCGCGCTTTCGGCGAATGATTTTCTCCGATCCGATTCCGGGGTCTTTCATGTGAAACGGCTTGGCGGCAATGGTATCATGGTCGTCGTGGAAATCTGTCATCTTTATGTTTCACCCGGCCACAATTTTGTCGGACACCACGGTCGCGAGCCGGATGAGTATCCGATGATCGAAGTTCCGATGATCGAATGCATAGCCGGGCGCGGCATTCAGGGCGATCGCTACTTCGATTTTAAGGACGATTACAAGGGCCAGATCACTTTTTTCTCGCTGGAAGTTTTCGATGAACTCTGCGGCGCGCTCGAAGTCCAGGGTTACGGGCCTACTTTGGTGCGCCGCAACGTCATCACGCGCGATGTCGATCTTAACGAATTGATCGGCCAGGATTTTGAAATTCAGGGAGTTCGATTTCACGGCACGCAGGAATGCCGACCGTGTTACTGGATGGACCGCGCCATCGCGCCCGGCGCGGAAGAATTTCTCAAAGGCCGGGGTGGCTTGCGCGCGCGCATTCTCAGCGACGGGCAATTGCGTGCGACGGCACCGATGCCTGAACGAGCGGGATGAAGATCAGCACGGTGTTGCTCGCGGGCGGCGAATCGCGCCGCATGGGCAAAGATAAGGCGACGCTTCTTTTTCGCGGAGAACCGCTCTGGCAAGTTCAGCTCGATCTTCTGCGCAAGTTGGAGCCGACGGAGATTTTGATTTCGGCGCGAATTGATCCAGTATGGCGGCCTAACGAGTATGAATTTGTGCCGGACGATCCGCCATCGCGCGGTCCGCTCAGCGGCCTCGCTGCGGCGCTGGCCAGGATACGCACGAAACACGTGCTCGGATTGGCGATCGATATGCCGTTCATGAAGGAAAGGTATTTGCGTTCGCTTTGCGAGTGGATCGAGCCAAGCTGCGGCGTTCTTCCTAAGATCGGCAATCGCGCCGAACCGCTCGCCGCGATTTTTCCGACCGAAACGCGGATGGATTTTGCGAAGGCACTCACGGGCACAAATTTTTCACTGCAACAATTAACAGAACGACTCGCAAACGCTGGTCGCTTGCGCGTTGTGCCGGTCGAAGGTCGCGACGTCGAACTATTCCGTAACTTAAACGAGCCGGATGACTTGATCTGCGCTTGACCAGTGACTTAGAGTGGCGCAGCGCGCGGTTATATAACGTGCCATTTTTTTTGGCCAGTTCGCGGATCGACATCCCAAAGGCGCAGGCCTCCAAGAAACGCATTTTCGTTTCGCCCGCGTTCAACACCGGCTAGCAACTTGGTGAATCGGTGCACATTGCCTCCGCCGAGCACCACGTAATCGGCGATGAACGCCTTCTTCAGTTGAGTGACGGCGAAAATGACTTCGCGTTTCCAATTCTTTTCGCCAAGGCGTTTTACACCAGGAATTCCGAGAAAATTCTCGATGATGTCGTGGTTGCGATAAGGCAAATCGCCGAGCTCGAGTGGTAATAAATTCTTTTCCCATACCAGGGCCGAGCCAAGGCCGGTGCCAAGTCCCAGGAACAGCATGCGGCCACCGTTATAACTGCCGAGCGCCTGCATCGCCGCGTCGTTGATCAACTGCACCGGTTTCTTGAGCGCTTTTTGAAAATTGAATCCGGCCCAGCCTTTGCCCAGATGCTTTGGATCGCGGAGAATGCGGTTCCTGCGCACGGGTGCTGGGAAACCAATCGAGATGGCCGTGAATCGCCAGTCTTTTGCGTTTTCCTCGATTTTTGCGACCAACTCCTTCGGGCCCATTTTCGGACCCGAATTGAATTGACGATGTCGGCCACGCAACATCATCAATTTGACGTGCGTGCCGCCGATATCTACGACGAGGATTTTTTTCTTCATGAACCGAGCGCGCCGCGTTCGTGGCGCGCTCGCTATTCGCCGATGCCGATAGAGCGCGCGAGGCGCTGGAAAACGCCTTTGCTCTCCGGCTTCACCGCGGTGCTGGGCGGCCAGCATTCCACGATCTCGAGCGCAAGAAATCGAAACAATGTCAAACGCGCAAACTTCAAGTCGAGCCGGAGATTTTTGGCAATCTGTTGGATGGAGCGGCTGCCGTTGAACTGCGAGGCAAACTGCGCTTCCGCTACCGTGAGCCGCAATCTCTGCACGCGATCGTAACCGTCTTTCGTATAGGCAGGAATGGACGCGGGATCGTAATTCACGCGGTCGCCCAATTCTTGAAACTGAATCGAGCGCAGAGTGGCAAGCGCCCACTGATCGACGTCAGCCTCCGCCGGAAGATTGTTCGCGTAGGACGGCAGCGCGCCTTGGTAGAAAGCGACGCGAACGTACGGTGCAGTCCAAAGCTGAGCGAAAAGCCTCTGCCCATGATGCTGCACCAATTGCGCGGCGGGCTCCTGCAAAATCAGGTTCTCCTGCGCGAGAATCAGGAACAGTGGACAACCGCTTTCGCGCTGCTGGTCGCGGGCAAGCGCAATTCTTTCCGGATCGACGTTGACCAACGTGACCGGCGCTTCCGGACAGTACAATTGCGGATCGCGCGTCGTGGCGAGCACGATCCCGCCATCTCGGGTGAGAAGATCGAGAGGTTCCTTGCTCCAAAAGAGGCGAAGCGTGCCGGTGAGTTTCTGTTGGGCGATGGCTCGCAATGGCAAGTGCAGTGAGAAAAAGCGCGTGTCGCCGCAGAAAAAGGCGCCACCGGTTACTGATTCGTCCGGCAAATCTTGTTGCTCCGATGGGATCGACGCAGTCGCCTCTGGCGGGAAACCTCCGCTCGAAGAATATGCATCTGGCTCCGCCCACGTTGGCTCGGTTGCCGAAGGCGGAGCGCTCCACCATGGCGCCTCGGTTGTGTCGGGTGACGCCGGCCTCACTTGAGTCGTCTCGCGGTAGGCGGCTTCCTGTTCGACAGGGAATTGCGCTGGAGCGCTCTCCTGTTCGCTCGACGAGATTTGTGGTTGCTCCGACTCTTCTGGCGATTTCGGCATATGCGTTTCTACAGTTTGAATAAGCAAATCTGAAGTAAACGGTTTATTCAAGAACCCAATCACATTCGGGTTTGCTGTCTGTTCTGGCCGTAGCTCCGCCCCGAATCCCGACATGTAAACCACGGGGGTGGCAGCCCTTGCCGGGTTCTCCAGCAGCCTGCGGCAAACCTCGTCGCCTTTCATTCCAGGCAAGATGTAATCCAGCAAAATCAGGTCCGGCGGACTTTTCTCGGCGGCGCGCAAACCTTCTTCGCCGGTCGTGGCCGTGGTGACGTCAAAGTTCGCGTCGATCAATACCTCCTGCACGAAGCTAAGCAGCATCAGGCTGTCGTCGATCACCAACACCTTGCGACTCGCCCTGGTGGCGGCAGCTGGCCTCGCCCAGCGTGCTGCGACCGATTCGTCCAGTTTGCGCGTCGCTTCCATGAGAAGCACCTGCCAATCGAGATCGATCGTGCGCGGGGGCGGCGCTGCCTCGGAAACTTCGGAAATAGTTCCGCCCTTCCACCTGACGATCTCGTTGAATGCGGTCAGGCCTTCCCGGCCGGGCGCGGTTGCGTGGCGCACCTGACCGTTCTCGAAAAAAACGCGCGCCTTCTCGCCGCGCGGACCGGTGAATTCAACGGTAGAGGTCGCGCCGCTCATGCATTTTAATTGAATGATGTCGGCGATGTAGAGATCGCGCAGGGTACCTTGAAACTTTTCGCTCTCCGCTTTGCCCGCCGGTCGCAGCAAAGCGCGCACCAGATCGACAAACTCTGCGTGCGGAAACGGTTTCTCAAGAAAATGGATTGCCCCCAAACCGGCCGCCTGCTCCCGATGGGCTGCCAGATGAATTCCCGTCAAAATAATGGCCCGCGCATTGGGATGACTTGTCCGCAAATCGTAAAGGAAATCCTGGCTGAGATCGTGTGCCGCATCGATATCGAGGACAAAAAGATCGGGCTTTACCCCGACAACGAGCTGCTGGGCCTCCCGCAGATCACCCGCCATCTCCACGAGTGCGTCTGGCGCCGCTTCGCGCAACGCGTTCTGAATCGAGGAAGCTAAGTCCTCATCCGGCTCCAAAACCAGAACTCGGCTATCGTGTTTATTCGGAAGGTTCATGTTCCAAACCAGTGCCCGCCGAAACAGGCCTCGGCAGCCTCACTTGTCTCTTACGAATGCCCCCTTCTCGCGAATTGCCAAGAGGTTTCTCACAGAAGCGACTCCGAAAAGCTTGTGATCCGCGATCAAATCGGGATTGTCGATCTTACGCGCCAAAGCGTCGCGCCAATTCCCGACGGCTGATTTTCCCTCGCTCATTGACCGGGATTTCATCGATAATAAAAATCTGCTTCGGGACTTGCCATGCGCTCAAACGCGTCCGGCAAGACTCGATCAACTCCGCCGCGCTCACTTTTCCATTCGTTATCACGCAGGCCGCGACTTCCTCATTGCGTTGCGAAGATTTCCTCCCAAAGGCGATCGCCTCGCGCACGCCGGCGAACCGCAGCAACTGCTCTTCGATCTGCGCTGGGTTCACTTTTTTTCCGGCAACATTGATCAAGTCCGAGATACGGCCGACAATTTTGAATCCGCCGCCGCAACGCGCGAGCACATCGTCTGGAGTGAAAATTCCGCCGCCGAGTTTTTCTTCGTCCGGTTCGGGAAAATAACCATCGCCCACGGCTGCGCTGCGCACGCGCACCTGGCTCAACTCCGCCGTTGGATCAATAAAGGCAAGATCGACATCTTTCATCGGCGTGCCGACAAAGCCGTCTTCAAAAGCTTTTCCATCGGGGTCGTAGCAAATTCCACCGCATTCCGACGAACCATAAAACGAATGGATGGGCTGTTTGAATTCGTTGAAGAATCTTCTCGCGACTGTTGCCGAAAGCGGCGCGCCCGCGGAAATGCAGAGCCGCAGGCTTGGCAAAACCGGAACATTTTCCATTTCGCAAAACGCTTGATAGAACACCGGTGTTCCCGGAAAGACGGTGGCGTTAGTCCGCCCAAGATCGACCAGCACGGCGCGGGGCACTCGATCGCGGCTCAAGACCATCGGCACGCCGTGGGCAATCAGCGGGGTAAGCAAATTGCTAAACCCGTACGAATGCGAAATGGGGATCACGCCGAAGTTAAGATCGACATCGCAAATTCCCATCGTTTCCGAAATCTGATCGCAATCGGCCAACAACTGCTCACTGCGAAATCGGATGACGCGCGGCGCCGCCGTAGTGCCCGACGTTAATTTGAGAAGCGACGGCGGATTCGTCCCCCACTCCGGCAACGCTTGGTTGCCGATCTTGCGAACGCCATCGCTGATAAGTCCGCTCGCCCGACAAATCTTCAGCGCGACATAGCGCTCTCGCTCGGAAATCGATTGCTCGAGGGGAAGCACGACAACGCCTCGCCGGAAACACGCCAGCAAGATCGCTGGCCAATCGGGGTGATTTCCAATTTGAATCGCCAGGACGCTATTCACCTCGAACATGTCGATCTTGCGCTCGAACTCGCGGGCTTGTGTTTCGATCTCGGCAAATGTTCGCGAAACCTCGCCTGACGTCCCGAAAATCGCACCGACATCGCCTTTGCGCGCGAGTGTCTCGCCCCAACTGTTGAGCAATGCGTCGTCGGATGATTTCATCTCTTGCGAAAATTCGTTAAGCAGCTACCTTCTGCGCTCCTTTTCAAAGATGAAAGCGGACATTCATCCTGAGTATTTTGACACCGATATCGTGTGTGCGTGCGGCGCGGTTTATCACACGCGCTCGACACGTCGCGATATTAAAATCGGCATCTGTGCCGCTTGTCATCCGTTTTTCACCGGCGAACAAAAATTCGTCGATGCAGCGGGTCGCGTCGAGAAGTTCGCGCGCCGTTACGGCAGCACCAAAGCCGCGCGCGTCGGCAAGAAAGCTTAGCTGGTTTTGTTTTCCACCGTGATCCCGGCTTCGCCCTGGGATCGCGGTTTTTTGTTTATGGACTTCAATCTGCTCATCGAACGTAAACGCGAACGTTTCGCCCAACTCGAACGCGAAATCGCCGATCCAGGGTTGTTTGAGAATCGGAAGCGCGCCGGCGAAGTGATGCGCGAGCATTCCAGCATCAAACAATTGCTCGAGAAATGGAACGAACTGGAAGCGGCGCGGAAACAACTCGATGACAATCGCGAGCTCGCGACCTCGCGCGACGTCGAGATTGCCGCGATGGCCGACGATGAAATTCCGGACCTGGAAAAGCGAGTTGTCGATCTTGAACGCGAATTGCGAATGGCGCTCTTGCCGCCGGATCAAAACGAAGATCGCGACGCGATCGTCGAGATCCGTGCCGGCACGGGTGGGAGCGAAGCAGCCATTTTCGCAGCCGATCTTTACCGGATGTACAACCATTACGCGGAAGCGGCCGGATTGAAGACGGAAGATTTGGAATCGAGCCCGTCCGAACTCGGCGGGCTGAAGGAAGTCATCTTCAAAGTTTCAGGCGAATCGGTTTTTCGGAAGCTTCGATACGAGAGCGGCGTCCATCGCGTGCAACG